>Ga0307513_10007088_pt1 | contig 14574 bp, 9 predicted proteins | sample 15_EM_MG_FD_202174 | JGI IMG/M metagenome (GOLD analysis project Ga0307513, IMG submission 202174) | Populus trichocarpa ectomycorrhiza microbial communities from riparian zone in the Pacific Northwest, United States - 15_EM | ecosystem: Host-associated > Plants > Roots > Unclassified | place... | reverse complement strand
CTGAGAGGCTGCCTCAAAAAGAGTTGAGTGATTTCAGCAAGTTGTGATTCCTTCGGATTTGCAAAGATTCGTTGGAGGTCACTATGGCTTGGACTGAAACCACCCGGCGCGATTATGTCCGCAAGGCGTGCCGATATGCAAGCGATGTCACGGATAGAGAATGGGGATATATTTCCGCCTTCATGCCAGCACCACGCCGTCTCGGCCGTCCGCGCAAAACGGACATGCGGGAGGTCATGAATGCGCTGCTCTATATCGCCTCGACGGGCTGCCAGTGGCGGATGCTGCCCAAAGATTTTCCTCCTTGCTCAACGGTCCAGCGGTATTTCTATGAATGGCGGGCGATGGGGCTGTGGAGTCGGATCAACCATCATCTCGTCATGGAGACACGGGAACTGGAGGGTAAAGAAACCTCCCCGACAGCGGGTGCAATCGACAGCCAGAGCGTCAAAACGACCGAAAGCGGCGGTATCCGGGGTTTTGACGCAGGTAAGAAGATCAAAGGCCGCAAGCGCCACATCATTGTCGATACGCTCGGGCTGATGGTCGGTCTCATGGTGCACAGCGCCGATATCCAGGACCGGGACGGTGCTCCTGATCTCCTGAAATCCATCAAAAGCCACTGGCCATGGCTGCTTCATGTCTTCGCCGATGGCGGCTATGCCGGCGACAAGTTGAAAAAGCGGCTGCAGAAAATCGGCAGATGGACACTCGAAATCATCAAGCGCTCCGACAAGGCCAAGGGCTTTGAACTCCTGCCTCGCCGCTGGGTCGTGGAACGAACCTTCGCATGGCTCGGCCGATGCCGCAGGCTCGCCAAAGACTTCGAAAAATCCATCGCCTCAGCAGAAGCCTGGATCAAAATCGCCCATATCCGCATGCTCACCAGACGACTCGCAAGATATGGATATCGTTGAAGCCATTTCGAGTCCGACTCTCAGCATGTCTGAAACGTCGACTATTTTGTTTGTTTTACTTTTCAAAAATACATGAAGAGCGATAAGTGATTTCACTCTCAACATATTCTCTTCGAACTGAACAAGAGCATTACTCATCTAAAATTAGCCAATCAACGAAATGACGCGATCAGCCGCAGTAGAAAATAGTTTGGCAAATTGCTCCATCGATTTCTTCGTTCTTTCTAATACAATTCCTGTCTGTTCAAGTTGTTCATCGGTTAGTGCAAAAACCGGAGCGCTATGTTTTTGTGATTGCGCAATTAGGCCATTAAAATCAGACATCTGTAATAAAGGTTCCCCTAATTTTAGGCCGGCTTTTTTATAAGCTTCCTTCGGAAGAAGCATGCCTTTTTCATCCAAAACTGGAATTAGGGTAGATTTTACTTTACTTTCAATCTCGTTTATCCATTTTTGGAATGCAGTTGAGGGAGTATTTCCGCTTCGCAGTCTATATTTTTGTATTATTATGCCAAGAAATTTGGGGGATGAATCTTTTAGCGGATACGTTGCTTCCTGGAGAACCCTTGTTGATAGAGCTTTAGTTAGCCAGTCCCGCCATTTTGGAAGAACAGAGGCCAAAGAGTCGGTTGCCATTACTGAAAAATAATCAGGAGCCATAGGTACGAGAAAAAAATCACTTGTAGAAAGTAAGTTCTGATTTATCGGCCCAAGACTTGGTGACATATCAACTAATATAATATCAATATTATATTTTTCAGCGGTAATCTTGAAAAGGTGCGCCATTGCGCCAGGAAGATTTTGTAGCGTCGGGAGAGATCCAGATAATTCCTGTGCTATTCCTAGTGTAGTTTCATATTCGGCTAAGCCGATATGTCCAGGCAGTAGGAATAAGTTTTTTGGCTCGGAAGAACTTCACAGATGACCGGCGCGAGCGGAATTGGTTTGGATTCAAAAGCCGGCGCGAGTCCATCTTTTATATTTCTAATTCCTGACTTCTTATAAATTTTCTCAATTTCGTCTATTCCTGTGAAGCCGAGAAACATGCCTGTCAAATTACATTGGGGATCACAGTCAACCAGAAGAACTTTTTTTCCTTTTTCCGCCAGCATGTAGCCTAAGTTGAAAGCTGTAGTAGTTTTGGAGACGCCGCCTTTGTGATTGAATAATGCAATTTGCTTGACCATGATTCCCCCGAGAAATACACGCTTACGATGTTATCTGGACTAGCACTATCACCTTGGTTTGCAAACGGGTATGGGATTTTAGATAGCTCTCTGCACAAATTTTCTCGGGTAAAAGAGGCGGCCTAAGCCGCCTCCCTCCCCGCATACGGATCGAACCGCCCATAAAACGTCTCGCCCTTGGCTGCCATATCCTGCAGCAAGGCCGTCGGCTGGAAATGTTCCCCGTACGTCTCGGCCAGCTTCTCGCACAGTGCCACGAACGCCTTCACGCCCATGCCGTCGATGTAGCTCAGCGTGCCGCCGGTGTAGGGGGCGAAGCCGAAGCCGAGGATGGAGCCGACGTCGGCTTCGCGGGGATCGGTGACGATGCCCTCTTCCATGGTGCGGGCGGCTTCGAGCGCGATCGTGGCGAGGAAGCGTTGTTTCAGCACCGTGACGTCGAATGCCTCGGCCGGCTTTTGCGGAAACAGGTCCTTCAGGCCCGGCCAGAGCGATTTCTTGGCGGGCTTGGCCGGGTAGTCGTAAAAACCCTTGCCGTTCTTGCGGCCGCGGCGGTCGAGGTCGTCGACCAGCCTGTTGATCAGCGTCATGTGCTGCGGGTCGACGGCCGCTTCGCCGAGATCGGCAATCGAGGCCTTCAGGATCTTTTGGGAAAGATCGATCGCCACCTCGTCGTTGAGCGAGAGCGGGCCGACCGGCATTCCGGCCATCTTGGCGGCATTTTCGATCATCGCCGCCGGCACGCCTTCGATCAGCATGTCATAGGCTTCGTGGATATAGCGGAAGACGCAGCGGTTGACGTAGAAGCCGCGCGTGTCGTTGACGACGATCGGCGTCTTTTTGATCGCCGCGACGAAATCGAGCGCTGCGGCCAGCGCCGCGTCGCCGGTTTCCTTGCCCATGATGACTTCCGTCAGCATCATCTTTTCGACCGGCGAGAAGAAGTGAATGCCGATGAACTGGGCCGGGCGCTTGGAATTCTTAGCAAGGCCGCTGATCGGCAGGGTCGAGGTATTGGAGGCGAAGATCGCGTCTTCCGCCAGAACGGCCTCGACCTTTTCGATCACGTCCTTCTTGACCTGGCGGTCTTCGAACACGGCCTCGACGACGAGCTTGACGTCTGAAAGGTCGTTGTAGTCGGCAGATGGGGTGATCAGCGCGAGCAGCGCCTCGCCCTGTTCCTGCGTCATCCGTCCTTTACCGACGCTATCCTTCACGAGACCTTCCGAATGGGCCTTGCCCTTGGCAGCAGCCTCCATGTCGCGGTCAACAAGGGTGACGGGAATGCCGGCGGCGGCCGTGACATAGGCGATCGAGGCGCCCATGAAGCCGGCACCGACGACGCCGATCTTGGCGAATTTCGACTTGGCCGGACCCGCCGGGCGACGGGCACCCTTGCCGAGTTCCTGCATCGACACGAACAGCGAGCGGATCATCGAGAAGGCCTCGGTGGTCTGCAGGATCTGCGTGAAATAGCGCTGCTCGATCTTCAGGCCGGTGTCGAACGGCACCTGCAGACCTTCATAGACGCATTTCAGGATGGCGAGCGCGCCCGGATAGTTGCCATAGGTCTCGCGCCGCAGGATGCCGGAGGCCGCCGGCCAGAGCTGGGCCGCAGCGGGCGTCCAGATGCCGCCGCCGGGCACCTTGAAGCCCTTTTCGTCCCAGGGCTGAACCGGCTTCAGGCCGTTCTTCAGCATGGTCTTGGCGGCTTCGATCAGCTTGTCGGGATCGGCCAGTTCGTGCACGAGGCCCATGGCCTTGGCGCGTTGCGGGGTGAGCGACGAGCCGGTGGTCATCATCTGCAGGGCGTCCTGCGCATTGGTCAGCCGCGGAACGCGCTGCGTGCCGCCGGCGCCCGGGAAGATCCCGACCTTGACTTCCGGAAGGGCGATCTTGACCGTTTTGACGTTGGACGCAACGCGGCCGTGGCAAGCCAGCGACAATTCAAACGCGCCGCCCATGCAGGTGCCGTTGATCGCCGAGACCCAAGGCTTGCCGCAGGTTTCCAGCTTACGGAAGATGCCGGTCATCTGGCCGCAAAGCTCGAACAGCTTTTCAGCGGCGGTCTCCGGGTTTTTCTTCTTCTCTTCGGCTTGAAAGGTGAACATGCCCTTGATCATCGACAGATCTGCGCCGCCGGAGAAGGTCGACTTGCCGGAGGTGAAGACGACGCCCTTGATTTCGGCATCAGCCACGACCGCGTCGATGATCGCGTTCAGTTCTTCAAGCACGGCGGCGGTAAACACGTTCATCGACTTGTCCGGCATGTCCCAGGTGACAAGCGCCAGACCGTCGGTATCGGTTTCGATGGTGAAATTGGTGTAGGTCATGATGGGGTCTCTCCCTGAAATTCTATGGCGGTTAAGCCCCTCCCCCTTGTGAGGAGGGGTTGGGGAGGGGCGTTCTTGCCGTCACGGCGACACCCCTCCCGACCCTGCGGGCCACCCTCCCCACAAGGGGAGGGGAAGACCTCACACCCTCTCGATGATCGTCGCCGTGCCCATGCCGGCGCCGATGCACAGCGTCACAAGAGCCGTGTTCAGATCGCGGCGTTCCAGTTCGTCGAGCACGGTGCCGAGGATCATCGCGCCGGTGGCGCCGAGCGGGTGGCCCATGGCGATTGCCCCGCCTGCAACGTTCATGATGTCGTGCGAAATGTCGAAGGCCTGCATGTAGCGCAGAACGACGGCGGCAAACGCCTCGTTCAGTTCGAACAGGTCGATATCGGCAATCGTCATGCCGGAGCGCTTCAGCAGCTTCTCGGTCACATCGACGGGGCCGGTCAGCATCAGCGCCGGGTCGGAACCGATATTGGCGAAATGCTTGATGCGGGCGCGGGGCTTCAGCCCCATGGCTTCGCCGCCGGCCTTGGAGCCGACCAGCACGGCCGCCGAACCATCGACGATGCCGGAGGAATTGCCGGCATGGTGGACGTAGGTGATCTTCTCGATTTCCGGATGGGCCTGGATGCCGACAGCCTCGAAGCCGCCCATCTCGCCGGGCATCTGGAAGGAGGGGTTGAGCGAGGCGAGCGACTGCATCGTCGTCGTCGGCCGCATGTGCTCGTCCCTGGCAAGGATGGTGATTCCGTTCTGGTCTTTTACCGGAATGACGGACTTGTCGAAATAACCGCTCTCCCAGGAATGCGCGGCGCGCTTCTGGCTTTCGACGGCATAGGCATCGACGTCATCACGGGAAAAGCCGTATTTCGTGGCGATCAGGTCGGCCGACACGCCCTGCGGCATGAAATAGCCGGGGAAGTTGACGGAAGGATCCATGTACCAGGCGCCGCCCGACATGCCCATGCCGACACGCGACATCGATTCCACGCCGCCGGCGATGACGATGTCGTCTGAGCCCTGCGCAATCTTGCCCGCCGCGAAATTCACGGCGTCGAGACCTGATGCGCAGAAGCGCGAGATCTGCATGCCCGGCGCCTTGCTGGAATAGCCGGCTTCGAAGGCAGCCGCCTTGGGGATCACGGCGCCGGCCTCATAGACCGGATCGACGCAGCCCATGATGATGTCATCGACGGTGGAGGTGTCGAGCCCGTTGCGGTCGCGCAGCGCTTCCAGAACCTTTGCGGCAAGGCGCGGCGTCGGCACTTCGTGCAACGATCCATCCTTCTTGCCCCGGCCGCGCGGCGTACGCACATGGTCGTAAATGAAGACGTCGGTCATATATTCATCTCCCTGTCGGCATTCGCCGTGAAATCATTGGTTTCCTCTTCTCCCCAGCGGGGAGAAGTGCCGAGCAACGCGAGGCGATGAGGGGGGCTCCGGCAGGGCCGGAGCCAAAAAGGCGCGCCTCGGTGCCCCCTCATCCGGCCCTTCGGGCCACCTTCTCCCCGCTGGGGAGAAGAGGCAAGCTCAATCAAAAAGCCGCAGCATCCAGCGCCATCGTCGTGTCGGCGCCGGCTTCGATGCGGGTGCGGCGCAGCGCCGTTTCCGGCATGATGCGCTCCATGTAGAACTTCGCCGTGATCAGCTTGTTCTTCAGGTAGTCTTCGCGGGCAGTGTCGCCTTCGGCCAGCTTCTGCTCGGCGGTCTTGGCGATCTTGGCCCACATGTAGCCGAGAACGACGAGGCCGAAGAGGTGCATGTAGTCGGTGGAGCCAGCACCGGCATTGTCGGGCTTGGCCATGGCATTGCCCATGAACCACATGGTCGCCGCCTGCAGGTCGTTCAAGCCCTTCTTCAGGCCCTTGGTGTAGACGACCAGCTTTTCGTCGGAACGGTTTTCCTCGCAGAAATCGCCAATTTCCTTAAACAGGGCCGTGATCGCCCGGCCGCCGTTCAGCGCCAGCTTGCGGCCGACGAGATCGAGCGCCTGCACGCCGTTGGCGCCTTCGTAGATCATCGCGATGCGGGCATCGCGGACATACTGGCTCATGCCGTGTTCTTCGATATAGCCGTGGCCGCCATACATTTGCTGGGCCATGACGGCATGGTCGAAGCCCTTGTCGGTCAGGACACCTTTCAGGATCGGGGTCATCAGGCCGAGAATGTCGTCCGCGGTCTGGCGGTCATTGTCGTTGTCGCCGCGGTGCGCAATGTCGGATTTCAGCGCCGTCCACAGCGTGAAGGCACGGCCGGCCTCGTTGAAGGCCTTGATGGTCATCAGCGTGCGGCGCACGTCCGGATGCACAATGATCGGATCAGCCTTCTTGTCCGGCGCCTTTACGCCGGAGAGCGAGCGGCCCTGGATGCGTTCGCGGGCATAATTGGCGGCGTTCTGATAGGCCACTTCGGAAATCGACAGGCCCTGCAGGCCGACACCGAGGCGGGCCTCGTTCATCATCACGAACATGGCGTTCAGGCCCTTGTTCTCCGCACCGATCAGATAGCCGGTCGCCTCGTCATAGTTCATGACGCAGGTGGAATTGCCATGAATGCCCATCTTGTGTTCGATCGCACCACAGGACACCGGATTGCGCGCGCCAACGGAGCCGTCGGCCTCGACGTGGAACTTCGGCACGATGAACAGAGAGATGCCCTTGGTGCCTTCCGGCGCGCCCTCGATGCGGGCGATGACCAGATGGATGATGTTGTCCGACATGTCATGTTCGCCGGCGGAAATGAAGATCTTCTGGCCGGACAGCTTGTAGGAGCCGTCGCCCTGCGGCACGGCCTTGGTGCGGAGCAGGCCGAGGTCGGTGCCGCAATGGGGTTCGGTGAGGTTCATGGTGCCGGTCCATTCACCGGAAACCATCTTCGGCAGGTAGGTGGCCTTCTGAGCGTCCGTGCCGTGCACGAGGATCGCGGCGATGGCGCCTTGTGTGAGGCCGGGATACATGGTGAGCGCCATATTGGCGGACGACATGTATTCGCCGATCGCGGTGTGCAAAGTATAGGGCAGGCCCTGACCGCCGTATTCCTCCGGGATCGACAGGCCGAGCCAGCCGCCTTCGCGATACTGGTCGAAGGCCTGCTTGTAACCTTTCGGCGTCGACACGGTGGCGTCGTCATTGCGCCTGCAGCCTTCCTGATCGCCGGAAAGATTGACCGGGAACAGAACCTCTTCGGCAAGCTTGGCGGCTTCTCCGACGATCGCCTCGATCATGTCGGGCGTCGCATCGGCAAAGCCGGGCAGGTTGTTGTAGCGCTCGATGCCGAGCACGTCGTTCAGGATGAAAAGCGTATCGTCTACCGGAGCCTTGTAGATTGGCATGTCTCGTGTCCTCGCCTGCAAACCGTATCTGGATTCACCACGTCATTTTCAGCATGCTACAAAACTTTGACGTTTGCGTAAACGTCAAAGTTTGCTGATCAGCAAACTTTGCCGCTCGATCTGCCGTCTGCACAAAAATGCTGCATGAATTCCTCCTGAGGTGCAGCATGCGCGCAAATCGTTAAAAAATTTTCAGTCTGGTTAACGGCTTATTTACCACGTTTCGTGAAAGGTAGGCGTCGAGATGGTCAAAGCTGCAACCAGTCCTGTCTTCGCGTTTTTTGCAGTTTTGTCCTAGTCGGTAGCGGAAGCGACGCATTGGGGCCGATTTCCCCCCGCCGTGTGCCCTCGCAACCGATCCAGGCCGTTAAACGAGGCGAAGAATACAATGACCGGATCGCGATCAAATCCTCCACGCCTTGGCGCCCAGTCCTATGGGGACCGGTCGTCGCTCGATGCGCTGAACCGCACGATCGAGGGGCTTGAGGCGCGTATCGAGGGCCTGATGGGCGGCGTCGCAACGCGTGACCCGCGGCAGCGGCCCGTGGAGCGCGAAGTGAGCCAGCGTCCGGATCCGATTTCTGAAATCATGCAGCGCCAGCGTTCGCTCAGCGCCGGTCGTGACCGGATCGCCATTCGCGAGCGTGTTTCGTCACGCCAGGACACGGCGCCGCGCCAGGAAGCGGTATATCGGCAGGAGAGCCCGGTTCGCCAGGAGCCGCAGACGCGGCGGGACGCGCGCCCCTATCTGGAGCCGCGCGCCTTTGAGGACAAGCGCTATGCGCCGGAAACGATGCGGGCACAGCCACAGCAACAGGCGGCATCTATCCGCCCCGATCCCGCCATGGCAGACATTGCCAATGCGCTTGTCGGTCTGCGGCAGGAGTTGAAAAAGGACATTGCCGATGGTTTGTCCCGCGAAATGAACACGTTGCGGGCCGAAATTCGCGGTATCACGGTGGATGCGGCGCAGGACCAGACGCTGGCTGAAGACATGCGCGGCGACCTGCAGAAGCTCGCCGACAGCATCGGCCAGCTTGGTCGGCAGGCATCGCCTGCACAGGCAGACGCGCTTCGCGTCGAATTCGACGAATTGCGTGCCATGATTGACGGGCTTGCCCGCGAGGACAGCGTGCGGCGCATGGAAGAGCGCTGGACCGGTGTAGAGGACCGCCTCAACATTTTCGATTCGAGCCGCGACGACGAACTCGTGGCGCTCGCCTATCGGCTGGACGAACTGAAATCGCAGATCGGCGGCATCGACAGCGCTCCGGCGATCCATGCGTTGGAAGACAAGCTGGTCTCGGTTGCGCAGGCCATCGAGCTGCTGGGTCGCCACATGCAGCCGGACGACCGGCGCCTTGCGTCGCAGTTTTCGGATATCGATGCCCGTCTCGACGAGATAAGCCGTGCCATCGTCGCCAGCGGCCGTACTGCACCGCTGGTCGATACTGCCGGCAATGCCCGTGTCGAAGGTCGTCTCGCCGACCTGTCGCGCCAGATCGATACCCTGTCGCGTCCTGCCGATAGCGGCCTTGCTGCACGCATCGAGGCGCTGACTGCCCGCGTCGAGGAACTGGCCAGCGAGGAAGCGGCCGTTCGTCTTGAAGAACGCCTGGACCAGCTTTCGGCGATGCTGGAGCGTTCGCAGAAGAGCGCGCCACAGCCTGATCTGACGGACTATCTCGCCGATATTTCCGCCAAGATCGATGCACTCGACCAGGGCAGCGTCAACGATGCGCTGGCCGAGCGTCTCGACGATCTGGCGCGCCGGATCGACCAGCTCGACATGCTGCCGGCAGGACCGCAGATCGGCGAGCAGCAGTTTGCCCGGCTGGAAGGCCGCCTGACCGATATCGCACTCCGCCTCGAGGAAACGCAGGCCGCTCCTTATGATGACGGCGAAGTCCTGCGCAGCCTGGAAGCGCAGATTGCCAATCTGTCGAGCCTCGTCAGTCAGCCGCGCGAGCACGGCCCCGCATCGGCGCTTCCGGCCGAATTTGAAGGCCGGATGAGTGCACTGGAAGACTATCTGGCAACCAGCGACGAATACATCATCGAGGCAGCCCGCCAGGCGGCCGAAGCCGTGATGGAAGCCTATTCCAAGACAGGCGTGGGGCAGACGGCATCCGGCGGCGCAGACGTGGCCGCAATCTCCGCCTTGTCGGAAGATCTCAAGGTTCTCGAAAACCTCAGCCGCTCCAGCGAGGAGCGCACGGCGCGGACCTTCGAGGCGCTGCACGAAACGCTGGTCCACATTGCCGAAAAGCTGGAACGTCTCGAGGACCGCGATCATGAGCCCGCCGCGCAACGGGCCCAGGCGGAGCCGCAGCCGGCTTTCGGCACGCGCGAGTTTCGCGACAACCGCCCGGCGATGCCGAAGGCGGCACAGCCGGTGTTCGAAGTCGATGACGATCCGTTTGCGGGCGCCGATTTCGACAATCACTACGAGGACTTGAAGCGTGACATGCAGTCGGTGGCCAGCGAGGCAGACCGGCACGCGCCGTCGCGCGCCGAGGTCGCCGAAGCGGTTGCGAGCACGGCAGACATGGTCGAGCCCTCGTCATCGGAGCGTCGATCGACGGCACCTGCTGTCAAGACAAGCCTGATTGCCGGGCTTGCCAGGCGCTTTTCAGGCAAAAAAGGCAAGGCCGTCGCGTCAACCCCGCGTCAGGCAATCGAGCCGACGCCGTCCATCGATCCTGTCGAGGCGATGGCACCGGACATGGCAAACCAGTTGCTCGAGCCCGGCTCCGGCGTGCCGGATGTAAAGAAGATCCTCGAGCGTGTGCGTGCCGGCCAGAATGGCCGCGTGCAGGCCTCCAGCGAAGCCGAGAAGGCCGATTTCATCACGGCCGCGCGCCGCGCCGCGCAATTGGCGGCAGAGGAAGTCGACACGATCAACCGGGGTCCGAACCGGGCGACCGCCGGCAGCATCGGCGGCGCTTTCGCGCGCCATCGCCGGCCGATCCTGATGGCCGTTGGCGCCGTCCTTTTGGCGATCATGTCCTATCCGCTGGTCAGCACGCTGATCGGTGACGACAACGGGGGCGAGGTCGCGCCTGTTGCCGCCATCGAGCAGCCGCAGGTCGAGGAAGCCGCGCCGAGCAAGGATGTCGAGATTGCTGCTCCGGCTGCCGACGGCGACGTCGAGCCGCTGAGCAGCCTCCAGCCGCAGGCCGGCGATGCCGTGCCCGCGAACACCGCGACGGAGCTCCCCCCGACGGACCAGTCCGACACCATGCAGTCCGAAACGATGCCGGCCGAAACAACGCAGGCCGATACACTTCAGGCCGTGCCGGGCAACGCGCCGGCAGATGCCGAAGCGACAACCACCGAACCGACAACGTCGGCGGGCAACACCAAGCTGCTCGACCCCGCGGCCACTTCCGGCGAGTTGACGCCCGGTTTCGAAGAGCCGACCGATGCTGCATCTGCAACGGCGGAAGGTGTTGCCCCGGCGGCCCAGCCGCAGGCCGATATCGTCGTTCCGGCGGAAGTGGCACCGCCGGCCCTGGCCGAAGCCGCAAAGAAGGGTGACCCGCTTGCGTTTTTCGAAGTCGGCGCGGTCTATACCGAAGGGCGCGGCGTCAAGGCGGACCTCGCGGAAGCCGCCAAATGGTACCAGAAGGCGGCGGATGCCGGCATCGCGCCCGCACAATACCGGCTGGCCAGCCTTTATGAAAAGGGCACGGGCGTTGCCCGCGACCTGGCCAAGGCCAAGGTCCTGTACGAACGGGCAGCCGAGCAGGGTAATGCCAGCGCCATGCACAATCTGGCCGTGCTCATGGCCAGCGGCGGCGAAGGGGCGCCGGATTTTGCCGTTGCTGGAAAATGGTTTGCCAAGGCCGCCGATCTCGGCGTGCGCGACAGCCAGTTTAACCTGGCCATCCTCTATGCACGCGGCAACGGGGTGAAGCAGGATCTGGAAGAATCCTACAAGTGGTTCGCCATTGCTGCCCGCGACGGTGATACCGATGCCGGCCAGAAGCGCGATGAAGTCGCAGCCGCCATGCGGCCGGAACAACTGAAGAGCGCCAAGGCGAAATTCGAGGCCTGGAAGGTGCAGCCGCTGGATGGCAAGGCCAATGCCGCCGAAGTGCCGGACAGCTGGGTCGGCAAGGGCATCAAGACTGCGTCCGTCGACATGAAGAAGGCGGTCCGCAACATCCAGGCGATCCTCAACAACAACGGCTTCGATGCCGGGAAGCCGGATGGCGCGCTTGGCAAGAAGACCGTCACGGCAATCAAGGCCTTCCAGAAATCGATCGGCGAAGAGCCGACCGGCGAGATCACCGACGCGCTCGTCAAGGAGCTTCTGAAGCGAAACGCACAATAACGGCATCCGCGGCCATAAATATGCCGCGGACCAGCCGGAATGAACAGGTCCAAGGCGCTACGCTTAAGGCTGAAAAGGTTGACAGGCCTGGCTTGCGGGCGCATGACGGAATGGCTTTGAACCCGCAATTTTGAGTGGTTTTCAGGACCGCTGCATTCCATTTTTCCCCGTGGTGAATCACTTGCCACTTTGAACGTTTCCGCCCGCTTTGCGGGCTATTGGCATATCGAGGACTGGCCGTGACGGTGTACCTGCCCATTGCAGAGTTGTCGGTGAACATCTTCATCATCCTCGGCATGGGCGCGGCTGTCGGCTTCCTGTCCGGCATGTTCGGGGTCGGCGGGGGCTTCCTGATCACGCCGCTTCTGATCTTCTACAATATCCCCCCTGTCGTCGCGGTCGCTACCGGCGCCAACCAGGTCGTCGCGTCGTCGATCTCGGGCGCGATCACCCATTTTCGCCGCGGCACGATCGATATCAAGCTCGGCACCGTGCTTTTGTGCGGCGGTCTGGCGGGCGCCACCGTCGGCGTCTGGATCTTTTCTTTCCTGCGGCGCGTCGGCCAGCTCGATCTGGTCATCTCGCTGATGTACGTGCTGTTGCTCGGTACGGTCGGAACCCTGATGCTCATCGAAAGCGTGTCGGCACTGCGCAAGGCCTCGAAAAACCAGGCGGATGCCCTGCGCCGGCCGGGACAGCACAACTGGGTGCACCGCCTGCCGCTGAAGATGCGTTTCAAGAAGTCGAAAATCTATCTCAGCGTCATCCCGGTCGTATCCCTTGGTTTTGGCATTGGCATCCTGACGTCGGTCATGGGCGTCGGTGGCGGCTTCATCATGGTGCCGGCAATGATCTACCTGCTGCGCATCCCGACCAATGTCGTCATCGGCACGTCGCTGTTCCAGATCATCTTCGTTTCCGCCTACACCGTCATCGTCCAGGCGAGCGCCAACTATTCCGTCGATATCGTGCTTGCGTTCGTCCTGATGATCGCCGGCGTCATCGGCGCGCAATACGGGGTGCGCGTTGGGCAAAGGCTGCGCGGCGAGCAGTTGCGGGCGTTGCTGGCATTGCTCGTGCTTGCCGTCGGCCTTCGCCTTGCCGTGGAACTGGTCATTCCGCCGAAGGAAATCTACACCGTCGTGTCCGCGGGGCTCGGCTTCTGATGCGCGCCCGGATCTTGATCGCGTCTCTCCTGTTCGGCTTCGCGGGCTTCGTTTCGACCCCGGTTCTGGCCGAACCCGGTGATTTCACCGAAAAGCTCGACATCGGCATCTCGACCGACGAGATCGCCATCACGTCCGATTTCCGCGGCGCGGATCTGACGATCTTCGGCGCGATCGACGGCTTCGATCAAAACATCCTGGCGCAGGGCAAATACAACATCGTCGTGGCCCTTGAAGGGCCGAAGGACAATGCGACGGTGCGCAAGAAGGAGCGCGTCTTCGGCATCTGGATCAACACGAAATCGATGACCTTCGAACTGGTCCCGGAATCCTATTCGCTGTCGAGCACGCGCGATATCGATACGATCGCGCCGCCCGGCGACATGAACAATATGAGTATCGGCGTCGACCACATGCGCCTGACACCGACCGGCTATATTGGCGACGGCAGCAATCTTGCCGAATTCCGCGATGCCTTTCGCCGCGCGCGCGAAATCTCCGGCGTCTACCAGCGCGATCCGGGCGGCGTGCAGTTCATCAGCTCGAGCCTCTTCAAGGCCTCGGTCCGGCTGCCGGCCGACGTGCCGAACGGCGTCCATGTGGTGCGCGCCTATCTGTTCCGCGACGGCATGTTCGTGGCGGCCAAGGCGCTGCCGCTGCGTGTCGTCAAGACCGGCATCGAACAGGCGATCACCCGTGCCGCGCATGAATCGCCCTTCGTCTACGGCGTACTGGCGGTGCTTCTTGCCGTGATCACCGGCTGGATCGCCAGCATCGTGTTCCGCAGGGATTGAGGTCCGGCGCGCAGGCCTTTAAGAGATGCTGGGAAGAGTTCGACCTGCCGAGAGGATTTGCCATGAAGCCGATTTTCGTCCAGCTGCAATGCGCGCCGGGCAAGACCTACGAGGTCGCCGACGAAATCTACCGCAAGGAAATCGTCTCGGAAATGTATTCGACCAGCGGCGACTACGACCTGATGCTGAAGATCTACCTGAGCGAAGATCAGGACATCGGCAAGTTCATCAACGACAATATCGCCACAGTGCCGGGCATCAACCGGTCGCTGACGACGCTGACGTTCAACGCGTTTTGACGGCATTCTCCCAATCGCTCTCATCGGTGCCATCTCTGAACGAAGCATGCCGCGCGCGGCATGCGTAGCGCCGTTTCATCTCCAGGAAATCCGCTTGCATTTCACAAGCAGTCTTGCCAATCTTTGCTGAAAGCAATCGGCTGAGGGGGAAATCGCATGGGAAAGATCATCGTCTGGAATGTGATGACGCTCGATGGTT
>Ga0307513_10007087_pt1 | contig 14577 bp, 15 predicted proteins | sample 15_EM_MG_FD_202174 | JGI IMG/M metagenome (GOLD analysis project Ga0307513, IMG submission 202174) | Populus trichocarpa ectomycorrhiza microbial communities from riparian zone in the Pacific Northwest, United States - 15_EM | ecosystem: Host-associated > Plants > Roots > Unclassified | place... | reverse complement strand
CAAGTTCGGCAGCAACTGGTTCTGGTACTTCAACTCGCCCTTGGGTTGCCACATCGAATACGACGCCGACATGGACCTGCACGACGACCAATGGGCGGCGCGCGACGTGCCGATGGGCGCCGATGCGTCGCAGCTGTTCCTGTTCCAGCATCGCGAGAAGTGGGCGCCCTCCGGGCCGCCCCCAGGTGGCCCGGCTCCAGGGACCAGCCCGCCTCCGGTCGGCGCCGCGCACTGAGGCGCACGACGTGCACCTGCTGCATCTCGACAGCCTGCCCGACGGCGCCTCGCGCGGCTTCGACCCGCTGCGCATCGGACAGGACACCGTGCTCGTCGTGCGCCGTGGGCGCCGGCTGTTCGCCTACGCCGACGCCTGCCCGCACCACGGCACGCCGATGGCGTGGCGCAGGCACGCCTACCTCAACGCCGCGGGCGACCGCATCGTCTGCGCCGCACATGGCGCGCAGTTCGAGATCGACACCGGCCGCTGCACGCTCGGGCCTTGCCTCGGCGATGCCTTGACGCCGGTTCCGTTGACCATTCACGACAACGGCGAGGTTCACATCGCCGCTGGCACCAGCCACGAGACTCACCACCCATGACATCCGCAGCGCAACGCATCCTCATCATCGGCGGGGGCTTCTCCGGCATGTCCGCCGCCATCGAACTGCGCAAGCAGGGCGCGGACGTTGACCTGGTCGAGATCGACCCCGGCTGGCGCAGCTACGGTGCCGGCATCAGCCTGGGCGGTGCGACGCTGCGCGCGTTCCGGCGTCTGGGCATCCTCGACGCCTTCCTGGCTCAGGGCAATGCCACCGACGGCGTGCACCTGTGCGCACCGCACGGCCCCCGGGTCGCCGAACTGCCGACGCCGCGCATCGCCGGCGCCGACGTGCCGGGTGGCGGCGCGATCATGCGGCCGGTGCTGGCACGCATCCTGGCCGACGCCACGCGGGCCTCGGGTGCGAACGTTCGCCTGGGCTGCACCTTCACGGCTATCGAGCAAGACGCCGATGGCGTCGAGGTGAGCTTCAGCGACGGCCAGCGCCAGCGCTACGACCTCGTGATCGGCGCCGATGGCCTGTACTCGAAAGTGCGCGCGGCAGTGTTCCCCGGGGCGCCAAAGCCGAGCTACAGCGGCCAGGCCGTGTGGCGCGCGGTGCTGCCCAGGCGGCCTGAAATCGAGACCATCACGATGTGGATGGGCCCGAAGGTCAAGCCGGGCGCCAACCCGGTGTCCAAGACCGAGATGTACCTCTTCATCACCGAGCCGCGGCCACGCAACGAGCACGTCGACCCGGCCACCTTTGCCGACCACATGCGCGGGTTGCTCGAGGGCTTCCCGGCCCCGGTGCTGCGTGCGATTCGTGAGCAGATCGGCCCCGGCTCGCAGATCGTGTTCCGCCCACTCGAAGGACTGCTGATGCCGCGGCCCTGGTCACAGGGGCGTGTCGTTTTGATCGGCGACACGGTGCACGCCACCACGCCGCACCTGGCCTCGGGCGCCTGCATTGGCATCGAGGACGCGCTGGTGCTGGCCGAGGAGCTGGGCCGGGCGCCCGAGGTCGCCGGCGCGCTGGCGGCTTTCGAGCAGCGCCGCTGGGAGCGCTGCCGCATGGTCGTCGAGAACTCAGCCCGTCTGGGCGAGATCGAGATCGCCGGCGGCGACAAGGACATGCACGGCCGCATCATGCGCGAGTCCTTGATGGCGCTGGCGCAACCCATCTGAACCAGAGCCTTCGATGATCACCACCAACTCCCTGCGCGGCCGTGTCGCGCTCATGGCGGGCCATTGCGCCGGCATGGTCGATCTGGTCGCGCTGCCCGTCTGGGTGGGCACGCTGATCTCGGTGTACCGCTTCGACCCGCAGCAAGCCGGCCTGCTGGCAACGCTGTTCCTGGCCGGCGCCGTGCTGGCAAGCCTGCTCCTCGCGCCGCGCTTCAACCGGCTGAACAGGCGGCTCGTGGCGACGCTGGGATTCGGCGCTGCCGCGCTCGGCTTCGGCATCGCGTCGACCAGGTTGGACTTCGCGACGCTGGCTGCGCTGCATGCGCTCGCCGGCATCGCCGCGGGCGCTGCGCTGAGCGCCACGCACGGCACCATCGCGCGCAGCGCCAACCCGCATCGGCTGTTTGCGATCGTGGGCATCGCGCTCGGCGTGTTCGCGATTGCGTTTCTCGGCGTCACACCGCAGATCGTCGCGGCGGCCGGCGGCCCGGCGCTGTTTCGCGTGTTCGCCGGCGTCATGGCCGTGGGGGCGGTCTTCGCCTTCTCGCACATTCCGCAACAGACCGGTGCTGCGCTGCCGGCGGGAGTTCCTGCATGAAACCGACCCGACGCTTCGTCGACCTCTCGATCTACCTCGAGAACGACGTGCTCTCCGATCCGCCGCCGCTGGCGCCGAAGATCACCTATCAGAAGCACGCCGACACGCTGCCCGAGTTCATGGCGATGCTGCCGGGCACGAAGCCCGAGGACTTTCCCGAAGGCGAGGCGGCCGCCGCCGAGTGGATGACGCTGACCACGCACAACGGCACGCACCTCGACGCCCCGTGGCACTTCCATTCCACGCAGGACGCGAAGAACGGCGGCGCGCGGCCCTCGATCACCATCGACCAGGTGCCGCTGGCGTGGTGCTTCCAGAGCGGCGTGAAGCTCGACTTCCGCCACTTGCCCGACGGCTACGTGGCCACGGCGGCGGACGTAGCGGCCGAGCTGAAGCGCGTCGGCCACGAACTGCAGCCGCTGGACATCGTCGTCGTCAACACGCGGGCCGGCTCGCGCTACGGCCACAACGACTACCTTGGCGCCGGCTGCGGCATGGGCTACGAGGCCACGATGTATCTGCTGGAGCGCGGAGTGCGCCTGACCGGCACCGATGCGTGGAGCTGGGATGCGCCGTTCTCCTACACCGCCAAGAAGGTCGCCGAGACGGGCGACACCTCGCTGATCTGGGAAGGCCACAAGGCCGGCCGCGACATCGGCTACTGCCACCTCGAGAAGCTGCACAAGCTCGAGGCGCTGCCGCCCAACGGATTCACCATCAGCTGCTTCCCGCACAAGATCCGTGGCGCGTCCGCCGGCTGGACGCGGGCCGTGGCCATCTTCGAAGACTGAACACCATGAGCTTTCAGCCCATCCACCGCGTCGTCACCGGCTTTGACGCCGACGGCCGCGGCATCGTCGCCTCGAATGGCGCGGTGCCCACCGTCGTCGAGATCGCGGCGATTCCCGGCACGATCTTCCACGAAGTGTGGAGCACGGCCGGCGCGCCTGCGCCGGTCGACAACGGACCGGATCCCACCACCGCCCCGCTGATGCTGCCGCCGCCGAAGCAAGGCACGCGCATCCGCTTCGTCGACATCCCGCCCGACACGGCCGAGTTCCTCGCCCATGGTGCGGCGAAGATGAAAGACGCCTTCGCGCAGATCGGCGACGAGAAGGCGTCCACCGTCCAGGCGCAATCACCTCATCCGCTGATGCACCGCACCGAGTCGGTCGACTACGGCATCGTCATCGAGGGCGAGGTGACGCTGGTGCTCGACGACTCCGAGATCCCGCTGAAGACCGGCAGCGTGGTCGTGCAACGCGGCACCAACCACGCCTGGGCGAACCGCTCGGGCAAGCCCTGCCGCATGCTGTTCGTGCTGGTCGATGGCCAGTATGAGCCGGCGATCGCCGTCGCCCTGTCTCAGCGCTGAAGCGAGAGGAACACCATGCGCCTTGCCACCCAACGCGACGGCTCGCTCGACGGTCGCTTGATCGTCGTCTCAAGCGACCTGAGCCGCGCCGTTGCCACCGCTTCGATCTCGCCAAACCTGCTCGATGCGCTGCAGCGATGGGATGCGGTGAAATTGCCACTGAGCGACCTGTGCGATGCGCTCGACGCAGGCGATGTCGAGGGCAGCTTCGGATTCGATCCGTCGCGCTGCGCCGCGCCGTTGCCGCGCAGCCCGCAGTGGTTGGACGGCTCGGCCTTCCTCAACCACGGCCGGCTGATGGCGCGTGCGTTCAATACGCCGCCGATTCCCGACTTCGACACCGTCCCGGTGATGTACCAGGGCGCGAGCGACGACTTCCTCGGGCCGAGCGACGACGTGCCCTTGCCGAGCGAGGCCGACGGCATCGATTTCGAGGGCGAGTTCGGCGTGGTCTGCGGCCCGGTGCCGATGGCGGTGACGCCCGAGGCCGCGCTGGCCTGTGTTCGCCTCGTCGTCCAGGTCAACGACTGGAGCCTGCGCGCGCTGGGGCCGCGCGAGATGAAGACCGGCTTCGGCTTCCTGCAAGCCAAGCCTTCGACAGCCTTCGCGCCAGTGGCCGTCACGCCCGACGAGCTGGGCAACGGCTGGCGCGACGGCCGGGTGCAGATGCGACTGCACGTGCAGTGGAACGGCGAACGCTTCGGCGAGCCGCACGGCGGCGAGATGAACTTCCACTTCGGCCAGCTCGTCGCGCATGCAGCGCGCACGCGCAGGCTCACGGCGGGCACGATCGTCGGCTCGGGCACGGTCTCGAACGTGGCACGCAGCGCGGGGTCGGCCTGCATCGCCGAGCGGCGCGTGATCGAGAAGATCGACCTCGGCGAGATCCGCACCGGCTTCATGCACTTCGGCGACCGGGTTCGCATGCAGGCGAAGTTCGACGACGGGCGCGAGGGGCCGTTCGGCGTCGTCGACCAGCGCGTCGTCGCGGCGCCGTCACTCGCAAAGTGAACAGCCCGCGGCTGGCGCCCAGAACACTTTGGCGGAGGCAGTAGGATTCGAACCCACGATGCCCTTGCAGGCATGCTTGATTTCAAGTCAAGTGCAATCGACCACTCTGCCATGCCTCCGCGGCACTTAAAACTCCCAAGTTGCGGAGATCGATTGAGCAGCCTTTCGAGCTGAATCTCCGCAAATCACCGGCTTTCAAGACCGGTGCCTTCAACCGCTCGGCCACGCTTCTTTCGGCGATGATTGTGCCGTTTTCCTGCGGAGGCGGATTTTATGGCAGCGTCATCGGCAACAAGCATCCGGGTGGGCATCGGTGGCTGGACCTACGAGCCGTGGCGCAGCAACTTCTATCCGGCCGGCCTGCCGCAGAGCCAGGAGCTGCACTACGCGAGCCGGCACACGACGGCGATCGAGATCAATGGCACCTACTACGGCACTCAAAAGCGCGAGAGTTTCGCCCGCTGGCGCGACGAAACGCCGGACGGTTTCGTGTTCTCGCTGAAGGCCACGCGCTATGCCACCAACCGGCGCGTGCTGGCCGAAGCCGGCGATTCGATCGAGCGCTTCATCGGCAGCGGCCTGGCTGAACTGGGGCCCAAGCTCGGCCCCATCGTCTGGCAGTTCGCGTCGACGAAGCGGTTCGACCCCGACGACTTCGAAGCTTTTCTCGCCTTGCTGCCGAAGGACGTCGACGGGATCAACCTGCGCCACGTGCTCGACGTTCGCCACGAGACCTTCAAGACGCCGGCCTACCTCGCGCTGGCGCGCAAGTACGGCGCCGCGACGGTGTTCACCGATTCGGACGAGTACCCATCGTTCGCCGACATCACCGGCGGCTTCGTCTACGGGCGGCTGATGCGCACCGAGCCCGATGTGGCCACGGGCTACCAGCCGGCGGCGCTGGATGCCATATCCGCCTGCGCGAAGGCTTGGGGCCAAGGCGCCGAGCCCGCCGATCTGCCACGCGTCGAGCCGCCGCCGGCCAAGGCCGCGGCTGCGCGCGATGTGTTCCTGTTCTTCATCAGCGGCGCGAAAGAGCGCGCACCAGCGGCGGCGATGGCGTTGATCGAGCGCCTGGCCTGAGCGCAGGCCGCCGTCAGCCGTCGAGCCCGGGCGCCTGCGCCTGCCCGCACGGCACCTGCAGCACATCGCGCCGGCCACCGTCGACGCGCACGGCGGTCAGCGCGCCGCCCCAGACGCAGCCGGTGTCGAGCCCGAGCAGGTCCGGCCGCACGACGAGGCCGAGCGTGCTCCAGTGGCCGAATGCGATCGGCTCGCCTTCGCTGCGCCGGCCCGGCACCGCGTACCACGGGTACAGCCCGGGCGGCACGGCATCGGCGCCGCCCTTGGCCTTCAGGTCTAGTGTGCCGCCCGCGCTGCAGAAGCGGATGCGGGTCAGCACGTCGACGATGAAGCGCGCGCGCTCGGCGCCGGCGAGATCGTCCCGCCAACTGCCGGGCGTGCTGCCGCGGCTGCTGCGCAGGAAGGCGCCGACGTCGGGCCCTTGCAGCAGGGCTTCGATCTCGGCCGCGAGTTGCAGCGTGCGCGCCGCGTCCCACTGCGGCACGACGCCGGCGTGCACGCACAGCCAGCCGCTGTCGCTGCAGGCCATGCGCCGAAAGCGCAGCCATTCGACCCATTCGTCGCGGTCGGGCGCGTCCAGCACCTCGGCCAAGGTGTCGTCCGCGTGCGGCTGCCGCCCGCCGTAGGCTGCGGCCAGCAGGTGCAGGTCGTGGTTGCCGAGCAGGCAGGTCGCGGCGCCGCCCAGGCCGCGCAGCCGGCGCAGCGTGGCCAGCGACTGCGGGCCGCGGTTGACCAGGTCGCCGAGCACGACCACGTGGTCGCGCGATGGCGAGAAGCCGCATTCGGCGAGCAGCCGATCGAGCGCATCGGCACAGCCCTGCACGTCGCCCACGAGGTAGTTCATGCAGCGATTCTGCTACGCTCCTGGCCCCCACCCAACGTCTGTCGCCGCGCCCGGCGGCGGCGCGCATGGACGTCACGCTCCTCGTCTCCCTGATCATTCTCAACGGCCTGTTCGCGATGTCGGAGATGGCGCTCACCGCCGCCCGCAAAGCCCGCCTGCAGGTGATGGTGGAAGGCGGCGAGCCCGGCGCACGGGCGGCGATGGACCTGCACGACAACCCGACCCGGTTCCTGTCGACGGTGCAGATCGGCATCACGTCGATCGGCATCCTGAACGGCATCGTCGGCGAAAACGCGTTTTCCGCGCCGCTGTCTCGTTGGCTGGTCGAGACCTTCCACTTCGCCGAGCGGCCATCGACGATCGGGTCGACCGCGCTGGTGGTCGTGATCATCACCGTGCTGACCATCATCTTCGGCGAACTGGTGCCCAAACGCGTGGGCCAGCTTTACCCGGAGACGGTGGCGCGGCTGGTGGCGCGGCCGATGGTTTTTCTGTCGACCGCGGTGCGGCCGCTGGTGCTGCTGCTGTCGGCCTGCACCAACGCCGTTCTGCGCCTGCTCGGCATCCGCGGCGGGCCGCAGCGCTCGGTGACCGAAGAAGAGATCGCGGCCAGCCTCGAAGAAGGGCTGGACGCCGGCGTCATCGAGGCGCAGGAGCACCAGATGGTGCGCAACGTGTTCCGCCTGGACGAGCGCCAGATCGGCTCGATGATGATCCCGCGCGCCGAAATCGTCTGGCTCGATGTCGCCGCGACGGCCGAAACGGTGCTCGCGCTGATCCACGAAAACGGCCACACGCGCTACCCGGTGTGCCGCGGCAGCCTCGACGACGTGATCGGCGTGCTCGGCGCCCACAGCCTGCTGCTGCCGCTGGCGCGCGCCGAAACGCTCGAACTGCAGAAGCTGATCACGCCGCCGGTGTTCGTGCCCGAGACGCTGTCGGGCATGGAGTTGCTCGAACACTTCCGCGCCAGCCGCGCCGACCTCGTGTTCGTGGTCGACGAGTACGGCGCGGTGCAGGGCGTCATCAGCGAGCGCGACCTGCTGGAGGCGATCACCGGCGAGTTCGGCACCACCGCCGACGAAGACTCGTGGGCGGTGCAGCGCGACGACGGCAGCTGGCTGATGGACGGCCTGATTCCGGTGCCCGAGCTGAAGGACCGGCTGGAGCTGAAAGAGCTGCCCGACGAAGAGCGCGGCCGCTACAACACGCTGGCCGGGATGGTGATGCTGCTGCTCGGCCGGCTGCCGAAGACCACCGATTCGGTGGACTGGCAGGGCTGGCGCTTCGAAGTCGTCGACCTCGACGGCAAACGCGTCGACAAGGTGCTCGTTACGCGAACTGAAAACTCTGGAGAGACATCATGATCAATCAACTGCTGCACCAACAGCCGGTCCCGGTGGACCGCAACGAGCACCGCCTGATGCGCCTGCGCCTGCCGGTCGCCGACTGGAGCGTGGCGGCCAAGCTGAACTCGGCCTTCGTCGCTGCCGCCGAGTTCGGCGACGTGGTTCGCGAGTACCCGGTGGTCTTCGTTCGCGCCGGCGACGACGACGACGGCCAGCCGGCGATCGCGCCGATCGCGGTCTTCGGGATGGTGCAGGGCCAGAACCTCTTCGTCGACGGCGCCGCGTGGCGGGCGACGTACATGCCGGCGGTGCTGCGCAGTTATCCGTTCTGCATCGGGCGGCTCGACGCCCAGCGTTTTGCGGTCTGTCTCGACGCCGCCTGGAGCGGCCTGTCCGGCACCGAAGGCGAGCCGCTGTTCACCCCCGAGGGTGAGCAGTCGACACTGCTCAACGACGTGCAGAAGCAGCTCGAAGTGCTGGAAGGCGAAATCCAGCGCACGCGGCTGATGTGCCGGCGCCTGCGCGAACTCGACCTGCTGCAGGACATGCGCTTCGACGCCACGCTGCCAGACGGCAGCAAGCTCGGCGTCGACGGCTTCCTGACCGTCGACGAGAAGAAGCTCACCGCGCTGCCCGATGCCGCGGTGGTCGAGTTGCACCGGAGCGGCCTGCTCGGCCTGATCCACGCGCACTACGTGTCGATGGGCAACATGCGCAAGCTGCTCAACTGGCACATCGAGCGGCAGGGCCCGGCAACGGCCTGAGATCGAGATTGCGGGTAAACCCGCATTTTCTGAGATTCGACAGAGGCTAGTATTCCGTCTGTATACAACGACGGGATCGAGTCATGTCGTCTGCCGCCTTTCCGCTGAACGCCTGGTACGCCGCCTCGTACGATGTCGAACTCAAGCGGGTCCTGCTGCCGCGCCGCATCTGCGGCATCGGAATGGTCTTCTACCGCAGGCAGGACGGGCGCGCTGCGGCGCTCGAAGACGCCTGCTGGCACCGCCTGCTGCCGCTCTCGCTGGGCCGCATCGAAGGCGACGAGGTCGTCTGCGGTTACCACGGTCTTGTGTACAACGCCGATGGTCGCTGTACACATATGCCGTCACAGGAGACGATCAATCCGTCGGCCTGCGTCCGTGCGTTCCCGGTTGCCGAGAAGCACCGCTTCGTCTGGGTCTGGCCCGGCGACCCGGTCCAGGCCGACCCCGCGCTGATCCCCGACCTGCACTGGAACGACGACGCCGAGTGGTCGGGCGACGGCAAGCTGATCCACGTCAAGTGCGACTACCGGCTGGTGGTCGACAACCTGATGGACCTGACCCATGAGACCTTCGTCCACGGCTCGTCGATCGGCAACCGCGAGGTTGCCGAAGCGCCCTTCGTCGCGACCCACGGCGACCGCGGCGCGACCGTCACCCGCTGGATGGAAGACATCGACGCGCCGCCGTTCTGGGCCGGGCAGATCAAGCATGCGCGCGGCTATGAAGGCAAGGTCGACCGCTGGCAGATCATCCGCTTCGAGGCCCCCTGCACGGTGACCATCGACGTCGGCGTGGCCGCAGCCGGCAGCGGCGCGCCGCAGGGCGACCGCAGCCGGGGCGTCAATGGCTTCGTGCTGAACACGGTGACGCCGGAGACCGAGACGACCTGCCACTACTTCTGGGCCTTCGCGCGCAACTACAGCCTGCACGAGCAGCGCCTGACGCACGAGTTGCGCGAAGGCGTGGCCGGCATCTTCCGCGAAGACGAGACGGTTCTCGAAGCGCAGCAGCAGGCGATCGACGAACACCCGGGCTACCGCTTCTACAACCTGAACATCGACGCCGGCGCGATGTGGGCCCGGCGCTTGATCGACCGCATGGTCGAGCGCGAACGGCGCGTGATTCCGCTGCGTGCGGCTTGAGGTGACACCGGCCTCATGACCGCCGTTCAGTCCCTGGATGTGCCCGACGCATCGCAGACCGTCAAGGCGCAACTCCGCCTGCGCGAGCTGATCGTCGGCGGCGAACTCGCCCCGGGCGAGCGCATCCCCGAGCTGGCGCTGGTCGAAAAGCTCGGCGTTTCGCGGACCCCTGTGCGAGCCGCATTGCACAAGCTGCTCGACGAAGGCCTGCTCGACGCGCTGCCCGGTGGCGGCTACGCGGTCAAGGCCTTCAGCGAAGGCGAGATCCGCGACGCGATCGAGATCCGCGGCACGATGGAAGGCTTGGCCGCGCGGCTGGCCGCCGAGCGCGGCGTGGCGCCGTCGCTGCTCGCCGAGGTGCGCGACTGCCTGGCGGCGATCGACGCCTTGCTCGCCGCACCGTCGCTCGACGAAGCCTCGTTCGGCGGCTATGCCGAGCAGAACGCGCGCTTCCACGGGCTGCTGGCGGAGATGCCCGGCAGCGACGTCGTCCGGCGCCAGGTCGAGCGCGCCGCCGCGCTGCCGTTCGCATCGCCGAACGGCTTCGTGATGGCGCGCAGCACCGGCCCGCAGGCGCGCGACGTGCTCGTCATCGCGCAGGAGCAGCACCGCGCCGTGGTCGAGGCGATCGGCCGCCGCGAAGGCGCGCGCGCCGAGAGCCTGATGCGCGAACACGCGCGCATCGCGCAGCAGAACCTGAACGAAGCGCTGGCCAGCCGGCAGGCGCTGCTTCGCGTGCCCGGCGGCGGGCTCATCCGCCGCGGCGGACGCTGAAGAGGCTGAGGACCGCAAAAAGATGAAGAGCGATGACCACTGGTTCGAGGCCGGCGTCGATGCCGTCGAGGACCTGAGCCCGACGGTGCGCAGCCTGGTGCTGCGGCCGACCAACGGCATCCAGCCGTGGACGGTGGGCAGCCACCTGCGCGTGCAGGTCGACCTCGGCGGGCGCAGCGACGTGCGCCACTACTCGCTGGTCGGCTTGCCGCAGCAAAGCCGCGCCGACGGCTGCTACCGCATCGCCGTCAAGCGCGCCGACCCCGGCCGCGGCGGCTCGCGCTTCATGTGGGCGCTGCAGCCCGGTTCGCGGGTGCAGATCGCCGGCCCCGACAACCAGTTCGAACTGCCGGTCTCGGCGCCGCACACATTGCTGGTTGCCGGCGGCATCGGCATCACGCCGATCCTCGGCATGGCGCTGACCCTGGCCGCGCGCGGCGTCTCGCTGCGCATGTGCTACGCGGCACGCGACGCCGGCGAACTGGTCTTCGCCGACGCGTTGCGCGCAGCGCTCGGCGAGCGGCTGCAGACCTTCGTCGATGCCAGCGGCCAGCGCATCGCGCTCGACGCCGAGATCGCCGCGCTGCCGCCCGGCGCGCAGATGCTGGTCTGCGGCCCGGTGCCGCTGCTGCAGGCGGCGCAGGAGGCTTGGGCGCGCGCCGGCCGGCCGGCGGCCGAGCTGCGCTTCGAGACCTTCGGCTCCAGCGGCAGCCGCCCGGCCGAAGCCTTCTGGGTCCGTGTGCCGCGGCACAACGTGCAGGTCGAAGTGCCGGCGGACCGTTCGCTGCTCGAGGTGCTGGCCGAGCATGGTGTCGAGGCGCTCTACGACTGCCGGCGCGGCGAATGCGGCCTGTGTGCGATGGACATCGTCGAAATCCAGGGCACGGTTGACCACCGGGACGTGTTCTTCAGCGCGGCCGAGAAGCGCGAGAACCGGCGCCTGTGCGCCTGTGTTTCGCGCGTTTCGGGCGGCGGTATCGTCATCGATTCGGCCTGGCGCGCCGATGCCGGTGCGGCATAACAGCTAGAGTCCATCGACCTGGGTGTGGGCGCGCGGCTGCGCCGACCTGCGCCGACAATTGCACCCATGTGCACCCACGTGCGCCCACGTCAAACCCCAAAACCGGAGACATCGATGATCACCAGACGACAACACTTCGCGACGCTCGCGCTCGCTGCCGCGGCCGCCGCGAGCGCCGGCCTCGCGCAGGCGCAGAGCGATACGGTGAAGATCGGCGTGATCCTGCCGATGACCGGCCAGTCGGCGTCGACCGGGCGCCAGATCGACGCCGCGATCAAGCTGTGGGTCGCGCAGAACGGTAGCAAGGCCGGCGGCAAGAAGGTCGAGGTGATCATCAAGGACGACGCCGGCGTCGCCGACACCACGCGCCGGCTGGCGCAGGAACTCGTCGTCAACGACAAGGTCGTCGCGCTCGCCGGCTTCGGCCTGACGCCGCTGGCGCTGGCCACCGCGCCGATCGCAACGCAGAGCAAGACGCCGATGGTCGTGATGGCGGCGGGCACGTCGTCGATCACCGAAGCCTCGCCGTTCGTCGTCCGCACCAGCTTCACCTTGCCGCAGGCGGCGGTCAGCATCGCCGAATGGGCGGCGAAGAACAAGATCAGGAAGGTCGTCACGCTGGTCACCGACTTCGGCCCCGGCAACGACGCCGAGAAGTTCTTCGTCAGCCAGTTCCAGCTGAACGGCGGCACCATCGCCGAGAAGCTGCGCACGCCGCTGCGCAGCCCCGATTTCGCGCCGGTGCTGCAGAAGGTGCGCGACGCCGCGCCCGACGCGCTGTTCGTCTTTCTGCCGTCGGGGCAGGGCGCGCAGTTCATGAAGCAGTTCGGCGAGCGTGGGCTGGACAAGGCCGGCATCAAGCTGATCGCCACCGGCGACGTGACCGACGACGACCAGTTGAACGACATGGGCGATGTCGCCTTGGGCGTCGTCACCGCGCAGCACTACTCGGCCGCCCACCCGAGTGCGATGAACAAGAAGTTCGTCGCCGACTTTCAGGCCGCGGCCAAGTTTCGCCCCAACTTCATGGCGGTCGGCGGCTACGACGGCATGCGCGTGATCTACAAGGCGCTCGACGCGAGCAAGGGCGCCGGCGGCGAAGCGCTGCTGGCGGGCATGAAAGGCCAGCTCTTCGAAAGCCCGCGCGGCCAGGTCCTGATCGACGCCCAGACGCGCGACGTCGTGCACGACATCTACATCCGCAAGGTCGAGAAGAAGGACGGCCAGCTCTGGAACATCGAGTTCGACGTCCAGAAGGCGGTCAAGGACCCGGGCAAGCTGAAGTAGGCAGCGCCGGTGTTGACGCTGCTCTTCGACGGCATCGCCTACGGCATGCTGCTGTTCGTGCTGTCGCTTGGCCTCGCGGTGACGATGGGTTTGATGAACTTCATCAACCTCGCCCACGGCGCGTTCGCGATGGCCGGCGGCTATGTGCTGGTGGTGCTGATGCAGCAGGCCGGCTGGCCGTTCCTGGCCTGCCTGCCGGCGGCCTTCATCGTCACCGCCGCCGCCGGCGCGTTGTTCGAGCGGACGCTGTACCGGCCGATGTACGGCAAGCCGCACCTCGACCAGGTGCTGTTCTCGATCGGCCTGACCTTCATGGCGGTGGCCGCGGTCGACTACGTGATCGGCTCTCAACAGCAGAACGTGCAGTTGCCCGATGTCTTCCGCCACCGCTTCGAATTCGGCACCGGCGCCTGGCAGCTCGGCATGGGCGCGTACCGGCTGTTCATCGTCGTCGTCTGCATCGGGCTGGCCTTGTTGCTGCAGGCGCTGCTGTCGCGCACACGCTTCGGCAGCCGGCTGCGCGCGGCGGTCGACGACCCGCGGGTCGCGGCGGGCCTGGGCATCCCCGTCGACCGCGTGTTCCTGGTGACGTTCGCGGTCGGCTCCGGGCTGGCCGGCCTGGGCGGCGCGCTGGGCGCCGACATCCTCGGGCTGGACCCGAGCTTCCCGCTCAAGTTCATGGTGTACTTCCTGATCGTCTGCGCGGTCGGCGGCACCAGTTCGATCACCGGGCCGCTGGTCGCCGCGCTCGTGCTTGGCATTGCCGACGTGATGGGCAAGTACTACGCGCCCAAGCTCGGCGCCTTCATCGTCTACGTGCTGATGATCGCGATCCTCTTGTGGCGGCCGCAAGGCCTGTTCACGCGCGAGGGCGGCCGGTGAATGCGCAGCAGAAGTTGCGCGCGCCGTCCAGATGGCGCGCCTGGGAGATCGTGCTCTGGGTCCTGATCTGGGCGACGCCGATCGTCTTCGCCCAGCACGCGGCGCTGGTCAACGAGATCGCGATCCTGGCGCTGTTCGCGCTGTCGCTCGACCTCATCCTCGGCTACGCCGGCATCGTCTCGCTCGGCCATGCGGCGTTCTTCGGCGTCGGCGCTTACGGCGCGTCGTTGTTCGCCAAGCACGTGATGCCCGACCCGTTGGTCGGGCTGGCAGTGGGCACCGTGCTGGCCGCCGTGCTGGGCGTGATCACCAGCCCGATGATCGTTCGCGGCACCGATCTGACGCGGCTGATGGTGACGATGGGCATTGCGCTCGTGCTGCTCGAGCTGGCGAACAAGTTCGACAACATCACCGGCGGCGCCGACGGCCTGCAGGGGGTGGTGATGGGCCCGGTCGTCGTTCCGTTCATCGGCCGCTTCGACTTCGATCTCGGCGCCCGGGTGGCGTCGTTCTATTCGCTCGGCATCCTGTTCGTCGCCTTCCTGCTGCTGCGGCGCATCGTGCACTCGCCGCTCGGCATTTCGCTGCAGGCGCTGCGCGACAACCGGCTGCGCGTGTCGGCGATCGGCCTTTCGGTGCAGGGGCGGCTGGCTGCCGTCTACACGCTGGGTGCGGCGCTGGCCGGCGCGGCCGGCGCATTGCTGGCGCAGACGACGGG
>Ga0307513_10007086_pt1 | contig 14578 bp, 17 predicted proteins | sample 15_EM_MG_FD_202174 | JGI IMG/M metagenome (GOLD analysis project Ga0307513, IMG submission 202174) | Populus trichocarpa ectomycorrhiza microbial communities from riparian zone in the Pacific Northwest, United States - 15_EM | ecosystem: Host-associated > Plants > Roots > Unclassified | place... | reverse complement strand
CGTCCAGGACCTGGCCGAGGCCGTACGCGGCGCCGCCACCGTACTCATCGTCCCGGACCACGCCGAGTTCCGCGGCGAGCCGTACCTCGGCCTGCTCACGGAACAGCGGGAGTCGCCGCTGCTGATCCTGGACAACCACGGAGTGCTGGCGGACCATCCGTCGTGGCCCGAGTGGGTGACGTACCGTCGGGCAGGCAACTCCCTGTGGCTCGACACCTCAGTAGCGGACACACCCGCCGCGAAGGACCTCGTGTGAGTGGCGTCTCGCAGCGGCCGGCCGCAGACCGCGGAGGACCGGCGGCCCAGGGGCGACCACCTGCTCGACCTGTGCGCTCTCCCGCACGCGGCGACCGGGAGGCGAGGGGATGACGACCGCGAAGCTGCCGCGAGCGGCGGACCCTCGGCAGCCTGCTCCGCCCAACCGCCGCGTACGGCTCGCCGAAGTCGGCAGCAACATCTTCACCGAGATGTCCGCACTCGCCGTCCGGCACCGTGCCGTCAATCTCGCGCAGGGCTTCCCCGACACCCCCGGGCCCGACGCCGTCACCGAGGCCGCCGTCACGGCGCTCCGCGCCGGGCATCATCAGTATCCGCCCGTCCCCGGCCTGCCCGCGCTGCGTGCCGCCATCGCCGACCACCAGCGTGACCGGTACGGCATCGTGCTCGACCCGGAGACCGACGTTGTGGTCACCACCGGCGCCTCCGAGGCGATCGCGTCCGCGCTGCTCGCCTTCGCCGGGCCGGGCGACGAGGTCGTCGTGCTGGAGCCGTACTACGACTCCTACGCGGCCGGCACGGAACTGGCCGGAGCCAGGCTTGTCCCGGTCCCGCTGACCGGCCCGGACTTCCGGCTCGATTCTGACGCGCTGGGCGCCGCCATCACCGACCGGACCCGGGTCCTGCTCCTCAACAACCCCCACAACCCCACCGGCACCGTACTGAACGAGCAGGAGCTGGACGAACTCGCCCGCGCCGCCGTCGCGCACGACCTGGTGGTGATCTCCGACGAGGTGTACGAGCATCTCGTGTACGACGGTCGGCACCACCCGATCGCCGCGCTGCCTGGGATGTTCGAACGTACCGTCACCATCGGCTCGGCGGGCAAGTCGTTCTCGTTCACCGGCTGGAAGGTCGGCTGGGCCACCGGCCCCGCCGACCTGGTGGCCGGAGTTCTCTCGGTCAAGCAGTATCTGTCGTTCGCCTCCGGTACCCCGTTCCAGCACGCGGTGGCCGAGGCGTTACGGCTGCCCGACCGCCACTACACCGATCTGCGCGACTCCCTCCGGGCCCGGCGCGATCTGCTGGTCGACGGGCTGAGCGCACTCGGCCTGCAGCCCAGTACTCCGGAGGGGACGTACTTCGTGCTCGCCGATGTACGTCCCCTCGGCGCGGTGGACGGGCTGGAGTTCTGCCGGGAGCTGCCGCGCCGGTACGGGGTCGCCGCCATTCCCGGCCAGGTCTTCTACACCGCTCCGGAGACGGGCCGCCACCTGGTGCGGTTCGTTTTCTGCAAGAAGGAGGAGGTACTGCGGGACGCGCTGCGCCGACTCGCCCCACTGCGAACGGCACATTGACCGCCGGTGCACACCGGTTTCCGGCGTGGCGCGGGAGGCCGGCACTGCGCCACAGGCCGGGCCCGGGCCGCACCGGGTGGCGTACCGCCTCTGGGTTCGGGCCGCCCGAGGAGTACGAACGGTCGAGCAGTCGCCCACGGGCGAACGGCGTCCGGCTGACCGAACTCCGACCGCGCACGGCCCTGCCCCCTCTCCCCCACCCCTGTCAACGACCGTCTGTGGAGTGTTCTTCCGTGACCGATGTAATTGCCGCCCCCATCCCCCTCCCCACCACCGTTCCGCAATCACGCGCCGTCGAACTGGAGAGGAACCTCACCGCCGTGCGGGCCCGCGTCGACGCCGCCTGCCGGGCCGCGAGCCGGGATCCCTCGGACGTCACGCTGGTGGTGGTGACCAAGACCTGGCCCGCCGAAGACGTACGGACCCTGGCCGCTCTCGGAGTCACGGACGTCGGCGAGAACCAGGACCAACAGGCCGCCGCCAAGGCCGTCGAGACCACGGATCTGCCGCTGCGCTGGCACTTCATCGGCCAGTTGCAGCGCAACAAGGCCGCGTCGGTCGCCCGGTACGCGGACTTGGTCCACTCCGTCGACCGGCTACCCCTGGTCGATGCGCTGGCCCGCGGTGCCGAGCGGGCCGGGCGGCGACTGCGCTGTCTGGTTCAGGTCGGCCTGGACAGCGACTCCGGCCGCGGCGGTGTCGCACCCTCCGAGGTGGAACAGCTGGCTGACGTCATCGCGTCCTGCGCTCCTCATCTGGAACTGGCCGGCGTCATGACGGTGGCCCCGCTGCACCTCTCGCCCACCGCCGCGTTCGAGTGTCTCGCTTTCCTGCACGAGCGGCTGCGGGACACCCATCCGGGCGCGGTGATCCGCTCCGCGGGGATGAGCGGCGACCTGGAGGCAGCGATCGCGGCAGGCGCCACGCATGTCCGCGTGGGCTCGGCCGTCCTGGGCACCCGCGCGCCCCGCATCCCGGCTGCGTGAGACCGGACACCGTTCTCTGAGGCAGAAGGGGCGTCGGGTAGGCCGTCCTCGAACGACATCCCCCGCAACGGGGTGGCCGGCCTTCGGAGTTGGCATGACTACCTCCCCTTGCCGAGTGCATGGCCCGGGGCGGTGTCACCAGCTCCGAGGGCGCTGACAGACCGCTGATCGGCCGGGCCGGTCCTGCGGTCTCCGCCGGTGGCCAGGAGCCTGGCCCGGGCCGACAGCGCGGAGGGAACATCGACGACATCCCCGCCCGGCAGCCGCCGGCTGCTGGGCGGGGGTTCGTCCGAGGCCGCCGACGCCTTCGACAGCGAAGCAGCACTCGGGCCACTGCTCGCTCCAGCGCACCAGATGGCCGAAAGGCCCATGCCCGGCACCGGCATCAGGACCGGTGCCCGCATCTTCATCGACGTCGGCGACGCCACCGCCTTCCCGTCCGCCGCCCATCTCCCCACCTACGCCGACCTCGCCCCCGCCACCAGAAGCTCCAGGGCCCTCGGCCTCCATGCTCCGCGAGGGCACCCTCGGCCTTGGCTGTGGTGTGTCGTACGCGCGCATCCACGTTATGCAGACCTGCCGCCCGCGAACTGTCCGGCATTGCGCCGGACCGGGCGGTGGCCGGACCTCTCATCAGCATCTCCCGGGCGGAGGGTCACCCTTCGCCCTGGAACAGGCTGTGCTGGAGAGACATGAGGGCTGCTTGAAGCCGGTCCCGGGCGCCCAGCTTGGTAAGGATTCTGGACACATGCGACTTGACCGTCGCCACCGTCAGTGAAAACTTCTGCGCGATCTCCTGATTGGACATGCCTTTCGCGACACTGGCCAACACGTCCTGCTCGCGGGGGCTGAGAGCGGTCAGCACCTCCCGCAGATCACCGTGATATTCCCGCGAACCCAACGGTCCTAAGTTCCGTATGCCCGCGAAGAGCCTGCTTGTGAGCAGAGGCTGGAGGACGCTGTGGCCGCTCGACACCTGCCGTACCCCGTAAACTAGTTCGTCCTGGGTGAGACCGCGCAGCAGGATTCCGTTGACGCCCAGTTTGATGGCCCGGACCAGGATTCGGTCGATGACCTGCTGATTGGCGAGGATGAGTACGCGCGGCCGGATTCGGGGCGAGGCGGCGGATAATCCGGCGATCAGCCTCAGGGCGTCGTCCTCGTCGTGGTTGTCGATGTCGAGCACCACGACCTTCGGCTCCTTCCTGGCCACCGATCCCATCACGCTCTGATCTGTCTTCTCCTCCGCGACGACATCGAATCCGGAGGCCCGCAGAAGCGCTTGTTTGAGAGCACTGCGCAGCAGGTCGTCGTCACCGACGAGCATGACGGCGGTGCCTTGCCTGAGATCCTGCTCGGCCAACCGATCACTCAATGAAATCATAATGCCCGCTCCATTCTTCGAAGTAGCGCAGACGAGAGAATCTCACCGTCCGCACGATAAGTCGTACGGCACACATAACAAGCCTTCCTGGCGACCTCGGCCGACACACCCCCAGGCCCGATCCAGCCAAACGGAACCCAACTCGACTCACCATGGGAAGGAACTTCCAGAAATCAGCAGAGCGAGAAATCAGGTCGACTCCCTGCCGTCCGACAAATCGGAATCCACTGAAGTTCTTCGGACGCCGGAGAAAGAATACGCAGGAACCCCCTCAACGAATCCCATCAAATACCAACAGAGCGACGTCCCGAATTCCATTCCGGGAAACCTGCGCGGGAAATCGCTCGCGGCTACCCACCGAAGAACATCCCAATTTATGCCGCGAATCGGGAGACCGTTTCGAGACAGCTCCGGGCACAGCGGGCCGCGGACGGGAGAAAGACGTCCCCGCACCCCTTCAGCAACGTTTGCGGCCGCCTTCACAACAAGGGCCCGGGCGACGTTACGGCCACTCGACGACCGCTCCCGGGTCAGCGACCGGCCGGGACAGGGCGCCAGACGCACCGCCGCGACCTCGCGGCCAGGCAGTCGGCAAAGTTCGGCCCATCGATATCCGGTCGCCACTCTCGCCCTCCTCGACTTGCGGTCCCGCGCTGATCAGCCATCCGGAACGCCGCCGTAAAACTGTTGGAATCTTCAATGAACCGTTCGCGCCCGTCAAGGCCATGATCTCGCAGGAGATACGGCCAATCGCAGAGAGTTAGGCCCCAGGTCGTCATTTTCGCTTGCGACCTGGGGTTCTTGGCGAACCAGCGACAGGCGACCCCGCTCTCCCGGGAGAGAAATGTGATCCACGCCACTCCTTGAGTGACAGAGGTCTGAACCAATCGATCTGGTCGATGGCGACCAAATACGCCCAGAATGAAGCCTTCCGGGGCTGCAGAGGGTGGATCATCTCGGTTTTGCGCGGATCGTCACCAGCTTTGCACAGGCAAATCACCGGTTCGGTCGGCGACGGACGGCGCCCGTTTCCCGCCCCCTGGCGAGCAAGGCATTTACCGAGACTCTTCCGTGAGGCGGAAAAGGCATTGCCGTGTGTCGACCACCTCCTCGACGATGCCACCAGCCAAGAGAGGACGGCGGCCGTATTCATACTTCACATGGCCGCCTTCGCCAGGAATCGGTGGTGAATGCGCAAGTGGTGACCGACCAGGCCGAGCGGCCGGATCTGCGAATGCCAGGGCATCCGGTACTCAGGGTCCCTTGCATGATCGAGATCTGTCCGGATTCATCCGGTGAGGCCGAGGGCGGTCAGGGATCTGCGACAGTCGCGGGCGGTGTAGCGGAGGGCGGCGGCAATGTTGGTGCGACCGTCCTGACGGTGGACGCCGATGGCAAGGTTGCGCAGGCCGGCCATGACGCGTGGGAGGCGACCGGCATGGATCTTGGAGTCGTCCTCGCGGAAAGTACGGTCGCGGACGTGGTGCAGGAGATTTTCAGTCTTCCAGTGCCCTCTGATCCAGGCCGCGAGCTGGGGGCCGGTCGCTGTGCCGGGCGGCAGGCTGGTGACCAGGTAGACGCGCTCGATGGTGAGCCTGCCGCTGGTGAAGTCCTTTCTCCAGCGCACGACTTGCAGGGCCTGGCGTGCGTCGGGGTAGTCGAGGTGGGCGAAGGCGACGGTCTTCAGCCGCCGGATCTCCAGGCGGTGGTGAGCGCGGGTGCGGTCGTGGTGGTCGAGCGTGATCTCGCGCCAGGGCAGGTGACGGACACGGTCGAACAGGGCGGGATGGCTGGCCTTGACCTGGGCGATGTAGTGGGCGCCACGAGCGCGGAGGTAGGTGCCGTGGGCGTGCTGGGTATGCAGCGCATCGGCGGTGATGACCGTGCCGGTCAGGTCGATGCTGTCCAGCAGGGGCTGGAAGGCGGGGGTCTCGTTGCTCTTGTCGGCGACCTGGCGCTGGGCCAGGACGTGACCGGCGTGGTCCATCGCGGCGAGCAGAGTGACATACGGGGTGGTGGCGGTGCGTGAGCCGCGCAGGACCTTGCCGTCGACGGCGATCGCTCGCAGTCCGGGGCCGGTTGGGGTGGTACGGGCAGCCAGGAAGGCTCCGATTGCCTGGTCGAGGGCGTCGCCGTCCAACTGGACGAGGAGACGGCGCAGGGTATGGGGGTGCGGGACGGACACCGCGCCGGTCAGTGGGTCCAGGGGGAAGCCGAGGGCCCGGCAGGCCCAGACAGGGGCATCGGTGATCCACTCGGTGATCGCGGCGAGTGACCGGGCGCCGGCCAGCACACTTGCCGCGGCTGCGGTGACCAGGGCGGACAGCTGGTAGCGGCGCCCGCGAACACCTCTCGGATCGGGCACCAGGCCCAAGAAGCCGGACAGGGCGACCCCGTCCGTCAGTGGGGCCGGCGCGGAAGCCCGGGCCAGCTGGTCCAGCGCAGTGGGCATAGGGGAAGATGCAGGAGCAGGCACGGACTCACCAAGTGCTCATGGGACCTCGACACTCACATGATCACCGGGACCGTGCCTGTACTGCGTCCGCCACTGCCCGAACCGGGACGTCCGACGCGACTCCCAACCAGCCCGGCGATCCGGACGAACCCCAATCACGCAACGCCCCCTGCATCCGCGCCAGTTCCACTGGATCATCCATGCCCGGGTCAGACCCCGCCCGCCAGGTCAAGTTCATCCTGAACGGCCGGCGCAGCAGTCGGGACTTTCGGACGGCGCCACGGGTGCGCGATGGGCGCGGACACCGCCCGCCACCACGGATCAACGGGGAGCTTCCCAGCCGGCTCGAAGGGTTCACCGGGCCGCGGAGCCGCCACCACCTGCCCGGCATCCTCGGCAGCGTCCATCGTCCACTCACCCGGCTCCGCCCACGCATGCGCGGCAAGCTTGAACGTACCCCAGTGGATCGGCAGCATCACACCTTTGCGGCTTGTGTCCTTGCAGGTCAAGGTGGGCCCGCACCCACCCCTGGGAGGGCATATGGATGTCCGGCCACGCCCGATCTGTTCTCGCACCAGCGCGAGCAGTTCGTCACGGGACAGCGCCGTGAGCCACGCCTGCAAGCCGGAGGCCCGCGCCCGGGCGGCGGACCGCTGGCGCGGGACCGCCTCCGCCTCGCGCAGCACGGTCAGTCTCACCGCCACACAGTGCTTGCAGAAGTTGCCCTCCTGCCCGTACGGGCAGTCGCACCATCCGGAGATACCGGTATCCCCGCCGAGGCTGAACTCCACCTCGTAGATGTCCGTGCCGTGCACCACGGCGGTGACCGAGCCCTCCCCCACTTCCAGACCAGTCACTGCGTCCAGGTACCCCAGCCCCCGCTCGAAGGACCGGACCCCGGCCAGCGCCCGCAGGTCGTCCTCGCCGAATCCCACCACTGTCCGTGCCACACCGGAATTCAACCGCTTCCGCGGGGTGAGGGACGCCAGATCCGCCAACTCACCGGAGCACCAGAGTGCTACAGGGTGGCACTCTGTAGCACCAGGCGGCTACCGTGAAGCCATGACCGCCCAGCCCGAGATCACCCAGCGCGATCTGCGTACCAGATCCAAAGAGATCATGGACGCCGTCCAAAGCGGCCAGTCCTTCACCGTCACCCGCGACGGTCACCGCATCGGCGAGCTGATCCCCCTACGCCGCCGTCGGCGCTTCGTCCCGCGCGGCGAGTTCGCCGCCATGTCCCGCACCGCCTCCGACGTCTCCCTGGACGCCTTCCGCGCCGACCAAGACGCCACCGCCGAACAGGAGCAGGACGACCTCTATGCCCGGTGAGTATCAGCCCGTCGCGTACCAGCAAGGGCTCCTCGACACCAACATCATGATCCTGCGCAAGTGGATCGACCCCGGGGAGCTGCCCGCCGAGCTTGCCATCACCGCCGTCACCCTGGCCGAGCTCTCCGCGGGCCCCCACCAAGTGCGCGGCGACGCCGAGCAGGACGACTACGACGAACACGCCGAGCGCGCCCGCCGCACGGACATTCTCCAGCGCGCCGAGAACGAGTTCGACCCCATCCCCTTCGACGCGGAAGCCGCCCGCATCTACGGCCGCGTCTGCGCCGCCGACATCAGCGCCGGACGCCAACCTCGGCGCCGCATCGCCGACCTGATGATCGCCTCCGTCGCCGTCGCGGAAGACCTGCCCCTGTTCACCACCAACCCGGACGACTTCAAGGGCCTGGACGACCTGCTCACCGTCGTCCCCGTCACCCGCCCGAAGGTGCTGCACGACCGGTAGGCCGCCACGGCACCAATCTCTCACGCCTTCCGTGAGCCCGGGTGGGCGGCATGCCAGGCCTCCCAGACCTCAGCACGGAGCCGCCCCCGGCACGGCACGTCCATGCCCCGCTCGCAGGCCCGGCCCGCACCTCGGCCACACTCGCCCCCACAGCCACCGACTGTGGGGGCCGGGCAGCGGTAACGGGAACGCGATGTGGTGGGGGTGGCAGGTTCTCGGGGTTGGTCGTGGTGAAGCCTCGGCGTTCGAGGATGCGGCGGCGTTTGTGGTGCATGCGCTCCAACAGGGGGACGTCGGCGTCGAGGTAGTCGTGGGCTTCGACGTGGGACTTCCTCGCCTCGGTGTTGCGCATGATCCGGCCGACCTGCTGGTCGACACCTGGGCCACGGACAGTCCCAGGGTCTGCGCCCACACCTCGCCGGGACGCTCTCCGCCCCGACGCTCAGAAAGCCAGCAGTGCGTAGGGCCGCGCAGAGGGTGCCTCATGGAGGCCAGAGACGCTACATACCGTTCCCCTTCACTCGCACCCTCGCTCCCATACCCACCGTGGAGGGCAGTGGCCAGTACTCCGATGCCTACTCCTGCTTCTGCCGACGCGGCGCTGCGCTTGCCGAGTACCTCCTCCATACAGGTCAGGCGGCATATTGATACTCGTGGAGGGTGCCGCCGAGTCGCGCTCACCGTCGTATGTCCAGATGGGCGATCCGGTCCGGGTCCTCGATCGGAGCGGGCAGCAAGTGGAGAGGGCTGGCATTCGCAAGACCCTGGTTCGGCCGGTGCTCGTTATAGAACATAGAACGTCTCGAACTCGCGCAGGGCACGCAGGAGATGGCGCCGGTTCCAGATCAACGCACGGTCCAGCAGCTCGTGCCGGCAGGTCCGCACCCACCGCTCCATGACCGCGTTCATGCGCGGCATCCGGACGCCGCCGAGCACCACCTCGATACCGGACCTGCTGCCCGTTCAGCCGCCGTTCCAGAACGCCGATCCGGTGGCGCAGAGCGAGGATCTCGACATCTTTCTCCCGGTCGCTCATCGGCAGCAGTCGCAGCATCGCGAACGCGTTCGTCACACCCAGGTACGCCAGTCTCAGCAGCACGACCGATCATCATGCCGCGCCAACCGGCGCCGCGCGACACCGGCGACTCGATCGGCCTCGGCCACCGCCCAAACCCGATCCCACCTGCGTGGATGAGGTATTCGGCAAGGGCACGGCAGCGAACAGGTCCGCCCCCTGGTCCTTGCCACTGCCGGCTGAACTCCCCGACCCGCGCGCGACCAGATTCGCTGCCCTGCTGGAATGGGCCTTGCGCCACATTGCCCGCCACAGAACCGACGAACTGCAGCAAACAGATGATCTACAGCTGAAGGGACAGCGGAGAGAACCTGTCTTCGAGGTCCTTGCGATGCCGTACTTCCAGCTTCCGGTAGATCCGCGTCAGATGCTGCTCCACCGTGCTGGTGGTGATGAACAGCCTTGTCGAGATCTCCCGGTTCGTGTGCCCTTGAATGGCCAGGACGGCGACGCGTTGCTCAGCAGAGCTGAGTTTGGCCAACTCGTCATGGTTTTCGAGTGCGTTTCCGTCCTCTGCGGCGTCTGTGGTGATGTCCATGGTGATGAGCTCGTGGAGTCTGCCTGCGCTGCACTGCTGGGCCATGCGCTGCGCCTTGCCTATCGTCGTCCGGGCGAGGTTCAGGCCCGGAGTCTTTCGGTAGGCGGAGGCGAGAGCGGCCAGTGTGTAGGCGAGCTGCAGACGGCTTCCGCAGCGCTCCAGCTGGTCCGCAGAGAGCTTCAGGAGCGAGATCCGCTCGTCGGCCTCGTTGGTCATCGCCAGGAGGCGCAGTGCGACCCCGCGAACGGGAGTGTCCTCCTCGGGGAGCAGCTTCAGCTGCTCCTGCAAGAGATCCCGGGCTCCTTGGATGTTCTCCATCCCGAGGTACGCCCTCGCCATGTCACAACGCCAGGGCATCGCCAGGGCCGGTTCGATGTTCAAGAAGTCGGACGTGTCCCGGCAGTGCTCGAAGTCCGCCACCGCCGCGTGCAGGCGGCCGACCGCCAGGTGATAGTGTCCGCGGGCACGTGTGTACAGCAAACCGGCACGTCCCCCGAAGACATCCGGGGGGACCGGACGGTCAAGTACCTCCGCTGCCTCCTCATACCTTCCCATTTCCGTCAAGGTCTCCACCAGGAGCGCGGCGAGCGAGCCGATGCCCGCACCCCATTCCTGCCAGGCCTTGAGAGCCAGTGCCTCCTGGATGAACCGGTACGCGCCGACGAGGTCGCCCAGGTTGAATGAGATCTTCGCCTGAACGGTGGACAGCAGGGCTTTCCATATCGGGGACGGAAAATCTTCGAGCGCCTCGGACAGTTTGACGCACCATCGCCGGGCCGTGGGCAGTGAGCCCAGGCGGTCGAGTAACTCGCAGGCGGCCAAGAAGGGCTCTACCCCTGATGTCTTCACCCGGACACCCTCAAGTATCTGCTCCGCTGCGAAGATTGCCCCGGCCCGGTCTCCCCTGCGCATGAGTTCGGGTATCTTGAACAGAGCTGTCGGCAGCCAGGGATGGTTTCCGATGTTCAGGTAGGAGATCTGGTCGAGGGATGTGTCCAGGTCTACGAAGCCGGACCGCTCGCGACAGAGTGGCTGAGTGTGCCAGATTTCGTACAGCGCCTCTGCCAGGATCACCTCAATGAGGTGATCGGGCTGCGGGGTTCTCTGGCGGAGCATGGAGATCAACTCCCTGGCCTCGTCCGAGAAGCCGTGCAGAGTCCCCGCCCGTACCAGGAACGCGACGTCTGCCGTGTCGAGGGCGCCGCGGAGGGCAGCGCCGACCAGCTGCGGCACCAGGGAGGCCGCCAGCGGAAGGTCTGTCAGCCATTGGGAGCGCAGCAGGAGCACCTCCACGGCTGAGCGCGCGTCCGCTGTGATACAGGACTGGACAAGCCTCAGCAGAGCGATGGCCGCCTCGACATCGTCATCTTCCAGTAGGCGACTGACAAGTTCTGTCACCAGCGGAAGATCCGACTGCTCGTCGAGCTTACCGGCGGCTGTAAGGTGCCTTGTGACGGACAGCGGGGGGACGCCGTCCTCAAATAAGACCCGTGCTGCCTCAAGGTGTACGTCGGCACGGTCGGTGAAGTTCTGGTCGTCGATGAGCGCCTGGACTATCGGCTGGCGGAGATGGTTTCCGTCCATCATGCCGAGATCCTCCAGCGTACGCAGGAAGCGATTGGCCAGAACGGTGTCCCCGCCGAGCAACAGACTCAGCCTATGTGGAGAGCAGAACCGGCCGAGAACGGCGGCTGCCCATGCGCCGCGGCGGATGCCGGTGATGTCTGGGTCATCGAGGACGATACGGACGGATTCATAGAAGTCCGCATCGATGGTCAGTTCGTTCGGGTTTCTCTCGGATGCCGCGAGGTACTTTCTCACGAGGAGCCCGACCAACATGATGTTGCCACCGCTGAGGGCGTGCACTTCGGCGGCGATCTGACGCGTGGCCGTCTTCACTTCGGGAATGCCGAGAGCGGCGAGCTGTTCACTGATCCAGGCGGTGATCCGCTCGCGGGACAGCAGGCGCAGCGGGACCACTCGGGTGTAGGGCAGCCGAAGCACGTCCGTGCGTAAATCATCGCAGTGGGAAACAGCCTGACCCGTTCGCTCGACCAGTGCCAGCCTGATACGCGTCCCCTTCAGGCGTCGTGCCAGGAAGTGCAGAAAATCCTGCGAAGGCAGGTCGACGTAGTTGACGTCGTCAACAGCTATGAGCACGGGACGCTTCGCTGCAACTTTCAGGAGTCGGCGGTACCCCTGCTCAGGGGTGACTGTTGCGGGGCATAAGCTCCTTGCATCGGGACTCGAAGTCCGGACGGTCTCGATCGGCTGCGCGGCCGCCTGCTCCAGTTGGCCAAGGATGTGGCGCAGTACGTCGAACGAACGCTCGTGCTCCTTCGGGAAGCCGGTCGCCCACAGGACCAGGGCGCCGGACTTGGCGGCTGTTTCGCTGATCATGTCGAGGAGCGTGGTCTTTCCTGTGCACTTCGACCCCCGGATGAGCAGGATAAGCCCCTCGTGCTGCTGTGCCTCGAACTCCGAGATCAGAGGATGAGGCAGTATTGCTTTCTTGGTGAATGGCAGCAAAGTGGGGGATCCTCTCGCGATGGATCGCACGTAACGAAATGGTTTGAATGTGATCGAACGGGTTGACGATGACGTCGACTGGCTTTCGGTGGTCGGATGGGTGTGTGGGGTCGGTCCGTTCAGCTTCCTTGCGCGATGTCTTGAATAGGAGGACAAGCGTTAAGGCTTTCTGGGTCTTCGAACTTGATGGGGGTGCGGCGGATGGGGAGCGTCCGCCCCGGACGTAAGGAGCCCGCGGGCCTTCGTGATCGTGGTTGTTGTCTGGGCAACCGATTATGAAACCCCACGGGCTTGAACATCGACGACACCGGGATCGACGAGGCGGCGAGGCGACTTCTGGGGCTGAAAGGGTGAGTGTGATCAAGGTCAAGGACGATGGTTCGGGTGGTTCGTCACGGCCGAGGAATCCGCCCGGGCCTGCCCCGCCTGCGGGGTCTTCGCCACCCGGCTGAAGGACTACTGCACCACCCGGCCCAGACACCTGCCCTGTGATGGGCGTCCGGTGAGTATCCGGTGGCGCAAGGCGCGCCGGCACTGCACCGAACCCGCTTGCCCAGGCGGCTCGTTCACCGAGGCGATACACGCAGTGCCCGCAGGGATGCGCACCACCACCGCCCTGCGCCAGGCGTCGGGGGACGCGGTCTGCGACGGCTCTCGCACCGTGGCGCCGGCCGGCCGAGACCTGTCCTTGAGCTGGCCCATCGTGCAGCGATGCCTCGAGGACTACGCCGCGGCGGTCCTGCCCGAGACGCCACCCGCGACCTCGGCGACAGGAATCGACGAGACCCGGCGGGGGGAAGCGGTAGGGAAGCAGAACCCGGCCACCGGGAAGTGGGAACTCGTCGCGGATGTCTGGCACATCGGCTTCGTCGACGCGATCGGCGGGCAAGGTCCGTTCGGAACAGGTCGAGGGCCGCAACGCGACCTCGGCCGCCGACTGGCTCAGCTCCCGGCCCGCTTCCTGGCGGGCACAGGTGCACTACGTCGTCATCGGCATGTGCTCCACCTTCCGCGCCACCGTCCACCGCACCCCGCCGCACGCGGCCGTAGTCGTCGACTGCTTCCACATCGTCCAGCTCGCCCAGCGCCATTTCGCCGACCCGCGCCGACGCCTCACCCGGCGGCAGCACGGCCGCCGGGCCCGCAAGGGCGATGGCATCTACACCGTCCGCGAACTCCTGCGCCGCAACAAAAAGGACCTCATCGAGGAGCAACGCAGCCAGCCTCCTCAAGGCCGAGTTGGATATATGTACCTTCGGTCGGCAGATCCAGGCGGCCTGGCAGGCCAAGGAAATCCTGCGTGATCTGCTGTGACTGGCCGTCAGCCGCACCCACGTCACCCCCGACCGCTCCGCGATCTCCGCCGCCTGCCACCGCTTCCTCGCTCACGCCGCCGAAAACACCCACCTGCGAACTCGCCTCCGAAGGCGGCAACCGCCTCATCAAGCGCGAAGCGCGCAACGCGCTCGGCTTCAGAAACCGCACCAGAAAATTACTGGTGAGCCAGCGAGAACGGAATTTGGGCATGAATGAGATCCCTTTTCGTGTCGACCCGTAATGGGTCGTAGAAATCGTCCCGGACGACCCTGGCTAATCGACGGCCGCTTTGCTGACACGCCTGATTATGGAATCGCCGTCACCGGAGAATCCGACCCCGCCGATATAGCGTGAGTGACGGCCGCACCCAAGGCACGTGTGCAGCTAGATTTCTTGCAATCCGGCACTGTAGAGCGAATCTTTACAGATGCATCCCGAGTGTTACAAGGGTCAAATGTCCCTACCGCTCGGTACCAGCGGCATGGCATGATCGCGATCCGTCCGGGCTGGTCATGTGAGGCCGATGGCTGACGGCGGGCGGTGGTGGTCGCGGCTGGTGAGGCGCAGGGCGGCGGCGATGTTGGTCTCGCCGTTCTGTCGGAAGAGGGTGGCGGCGAGGTTGCGCAGGCCGGCCATGGTGCGGGGCAGGCGGCCGGTGCGGACCTTGGAGTCGTCCTCGTGGAAGGTGTGGTCACGGATGTGGTGCAGGAGGTTCTCGATGCCCCAGTGGCCGCTGACCCAGGCGGCGAGCTGGGCCCGGGTGGCGTCGTAGATGTCCTGGCTGGTGATCCCGTAGACCCGCTCGATGGTGAGCTTGCCGGTACTCAGACGTCATCTCATTTGGCAGACTCTGTAGGCTGTAGCTCGTGGGGATCGTTGAGCGGCTGGTGCCGGAAGAGTTGTGGGAGTTGTTCCAGCGAGTGGT
>Ga0307513_10007085_pt1 | contig 14578 bp, 16 predicted proteins | sample 15_EM_MG_FD_202174 | JGI IMG/M metagenome (GOLD analysis project Ga0307513, IMG submission 202174) | Populus trichocarpa ectomycorrhiza microbial communities from riparian zone in the Pacific Northwest, United States - 15_EM | ecosystem: Host-associated > Plants > Roots > Unclassified | place... | reverse complement strand
CCGCATCCAGGAATACATTCCCACCAGTCTCAGTGATAGGTGATTTAGTGACTCCTAAATTCATGTAACCGCAATAGATAAATATAAAATAAATATTTTTTAATCATGTTCATCTTCTGATTCGTATTCAGGTTCCCACATGCCATGCATGACTGCTCGACGTCCAGCTGATGTGCGTCTTCCCTGCGTGCAAGCCTCGGATCCTCAATCCAGACTTTGTCATCCTCATTGTCGCCCTCACCCTCAGACCCAACATCCGGCCGGAACCAGACGTAGGTGTCCTCACCTTGTTCTGGCTCCTCTTCCCCTTCACCCTCCTCGTCAAGTTCCCTGTCAGGCTCTACTTCAAAGACTTGACGAGTGCGAGGAACACACAACGGCCCTGGTTCCAGTGGAGGTGAGAGTGGATAATTATCATTGAAATCAAACATAGATATGTTGTCGTAATGAGAGCCCGTCATCATGCCGTGCTGCTGAGCCCTGCCAGGTTCCAGATCGTCCTCGTCCACAGGCTCTCCTTCGTCTTGAGGCTCTCTAGGTGTGCTCCCACGATCTTCAACATCTTCAACCTCATATTTATTAATTGAATCCACTAGGAAATTGACTAATAGTTGTGCGCAATTTTTTGGAAATTGTAAGGTCAGCGATCGCTCGGTTCTATGGCATGTTACTTTATCATAACTACCCTTTCTAGCTTTCCTCTCGTTAGTTGCATGTCTTTGACGCGTCTTCCATGACCTGACGAACCCACAGCCAATATTGAACCCACAGCACCAGCACCGCTCGTATCCAGGGAGGTGCTCTGATGCTCTAGACTTGTTGCCAGATGTTTTAAGTGCATTTCGTTTGCTATTCTTCCCTGCTGTCTTTGGCATTCGTGTAATCATGAATAAGTGGGGAAATTCTGTCTAAGTCCAAACAGACGTAACATTGATCCGACCACCTCCCTTGCCCACATCCTCCATGCCACTCTCCACACTCCAGAATAACCGTAGGTTGCGTAAACCACCCATAGGTGAGCAGGGAACACCCCTTGTCGCTGCCCTCACTCGATCGCCAGGCTTTCGTGCAAAACTCACAGCTGGGCCTGAAACCAACCAAACGCAGCTGTCCAAGGGTTTCAAGAGGAAGTTCGGCAACCATGCAGGTATGTTTGCACTATTCCAAGATTTCCTCATGCGCGCCGCTTACAATGATGAGGATGATGGCAACGAGGGTGACAATCATGATGAGGAAGACAAGGACGATGAGGAAGGTAACATAGACATAAGCTGGATTGAACGCTGGGTCGATCAACCTGCTGGTGAACGAGGTCGCAAGCATACAGAAACACAACCTGGGTGGGCGAAGCCCGACATCCTGAAGACTGCTGGTATCACTCAAAGTCAGTACGCATGCTATATGGTAAGTTTTTTCATCATAGAAGGGCTGCCACAGATGTAGGTACCCTTTCATATAGATACCCTTTCATGCTAACATTTTGCATCAGGACGAGGACATGAGCTGTGAACAAGAAGATGTAAGTATTCTAGGCATATATTTAGTGGACATACTAATCTAACTGAGTTTACAGCTCTGGGACGACAAGGACTTGGTCTTCAAGCCAAGTACGTACTTTACTATCAGATATATGGCACTCACGGACTGACAAGGTACCAACAGGGAACCTGAAGGCGATTGTCCCGGAGTCGGTGCATCTGGCCTCCGATGAGGAGGACTACTATGGCGATGGCAACACCAGCACTATGGTCTTCAAGCCAAGTATGTACATTACTATTGGATATACGACACTCATGGGCACCAAAAGAGAGCCTGAAGGTGGTTGTCCCCAAGGCGGTGCGTCTGGCCCCCGAGCCTGACGCCGACTCGGATGAAGACCACTATGGCGATGGCAATGGCAATGCCCCGGTCTGCAAGCTAAGTACGTACCTTACTATTGGATATGCGGCGCTCATAGGCACCAACAGAGAGCCTGAAGATGGTCAATCCTATGTCAGTGCATCTGGCCCCCAAACCCAAGCCCACGCCCAAGCCCAATCCCAATGTGGACACCGACTCGGATGAAGACTACTATGGCTATGGCGACGCCAATGCTACAGTCACCCGGAAAATGGTGGATAAAGGCAAGGCACAGGCCGTTGACCTGGATCTCAATGAAGAACCTGCTCCCAGGGTATGTGACAGTTTTATTACTCAATAATTTACTGATTCGCACAAACAGCATTCTACTCGCATGAGACCGATGGTTACTAAACCGCGCTTACTGCGCTTGACGCACAGGTCGTCTGCCAAGAAGCTGGATTAACGTAGGTAAGTTTATATACTTCAAATAGCTCATCACTTGCTCAGTCTTGGTTATCCGCAGCTTGTCATTCATCACTGAAGACCGCTGCCTTCGCCATGTTCAGTTTGCTCTTTTCTCTTCAGTGTTGTACATGTGCGTGTCCCCTTAGCTTAGTTTCACTTGTCGTACATTATTTGGCGCATTTCTGGGACAACCGCATGTATGTATTGTATGGAACTGCAGTATTCAAATCAAATATAGTTATATTATCACATTATATATGTACAGATCTAAAAAGGGGGTCCCTATATCCCTAAAAATATGTGGTGGAATACCAAATGACACAATAGGTGCGACCTACTGAGAGAGGTGGTGGCTTGGGGGACACGCCCCCATAGTGTCTGGTTAGGTGTGATTGTGTGTCTCAGTAGGTGAGACCTACTCTCTCAGCAGGTGAGACCTACTCCCTCAGTAGGTGAGACCCCAAGTTTGTGCTTAGGTCCGAGTATCCATAGAGCGTACCACCCGACGGCCCCCATATCCAACACTCCTCCCAATGATTATTTGTCTCCTGACGTATCCAAGTTGTACTGACGGTCGTGCCCCGCTTTTCATTCGAATTTTTGTACCACGTGTTATGACTGCCATCCTGGAATATTAAATGCCAGAGACTTTCCTCCTTCAACTGACAGTATGTGAAGTGATATACACGACACGCCTGTATCATTTGGAGGTACCCGGACCCGCCAAGCTGGATATACAGCTAGGCTCCCTCGAGCAGACCAACGCGGAAACCAGTCCTCGAAAAGACGGCTCAAGAAGTCCTCCTAGGGTCTTCGGGCGTCCTAACCGACTTGAAGCAAGCGAGCCCGCTGCGGCTCCCCGTGGGTCCATTGACTATTCGCTTGGCTGCATATGTACACAAAATTCGACTTTGAAGGACTGTGTCTTACGAACCGCCACGCAAGTCAAATGTCTATCTGGAATCGCGGACGACAGTGACGAATAGTCCCAGTTGTAGTTAGGAACAGGCTGGACTTCAACCACTGGAGCCTTTCCCAAAGCAATTAATTTGCAAAAACGTTCAGCCTTCAATCTCCTGGCTCATAGGCTCTGATTCTGACAGATGGCATAAAGAGTTCCAGATATCGTCGTTGCGCCAAGTTAGGGAAGCTTGAACTTTTCACCCGAGTTTGGATCTGGAATCCGAGGTATAAGAGAGTTACTATTAGCCATATAGTGCCTCCTGTATTATTGGCCTTACTTCTTTTTCGGTAGTCGTCATTTTTCCTTTTGCCCAGCTCAGAACCAAAATTGACGATTCGCAGGTCACGTTATCGCATTAAAAACACATCCAGCACCTTCTATTGTCCACTGAATGACGCCCTAAGGTGACGGATGTTCCAACGCCGCAGGTACCACTTTCGGTGGCTTGCTTTACAGCGATAGTGCCATTCCTATTGGCGTCCAGTATTGGCGTATTGCCACCAAATATCCAAGGAATAAAGGGTTAAACATAATGGCCGACTCTCAGGAGCCCCAAGGCGCGCGAGTTGATCTTGCCATCCACAAAGCCACCCCAACAGCCAGTCTTCGAACCACGTCAAGTCCTTCTGATCATCAAGGAAGTATGTTAGTTACGAAGGCCCTTACATGGAAGGAGGACCTTCACATATACATGTCATCTAGTACGTTCTTTCCCTCGACCAACCCGACCAGATAACACGAGCGAGCTTGAATACTACCGTGGGTGCGCTTTCGGAGTAAGGACCATCATCGTGATCGCTCTCTCATCCTTTGAGATCTCGTATAGCGTCCCCAGAGTAAAACGGCATCTCGGAATGAAGTCCTCAACCAGTAATAGGGACGCATTTGCCACACGAGTAACGCCAATGCCACCGCTGAGACGCGGACCGATTCAGCTCACGCCACTGTCCCAAGGCACCTTGCTCATTATTGCATGCTTCATCCACGAAACGGATGGGTCGAAATAGCGTGGACGAATCAAATTGCTGACGGGACTGGGAAGCCTGGACTCTCATTGGTCGCGACCGAACCAATCCCGACTAGAACGCAAACTCCATCCTGACTTCCTCTACATCCGCGCTTCCCTGGCACAAGAACAGGGGCTAGGAAGACACGGTAAATATGGCCCACAGGACTTGAGCATCCTTACTCAGTGCAACAAGAAAGGCCGCCTCCTTTTGGGACCAGTGCCCTCCTCGGTTGGTCATGTGGGCATGTGTCGCTCAGTTCGTCACCCTCATAACACAATTACGTCTTTCCTATGCAGTGTAGCTGCATCACGGATCGTCCGTTCGTCTAAGAGATTCAATTTATCCCCCCCAAGGCGTAACGAAGTCGGAGGTGAATTAAATGTGCTATATCAGGTCAGCTACTGTCCTGATTTCTTCTCAGTTTCACATCTAACTTCGCTACGGCACCGAGCTGTAAGGCTAACAACACAACAGATCACCTGCTAATAAAATGTTTATCTGGATTGGGTACACCCAGCTGTGCTGAGCGTTAGTGCGGATATTCGGTGTGGGGTGCGACTTCGCATGCTATCGACTTTCAGTCGGAATTTCAATCCTCAACGATTCTCAGCATTCGGGAACTCCATGCTATCCAAATAACACGGCCATTAACTAGTCAACAGGGACTTGTGGGACGCTAGGCATGGCGAAAATTAGCGAGCGAGTTTTCTCTGAGGACGGAAGCAGACTATTGTAAGCACCGCTGATACAGAGGGAAAACTTGACCTCGCTGACCTTCTGGAAAGGTCTAATGTGCATCCACCCCGCTCTCGACCTCCGACATCAGGTTTCGAGCAATTGCAGCAACTGGCCTTGTGTCCACGATGAGGTGTTGGTCAGCTGAAGACGACATGAGCGGCACCTCAATCGCGCTAGAGAGCTCCTTTCTAGCTACACGACAGGGGCATTAATGATGCTTTTCCTTTGCTGTGGGGGTATTTCTATTGATCCACACTAGCGGGCATTTAGTTGCTACCAACGTAGCAGGCGTGCTCTTGTAAGCATTTTACATTTAGTAGTACGATGAAGATGGACCTGAGGAACGATATTGTGTAAAGGCATCTACAAACGGTACAGCAGAGTTGTGCATCGGAAGGCAAGGTACTGGATGAAATCATAGGTAAACAACTCATCAATCAAGGGGTGTAGGAGGAGGAATATAGGGAGGATAGGTGGGGCAATGCTTCGGTGTAGCGGTCGGTCGGTCTGAAGGAGAGAGGTGAGTCTATGGTTCCACTGATTCCCTGATGTTGTCTGAGAAAGTGACATTGACTCAACGAATTGGCGAAGGACGCGCTCCGCACGGATATCCTAGACCGTGGTCACCGCTTGTGCCTTCTCAATGCGAGAGCCTATACATAAGAGAGTCATCAAACCAGTGTCACGTCATGTTCAAAGACAGATGAGTTGAACAGTGAAGACGTACCTTGCCTGCGCATTGCACGGTTCGCACGGAAACGTTGAAAGGATCGATTGATGCTGTCGGCGATCTCACGAAACATATCGGGGAGGTTGAACATGTTTGGAGGGCCACGCTGAATGCGTCTGGGAGGTTTTGTGTAGGGGTGCATCTCGAGCGTAAGGGGTGGCGAAGTGGTCGGAGGGTGGGACTGGGCAAGAGACGAGCAAGTCTGGCGATGGATGTATGATGGTTAGGGTGCACCGTTTTATACCATGTGGGGGTTATCTCAATCTCGCCTCGTACTTGATCTTTTTAGACTTTAGTTGCCTCCGATATGCGAGAGATGAATGACACGTGACAGGGATCGAGATCTCGGTCACAGCGTAGTGTAATAGTTGTGTGACACTCACCGGGTACTCACGGGAATCACCGGAATTTCACCGGAATTTGGGAGACAGACTATCTCGAGTCTCGGTAGGCTATCTCGATCTCGAGTGTCGGCAGTCCAACTCTATCAGGCTACAAAGCTGTATCCTTGCCTTTAAAATTATGATACGACCGTCAACAGAACTCTCGCATCATCATTATCCAGCGCAATAAGAAGAGTGTCGAAATAACACGGAGACGTGGGAACGAATATTAAACCCTTTATTATTACGTTGTGAACTGGAGCGGCCTATATAGTAGCCGACGAGTGAGACGTATGAAACGGATGTGAAACAGGAAAAAAACGAAGGACCACAGATCTATAACATAAGACCGAGACCCGTTACAGGTACCGCGGGCATGGAAGACGAAATGGGCCCTCGAAAGTCCAATCTCGGACAAAGAGCCGCCCTTTCTAGGACAGTTCGCTTCTCGAACGTAAGTTCACGACGCCCTTACTCGGCACGCTACTTATCTCTTTGCTCTCATGATCGATTGTAAACTGAATGCGTTGCATGCTAGAATTACAGCCGGACGGGACGACTACCAGGATCGGGAACATCCCCCAAGGGCAAAAATCAGTCCATTATAGAGATAGCCATTGTAGATTTACCATATATAAGGTGTCACTCCATCATTCTCATTTCGATGTCCAGTTGGGGAGGAGAACGCCCGTTGTCTAGCAAGAAGCAAAAGAAAGGAGGTAACGGGTTACAAGGGCTCAATGTATCGCCATATGCGCGATGGTAGTCCAATCGAGACGCCAATGGCGCTGCGACTAATGGCAAGAGAAAATCAGAGTCCGACCAAGCCCCACATCAGACGAGGTATATATAGAAGGGTGTTGGAGGGCATTCCGGATCGCAAGCACTCCCAATACGGTCCAATGCATAATTTGGAATTCACCCACGGTGGTGCAACCACGGCAAGGTCCACCTCCGCGCCGCCTTCTACCCAGAAAACAGTGGAAACCGTCATAGCCAATTTGAGTACTCGTTTAGAGATAGTGCCTGAGACATCCCCCAGCGATGAGGAACCAAGATATGGATAATACCAATGGTGGAGACCACACAGGGGAGTACGTTGCAGTCAATCACCGAGCAATGAATGGGAGAGGGAAGGAAAGTTGACCTAAACCGACACCAACGAGCGACTTGTTGGAGTTGATGATGGGTAGAGTGGTGGCAACGCACCCTTACTAGATTTGGTCTGGCCTATCTTTTCCCTTCCTACACGACTCGCAGCGATTACAAGGAAAGCGGAAGTGGGAGATATGTCGGGGGACGACGATTAGAACAAGTAGAGAGAGGTTACAGTAGTACAGAGTATTGATTGTTGTATCAGATCGCAACTTGCGCGCGCTGCTCCAGAGACAATGGGGACTGAGTTTTGCACAGAATGTGAGATCCAAGCGCGCCAATGGTACGCAGGATTGTGCAAGGAAAATTTCTCTTCTAGGTCTAGGACGACTCTGACCACCTTCACGTGGCGATCGACACGGTCAAATCTACGGATTCCCTTGGCCAAACGATATGAGCCACCATCGCCCACGCACGCTCACCCCGACCAGCTAGAGAGAGAGCGTTAGGGGGAACCTGAACGTCTCGTCCGGATAAAGAACGCGCACTGATGGTCCTGCCGACACCACATCTGTCACGGAGAGTCCAGGAGATCACCCATTAACTTCCTCCTGGATGTCCTTCAACCTCCCATCCTATTCACCCTAATTTTTATTACCTATTTCCTTTCCAGCTCTGTGAGTTAAAGCTGTTCGTGAGCCCTGTTCGACAGATACCGTTGCTCGCCTCTTTCATGTATTAGATATTCTTGCATGCCGGCGTCTAAATGGTTATTAGAAATCGCCTCGAAAATTCTGGCAGCCTAAGCGAGCGGATGGCCGTCTTCGACTCGGAACCTCGCGATTTCCGATGTTACAGAGACAGGACTCTCAATGGGGAAAGACGTATTCATGGAATGGCACAATTATTCCCCTAATCTAGTTCTGATGCTTCCATATGTACCTCCACGGTGTTATTGCGGGTTCTGTAATGGAGGACAAGGGTTGATCTCCGCAGTAAGTGGGTTGGTCACCGCGCTTGGACCACCCTGGTGTCACACAACTAGTTTAACGAATACCGAGTCGCGCCGCGAAGGACCGAGACATGACTTCTTCGTTTGCAAGTAGAGGTGCATTGAGCACCGACTAGAATACCGGAGCAACGGACGGGAACTGTTCACAGTAGTTGTAGATCTGTAGGTGCAGCAATGAGGGCGGAAGAGCCAGTAGTCGGACCGGTCTGGGGGTAGCGAAGAGTGACGTACCTGCATACCTGCGATAAAGGTTTCCAGACTCAATCTACTCCGTCGCAGTCCTTTCATAGTTATTCACTGGTGGCAGCTAATGTCGCCTCTGATAATAGAGAAGCTCACTCATCATTAGAAGACTTGCAAATGATCGCAGTCCCTATGAATATAATACGAAGCTGGTTTTTCCTGCATACGAGACTTATGACCCTCACTTAAAGATCAGAATAACATATTATAATTTATTGATAGTGAGGGGTATACCCCTCACCATCAGCACTTATTGTCAATGGGAACATAGGGTGGTCGATGACCGATGATGTGCATAATTTCCCTTGGGAGCAAGCCCAAGGGATCAATGAGAGGAATGTGGAAAGACGAAATAATGGAATGAAGAGCAGCGTCCTGGGTGTGCGGGAGAGACACCAGCTCTCCCGCCTGGAGTTGAAATCAGACAGGAATGATTAGGAATATTGGGTAAGGATAGCCAGGGACCCAGATGGGTGGGTATCCCTGGCCTGCGTTGGGGTCGTAATAGCAGTCCGGTATCTGTAAAGGGTCAGAAGTCGTCGGTAAGAAGTATCACTTTAAAGGGCGTGCTAACTGAGCATCAGTGTATTTTACATAAAGATGAGCGGGCTAGCAGCGTACGTACCATAAATCATTGATGGTATGAGACAGTCGTGAAGCATCTCTGGAAAGAACGATGGAACGAAGAGTTGGGAGGGAGCTGAGTAGGAGCTTGGTTCATTGAGGGGAAGGGGTGGGAGTGGAGAGGAGGCGAGTGCGCGTGCTGGATAGGTTCTAACCAAAAGATGGTTAACCTAATCACGCCCACCCATAGGACATTCCAGCTCCATACTGTTGGGGAGCCAGTTGCTGGTTTGTATCAATACGATGACCTGGTAGAGCCTGGAAAGGATGAAGGTGAGGGGGGGCTGAACCCCCATTTGAATAGATAGCGTCGCTCGATGGGGGTGGTTGAAAGTGGAAGTGTTGTGATGGATGTATGTTACCGAGAGCAGCGAGAGAGGTATGAGGGGAGGGGATGACGTAAGGCTCCAATCCTGCGAGGTGTTCCGCTCTTGGCGCGGCAGAGACGGTGGAGGGATTTGTAGAGGATGAAGCGCCATAGGTGGAGGTGTGAGGAGCCACTCCATCAGGAACGATCTGTGTGGTTTCAGGAGCGGGAGAGTGGGAAATAAGGGTGAGCACGGTTTCGAGCGCGGCGCATAGGGAGAATGCGGAGGGCGGGCGGTGTGAAGGAGGAAGTACCGGTGGAAGGGAGTAAAGAAACGTTAGCATCAAGAGCAGAAGAGGGTCCTGAAGGACCGGAGAGTGGCACGGAAGACCCTCCTGAGGAGCGGGTCTTCGGTGGAGCACTAGGAGCCGCATTGACGCGTACCGGAGAAGATGCAGCGATGGAACGTCGAGTGCGCACCGCGGTGGTTGTGGCCATGGCCGTGGACGTAGTGGCGCTTGAATTCTGGCGCAAGCTATGTCGGGAGGGTGGAGAAAGCAAGGGCTGATAATTGACCGGGTTATAGCGACATTTATCTTCGTGCCGGTTGACATTGTCCGATCGGCTCAGCCCCTTGTGGCTACGTGAACAGATTGTAAATTTAACGCCATAGAAACCAATAAAGAGATGGTGATTGGAACAGTACTTGCCAGAAGGTGCATTTGTGACGTCTATTGCCGGTATGCGTCTCCTTATGGCGCTTCAAGTCGCCCGGCGTGTTAGCTGAAATGTTGCTAGCGAGGAAGGCGTCATCAAAAGTACGAAAATAATCGAGTGGATGAAGCATTATGGCATACCAGTCAGGTTCATCGCAGTGGTAGAACCCCCGATTGTCGAGATGCATTCCACGAATGTGATGGGCGATCTGTTCCCTCCTCTTTCGAGTCTCCCCACAACCAAGACATTCCCATGAGTGCTTATTGATTTGCCGAAAAGCGTCTTCAAGCTTATCACTTTTCACCTTTTGGCCCGGATGACGTCCCATCCACTCGCGCGCTTTGGCCAGGACGACATCAAATTCGGAATATAGCGGTGAAGAAATACTATCTGGTATATGAAGAGGTGATGTAAGTAGAGTCGTAGCTTGATACGAGGACGAAAAGGCGGATGAGTCGTCGTGACCGTTCACGAGAGGACTTCCCGCAGAAGGACTCGACGTCCACTGGGGCACGGGATGGAAGAAAGGGGTGTTAGACTGCGGAGGAAAGGCCGGGACATCCAGGAGAGGTTGTGTGCTAAGGTTTAGGTCAGGAACCAGAAGAGCAGTCGGAGCGCCCAAGGTGGAGGGCAATTGGGCTCCATAGGGCTGCTGTAGCTCATACGGAAAGCCTTCTTCACACGAAGCGTCACATTAATACCAATGTCTAGAGAACTAAGGAAGGGAACGTACGGAAACTGGCGCTGGAAGGAGAGCTATAGCTCGGTTGGTAGGGATATGCAGGTTGATGGAGATAAAGCGAGTTATTGGTACTGCTCTGAATGCTGGGCGAGTGGGTCGGATAGGTCATTTGTGAAAATGGAGCTGTCTGTTGATACTGGACTGTTGGGACGTAAGACGAAGGGGGTATGTGACCTAGGCGGATGACATAGTTAGGACATAGTTGCTTGGATGTGGTGTGATGAGCGAACGTACCATTCCTCGAGGGGCGCGATGGGTTCATCAGTTGGAGTGAATGAGCGTTGCGGGGGAGCAGTGGGCTGAGGGTGGTAGGAGAAAGAGCGCGCAACGCCTTGCGCTCTTATAGGTGCTCCGCGGCCCCATTGTTGGAACTGCGCTGTAGAATCGAAATGATTTGTACCTGCAAACAGGCACCGATGGCAGGCCGTGGGCCATCTAGAAATCCCGGGGTTGAGTCGAGGGGGTTTTGTAAACGCAATTGCGTCAAGAGCATGTCTTAGTTTGACACGCGGCGGTATTGCAGCCAATCAAGTACGGCGGGCTGCACTGCAATGACGCCCCACATTCCGGGAAAAGAAAAGGCTGCCGGTGAGAAGCTTGAGATCCGAGGCTGGGCGGACGCCGCGTGTCGACAAGGATGGTGACATGGGCGCGCTTGGCTCGCTGGTTGAAAATGGGGGATTGGAATACTCATTTCTCAAGCCGATTTTTATGGAGTAATAGTAGATCGTCGAAAACGACGGCGGTTTGGTCCAGTCGACTCGTCGAAAGTTACCACTGATTTGGGGCGGATTCCGAGCGGACGCGCAATAGGCTGGCAGGCGACAATCCCCCATTCAAGCGAGAAGATCCCGCAATAAGTAAGAATGCCAAGTATTATGAACCCACGGGCTGGGCAAAGGGCGCGGGTCAGGATCTCAACCTACGGCCCACATTCCAGCCCAGAGAGGAGGACTCACGCAGCCCACCGATGTTTCCAGGAAGCGGCCGCCCTCGTTGGGGCATTTCTTGGAGAATAGCAGCTGTGCAAGTCTACCACGGGCTTCCGAAAGTCCGAAAGGTTATCGACCACCTTCGACCAACATCGGTGTACCGATCCGAGGCTAAACCTGTCCACAGGTCTGCACTGAGTCGGCTCCAGAGTAGCCACGATAGTACCGACCTCGGCGCCCCGTCGATCGCCTGAATCGCTCAATGCTCGCTGTCTGCAGCGGGCCGACTCGTCGCCCGATAACCACAAGCGCGCTAAATGGTTGCTCCCCTGCATCCAGCCAAAATACATGCCCATTGGAGTTTTCGGCCAATTAATCTGAGGTGCAGCTCAAGTGGCATATTCGTGGCATATTCCAAACGTCCACATTTGCACCCCCTAATGTTGGCATCAAACTATACAAAAGTGACGTCTAGTAAGGACCATCTTCGTATATACAACGCAAATTCAAGTGTGATCAAAGGAATAGTCGGTGATAGACAGGATGGAAAGTACGCTACTAAGGAAACGGTACCTGCACCTCTGAAGCTACTACGCACCGACTACTCGTAGAACAGATATCAAATGAAACAGAACAGCTACAGGAGTTGGATGATATCGGTCTCGCCGACGAGGTGACAAGTTTAGCTCGCATGACCGGCATATTACTGGAAGCACGCTGCAAAGGCAAATGGCAGGAACCCTCCCTTGTACCAGGAACTTGCTCCGAGGTATGTGGGCTACCACCACGCTAGTAGCCGGAGGGCTTTGAGATAGGAACTGCGCTTGGAGGCGGAAGAGGGGGTGTATAGGGCGTGGGCATTTCAAGGGAGGCCAGGGTCGTTTTGGGAGTTGTACATTCATACGGTTGCGTAACAATGTCGTTATAGAGAGCGGCCGCCAAACCAATCGACCAGGCTATTTTGTGAGGGCTACCTATGGGTAACCTCGGCCTCTCGTTAGGGCCTCTGTGGTCACTGGAGGCCGCTGGGTTGCTCCTCCAGTGTGCAAACGAGGGCGCTGGCTTAGATCAGACGAAGATAGTTTAGGACTACCGTCACCACTCCAGGGAGAGACACCCGGGTTGGAGGTATACATGGTCAGATATTCCCGGTCGTCCTCAGCCTCATTTAAGGCAGGTTGCTTTCGTCGAAGAGGCTTGCGACTCCCCAAACTCCTGGAGCGGCGGAGGGTCTTTCGAAGTGGCGGGAGAATTTCCCTATCGGTGTCCACCTGTGAGTCGCTTGGAGTGGCTGAGCCAGCTTCCGATCCTGAGGTCGACTCGAGGTCTGACTCGTTGTCCACCGGTGAGCACTGGGCCGGCTGCTCGATCTGAGGAGCCAGGTGGGGCAAAGTAACCGGGCTGATGCTCTCTGGGACGCTCTTTGGGGCCTGCAGAGCGGGGAGAGACCGGATTTGGATTGCGGTTTCAACTGGTCCCGCCGTGCTGGAGGGCTTCTTCAGGAGGTGTCCTCCATAATCCATCATAAAGGCGAGATCAGACTTCTCCTACAGACTTCAGTTAGAGGGCATCTAACCAGGTCTAAGTGTGGTAACCAACCTTCCACTTGTCGAGAAGTGTACCCAAAACGTCCTCGAGCTTGAGCAGGCGGCACACAGCTGCATCCCCGCGCAACATGTGGTAGAAGGTGGAGGCTAATTGGAGAGGTGATTGCCGGATACCGATGGTTTCTGATCGTCCTCGGAGGTTCTCAAAGTCGCTGGATATTAAGGGAGATGATTAACTCGACGATAGACCGAAGAAGCAACCCAAGCCTCACACTTTGCACTCTCGGATGCAACCATAGAGGTGCGGAGGAGGTGGCCGAGACGCTTTCTCCTCATGATGCTCCATGTCCTCGATGGCTTTCAACTTTCGCTCGATACGCGATATGGTACCATTGCAATGATAAAATACTCCGATAACCTAAGGAAGACGGTCGGCGCGTGCATATGTAAAGGGCGTGTAGAAACCCACGTAGCGTATGTAGCGGTATAACCCGATGACTAACGGAGCCGCACATAGGAGAGCGATAACGAAAGCGAAGTAGTTGAGCGCTTCTGGGAACATGGGCTACAAGGGAGAAGAGAGGAGGAGGTCGTCGGGGGCCGGGGGACGGAGGATGGAAGAAGGGAGGTTGTCCGCGCGTGGGTAGATATTGGGTAGATATATGGATCGACTTGAACCGGTTCCTAAACAATTCCGGTATTTGATCCTTTTTTACCGCCGGTGTTCCATTCATTGCGCTAAATATCTTTCCACCCGTGGCAGACGGGACAGACGTTACGAACGGTGAATGACGGTGAATGATGGTGAATGGAACGGCGTAACCCTGCCGCACAAAAGCAGCGCCATCAAGCCCAAACAAACACAGCAATCACGGCGAAGCCCGAAGCCCAAGAGCACCATTAAAAGTGAGCACCGTTAAGTCTTACAGACACCCAGTCGATTGGTGTGAGATCTAGATGAATCTGGAGCGCGGCGGCCAGGCTGATCCGCAGACCTACTTGAACGCGCAACCTTACTTTTACCCTCAAAATGATTTGTTGAGCGTATTGGACAGGATAAGGTGGCCAGCTGAGCCCACGGCCGGGGACTTGGACCCCAGGTTGGACCCATCAAAGGTTCAACGCGCAATCCATTCTACGTTCTACGAAGAAACGGAGGTTAATGGTGGTATAAGCGTGGTTACACAAGGCGGTTTTACAACGAGAGCGTCTACAGTCATCAAGAAG
>Ga0307513_10007084_pt1 | contig 14578 bp, 20 predicted proteins | sample 15_EM_MG_FD_202174 | JGI IMG/M metagenome (GOLD analysis project Ga0307513, IMG submission 202174) | Populus trichocarpa ectomycorrhiza microbial communities from riparian zone in the Pacific Northwest, United States - 15_EM | ecosystem: Host-associated > Plants > Roots > Unclassified | place... | reverse complement strand
GGGACGACAGGTTTCATGCTGTGTGTCCCCTCTCCTTTCTTGTCATCAATTTAACAGTGTTCCGCTAGCGACTCGTGGGCTCGCAGATCACTATGGAAAGATGGGCTCGGTAGGTTTTCACCACTATAGCGCGATAAAAGACTCAGTGATTTCGGCTCCCACCCAGATTATCGGTAATGTGATCCACCGTACAGTCGTCGATTCTCGCTGATCCGCTGGCCCTTCAAAGACATGGGACAGGTAAGTAAAGTGAACTGCTTACTGTTATATGCGCACTGAGACCCGGTAACCAGGTCACGGGGTTGGCTCCTTTCTGAATGTCCACGAGGGCCCTCAGGGAATAAGCTACAGAATTAGTACGGGTTGCTCACCAAATATCACCCTATTGATCCAGCCCTAACCTTCTGCTGCAGCGTCTCATATTCCCCTGCGGTCTGGAATGACACTTTCAAATGGTATTCAACTTCCGGACCTCAAAGAATCCGAGTAGGTTGCTCACCACGGTCATCATCGTACTCTAGAGCCGGGATATTATGAAGACGGCAAGTACGGGATCAGGTAGGGCCGCCGATTCAAGAGAGTCCCGTACCCAATTGTATTCATGCCTATCCCCCAGGATTGAGAACATCGTGATTGTACGCGAGGCGGACACCCCCAACAATTTTGGCCAGAAAGGATACCTGAGGTTCGAGAATGTCACCATGGTTCGTCTAGGCCTATGTTCTTCATAATCTGCCGATGCTTACATTCATCAAGTGCCCGATGCACAAAAATCTGATCGAAATCGACCTGCTAGAAGCTTCGGAAAAGGCTTGGGTTAACTCGTATCATCGAGAGGTGTTCGAGAAGATTTCCCCGTTGTTGGCTAATGATCCTCGAGCGTTGAAATGGCTTGAGCGGGAGACTTCCCCACTTGAGCCTGGCGTAACCCTCAGTTAGTTGTTGAATACGCAATTCATCCTTACCTTCAGAATGACAATCCTTGGACCGGGCACTGGCCCATGTAATTTTCCGCATATCCCGCTTCAACGAGAGGGAATTTGGCCATTCTTACCTGCGGCTGATTCCAACGTGGCCATTCCCTCTCGCCACTGTACTTGCTTGTCGTGTATAAAATCCTCGTATAATAACTAGTGGCTCGCGAGTGTGCGCAACCCGGATCAGAGCGTTGCAGCCTCCGAATGCTTCGGGCCGGAACTCCGCGCTCATCCTCCTTCGACGATCATGTAAGTCGTTCGTTCAACCCGCGTACCAACCCCTGATTGTCGGAAGGCCTCCAAAAGGTGGTTTCAGGAAAAAAGCCGAAGGGTCTGAAGCATCAACTCCTGTGTGCCCCATTTCGTTGCCCGTGGTTTCGAATCCCAGCTGATCGGAAACGCTTCCAAAGACCCTTGTCGAGCAGTTCTCGTACCTCCATGTCCCTAAACCGTTCAAGAACCCGGGTTACACGAAAAACCAGAACAGGAGGGCCAAAAACCTGAAGACCGTGCTCACTCAGGAACGTGAACGGGAAAAGCAGGACCGTGAACGACGGAGGTTGGAGAGGGAGGAGGCCATGGATGTTGATGGTGCGCCGCCTCCGGCCTCTTCGGATATTCCGTTCGAGGAGGACACTCCTACGTGTAAGTTGGGTTATATGTGAGGTCTTCAGTTGTTTCCTATGCTGACGGTGACATAGATACATCAATTGAGGCACCCCCTTCACTGCTTCCGGGGCGGAAGTATTGTGATATCACTGGTCTTGAGGCATGTATCATCCCCACGTGTGGTCTCAGCCCTCGTTGAAAGAATGTTCAAGGCACACTATACTGACCCTGCGACCGGGTTGCGCTATCATGACAAGGACGTATACCAAGTGGTCAAAGGCTTGGTGCGGTTCCCAATGCCTCACTCCCTCATAACGCTAACTCTCGCCACGCGTTAGAACATGGCCGCAGCGCGAGATTATCTGACGGCACGCGGTGTGAACCCTATCGTGAGGTAGCGGGCCATTGTTCTTCGGACGATCGAAACACGGTCAACGTCAAGGCAGAATCTCATAGTGTACTATACAATAGAAGGGTACACTCGGGTATTACACGACAGGAGCTACATACATGGTTTGATATCAGCCCTGGTTTGCGATGTCTTCATCCTATACGATCCCATGTTAGCCCTACGCAGATTTCGCAGAAGGAAATCTTCGTACCAATGAGGTGTCCCAACTCGTTTCACCAATAGATGACAACTCCCAATATGTCACAAGCTGCAGGAGGTTGGGTCGCTGATACATGCCACTTCTTTCCGAGAAATCAAACACCGGGGACACGGAGGCTGTAGTGTAGTTCTTGCTCATGTTGCCGAAGACCCAATAGTCGTAAGTTGTGAGTATGAAGTATGAACAACGGGCCCTCTTGCAGGCCTCGTAGACCTAACGGGAGTTAGTGAGTGGGGAACATCGGTCATCCGAGGGTTTTCACTTACAATTGTCCACAAAATATGCGCCTTCGATATCCTCATTTCACCTGGAGTAAGATCTAACTCTCCAGTAGCGAGCTAGAATTATAGTTAGCGGAGAGTGTCTGGACTTCTCGTGGCATACTTACAGTCCTCTGAGTAGCAAAATCTTGGAGATCCGGTTCAGACAAGTCCCAGGGCGGGACACAGATCATGACCATCTTGGGTTCTTTAGGTTTCTCGGGCACCTGTGACGTCTGGTAGCTGCCTGACTTAGTCGCAGATCCCGTCCTGGCGAATGGGAAGACGTCCCAGCGGGCACCGCGAACCAGGTTCACAGTGGATTCTCTAGAGTACCTGTAAGAGTCCTCGTACGAACCCCCATAGAGGAGACGGGCCATTTCCATGGCGGTCACCATGATGGATTCGTAAATAGCCCTTCGGAAGGATCGCAAGTCGTCCACGTCTTGTTTCTGAATCGAAGCCCGTTCCCGAATCACATCTTGGGTCCCGTGAGCTAGGAGTCTGATGTTCCCCGATTCGCTCGCCTCCCAGTCAATCATGACGTCGGGCCTTACGCTCTCGAAATCTGATAGGCGATGAGTGAGTGGCTACAAGTTACGAGTGTTGCATACTAACATTTATAACAACTGACTCCCAAGTTCTGGCCCAAGTCCTTCAAGTGGTGGATTTGCTTAAGTGTTCGAGAGATTTGGGGCATAGCTAACTCTTCTGGGACTTCCCAAGCGGGCGAATATTGACCTGGACCAGGGATGCGAGGTGCACGTACGCCATACCTGGAAGTGAGACATTAGCTACTCGCGAGCAGGGTCACAGCAAGGGACGGGCAAACCGGAGTGCAGCAGTGTAGGCCGTTTCTATGAAATCCTTGTACGGTGTCTTGGCGCCGTCTTCGTACCTAGATTGCATTCTGTGGTAGTCAGTGGACTGTCTTACTGTGAGGGGAGGGTAGCCGGTAATTGACCACCGGCTCCCACTGACTTTTCTTTTGATCTTATAAAGGTCATCGGGCCACATTACCCACCGTGGCCTTTGAAGAGTGCATGGCCGTCGGTCAAAGCGCACGGTAACGTCTCTTGGGAGCACCCTACCGACCTGGTGCACAGGGGATGATACTAAGGAAGAGGAATCGAGCCGCCCACTGAAAGCCACGGCTTGGGTCACGTCCCACCGAAACGCACATGGCTAACGGACAGTGGGGAGTTCTCACATCCAGTGACGAGGCTTGGAACATGAACATGGCCTGTGATTGAATCTCAGTTCCTGGGGGAGGCCATGACTACTCCTGATTAGATTTCATTGAGGACGTAAGCCCAATACCCGTCCGGACGGGACGCCGTGGTCGTCGCAGAATCCAACGAAACGCAGGCCGCAAGACGGCGGGTTCTTTCGCGGTGGACGAGGGATGTCGTCAGGGGGCGATCGGCTAGTTCCGAGCCAAGCTTTGGATCTACTCATGAGATGGATGGGCATTCCAATGCACAGTCCCCTCAATCCCCTCTCTCAATCAGCAGCATAGAGAATGCAACGACCGCCCTTCGCCTATCAGTCGACAGTGATCATGACGTTCAGAATCCACCTTTGACGAACGGAAAGCCGAATGGCCACGCCGCGAACGGTTCTGAGGACTCGGACGACGCTGACCTCCATCCCGTCGAGAGGTTACAGAAGGAACTCGAGCGGACAAAGGGGGAGAAGGATGTTCTAGCCTCACAGTACAGGACGTTGCTCTCAAAGCTGACAACAATGCGTACAACATTGGGTAACAAGTTGCAGCAGGATGCTGTGAGTCTCTCAGCATATGTTACCATTCATTCCACATTCAATCAGTTGTGGTTTAGGAAGAGCTCGACCGGCGGGAACAAATGATTCAGCAGCTGACAGCGGAGGGTGACGACCTCCGATCGACCGTCGAAACCCTCAAAGCCGAACTCATCTCCTCCAACGACGAGGCAGAGAGCGCAGCAAGGGAACTTGAAGCTCTCAGAACCCGGGCCCTTCACGAGAATGCACAAGAGTCTATGCTCAGAGAACGAGAGCTTCGGGAAACTCAATCTGAACTCGAGCGATGTCGGATAGAGCGGGACGAATGGGAACGAGCATTAATGCAAGAACGGGTCGTTTTGAACGAAGCTCGGGTTTCTGTCGACATTCTCTCTCGCGATCTCGAGGTTGAGCAGGAAGCGAGGAGGAGGGACGTGGAGGTATTGGGGGTGGAACGGGAAAGGGCTAGTAATCTTCAGTCTGTGCTTGAGGATTTCCAAGCAGGTGTGTTGCCCGCCTCTTAAAACATCCTCCCCTCTGATGCGTGTACAGCGAAGGACCATGAAATCCGTCAGGCAGTCTCGGACCTCGAAACCCGATATAACGAGGTGACAGTATCTTTGGCAGAATTCAAACACAGGGCTTTGACGGCTGAGGTACGTGCATCGACTTTCGGATAGGCTGAGTTTGTTCTAAATTCTCACAGCTGCAACTCGAAGAAAACCGATCCACTTCATCTAAAACTCAGGATTTGGAGAGGGAGCTGAAGGAGAAGAACCTCCTGATCGGCAAGCTGAGACACGAGGGTAGGTCGCTTCCTCCGAAATCGACGCCTTATCCCTAACCACTTCTTAAGCCGTCATTATGAACGAACATCTCGTTGAGGCTTTACGCCGACTACGCAGGACGTCTAACAACACTAATGTCGACCGGAGGCTCGTGACGAACGTTCTCCTGCAATTCCTGAACACGCCTAGAGGAGACGCCAAACGATTCGAGATGCTCACTTTACTGTCTTCGATTTTACAGTGGACCGACGACGAGCGTGAAAAGGCTGGTCTGCAGCGCTCGGGTCCACCGGCCACTAAATCATCCTTTCTGTCGACCCTATCACCCGCCTCAAAATCTAAGGCTTTGGAGCTTGAGAAAACGGATGAAACGGAGGTGGGTGGTTACCTGTCACGGGTCAAATGCAGGCATGCTTAACATGCGGTACTTTTCCTTCAGTCATTCTCTCGCCTGTGGGTCGAGTTCCTGCTGACAGAAGCGGCCTCGGGTGAATCTCCTTCCAAATCCAACTCATCCCTACCCGGAACTCCTACATATTCTCCCAACAACCTCCCATCACCCTCGAACGCCGGTTCTCCGAGGATCACTTTGGGAGGAATGCGACGGCTGGCCTCCCTCGGTGCTTCAATGAGTTCACCAAATCTCCATACGGGCCCGTCGCCGCCATCCCCCCTTCCACCAATATCATCACTTGATAAGGGTAAAGGCAAGGACTTGGGTTGATTGCTGTTCGTCCGTCCGTTTGTTTTGAGACCGTGGTTCGAATAATTCGTACTGCCCACCTCTGGACTCTTCTTCTGTGTCCATCGTTTATTTAACTCGGTAACAGCCCCATAATAAACATTATATCACATTCCTAACTATGGGGAAAAGACAACAATGCGCGGGAATGGGTTACACGGGGGGAACAAGATGGGTGGAAAGTATTCGGTAGGCCTGGAAGGCCGAAATAAATAAGTGGAGGCACGTACTGTGCTAGGATCATGACCGTTGGAGGAACCCAACGTCTAGACCGGTCATAACTTTCATACTTTCGGGGTAGGCAGAGTTACTCTCCTTTAACAGGCCGGCCAACCTACGACATATGTCTAACGGATAGGATAAATGCTCTGCCTGCGGGAAACCTGGATATCTGGACACGATGCTTTTTGGTATAGAAGTGTCAACACCCCGGCTGGTGGCGGCTACAATCTATACTCACCTGGCTAAATCTGTGGAAGCGATCTCCGGACCCAGGATCCTATACAGTACTTTCGCTCCGTGGATATTCCCGACCTTCGACAGGAGGTATTGAGTTGGAGTGGAGTATGCAATCCGCATGTTTGGTTTAAATAACCAAATCTGCAACCAGGATGAGATTCCAGTAGCAAAGTTTGGATGGGCAACGGCGTACCAAAATTCTCGGTCGCTCTTCTTCGTCGTCATGCAGAATAAATCTATACGTCGCATGGGCATGGACGTATTCCATCATATCTTCAACGATGAACGAGGACAAAGGTATCCGCAAAGGCCTGTGAATGGTACCAATCATTGAGTTGGTTACACACTACTGAGTGAATACCGATACATACTCCGCTACTGGGCTGACGGGTTTGATCGCATACTTGACCAGCCGGTAACACACAGGACCGTCCCCATCAGGTGAAGGCTGCCTTCGCGTGCGTCCTACGGTGGCACCGCAGATGCATTTGGCGCTAGACCACTCTTCCCGCTACAAAAAAACAGCCATCAGCACCAATCCGTACATGGGCGAGGTAGCGAAGATGGGGGATATGCCCTCGCGAGTAGCTCCAAGAACAGTGGTCTTGTAGTCCAAGAGTTGTTTAGCAAGGTTGTCGTTTCTCTTGGATGTCTTGTATCAGCCAAAGGTACATTGTACCTGCTGTCAACGCGACAGAGTCCACTCGACCCTCAGAACCCGCAAAAACCAACGAGGGCTTCAACGAACCCGACGGCTGGAGGAACCCTGCACGTATCAAGCCACGGGTAGGTGATATCCCGACGATGGCCTTCTTTGCATCCGGAATATTCGGGAGTTCGAGCATAAAACTCACCTCTCGAGCTTCGAGTCGACGAATATGAGCCTTGACAACGCCACTATCTTCGAAAACAATGTAGCTTCCTCCAACGAGCGCTTCCCCCGATTTCGGCCAGAAACCACGCTTTGCGTTCTCCATCACCTCCTCGTGCAACCTCTGGTCCGAGTGACACATCCACGCATCCACGAGCTCTTGCCAGTGTTCTGAGGGGAGGTCCTTGTACTCTTTGACCTTCGTTGATTGCACTAGTGGCAAGGAACATGAAGAGCAGATAAAAGTCGTGGGTATTGATTTTGATAGGGCTGTGGCATCGTACATGTCCACGGCAGACGGGGAGGGAAGTTCGGGTGCACCGACCGTCGGAAGTTTGAGTTCGAAGTGCCCGCTCTGAACCTTGACCGTTGGCTTTCCGGGGGAGACACGGGCGGGAAGGGGGGACGGTAGAGTGGCCTTCACACCAGAAAGTATGAGAAATCGCTCCGTATTGTCCGCGTGGGAATGTATGTCGACTTCTAGGTTGACCCCTGGGACAGCACCAGTGACATTGAAGAAAACCATTACATGTTGAAGGCTTTCGTGGTGCTCAGCGACATAGCTAAGTTCAAGAGAACCTTTTTGGTATTGCATTGAGAAAGAAATGACGTGAGAAAATACAACTCAGGACCATACCTGTACCAGAGATTGACTGAGATGGACTCTTGGCCCGTTTGAGCACTTTACGCTCTAAAGATGTCTTTGCACTGGAAGAAAAAATCCAATCCAGTGATGGTGCGGAAAGACTTCTGTTTCGGAGTCGCTTGATGGATCCTTTTTTTGTCGCCACCTTTGGTGGATCAACATCTGGAGGGACGGGTTCCTTCATGAACTCCGGCAGCGTGAGAACTGCACGTGGATCCGCCTTGACAACTTCAGGGGGAACCGACTCGCGTATGAACTCCGGAAGGGTGAGAAGAACTTCTGGGTTTTTCATCCTGTTGGTAAGGACAGCTTCCTGGTCGTGTAGCCTGCCCGAATCAGAATGTCCACCCATCTGTTCGACAAAGGCTTGCCGCTGTATAACCAAGGGTTCACATTCAGTGGCTGGCGGTCCTGTTGTAAGTGTGGTCCACTGACCGATTCACTTTCCCTCCGCCGTGCCCTCTCCCGCCTCGATTTTAGATCGCCGTCCATGACATATGTCTGTTCGGTTATCTTCCTTCCCGTGGCCTTCCCGATCATGTCTACCATGTGTTCCAGCTCCCGCAGATCTCCTTGTTTTTTCTTACCCTTGTTGTTTCCGGTTCGTCTCGCCTTCTCCAACTCCGCCATCTTGGAGGCCCCCAATTCAACCCGTTGGTCAAGGAGCTGTGGCGCGACGAGGTAGAGTCTGTCGATGGCGATAGTGACTGCTTCTAGATCCAGCCGCATTTTCTCATTCTGGATCGTTGTGGAGGTAAGTCGCTCCTGTGAGAAGGACGGTCTCTTCGTGTCATTGGCCTCATGGGCAAAGGAGGACCGAGGACCATCGTATGGGGGAAGGATTTCGTCGGTAGGGGAGCCGGCGAGGTCGTACTCCGGAGGGAAAATATCCGAACTGCTTGGAAGTAGGAGTGGCTCTAGAGTTTGTCGCCGTCGCCGACACAGCGTTATCACTTGCTCCAACACCATGTCCATTTGTGACCACAATAATGCATTCTCCACCATGGAGACGGGATTAGAGTGAGGAGGTGTATGTAGGTTTCTATCGTTCTGCAATTCCGTGAGAGAGCGCGTGAGTGTGTCGAAGGCATTCGGATTCGCGGGAGTTGATGTTGCTGACAAGGAAGGGGTCAGGATATGATCTTGCGCGCGGGTTGATAAGAGTCGATGCAAACAGTTCAACAGGGACACCAGTGTCTTCGCGAGTTGAACATCAACAGAGGACGATTCATCAGAGAATTCGAACAGCCGATCAATGCGATCCTGCAGTTCCCACAACAATGCCGCATCATTGTGCGCAGGCGCGATTTCGACCATCGATTCTCCTGAATCGAGTTGTCGTAGTTTGGATACCAGTGTGTAGAGATGAGAAGCGGACGTCCGGCCTGAAGTTCCATCGTGTGTTTGGGGTACCGCAACCCCACAGAATAATTGCGAAGAGAGAAGGTCGTCGAGGATCATAATACAAGAGTTTTGAACGTTGTAGATGGATGGAACAATATCTTGCTAGGGCACATAAACCTCTGGAGGATCGAATGATACGGCGATCCAATAACTCACCATATCTTCGCTGGTGGGCTCATGTTGTACATCTTGAACGAGCAGTTCAGCGGCCGAGTTGGTACTAGATATCGCTGGCGCAGTCGCAGGTCTCACAATGTCCTCCTGCTGGGTATGTGGTGACTGGAGAAGTTCTCGAGGAAATGGTGTGGGAATCGTTGTGGTGAGGGGGTCTGGTGATTGGGGAACTTCTCTCGGTCGCTCGATGGTCGCCATCCCGCCCCTATGTGAGACGTGCGCAAAGGAGTGGCAGTCGCCGCCTCGGTCGGTGACGGTGAGTGGGTGAGAGACGCTTTTACACTGCGAACGCCGAACGGAGGGAATCCGATCACTTGTCCACACGTGACCCGACCACTGTGACCGAGAGATCCGCCACCTGAATCCAAGCCTGTTTATTGTCTCACTCCCCTCCCAACAAGACTACCATGTCCTTCGCTGACACTGTTCTGCCGTATTCTCAACGCCCAGAGTGGCAAGATATCACACCGCTACCGCAACACGAGTCGCTGAACCCTCTGGCACCAATATTCTACACCGATGAGTGTGCGGGTTGTTCTACAGGCATCGGAGCATCCAATTGAAAGGAGATTTCATTGCGCAGATAGGGACTGCACCGACTATTTCCGCGGAATAGTCAAGAAGGGAGAAATGAGCAACCGCGTCCTGGAATTGACGGAAGAAATAATCAGGCTCAACCCTGCACACTACTCTGCATGGTAAGTGTTGTCGATCACAGGAAGGCGACCGAAATCTGATCATCGACCAGGCAGTATCGATACAAGACCCTCATTGCCATAAATTCGCCTCTTGATCTTGAGCTGTTGCTCATGGACGAAATTGCGACGACGTACCTTAAGAACTACCAGGTCTGGCATCATCGTCGTCTCCTCTTGACGTATATCTACTCCAAAGATCCCGCAACCAGAAGCCCCGACCTACTTCTCAAGGAACTAAAATTCATTGAGAAAGTCTTTGAGGAGGATTCCAAGAACTATCACACCTGGTCCTATCGCCAGTGGATCCTTTCTAATTTTAACCGAAACGAGCTTTGGGCGGTGGAGATTCCTTTCATCGAGAGGATGATAGGCGAGGATGTCAGGAACAATTCCGCCTGGCATCACCGATTCTTTGTTGTGTTTGATTCCGGAGTCAGGCAAGGGGATGAAAATCAGGAGGACGTACTACGGCGCGAGATTTTGTTCGTGCTCTTCCACCGTTATACTAGTTTCCCCGCTAACAAAAGGACGACAGATACACTAAGGGGAAGATTTCCCTCGCACCGAACAACCTCTCGCCATGGAATTACATGAGAGGTATTCTCGATCGTACAAAAACGCCGTACGGGTCGATAGAGGAGTTCGTTGTCCCTTACACTAAATCCGAGGAGAGTCCCGACTCCGTCGTCGACCTGGATAATCCACCGCCAAGTGAGGGGGCCCAACTCCCTGCAATTCCGGCGGTGGAATTCCTCGCGGACACCCGAGAGAGCCAAGGTAGGATCCCAGAAGCTACAGAGGTACGACCTCCCGCGAACCCTCCTGTTAATTGATCTCATCACCACCTGCACCGCTAAAGCTGTTCAGGTTGTTGGGGGATCAACTCGACACGATTCGGAAGCGGTGAGTTACTTTTACACGAACTTTAAACTAAGGTTCAGTCGACTGATCTGTTCCACTTCACCAAGATACTGGGAATTCAGGATCAAGGAATCTCAGGATTTAACCCGGAAATCTTGACAGCGGAACGATAAGGTTTTACACTTGTACTCGTATAGATCACGGAGGAAAATCAAACCCATAACATAAAAACATATAGAAGACGTTGTGAACGGAGAGGGTCCAAATAGCGAGGAAGACAAGGAAGACAAGAAAGCACGACAGCGGGTCAACAAGCTAAGACTACACATTAAAAAAGCAAAGAGATACAGTAGACGCAGACCAGGCGGGGCAGAAGCCACATACAAAACGTTAACGTGGGGCACAACGTCGAGGATGCGTCAAGCACCCTCGCAGGAGACATTAAACCTGTAGAAAAGGGGGGAAAAACGGACCAAGGGGAATACGGGAGAAGTGGATCATGGAGGTGGAGGACGGATGCTTTGTCTGGCTGTCCACCTCGGTGCAGAGTGCTCCAGGGGGACGTGAACAACACCCAATTCCAATGGACCAGCGGACTCGGAGGTATGGCGACTGATGAAGGTTGGTCGTTGTGGCATAGCGATCAAGACGGACACCTGGACTGCCTCGATTGTGGATTTGTCGTATCCACTCATGCTCTCGTGTTTTCTGCGCTCGGTCGCCCTGGAGGCGAGCGCTGTAGCGAGGTTCTCGATTGATGGAGGTCCAGGGGTGGGACGCGGCGGTATATCTCGAGAAGGAGGCTGCGAGAGCGAGGCTTGCGATGAGTTCGATAGGTCTCTCATGAGATTGTTGCCGTCTATCGTGATCGTCGTGGGTTCGAGAATTGGGCCCATTGACGGGTGTGTGGGAGATGTCGGAATAGGTGATACGTGGGTCTTGTTCGGGTTTTTGACATATGTGACAGACATGGGCTGGAAACACGAAAAATTTGCTTGGTATACCTTACAGAAAGACTGGAAGTGCTTACCTTGAGTCCGGCCCAGTTTGCAACATCTTCGCTCAGCGAGAGGTCACTCAACGAGCTTCCGGAGCTCAGTTTCCTCTCGTGCGTTGGCCTTCCGCCAAAGTTGGGGACCCAGATATCCCACAATTTGGGCTTCTTGACCTTCCTCTTCCTACCCCCCCTCCTGCCCACCATCACGAAATCGGTAGTTCCTGGTATCTCCTCGACTTCATATTCTGGGTTCCCGGATCCGGCAACCATCCGCCGGGGGAGGGTTCGCCTCCAACAGTGATATGAGAGCAAGGCGAGGAAGAGAACGCAGAAGCAGCCGAGGAAGGTGAGAGGTAAGATGTTTGCGAGAGCGGGCATGGTTGTGGACGGCGTCTTTGATCTAAGATTCAGAGACTAGTGCCAAGTGAAGGCATCAGGGAGAAACGGAGGAGCGAACGCGAGCGCCTGGCAGTCAATTGCTGGGAGCAATGATATACTTGCCGGCCATAAACCAGCTGGTGCCCGCCGTGATGCGAGGATGGCCAGCCCGCCTTTGGTCCACTCGCGGCCGACAATTGGGACCGCAGACTATTGTCTGGGTAGAATGGAGATCAGCCTCCCCCGGGACACGTCCAGCAGAACCTTATTGTCTCGCGTATCCAGGGATCTGGGTACGCGTGGCCAGATCTCCCATCCATTCACTCCTCCCCAGGTCCAAGCAGACCCGGCACTCTGGCTTGCGGAAGTCACTATTTAACCTCCACGAGAATACTTCCGAAGTTCAGTACGAGCAAGCGATTACTGTAGATGCCCGACACCAGACTTGTTGGTATCCCACATAGTAACGTAGGGAAAAAGATGCAATCTATTAGGCATCTTTAATGCACAAGAACAAAAAACCCCTTTTCGCCAGCTCAACCTCGTTCTCCAAATCACGTCCGTCCTGGGTTGTCCACATCGTGGGACCAGAGGTGGGAGGCATTCCCATCCTCAACGCAATCTCGAAGGCGGCTTTCCGGCTGTTCAGCTTCGTCATCTTCCTTGGGTCAGAGTGTCCGGAAAACACAATGAAGGCTGTCCGCGGTGGCAAGGCGTCATAGATGCGGGATAACCTCGAGTTGAGCTCGGCAGCGGCAGCAGCTTCTTTCGCGGCATCAGTCGTTATCTCGGCAGCAGAGTCGGCAAATTCAGTCACGAGGGTCTCGTTTGCTGCTTTACCGGTTATCCCTGTATTGTGTATGAGTTTCGTTTTATCACGAAGAAAAAAACGCTGCGCGACACACATCCGCAGGCGTCCGAAAGTTCCAGGAATCTTCCAAAGATAAATTGATTGTTCGGGAGCATTTCCAAAACACCATTCACAACGTCTTCGTCCGTCTTGCAGGCCACAGAAGCAGTCGCTTTTGCCCCGTGCCAGTTGCCAGGAGTACCATGGTCAACCACCGCAGTCTTCACTCCCCCGCTGCGCGTGCTTCTCGCGATCCTCTCGAAAATCGACTCCTGGTCCGTCTTGAACTCTCCGTATCCCGGCCCGTTCTCGACCTTTTTCTTGAGGAGCTCTAGACATGCCCTAGCATCCTCCTCAGAATCATGTCCACCATCTCCACGATTTTGAATCTCTCGACGACACCATTTCTTGGTCAGCCACGCAAGGCCAGGCTTCAATGGGCGGCCACGAGGGTGGTGGTAAATCACAGCGGTATCGATGCATCGGGGGTGAGACACCTTTAGAGCGCGCAAGTCAGATTCCAAAGAGTGGCCAACGAGAACAGGAGTCGGTTTTGCAGTAAGAACTCCGTGTATCTTGTCCCGAACTTCTGCGAACGTGGTTGTGGCTTGAGCCATAGATTCTTCAGTTATCCCGGACCACCGTGTAAGATAATCGGTGATTGGTTGCTCCGGCTTGACGAGTTGATCGTAGATAACCTTTCCAGAGATATAGTTTATGAGGCAGACTCTGGCAAGCACCTTTTCGTCTCCTGTAAGGCACTGGAAAATCTCGTCAAGTAAGGAATGCGTAGACTTCGTGTCAAAACTCACCATCTCACAGTCGATACCGTAGATATCGGGGAACCCCCCTTCTTCTATCAAGGGTATCTCGATCCAATCCTCAGGCGCTTGGAAAATATCTGCCATATAGGACGGGACGGGGTACTCATGCTCGATCATCTGTTCCAGTGTAAGGAGGTAGCGAAGTGCCGACTTCTCTTGTGAACGTTCTGCTACGCGAGGTGTGCTTTAGCCATCACAGTAAAGGCAAGATGATGGAGCACCTACAATTCACCCTCTCCTGTTGTCTCCGTTTCTTCTCTTCACCTGTTACAGGGACATGGAAGAACGCAGAGAGGGCCGAGAACATCTTGGTTGTTTCACCAGGAGCACGAGTTGGACACGCGTGACTGAACCTGGACGCGATGAAAGGTAGTAAAGTATCTGGGGGCGAGGGGAATGGGATTTCCACCGGGACGTTGGGGTTATCCATAGCGGACGTGGAGATCGGGGGTAACGAAACGGATTTCCCCGTCATTCCAACCGTAAGGAGGACGACGACCTTTTGAACTGACCGTGGATTCTAGGTTCAAAGTTTCAGTACGGGCCAAGCCTACTCGAGGCAAGATGAAGATGTTTACTTCGATCCTCACCCAACTGGGTGGGGGCGCATCAGCGACAAGGTGTAGAACAAGATCACGTATGTCCTATCGGAGAGGTGGGTCATC
>Ga0307513_10007083_pt1 | contig 14579 bp, 16 predicted proteins | sample 15_EM_MG_FD_202174 | JGI IMG/M metagenome (GOLD analysis project Ga0307513, IMG submission 202174) | Populus trichocarpa ectomycorrhiza microbial communities from riparian zone in the Pacific Northwest, United States - 15_EM | ecosystem: Host-associated > Plants > Roots > Unclassified | place... | reverse complement strand
CGGGAACATCCGGGTGCATCCATGGCTGCTGGCCGCCCTGAACGTCTTCGCCGACGTGGTCAGGCAGGTCGGCCCCGTGCTCGACGTCGGCTGCGGTCCCGGCACGGTGACGGCCTACCTGGCTGAACGCGGTCTCGACGTCTCCGGGGTGGATCTGTCACCTCGCATGATCGAGCACGCACGCCGCCTGCATCCCGAATGCAGCTTCAGGGTCGGATCAGCGACTGCCCTGGATCTGGCCGACGCGTCACTCGGCGGCGTGCTGGGCTGGTGGTCGCTGTTCAACCTGCCCCGCGATGTCCTGCCGCATGTCCTGTCCGCGCTCGCCCGAGCACTGGTCCCCGGAGGACAGCTGATCGTCGGGACGCACGTCGGTGACGGCGATGTGCCACGCACCGAGTGCTACGGCGGTGTCCCGGTCCGCTGGACGACCTACCGGTGGCAACCCGAACAACTCGCCACGCTGATCGAGCAGGCCGGACTGCGCCTCGTTGCTGAGCTGCGACTCCCCGGAGAGGGCCGGACCGGACCCGGCGTGGTCCTCGTGGCGAAGCGCGAACGCTGACACTTCAGTCAGGACTGGCAGCGCGCACCAGCTCGTCGAGATGCGGGGTGGGCCGGTCGCGGTGCACGACGAGCGACGTCGGCAGGTGCAGCGGGGGCAGCGCGGGCAGGAACCGCACGCGGGGCCTGGCCATGACGACCGCGTGCGCCGCGAACACCACGGTCCAAGCGCCGGAGCCGGAGCCGATGATCGCCATCGTCTCCTCGAGCGGGCCGCGGCCAGACGACAGCACCGGCTCGAACCCGGCGTCGTGGCAGGCCCTGGCCACGAGATCGACCAGCGGTGGATTGTGCCGGCGTTCGACGATCCGCAAGGGCAGCTCCGCGAGGTCGCGCAGCTCGACGGCTTCCCCGTCCGCGGCCGGGTGCCGGGCAGGCAGCGCGACCAGCAGCTCGGCGCGCCAGGTGGAGACGGTCCGCAGCCGCGGTTCCTCCACCGGACCGCGGACGAACGCCGCGTCGAGGTCCCCGCCGAGCACGCGGTCGAGCCGCGCCTGCACAGGCAGGGCGTCCAACTCGACCGGTAGCTCGAGCCGCTCCAGCAGGGCGTCGAGGTGCGTCCCGAGGCCGGACGCTGTGCCCAGCCGCAACGGGCGCCGACCGGTGGCCGCCGACCGGGCCCGGTCGGCGGACGCGAGCACCTCCCGGGCGGCGACGACGAACCGCGCGCCCGCCTCGGTGAGCCGCACGTGCCGGGGCGAGCGGTCGAAGAGCTCGACCCCGAGCTCCCGCTCCAGCCGGCGGATCTGCTGGCTGACGGCGGGTTGGCCGATGTGCAGCCGCTGGGCAGCGAGCCCGAAGTGCCGCTCCTCCGCGACCGTCACGACGTAGCGCAGCTGCCGCAACTCCATGCCGGCAACGCTAAGGGGCGAACCGCCGGATGTGCTCGGCGATCACCTCGCTGTGGTCCTCGAGGGCGAAGTGTCCGGTCTCGAGCAGGTGCAGCTCGGCGTCGGGCAGATCGCGCAGGTACGGGTGCGCGCCGGACTCGGGGAAGATCTCGTCGTGGCGGCCCCAGACGATCAAGGTCGGCGGGCGGTGGTCGCGGAAGTACGCGTGCCACTCCGGGTAGAGCCCCGGGTTGGTGCGGTAGTCGACGAGCAGGTCGACCATGGCCTCGCGGTTCCCGGGCCGGTTCAGCAGCGCGCCCTGCAGCACCCAGCTGTCGGGGCTGATCACGGACGGGTCGGCGGTGCCGTGCGTGTAGTTCCACGCCAGTGCCTGCTCGTTCATGGTCGCCTCGCGGATCGTGGCGCGGTTGGCAGGCGACGGATCGGCCCACACCCGGCGCGGTAGCTGCCAGAAGCTCTCCGGCAGGCCCTCCTCGTACGCGTTGGCGTTCTGGACGACGAGGAACGAGACGCGTTCGGGCTTCCTGGTCGCGACGCGATATCCGACGGGCCCGCCGAAGTCCTGCATGTACAGGCCGAAGGTGTGCAGGTCGAGGCGCTCGGTGAAGGCCTCGACGACGTCGGCGAGGCGGTCGAACGTGTACGCGAACTCGCCGGGCTCCGGGGCGGCGCTGTGGCCGAAGCCGGGGTAGTCCGGGGCGATCACGTGGAAGCGGTCGGCGAGCAGCGGCATCAGGTCGCGGAACATGAACGACGAGGCCGGGAAGCCGTGCAGGAGCAGCAGCACCGGACGGCCCGGCTCGCCGGCCTCGCGGTAGAAGATGGGCAGCCCGTCGACGTCGACGGTGCGGTTGCGGATCACGTGGTTCCTCCTCGTGTGATCGCCCAGAACAGCAGGGCGACAGCGGTGATCACGGCACCGAGGACGGACACGCCGGTCCATCCGGCGGCGGCGTGGACGGCGGTGGCGGCGATCGCTCCGACGGCCGAGCCGGCGGAGTAGAGCAGCATGTAGGCGGCGGTGAGCCGGCTCTGGGCCTCCGGCCGCACGCGGTAGATCAGGCCCTGGCTCGACACGTGCACCGACTGGAGCCCGTAGTCGAACAGCAGCACGCCGACGACGAGCCCGGCCAAGGACCAGGGCAGCAGAGCGACCGGCAGCCAGGCCGCCAGCATCACGAGCAACCCCACAGCGGTGGCGCGCTGACCTCCACTGCGGTCCGCGAGCCGGCCTGCGCGGGCCGCACCGAGCGCGCCCGCCACCCCGGCGAGGCCGAACAGCCCGATCACCCCGGTGGACAGCGCGTACGGCGGCGCGGCCAGCTCCAACGCCATCGGCGCCAGCAGCACGTTCAACGCCATGAAGATCAGGAACGCGAGCACCGCGCGGATCCGCAGCATCGGCACCTCGGCGAACAGCCGGAACGTGGAGGCGACCAGGTGCGGGTACGGGATCCGCGACGGCGCCGACCGTGGCATGGTCCGCAGCAGGAACGCACCCACGATCAGCGTCGCGACCGCCGACACCAGGTAGACCGAGCGCCAGCCCGCGAGATCGGCCAGCGCACCGGCGACCGTGCGAGCGAGCAGGATGCCCAGCACGATCCCGCTGGTCACGATACCGACGACCCGTCCGCGATCGGCCGGATCGGCCATGCTCGCAGCAGCCGCGACAAGTACCTGGGCCAGCACCGCGAGCACGCCGACGGCCACCAGGGCGATGAGCAGGACGGCGACGGTCGGGGCGAGCGCGACGCCCACGAGGGCGAGCGCCATCAGCAGCGACTGCACGCCGACGAGGCGGCGCCGGTCGAGCCGGTCACCGAGCGGCGCGACGAGTGCCAGGCCGACCGCGTAGCCGATCTGGGTCACCGTGACCACGACCCCGATCGCGGACTCGCTGACCGCGAACTCGGCGGCCATCGTCGCGAGCAGCGGCGACGCGAAGTACACGTCGGCCACGGCGAGCCCGGCCGCGACGGCGAACGATGCCACCGCGAGGCGGCGCCCGGTGGCGATCGCGGCTGCCATCCGTCCCCCTTGGTTTCAAGTTGCTACCATGGGACCGTAACAGGGCATGGTTTCAACATGCAACCGTGGAGGGTGTCGTGGTCAAACGGACGAGTCACCAGGACGAGACCTGCGCCATCGCCCGTCCGCTCGACGTGATCGGCGACGGCTGGTCGCTGCTGATCATCCGCGACGCCTTCGACGGGTTGCGCCGCTTCGGCCAGTTCCAGAAGAGCCTCGGCCTCGCGAAGAACATCCTCTCCGCACGCCTGCAGACCCTCGTGGCCAGCGACGTCCTGCGGACCGTCCCGGCCACCGACGGCAGCCGCCACCACGAGTACGAGCTCACCGACAAGGGCCTCGGCCTGTTCCCCGTGCTCGCCGCGCTGCGCCAGTGGGGTGAGCAGCACTTCTTCGAATCGGGCGAGACCCGTCCACAGCTCGTCGACCGTGAGCACCGCCGGCCCGTTGCCAAGGTGGAGGTCCGCTCCGCCGACGGACGACTGCTCACCCCGGCCGATACGGAGATCACGATGACAACGCCTGCGCATGCGCTAGGGTGAAAACGTGGCGCGCTACTACTGGTTTACCTACCCGGCCCGCGAGGGGTCGGCGGGCGAACCGCTGCGCTGACCATCCCCCCGAGCCGGAATCACCGGCTCGGCGTTGCGGCGGGTCGGTCCTGAAGAACCGAAGGAACCCGTCATGCCTCCCGTGAGAGTGCAGCCCACCGTCGCCGCGCTGGACTCGCATCGCACCACCGCGATCAGTCCACTGCTCTCGCCTTCGCTGCTGCGCCACGAACTGCCCGTCGACGAGCAGGCCGCCGCGTGCGTGACCCGCACGCGCGCCGACGTCGTCGACATCCTGGACGGGCGCGACGATCGCCTGCTCGTCGTCGTCGGCCCGTGCTCGATCCACGACCCGGCCGCGGCGCTCGACTACGCACACCGACTCGCCGAGCAGGCCGAGCGCCTGTCCGACCGGCTGCTCGTGGTGATGCGCGCCTACTTCGAGAAGCCGCGCTCCACCGTCGGCTGGAAGGGCCTGATCAACGATCCCGGCCTGGACGAGACCTTCGACGTCAACCGCGGGCTGCGCACCGCCCGCGCGCTGCTCCTCGACGTGCTCGCACTGGGCCTGCCGGTCGGCTGCGAGTTCCTCGACCCGATCACCCCGCAGTACCTGTCCGACCTGGTCACGTGGGGTGCGATCGGCGCCCGCACCGCGGCCAGCCAGGTGCACCGCCAGCTGGTCAGCGCCATGTCGATGCCCATCGGGATCAAGAACGGCACCGACGGCGACGTGCAGGTGGCGATCGACGCCGTGGGCGCCGGAGCGGCCCGGCACGTGTTCATGGGCATCAACCCCGACGGGCTGGCCGCCCTGATCTCCACGTCGGGCAACCCGGACGGGCACGTCATCCTGCGCGGGGGTACGAAGGGCCCGAACTTCGGTGCCGCCGACGTCGCCGACGCGCTGGACCGGATCGAGCGCGCCGGGCTGCCACGCCGGATCATCGTGGACGCGAGCCACGGCAACAGCGGCAAGGACCACGTCCGCCAAGCCGAGGTCACGGCCGAGCTTGCCGGCCGGATCGCCCGCGGCGACCGCGACGTCACCGGCCTGATGCTGGAGAGCTTCCTCGTGCCGGGCCGGCAGAACCTCGGCCCGGACATGACGTACGGGCAGAGCGTCACCGACGCGTGCATGGGGTGGGACACCACGTCCGGCCTGCTGGATTCGCTGGCCGACGCGGTGGCTGCGCGGCGATCCGGGTAAACCTGCTGCGCAAGGGGCAGATCAGGTCCATTATTCGTCAGGATGACAGAGAAGACGGATCTGGTCCGCGCCTCCAAGCGGATCTCCCGACACCTGCGCCACCGACCGGACGAGATCGGGATCGAACTCGATCCGGCAGGGTGGGTCGAGGTGGACACCTTGCTCGACGCGCTGGGCCGGCACGGCCGGCGCGTCGACCGCGAGCTGCTCGACGAGATCGTTGCGACCAGCGACAAGCAGCGCTTCGCCTTTGACGCGACCCGGACGCGGATCCGCGCCAACCAGGGCCACAGCGTGGCCGTCGACCTCGAACTCCCGATCGCGCAGCCGCCCGCCGTGCTCTACCACGGCACCCATCCCGGGGCGCTCGACGCGATCCGCCGCGAAGGACTGCGCCCCATGAGTCGCCATCACGTGCACCTGTCGCCGGACCGCGACACCGCGGTGCGGGTCGGTGGCCGCAGGGGTCACCCCGTCGTCCTGGAGATCGACGCCGCGGCGCTCGCCGCCGACGGCCACGAGTTCCGATGCAGCGCCAACGGCGTCTGGCTCGTCGACGACGTGCCGCCGCACCGGCTGCGGGAGCTCTGATGGCGCTCACGCCCGAGGAGTTCCACGCCCACGCCACCGCACACGGGCAGCTACCGCTGCCGCCCTTCGTGGAGTGGGACGTCTTCCCGTTCGAGGGGGCGGGGATGCAGGTCCGGCCGCTGGTCGCGCCCGTGCCCGAGCGGCCGCGGCGTGGCGAGGACCCGGCGACGTGCCCGCATTGCCCACATCGCGACGAAGGCATCTGGCTCGACGAGCACTGGCGGCTCGAGCGCGTGCCCGACGTGGGTGTCCCGCTCCTACTGGCCCTCTACCCGCGCGAGCACCTCGATCTCGCCGACCTGCCCGACGAGCGGGCCGGCGAGCTGGGACTGCTGGCCGTGCACCTGGCCCGTGCGGTCGAGGCGCTGCCGCACATCGCCCGCGCGCACGTCACGCGGTTCGGCGACGGCAGTGCGCATCTGCACCAGCTCGTCTGGGCGCGACCGGAGGGGCAGCCGCAGCTGCGCGGCTCCTGCCTGATGCTGTGGGACGACGTGCTGCCGCGGTACCCCGCCGAGGTCGCCGACGCCGACGCGGCCACGGTGGCAGCCGCCCTGGCCGCGTCTTACGGCGGCGCCACCTGAACGTCGTCCCTTGCGTGGACGACGTTTCATACCTACGTTGTCCACGGTCGGGACGACGTTGGAGGGCACCTGGTGGAAGCCGTGCACGGCTCGACGGCGCCCGGGTTCGATGGCGTCCGGGACGCGTTCGCGGCCAACATGGCCGGCGGTACGGAGATCGGGGCCGCCGTAGCTGTCTATCTCAACGGCCGCCCCGTCGTCGATCTGTGGGGCGGGATCGCCGATCCGGCGACCGGCCGGCCGTGGGAGCGCGACACCTTCGCCGTCGTCTACTCGACGACGAAGGGCGTGGTCGCGGCCTGCGCGCACCTGCTCGCCGAGCGCGGCGAGCTCGATCTCGACGCCCCCGTGGCCACGTACTGGCCGGAGTTCGCCGCCGCCGGCAAGGAGCGGCTGCCCGTCCGGTGGCTGCTCACCCACCAGGCCGGACTGACCGCACTCGACCACCCGGTCACGCCGGAGCAGGCCATCGCCTGGGACCCGGTCGTGGCGGCGCTCGCCGCCCAGCGGCCGCACTGGCAGCCCGGGACCGACTCCGGCTACCACGGCCTGACCTACGGCTTCCTCGTCGGCGAGGTCGTCCGCCGCGCGACCGGGCGTACCGTCGGTGAGGTGCTGCGATCGGAGATCGCCGAGCCGCTCGGCGCCGACTTCCGCATCGGACTGCCCGCCGCCGAGCTGCACCGGGTGGCGTGGATGGACACGGCGACGCCGGACTTCGCCTCACTGGACGGGATGGACGTCTCGGCGTTCCCCGAACCGATGCGCGACGTGATGGCCGCCTGGGCCGATCCGGCCTCGCTCACCCGCCGGACGATGCAGACCGTCACTCCGCCACTGGACCACAACCGCCCCGAGGAGCTGGCCGCGGAGCTGCCCGGCACGAACGGCGTCGGTACCGCGCGCGGGCCGGCCCGCATCTACGCGAGCCTGATCGGCGAGGTCGACGGACACCGCATCCTCGGCGCGGCGGCGCTGGCCGCAGCCACCGCCGAGGAGGTCTCCGGGGTCGACCGGGTGCTGCGCATGCCGGTGCGGATCGCCACCGGGTTCGGGCTCCCCGCGCCGGACACCTGGTGGTACGGCCCGGCCGCGTTCGGGTTCGCCGGGCTCGGCGGATCGATCGCCTTCGCCGACCCGGACACCGGCATCGCGTTCGCCTACGTGATGAACCACGTCATCGAGGGTGTGCCCGATCAGCGGGCGGCGAACCTGTGGGCCGCGGTATCGGCGGCGCAGCCCCTCCTGTAGCGCTCAGCGCCGCCGCGCCCACACGCAGACCACCACCGCTCCGACCAGCAGGACGATGCCGAGCACCGCGAGCCGGATCCCCCACAGCGGCCCGATCGCCGCGACGTGGGCGTGGTCCAGCCGCACCTGCTCGGGGATCCCCGCCGCGAACCCGTCCACCGCGGTCCGGATGTCGGCCTGGTCCTGCGCATCGAGGTCACCGCGGCTGCGGGCCAGCTGCTCCACCGTCCGGTTCTGCTCGTCGGAGAAGCCCGGGAACCGGACCGACGGCCGGGCGAGCAGCGCGCTGCGCACGCAGGCCAGCGGCGCCCCGTCGGCGACGTCGAACGTCACAACCCCGGCGGGGCAGTCGTCGCCGGGCCGGGCGAAGCCGACGCTGTAGACGTGGTCGGCGACGTTCTGGTCGGCGAACCCCACGAACGCGGTGACGGCGCCCAGCACCCCCAGCAACAGACCGCCGAACAACGCCGCGACGGCTGCCCACGGCGACCGGACCCGAGCCACCTCGCGAGTCTCGCAGACCCGAGCCGCGAGAGCTCAGCGCCAGTCGGCCGGCAGGTCCAGCGCGAGCTGCCAGGAGACGCCGTACCGGTCGGACAGGAAGGCGAACGGGCCGAAGCCGTAGTCGTCGAGCGGCATCATCGTGGCGCCGCCCTCGACCAGCGCAGCGACGAGCTTCTCCTGCTGGGCGCTGCTGTCGCACGTCACGAACAGGGAGACGCCGGGGGTGAAGTCCCACGCATGCTCGACCGGTGAGTCGAAGGCCCGCACGCGCTGGCCGGCGACCCGGAACACCGCCTGCGCGACCTTGCCTTCCGGTGTGTGGGCGAGGGTGAGGATCTCGCCGTCGTCGAAGAGCCCGGTGTAGAACCGCACGGCCTCCTCGGCCTCGCCGTACTGGAACATGAGGAACGGTTCCATCGCGGTCATGATCTTCCTGCTTTCTCGGCCAGCCAGGCCGTCCAGGTGTCGGCGAGGGCCGTCGGATCGGCCCCGGGGGTCATGTCGTGGTGCCCGACGGCGAGCACCATCCCGATCAGCGAACGCTCGTGGAAGCGGATCAGGGCGTGCTCGGTGCGGATCCCGAGGAAGTGGTCCGTCCGGATGTCGACGACACCGCGGCCGACCGGCACGTCCACCGTGGCACCGGCGGCGGGATCACCGAGCGCGGCCAGCACGCGGCGCCACACGTCCGGGCCCGCCGGGGCCTCCGCCTCCGCGTAGACCGCGGGGCGGCCGGGGAAGTGCCGCAGGTACTCGCCGAGGGTGAACAGGTAGAGGTCCCATCCGGCGCCCTGCATGGTGTCCCACTCGTCGCCCCACTCGTCCTCCCGCATCCCGCTGTGGACGAACCGGAGCACGGTGGTTGCGCCGCTCGCGGCCTCGAGGACGTACTCGATGGCCTGGGTGCCGAATCGCTGCTCCAACCGTCGCGGCGGATCCATCTCCGCGCTGCCGTCGTCGGCCTCGCCGGTCATGAACCAGCCGGCCTGGCCCTCGGGCGTCGCGATCGCCCGCCACACCTCCTCGGGCGGAACCGGCAGGACGATCTCCCGGCGGATCTCGAACGGCGCGCTCACGGCTGATCCGGCGGCATCGCGGGATGGAGGGCGACGACCAGCCGGTGCGGTCGGCCCTGCTCGGAGTGGTACTTCGCGACGAGGGCGCGCACGGACTCGCCGAGCTCGCTCGTGAATGCCGCGCGATCGGCGGCGGTGGCGAAGGTGATCTCGCCGTCGATCGCGAAGGTGGCGACCCGGCGCGATCCGGCCGTCGTGATGAGCCTGCCGACCTCGCGGAGCAGCCGGACGGCCAGCGCGAGCAGCCACTGGGCGGAGAGCTTGTCCGACTCCCGGTCGGGGTCCGGGGCGACCATGGCCCACGCCTGCGGCGAGACGACGAACGCGCCGGACGTCGCCTGCATGACCCGCTCGGTCATGCCGCGCTTGCGGCGCTCCTCGACGAGCTCGATCAGCCCGTGCGCCTCCAGGGTGTGCAGGTGGTGGTTCACCTTCTGCCGGGTCATGCCCAGCTCGGCGGCGAGCGAGGTCGCCGACCCCGGCGCGCGGAGGGCTCCGAGCAGGCGGGCGCGGACGGGATCCAGCGCCACTGCTGCGACGGCAGGGTCCTCGATCACGGTCATGCTGTTCGGCACCGGTCAACCGTGGCATTTGACAGGATCGACTGTCAAGACAGCTGATCCTGTCAATTAGGAGGCCGTGCAGGCATCCCCGTACATCGTCACGAACGACGAGTAGTGGTCGCCGGTGTAGTAGCTCGCCTGATGGGACGGGCCGAGCACGATCCGCTCCGGACCCCGGTTCTGCCCGCTCACCTGCGGGTTGACGTCGTACTCCTTGAACGGGCCGAGGTCGTTGTCGAGGTAGCCCTCACGGTTCTGGAACGTCGCGCCGCCGACGTAGCCGGGCGGCGGGGCGCCGTTGTGCGAGCGGGCGTAGTCGGCGACGGTGAAGGCCTTCTGCGGCGTACCGGCCGGCCCGACGGAGCAGCCGGTGGCTGCGGCGGCCGGACCCGCGACGGGGAGGACGAAGGCGAGGGCGAGGAGCAGGGCTGCGAGGGAGCGACGGAGCACGGCGCGACCGTAGGGCGCCCGCGCTACCGACAGGTGAACAAAGATCGTCAGAACCGGCGGATCAACACCTGCATGCTGCGCGGCACCACCCGTACCCGCGTGCCCGGCACGATCGGGCGGCGCCGGCGCGTGGCGGCCACGAGCAGCGGATCTGCGGTGTCGACCACCACGTCCCACAGCCGCCCGTAGCTCTCGTCGGGCAGGACGAACGTCACCGCCTGCGCACGGGTGTTGAACAGCAGCAGGAACGAGTCGTCGCGCACCCGCTCGCCGATCGGGTCCAGCTCCGGGATGCCGTCGCCGTTGAGGTATACGGCGAGCGCGGGCGTGGCGGCACTGCCCCAGTCGTTGTCGGTCATGTGCCGGGCGTCGGGGCGCAGCCACGCGATGTCGTCGATGCTGGAGCCACGGATGGGGCGGCCCTGGAAGAACCGGCGGCGCCGGAACACCGGGTGCTCGGCCCGCAGCTTCGCGACCGACGCGACGAACTCGCTGAGCACCTCCTCGTGCCGGGCGGCCGCCCAATCCACCCAGGACAGCTCGTTGTCCTGGCAGTACACGTTGTTGTTGCCCTGCTGGGTACGGGCCAGCTCGTCGCCGTGGGAGAGCATCGGCACGCCCTGGGAGAGCAGCAGGGTGGCGATGAAGTTGCGCTTCTGCCGCTCCCGCAGCGTGGTGACGGCGCTGTCGTCGGTGGGGCCCTCCACCCCGCAGTTCCACGAGCGGTTGTGGCTCTCCCCGTCGCGGTTGTCCTCGCCGTTGGCCTCGTTGTGCTTCTCGTCGTACGAGACCAGGTCGGCGAGGGTGAACCCGTCGTGCGCCGTCACGAAGTTGATCGACGCGTGGGGCCGGCGACCGCTCACCTCGTACAGGTCCGACGAGCCGGTGAACCGCGACGCGAAGTCGCCGAGGGTGCTGCGCTCGCCGCGCCAGAAGTCGCGCACGGTGTCGCGGTACTGCCCGTTCCACTCCGTCCAGCCGGGCGGGAAGCCACCCACCTGGTAGCCGCCCTCGCCCACGTCCCACGGCTCGGCGATGAGCTTCGCCTGGCTCACCACCGGGTCCTGGTTGACCAGGTCGAAGAACGCCGCGAGCCGGTCGACCGAGTGGAACTCGCGCGCCAACGTGGACGCCAGATCGAACCGGAACCCGTCGACGTGCATCTCGAGGATCCAGTAGCGCAGCGAATCCATGATCAGTCGCAGCGCCCCGTGGTTGCGCACGTTGAAGCTGTTGCCGGTGCCGGTGGTGTCGAAGTGGTACCGCGGATCGTCGTCGACGAGCCGGTAGTAGGCCTGGTTGTCGATGCCGCGGAACGACAGCGTCGGCCCCAGGTGATTGCCCTCGGCCGTGTGGTTGTGGACGACGTCGAGGATCACCTCGATACCGGCGCTGTGCAGCGCCTTCACCATCGCCTTGAACTCCTGCACCTGCCCGCCACGCCGACCGGGCGCGGCGTAGTCGTTGTGCGGGGCGAAGAAGCCGATCGTGTTGTAGCCCCAGTAGTTCGTGAGGCCACGGTCGCCCAGCGCGTGGTCGTGCACGAACTGCTGCACCGGCATCAGCTCCACGCCCGTCACGCCGAGCCGCTTGAAGTGCTTGATCATCGACGGGTGCGCGATCCCCGAATACGTGCCGCGCAACTCCTCCGGCACCCCCGGATGGGTCGCCGTCATCCCCTTCACGTGCGCCTCGTAGATGACCGTCTCGTGGTACGGGATGCGCAGCGGGCGATCGGTGCCCCAGTCGAAGTACGGGCTCACCACCACCGACGTCATCACGTACGGCGCCGAGTCGTCGTCGTTGCGCGCGCCGTGGTCGTCGAACCGGTAGGAGAACAGCGCCTCGTTCCACACGAACCGTCCGTCGAACGCCTTCGCGTACGGGTCGAGCAGCAGCTTCGCCGGATTGCAGCGCAGCCCCGCCGCCGGGTCGTACGGGCCGTGCACCCGGTAGCCGTAGCGCTGGCCAGGGCCGATCTGCGGCAGGTAACCGTGCCAGATCATGCCCTCGCGCTCGGGCAGCACGATGCGGGTCTCGCGGCGCTCCGCATCGAGCAGGCACAGCTCGACCTGCTCGGCGACCTCGGAGAACAACGCGAAGTTCGTGCCCGTGCCGTCGTAGGTGGCGCCGAGCGGAAAAGGTTGCCCGGGCCAGACGCGCATCGGTCCATCCTCGTCGCTCGGACGGGTGACCGCTATTCGAGCGCGGTCCGCGCGATCGTGGCCAGGTCAGGCAACGACCGGCCGGCCACCGCCACCTGCGCCTGCGCGTTCACCACCACCGTCCCGTCGATCCGCGAGCGGTAGGCAGCGCCGGCGTAGTCGACCCGAGTGAAGCGGCCTCGCACCTTGGACAGCTCGGTCAGATTGCCGGTGCCGTTGCGATCCATCAGAGCGCGCAACTCACGCGCCTCGTCGCCGTCGGGCATCTCGACAGCGGCGACTGCGACCAGCACCCGGACGCCCCCGGTCAGCTCCAGCTCCGCCATCGTCCGCGCGAACCCGACGCACGGGTGTCGGCGCAGCCACTCCTGCACTTGCCCGTACGCGTGCGCAGCACAGTCGGTGCCGGCGTCGGGATTCGACACCTTCGCCGTACGGGCAACGCGCTGGAGCTTGCGGGCAATGTCGGACGGGGAGATCCGGCGTTCGGCGCCGCGTGAGGACTTGGGCGCGGAGCGGGCGGACCCGGCCGAGCGTGCCGCGGCCGCGGCATCGGCAGCGGTTCCGGCGCCGATCGCACCGCCACCGGCGCCCAACGCCACCACCAGGGCGACCGCGCCCGCCACCAGGGGCCCTGCGCCCTTCTTCTTCTGGTCGTCTCCGAAGGGGCGAGGTTTTCCGTTGACAACTCGTACCACGCATCCCCCTGCCGCCTGTCACCCCATGGAGTGACTCAGCGCCGGAGGGTAGGGAGCCCACGCAGAATGGCTGGGACAAACCGCCGCAACGTCACCCGATCGATGGCACGCCCGACAACGCGCGAACGGCACACCAGCGCAGTTTCGGATGCCCGGAACCACCGTGGTGTGCCGTTCGAGCGGGCTATCTCGCTGTCGAGCTGACCAACTCGCCCTGCTGAACCGGCCAACTCGCCCTGCTGAACCGGCCAACTCGCCCTGCTGAACCGGCCAACTCGCCCAGCTGAACCGGCCAACTCGCCGTCCCGAAATCCACATCTCGCCGTCACGAAAACCACAACTCGCCGTCCTGGACCGGGCAACTCGCCGTCCTGGACCGGGCAACTCGCGTGGGGTCCTACCGGAACGTCGGGCGGAGGAGTTGAGCCGAGATGTCCCACAACCGCGCTGCCGCCTCGGGATCGACGGCGTGGGGGGCGTAGCCGGTGCGGGTGCCGGGCACGTTCTCGTGCGCCACGGCGCAGTCCTCGAAGTACCGACCGCCGAACCCGGCGAGCGCGGGGGCGGTGGCGACCATGACGGGGGTGGCGGCGCCTTGGGCGGCGGTCTTCCAGCGGACGGCGGCGTCGAAGTCGACGCTGCGGTACGGGTCGCCGCGGTGGGCGGTGCGCACCCCGCCGGGCATGACGGCGTTGGCGGTGATGCCGTCGGCGGCCCAGCGGCGGCTGGCCTCGACGGCCAACAGCACGGCCGCGGTCTTCGACTGCCCGTAGGCCGCGCCCGGGTGGTACGGGCGACGGGTGAACTGCAGGTCGTCGAACGCCATCGGCGCGCGCAGGTGCGCGCTGGAGCTGAAGGTGACGATCCGCGCGTCGCCGGCGGCGGCCAGCGCCGGCCACAGGCCCGTGGCCAGGGCGAAGTGGCCGAGGTGGTTGACGGCGAACTGCAGCTCGTGGCCGCGCGCGGTGCGGACCAGCGGGCCGGGGGTGGCGCCGGCGTTGGCGACGAGCATGTGCAGCGGCCCGTCCCAATTGCGGACGAACGCGGCGACCGAGCCGGGTTCGGCGAGATCGACCCGGGCGATCAGGGTGTCGGTGTTGCCGGTGGTGGCAGCGATGTCGGCAGCGGCACGCATGCCGGCGTACTCGTCGCGGACGGCGAGGGTGACGGAGGCGCCGGCGCGGGCGAGTGCCCGGGCGGCTTCCAGGCCGATGCCGGTGGCGCCACCGGTGATGACGGCGCGGCGGCCGGTGAGGTCGAGGCCCTCGACGACGTCGAACGCGGTCGAGGTGGCCGAAAGGTGCTGGTCGAACAGGGAGTGGAGGTTTGCTGCTGGGTCGACGAGTGCGGTCATCGTGCCGGGCCTCCCGCGGTACTCTGGAAAACGGAGGTTCCTCCGATCCACTTGGTACCAAGTGGAGGTCCCTCCGGTTGATTCCTGAAAGGAGGAGATGTGTCGCCCGTCACACGCCAGCTGCGCGCCGATGCGC
>Ga0307513_10007082_pt1 | contig 14579 bp, 12 predicted proteins | sample 15_EM_MG_FD_202174 | JGI IMG/M metagenome (GOLD analysis project Ga0307513, IMG submission 202174) | Populus trichocarpa ectomycorrhiza microbial communities from riparian zone in the Pacific Northwest, United States - 15_EM | ecosystem: Host-associated > Plants > Roots > Unclassified | place... | reverse complement strand
CTCCGGAATATAGAGAATATGCAGATCGTCCAATTGACCCATTTTTATGAATTATCAAAGCTTCACGGTGGCCTGTGGTACCCACAAGCACAGGAGCCAACCACTCGTGTTGCCCGAATTACATCAGAGCTTTATATTATATTTTGAGATTGGCGGGTTGCTGTGTTTTGTTGGCAGGTGGTGTCGTCAGCATGATTACGCGCACCTGCCAACCGTGCTTCCAACCACGCTTACAAGCAGGCACAAGTCAGGGAGATTACTCAATATTAATACCGTTTGCGGTATAGAAGGAGCGACGGGAACGGGCCTACTATGCTGAGCTGACACATCGTATCGTGGATCCTCGAGAATAAAAGCCGGGGCGGGCTTGGGTACCAGAAACACAACGCACTCAACTACATCCCACTTCCTGCAGGTTTCACCCACAGTACTCATGGCACCCAAACTCAGTGTCGTCGTTATTGGCGGAGGAGCCGCTGGTGTTACTGTCGCCCAAACGCTTGACAAAAAGCTCAACCCTGCTACCCACTCCGTGGCCCTCATCACTGGTCGCGATTATTTTCTCCATCTTCCTGCTACTCTCCGCATGCTCGTCACTCCCCAACCTGAGCTTGAACATCATGCGATTCTCCCATATGATAATGTCTTCGGTACCGGCAATGGCATCGGAAGACTCAGCAGGGTCGTCCACGGCAAAGTAGATCATGTAGAGGAGAACTACGGAGGCGCGGGTGGCTCGGTTCACCTTTCCAATGGCGAGAAGATCGACTGGGATGCACTCGTCATTGCAACTGGCAGTGTGTGGAAAGGTCCTCTCAACTTCCCGTCCACGAAAAAGGATCTTCTGCTCTGGACCAAGGCGTGGCAAGAGAAGTTCAGCAAGGCGAAGGACGTTGTGCTCGTTGGAGGAGGCGCCGTTGGCCTAGGTACGCCCCGCCTACATTCTCAAGGTCTTTTTGCTAAATCAAGGCCTCAGAGCTTGCTGGCGAGATCCGTGATTTCTATCCCAAGACTAGTGTGACTGTCGTCCAGGCTGCGGACAAGGCACTCAACGCGACTTATCATAACAAGTTCCGTGACCATGTTACTACTCAGCTCGAAGCTCGTGGGGTTACAATGGTTCTTGGAGACTCAATCGATGGCCTCGATGCCAATTCCCTCGAAGGGACAGTTACTCTGCAATCTCGCACTATCACGACCCTGGGTGGTGTCACATTGGGAGCAGATTTAGTCGTACGTGTTGATCACTATCTCTTAAAAGTGTTCCCTTAAGCGTACTTGTAGATCCCGACCTTTGGTCCTCGCGGTGTTCACACCGATTTCCTCAAAACTGATTCCTCTCCCACCATTGCCGCATCGGTTCTCGAGAACACTCGTCTCGATGTACAACCTACTCTTCAGCTCAAGTCCAACCCTCGCGTCTTTGCTTTAGGAGATGTAATCGAGTGGCCGGAGCAACGCATGCTTGCAAAGACTGGGCCCCATGCAGGAGTAGTCGTCGCCAATGTTATCGCTGTCCTTGATCGCTTGCAAAGCGGCAAGGACCTCGGAACTGTGAGGGGGCTGAAGAATTATGGTGGCTTTATGGAAGCGATCATCGTCACCAACGGTCAGGTGCGGACATACATTGAATCCCATCACTTCTGGTACTTACTTTCGACCTAGACTCATGGTGCTATGTATATGAAGGCCTTTGGACGACCCATAATAATGGGACATGGTGTCTCCAGCTCGATAAAATCCAAGGGGCTACTCGTTTCCATGGCCAAGAAAGCCCTGAACTACAAGTCAAAGTAGTCATATACCTGCAGTACCATTGAGCGCTCTAAATCATTTCCGTCGAGACTGGCTTCAAATGAGCTTGCGGCAACGGTGTTTTCATACATATACTCTACAATGTGCTTTGTAGTTCTATCACGCTAATACTATTATTCTTACCATTCTTCCTACTGCTTTCATAGTGTCGCGCCCTCACGACCTTAGACAATGTCCGCGAGGGGTTATCCTCCTAGCTACCCTAGCCTCAACGGTTTGAACCTTAATCTCGGAGTTGGGTCCCTGGTTTTGCAGATACGCAAGCAGATGGTTGAAGGCCTCTGTTGAGTTGATGATTCCGCACCCAAAAACGGTCACGTGGCTCAGTGGTTAGAGGGCTGCTGCTTGATACGCTGAGACCTGGGTTCGATTCCCGGCTTGGTCATTCTTTTCTCTCTAACAGCCTCACTCTCAGGAAAAACTCATTGAAGTTCAACTGGACACAGGGATATCCTGATCAAGTGCCTCATCCCTTGTTTTAAACGAGAGGAAGACATTATCATACTATGCCATAGTCCTCATCAACATTGCCGAGGTGAAACAACTCGGGTGATGTTCATCTTATAATCACGCATACTAAAATCCGCCACTGACTAGTCGTCCTGTCCGGCACCCTTGATCAAGGCAACTACTGATGCCAAATCTAGTGTCAGCGCGTAATGGTAACAACCTCCGATTAGAACTTAAGTCTCTACATACGTCATCACTTTATCGTCATCACCGTTTGGACTCCGGCTGACTAATGCTTAAGAACTTCACAATGACTTAATGTAGTTGTCACAGGATACCTGCATACTCGATCTGAACCCGACACTCCATGACCTCACCCTGATCACTGCATACGACTAGATATGCAGGCCTGTCCAGAAGGAAACGATTTTCAAGGCCGCTGTGTTTCTTCTCGATAATAACTGCGGCACTGGTAACGCGGTAAGGTCGGTGCAAGGTAGAACGAGTCGAAGATTCGGCTTGGCGACTGGGACAAAATCGCTTAGAACGCCTGGCCGTTCTGACTGGAAGCAAGTGGTATGGGGCTTTTGTCTTCCCTGATAGAGCATCTGATTCTCCTAGTGGGTGTACGTTGGAACCGGGAGCTGCTGCGCGGCGCGAGACGAAAGGCGATCTCCTCGTTGGAGCTCAATCGCTGTGTTTTCTTTTACAAGCTGATCTCCACTAATTTTTCTTCTGATCTAGTCCTCATAATGCAGAGTCAGTGCGCGATGGTCCCGACTCACATCCTCATACAGCCGTGACGACAGTACAGCAGGACCAAAAAAGCCGTTATTCTAATGTACTATGGCAAGTGCTGTGATCCTTGGTTAGGATGTTGAGAAGTGCGGCATGAAGGTTATCCTTGGGGACTCGATCGGTGAATATCAGTCCAGAAACTCCTGCCGGCACACTATATCACCCGACAAACTATCCAGACAAGAAGGAAGTCTCTATATATATCGAGCTCGTCATACGCCTCCAGGCGCATAGCCATTTGGGGTCTTACATCTCCAGCATTTCGTCAAGTTCCTACCTTCGGACCCGTTGTAGTCGAAGCACCTTTCGTGCAGAGATTGGAATTCCCAAAATCCCTTGGCTCTTTCCTCATTTGCCTGTCTCGCGGACCCTTCAACTGAAGTCCACTCCCGGTTTACTCCCCCAGTGACGTTATAGAAAGTAACGACCAAAAATGTTGGTGAAAGCTACTCCGCTGGCACTCGTCGTCGTCGTGAATGCCCTCCGTGTATTGAATATTTCAAAAACACGGCCGCGAGGGTGTTGAGTTGGCGGCAGCCGGCAACCTGGAGCCCCATAAGGGTTTCACAGATGCCATTGTTATTTATGACTATCGGATAAGCACCAAACCCTTCCAGCACTTTCCGTAAGCTGAAAACATTCCGGTGCCTCGTTCTATCTGACCTTCTTAGGTCTTCCAATCATATTAGGATAGCCGCCGCTCTCAAATGTAAAGCTTTGTCCGTCGCAATGGCCGTGACCAGGGTTAGGCAAATATGCGGTGCACGTGGTATTAGCACGCCATGTTTCCTTCTGGAAATGGTTTGTCATCTCTCCTTCTGGGAACCAATGAGTCCCAGGTCCGAATGAGAATCGCACCTCGAAGCAGCCCGCACCTCCACCGATGAATCGGGGGAGGCACACGTGTACGCATTATGGCGATGAAATGACCAACACGCGCCGGAATGGCTTAAGAACCACGTCCGAAGTTTGACAGAGGACCAGGCCAAATCGGAAAGTCCCAGTTGCATGCGCGAACACGAGTCCACACCCAATGCAAGAGTCGGGATGCGGTGGTCGGAGGTTGGCGACAGATATTCCCAGCATCAACCACAGATGAGTATAATATCAAGCGCAAGTCGTGGCGGGAGATCGATCGAAGCGCATAAACCCCGTGAAAATCTATACCCTTCACCACCGATCTTTGCGTCCTTCTCCAACATATCATATCCACGCTCTATTATGTCGCACTTATCCAACACAGTGTGTGCACAAACGTTGGCTATGGCACAAGCTTGGCAGGCATTCCCTGCTCAACACCAAGCACTGCTCCGCCAGGGCTACTGCGTCGTAGCACACACCCTGGAACAAACCCAGACACCCACTACGCGAGATTTTGAGCAGTTCATAGTCAATGACCCAAACGCTGGCTATCGAGTTTGCTGTTTCCACAATTGCCACCGCCGGTTCCACCACACCAGACGCCAAAGAGCCGTAATGCACATTAGAAGGCATTTTGGCTATCGGCAGTATGCCTGTGATGGAACGTGTGGAGTCTCTGCTTGGTATGTTTCTAGAGGACCCTTTCTGAGAAGGGCTAATTGGTCATCGCACTAGTTCTGCCCGCTTTTATTCTCACAGTGATCGGCGTGCTCACCAGCGCCGTATTTTTTTGGAATGCCGCAGGTGGTCAGTACCCCATCCTGTTTCTGGATCGGATCGCTCATGCTACGCAGTGGAAGGACTGTGCGTCATAATAACAAAGTGCGGCATGAGAGATCTCGAGTGTGTCAAGGGAGTGGGAACTGATCGGCGGAAGCCGAGGCCTGTGCCCGCTCCGCTCAAGCCAAAATGGGCAAACCGGAGAAGGAGCCGTGCCTTCAACCTAATAGATGTAATCGATTCCTCGTGGCGAGATAGATAATAGAGACGTCCTGAAGCCCTACCACGTGGCCGGTGCTGGCTCATGAGTGGTTGTGCCGCGTGTGGTAAACAAAGCTTCTGCGACCTGAGGCTCGCTCGTCTCAAACGAATATCAGGATTTTTGATTTTGAAGGAATAACAGATCCCAAACACGCAATGAACTTGGCGGAACATCCGACCATCATGTCGCGACTGCCCCTCATAAAGGTGATCAACGCTAGATCTTGGTTTGATGCAGCTCGGAAAAGAGGTCAACACCTGGCGGCGATATGAGCATACAAAAGCTGCGGCCCAGCAAACAAAACGACACAACGTCATTGGGACCAATGTTCAGACCTGGATCAAATCAGCTTTCACTTTCTTGGACCCGCCCACGACTGGGGTACTATAATATTGCGGCTTCCGGAGTAACTATTTTCTCATGCGTGTCGAGGAGGGCTTTCAGCAGGTTTGCCCGACTCTGGCCCAGATTTGGGGTGGACTGACTGCCAGGCCCACCATGTAGCCACCATTTGAGCTCCTCAACGGTTATTCACAAGATGTGGCTCTTCCGAGCCTTGTAAAGCGCTTGCTCCCAACTGCGTGAGCATTGAGGTGTAAATAAACGACATTATGCCTGATTCTCAATGTCAGGATCCTACCAGAGATTGAACAGGATTTCAAAAAATTCGGCGATGACCTCAATGGGTGTGAGTCACGGAGTTACCCTCTGCTTTTCTTGTCCTAATCGTGTTCTTTAGCTATTCGTCATCTTGCTTCTCTGGTCGACCCTCCCAACCCCAGGCCGACTCTAACTCAGTACGATCAATGGGGAAAGAGAGTCGATATATTACATACCTCAGAGGGGTGGCGTAGACTGAAATGGAGAGCAGCCGAGGAAGGCCTCATCAGGTCATCTCACTTTGAATCCCCTACATGCATATTCTGACGTCTTCCGTGTAGCATCGCATACGAAAGGAAATATGGCCAATATAGTCGGATCTATATGTTCGTGAAGAATATGATGTTCGCCTCTGAAGGGAGGATGGTAGGGTGCCCTTTTGCTATGACCGATGGATGCGCAAGAGGTAAAGTAGGCCGGACCTGCGCCTTGAAAGAGCAAATACTCATCGGGTTTGTTAGTGATAGAACTTCTTGGAACCCCATCAATGAAGGAGAATGTTTACAGCCGACTGATAAGGTCGGTGTTACGGGTCATTGCAACATTCCACACTAACCAGACTTCAGTCGCGATCCTCAGTTGGCCTTCACTGCTGGACAGTTCATGACTGAGCGTCCTGGAGGGTCTGACGTTTCACAAACAGAGACGATCGCAAATCCCTTGGACGGTGCAGCGGGCTTACCAGGCTCAAAATATCTTCTCAATGGCTTCAAATGGTTCTCGAGTGCAACAGACGGAGAGGTGGCCTTGGTCCTTGCGCGAACTGGAGAGAAAGCCCTCGGTGCTCGCTCACTCTCTCTTTTCCTACTGCCACTGCGCATTCCTCTGGTGACTGGAAGCACCCCTACACCTCTCAGCGTACTTCCACGTACGAACGAAAACAACAACGGGATCCTTGTGCATCGCCTGAAGAATAAGTTTGGCACACATCCCGTGCCAACGGCAGAGCTCTCGTTAAATGGCTCCGAGGCCTATCTTGTCGGTCCGTTAAATCAAGGTGTCCAATCCATCGCCCCAGTTCTTCAACTCACCCGTATCCACTCGGCGTTCGGATCCGTCGGTTCTCTCTCCCGAGCCCTCTCAATTGCTCGATCATTCGCTCGAGTGCGAAAGATTGATGCAGGCACCCGAACATTGGATCAAGTCCCTCTTCATGTCTCCACGCTCTCCCACGTCTGCGTCCTTTACACCGCACTTCTGCACCTCAACTTCTCAGCCGTCGTCCTCCTCGGGAAGCTCGAATGCGGAAACGCATCTACTGCGGAAGGGGCGCGGTTCCGACTCCTGAACCCCACCGTCAAGGCATTCTCGGCTTACCACGCCTGCGCCTGCATCGAGGAGTGCATGGTTGCGTTGGGTGGGCAGGGATATATGGAGGAGAACGATATTGGAAGGCTGCTGCGAGACGCTATGGTGGAGAAGATTTGGGAGGGTACGATCAATGTCCTCGGTCTGGACCTGGTTAGAGCAGTGAAAAAGGAGCACGAAGTGGTGGCGGCGTGGGTACAATGGGCAGAGGGGTTACTGGCAGACGCGCCAAAGAGTGTCGTACTGCAGTCATCCGTGGAGGTCGTTAAAGCTGCGGTCAAGGTGCTGCCCTCAATCTTTGCTGCGACGGTTACTTCGGAGCTGTTGCCACGCGCCACGTTATTGCTTTTTGGACACACCTCTTCCGCCCTGAGTCTCCTTGAGCACGCAACTTGGGCGTATCAAATGGGTGAACCGGAGTATGGGACTCGAGCTTCCATATTAGTGTTCACTAGATGGGTCGAAGAGTTCGGGTTAGAAACGTTACTCGAAGATTGTGAGCGGTTGGCCAAGGGTGCCACGCAGCGGATTCGAGACGACCAACTGGTTGTCTACGGCAGAGATGGAAAGAGCGCTTGGCCTACCGCAAAACTTTAAAGACACGTTTCATTTAAATGCGGAAGATAGTCTTAAACATTCTGCTCAGTTCCATTCCAATAGTCCGAGTAGATAAATAAAACAGATATACAAAGAGGTAAAACAGATAGTCAATATGTGCGTGTTCTGGTCATAGGTTTCCCATTCTAGGTGTGAAACTGGACGACTGGGGAGGACCCTTAGTGATGATGGAAGCATGCCTTGCAATAGCCATTTGATTTGAATGGGTTCTGCTGGAACTCATCGCAATCGCATGTGGAACACTCCTCTGGTATTTTTCCTCCATCGTCGCTCTCACTTGTTATATTGAACCCCGAGGCCGTCCCTTGGCTCCTACCCCGGTGCCTGGAAGTACCAGGAGAGGCGTTTCCTTCATCACCATGGTCCCCGTGAGAGTCGAAAGGAGACTTTGCGAGAACTGTCCCTCCAGAATGGCTCTTTTTATGCCGGTTGGGAACGGTAGTCGTGGGTGACAGGAAGGGCGAGGCTCCTTGACCGGTCGTCTGTACAGTTTGAGTCACGTTCTTCTCGGAGGTAGATGAGGAGGTGGTATGGCTGCGTCGCACGGGAGGGGGTGGTGGTGGACCTTTCTTGCTGAGGCTGCGAGTGAGTTTTCGAATTGCACCACCACCACCAGTATTCGAAGAGGCAGTGTCAGCACCAAGTGCAGAGGACGAGGACCCAGCCTGGCCGACCAGAAAGCCTCGCTCATCGTCCTCTTGGTCGCTGGTTTCCGAGCTAGCGATGGCAGGACTGAGTTGATGAGATGGGGACGTGGAATAATGATCCCCGAATGGTTCATCTTGGTCACCTAACTTTAAGATTTCTTTTCGATCCTTACTCTTCGTTGAATCGCTTCTTCGTAATCCCAAGGCACTAGCATCATTAGGAGCACTAAGCTGGCCGAAGCTATTCTTTCGACTGTGCGAAGCGGAGAGCTTGTTCGCTGAGGAAAGCGACGGTAGGCGCGCGGGTAGTGGAGGCTTTTGAGGGACGTCCTCTGTGTAGGAGACGGGGAAGAGACCACGATGACCACGACATTCGCCTAGCCACCAACTTTCAGATGGCTCAGAGATGACCTGTATTTCGTCTCCCGGGACTACGGTGAGCTCGTCTGTATTCGTGGCGGCGAAGTCGTACAATGCTCGCCGAAGTTTGCTCGATTTTAACCGTTCTGTAGACTTCAAAGTGCGTAGAGGCTGTAGAGGAGAGTTGTTTGTGGATCCTGGTTCAGAAAAACCGCTCTTCGACCCGGACTTCGCGCCGGTTGGAGGAGGCGGTGATCGAAGGGACGTGGATCGAGCAGGTAGGTGAGGTCGAGATGATGATGATGTAGTGGGCGCGGCTATGCGCTTTTCTGGGTCACCATCCGACTCCTGATCCTCCAATGCCTCGAAGTTGGAGGACTTCTCCATTTTGTCTTTCTTGCTGGAACTAAGGAAAGAGGTGGACCATCCCGATGACCTTTGACGAGGGTTACTGTTCGATCGTTTTGTTTTCTGCTTTGAGCTCTCGTTTTCACCTTCTGACAAGTCCGAGTTGGGGGTAGAATGATGACGACTTCCTGGGGTAGTGGTTTTCGATATGTGTGTTGGGCCACTAATACGGGTTGTTGGCACTCGGACAACCTCCGATCTAGTTGGGGGTCTCAGCACCATCATCATTAAGGCTGGCTTAAACCTAACTCGTTAATCCAATTGCGTTTCAAGTCTTTGAGGATATCCAAATACGCCTGAATGAACTTGGTTTCCATCTCCAAAAATTGGGAAAGGTCTTTGAACTGGTCAATCTCCCGATCTTGGAATGCCGTCATGCGCAACTGGGCCTCCTCGGACACCTCCTCGCTAGAAAATATAAGCTTGTATTCGGGTCCAGTGAAATCCAACTTACAATCGTGCCTGCGCAGTGTGAACTTCCTCCTCTATAACGTCTCGTTCTTTATCTTTCTTGAACTGTTTCTGAGACTGGCTAATAGCAGCATCATAGGCAAGACTGTAAGGGTGGTTCCATTGATTGGCTTAGATTGGTCAAGCCATGGTTCGAGGGCACACACCGGCGTGACTTTAGCTTTCGTCGTACAGCATGATACTCCTTCACTTCCTGTCGATATCGCTCTAACGACGCTAGATAGGTCTCTCGAAACCTCTCGGCGTATTGCTCTTGTAGGGTGGCAAGCTTGAAGTGTGCTTGTCCGAACTTCGTGAGGGCCTGTCCTGTGCTTACAGGTCAGGTCAGGGAGAGACTCCAGAGAGCACCAGCTCACCGTATGCACTTTGATCTCCAAACTCCTCTCCGTGAGCTACCATAACCATGGCTAGCGACTCAATCGCAGACATCGATTGTTCACCTTCAATCTCCTTCCTTGTCGCGAGATACTTCCAGTATGCCTCCGAGGCTACATAGAGCCTGCAAATAGTTTTGGATCAGAATCGTCGAAGGCTGCGTCGGTGCTGGCTCCAGTCACCGTTCCACTCCTTGGCGGCGAAGTTCCACATCTTGCTCTAAGTCCTTAAATTCTTCCGTAGCAACAATCTTCTTCTCTAGAGAGATTTTCTCGCCTGCCCACTGGGTACCATGTCAAAGTATGACGACGTTTGGCGAACAGGAATCGTACTTGGCGAAGTTTACCTAACTACGTCCGTGTTTCGTGAGTGAAAGGGCCATTAGAAGCAGAAGAGATAGTGTCTAACCTGCTTACTTGCCATCGAGATCGCCGGCAGAAATTGCTAAATGAGGTCGGAGGCCAAGTTGTCCCTTTGTTACGGCTTCATTCCTTGGGCCTCGCGCAACCCAGTTAGCCTATATTCACTCATACTGGGAAATTAACAGTATCTGATTCTGCGTCAACTGGGGTATTGTCGTCACCAGATACCTTGATGGACACCAAGCCAACGAGTGGTAGTCACTCGAGGCTTAGCTAATCTAGAACCACAACGACAAACATTATTTTCCTTACCTACCAACCGAACACGAAGAGTTCAACTGGATCACCTGAGCCCCTATAAAAGGCGGAATCCGGATCATATGCCAAGCGCTTGGAATCCAGCGGATCTATCCATAATTCTTGCTTGGCAAGTGACACTTTCACGCATATTATGGCTATCACACCTAGACGTGGTTCGCGTTGGCACCACCGACTAGTCGCCCCAGAAAGCGCTCCGACACAAAGCGCTTCATACGGAGCATAGCCTTTTCATTTCTCCATAGCAGGCGCTTTTGGGTAAAATATCATTCTCTATCTGTTTTTTGAATGTATTTGCCATTATATTGATCCATTGTCATGTACCTCGCCTATATTGACTCTCAGGGCTGCAAGGGCCGCACCTTCTAGTGCTCACACCGAACCATTCACTCGGAAAAATTAGCTAGGTCCTGCCGGATTTCAAAGCAAGAAGGCCAGGCGAATTGTATTTCACAAGAGCGATGGCAGCCCAAATCATCAATTATGTCGGTTTCTCATATACAATCGAAACCGCCGTGTTTGTTAGGGTTCGTTACAGACACAACCAGCACGCACGACTGGTTGTATGTGTGCGTGTGACCGTCTCAGTGGCCTAGCTGCATACCCACTGCGCTCCGATCCATGCTGGGAATGGTGGCCGCGCTGCAGCATGAACCCCCACCTTCATGAGCTACATGAGTACGGAACGAGATGTAGAGTGAATCGTGTCACTGGTCCTTCATTTTCCTTGTATTTTCCTTTCATCCCCTCATCGCCAGCTAGTCATGCTTCTTTCTACTCGCCTTCTTTCACCCGCACTCCTGTTTGTCAACACACTCAACGCTGCTGCCGCCCCCACTCCCTCCTCCCAACCTGTGGATCTCGCAGAGGACAACTGCGACAGTTCGTCTGATGTTCAAAACCCAACCCGAACTTTTTGATTTCTTTTTAAAACATTGCTGAAGGTCATAACATGCCCATGATATACGCTAAACCAATGGCTCCTGCCATGATGCCAGCCAAGGTACCCGCCAAAGCTCCGACCCCTCCAGATCGAAGCCACCGCCACATCCACCGAGTCCACCTCCACTTTATCAGAACAACGTCACTTTAACTTGGGCGAATTCCAGTGGTAAGGTCCAAACCAGGTAGCGACCCGCAGTACTGGGTACCCGCAAATGCACAAAAGGCAAGGGGTGCGAGTCCCAGTGGCGTTATCAGGTCGCAATTTCCTGATGCGATTGATGGTGTCTTCCCCAAATCGGTTGCAATACGAGCCGGTGTGGCATAGCAGCTCTCAGTGCCAAGTTCCAGCAAGTCCGCCAGCATGTTCTTGTCCGAGTGAAAATAATCTCAGCTCCGGCAGTCATATGTTGTCCTCGTCCCGTAAGGCCTATCCGGTACCCGGTGCACAGGGGGCTCAGATGAACGACCTTAACAAGGACCAAGAGTGCAGTTTTGTGCGTATATATAATTAGTTTCTGCTTCATGTCATTTACTAATCTTTATTGCAGTACCTGCAGGCTCACTAGTCAAAAATACTAGTGCTGCGGAGTCCTCGATCGCCCGCGTGCATCGACTATTGTGTTATGGATTCTAGTCCATATTAGCTTTGTATCTTTTTCTAGTGCTCATATTCAGTCAATGTTTTTTTTCATAAACAGGAACTCTCTTGCGTATATGTGAAATCATTATTTCTAGCACCCAAGTTTACTTTTCGATCGTTGTTTACTCACCCCCTTCGCGGTCTGTGCATCAAAAGCCTCGAGCTACATGGCTCTCTAGGCTCTCGTGGCTTCGTCTTTTTTTCCTTCAAAGCTATACACAGATGAGTCGTATCCCTCGGACCACTGTCATCGTCTTCGGTCTCTGGGTTGGGTTTCGTATACACGAGACACAGGGAACATTTCCTTTCCATTACACGCTCCGCACCGACTTCTCTCCTTTCTCGATCCCACGAAGCTCAAGCTCTCACGTCACCCAATCACCGTGGGTCGTACACTCTTTATCGCTACATCGCCTCACTTGCGACCATCAAAAATTTCGTCGCCCATCGCCATCGCTTCTACACCAAAAGTACAACCCCTCTGTGTACCTGAATTGTGCGCTTTCTCAACTTCGAGCCTCACCTAGTCGCAAGTGTCCCTGCACGTTTGCCACCATGTCTCCGCTCCGTAAACTCCGCACATTCGTTTTCTCAGTTAATTATTCAACTACTATTGCTTCGTGTGATCCTTTTATAATAATGGTCCAATGTTATTCACTGAGCAGTTATCAAGTGCCTTTACAAATATATCGCGCACCTTCTCCGTCAAGATGTTTGGGTCGATTAAACTCTCCTTAATCCCACACTGCCCTACCTACACTGCTTCGATTGCTATCACGTCGCCGGTCGCTCTCGGAGATGCCCTTGGAGCGCTGTGCTCCTAACAAGACGCCTCGGTTACATAGTCAAAAGCTTAAAGTATATTCCATTGAAACCTGTACCGGAACCTTCAATTGTCATTGCAGCCCGTGCACATACACGACATACACAGGGAGTCAGCTTTCACTAAGTATTGGTATACAGAACGCATTCAAAACGAGCACTGGCCGTATTCTGGCCACATTTCAGGGCCTTAATATAAATAAATAAAAGTGGCACGACGAGCAAGTGGCATGACGAGCAAAAGGCACATCCGCTGTCAACGGGTGTCCTGTCCGGCACCTTTCCCATCGTTCACTCATGTCACCGGACGTCGTTCGGCGCCATTCAGGCACACTGCCTTTGCTGCGAACGACGACGACGGGGGAATACCAAGCTGGTTACGTACTAATGAGCCAAAAAACCGTTTCGGGACCAGAGGCTGGATAGCTGACGCAGAAACGCGACTGCTAACGGTGTCAGGGTTTCCTGATATGTGGCATTTTGCCTGAACTACTAAAAGCAATGTTCTTCTGTTGCGGAGCTGGATACGGGCCATCAAATCCGGCCCCATGAGGTTACCTGGGATGCACCAGGCAGCCTCACCGCTTTCAAGCCACTGTTGGACATCCTCTGGACTCTTGGCGCTAAACGCGAATAAGGGGCGTATGGTTTTGGGCTTGTCGATGGCAAAGGCCTCAAAGCTACCGGAAGAGTTTCGGGCCACAATCTGCGTGGTGGAATGAGCCCATGATGGTGACCGGCCATAGAAGTCAAAAATCTCGCTGGTTTTGTAGGAGCCTCGTCATAGCCAGAAGGACAGCTTCTTCCAACGCTATCCCTTGGGCGCCTTGCAAGCGGCTTCGGACATGGCTTTCGAGGGTGTGGGAGTTGGATTCGAAATAGCGCATGATGCTAATGAGCGCCAGAGGCTCTTCGATCGTTATCTTCCACCGTTCCCCCTCGCGTACGAAACGGGCAATCCCGTACTCGACAAGAGGTTCCTGGTCGGTCCACCACATCGGGGGATCTCCACGTGTAATGAATGTATAGATCGTGTGGGCCAGCTCGCTCAGCAGTCTGGGACCTAATAGCAATATTAGTGGATGTTGTCTAACTGATATGAGTTTTACGTTTTGTAATATTATCCCACTGGAAGGGTCCATCTCGCAATCTCAACTGGTCCAACGTCCTCTTCCATCATCTCGTCACTGTCAAGGGGCGTGAAATCGGCCAACCGCCGGACATAAGCGTTGAGGAGCTTATGCGGGGAGGCCGGGCGATCTTTGTGCCAGGATCCTCTCATTAGTTCTTCCAGAAAGCGAACGGTAAATCTGTGTCTGTGTGGAGTGGTTGAGCTACCTCCTAGATACTTTGGTTGCCACGTACCGTCCACGAAGCCAATCGAATACACGAGTCTTGAGACGAGTTCCAGAATCAGAGACGAGGAAAGATCGAGGTAGATAGCGAGAGATGTAGAGGTATTGAGTAGCCGGCTCGGAAAAGTCGCCTGTAGTGTGTACGACATCGAACCCTGAGCTGTCCTTGCCGACGCCTGACGCCATAAGCTCCTTGCAGAGTTCGAGAGAGAAGCCTGTGCCGGATATAATGACTTTGATGCCAACCCGTGTCGACTCCGTCATATGTTGAATGATCGGACTGAGTACTGGCCGTTTCTTGGCACCAGTTTCATCTGCGAAGGC
>Ga0307513_10007081_pt1 | contig 14579 bp, 21 predicted proteins | sample 15_EM_MG_FD_202174 | JGI IMG/M metagenome (GOLD analysis project Ga0307513, IMG submission 202174) | Populus trichocarpa ectomycorrhiza microbial communities from riparian zone in the Pacific Northwest, United States - 15_EM | ecosystem: Host-associated > Plants > Roots > Unclassified | place... | reverse complement strand
GAGGATTTAGTGTACAGCGATAAAGATAACATTAATCAGGTATTCCCAATCCCACGCTAACCAAGCCTCTCTTTCGAGGGAGGGCGCGTCTCCGCTAATTGTGAGAACTGACTACAGTGATAAGGAATGCCATCGACCCGGGCCCTTTTGCAACATCGATCCTGTCACGTGATTTCTGTTCTGCACATAAAGCACGTCGAGTGGACCTTAGACGAGTAGATCGCTGCGATTTCTTAGCTAGAATCCCAATTCCGCTCGCCTCCATCGCTCCAAGTATACCTTGCGAGGTATTATCTGGTCCCCTGTATCTTGCCTTCATGCCCCGCGCTGGATCTAGCTACATCTTGTACAACTCTTACTCCTCCTCAGTCCAATTTCAGTCATCGCTGATGCGTAGGGGTGGCGGCTGTACGTCTAACATGTCCTGACTGTACCATGCCCCTGATTCCTAGTTCCTCACTTCCTTAGTCTGCGCGGTATTTCTGAGGAAAGATCAAATTTGAACTTCTCATCCGTCCTTGGAGCATGTTCGTTTGATTCAGATGCTTCGCTCACCAGATTCTTGCCATAGTTCACTAAGCCTATCTGGTTGTACGGCTCTTCCGCACTATTACGGATAAGGTGTTTGACAGCTCAACGCTTAGCGCTCATCCGCGACGGCCGGCTGTGTACTCCTTGAGGCAATAATATGTGACCACGTGCCAACCCTGAAGCAGTTAGGCGTTCAATTAGCGCCACTCTCTCTCCCAACTTCCAAGCCTGCTGATCTCATATCCCCGCCAATGCTCTGGTGAGCAACAACCCGTTTGGGGGTAGTTTTGCATCCCGTACCTATCCCCTCGTCCGTTGATCACCTTTATTGGGTAGACCCACAGTGCATGGAAAGCGTTTTGAGAGAAGCACCACAGTGGATGCGGTGCGTGGAAAGACGGGCCGTTGTACCGATGGAGGCCTCACTTCTAGTGCGCTAGAACCTGTCCGTCCCACACCACCAATTTCCTCACCATCTAGGTCTAGTTAATTTTCTCTTGTACATCTCAACACTGGAATCCCAACGCAGAACGCGCCTACTTCGTCTCCTCCATTTTTGGACGAATACCAGTCCGAATCTCGAAGCCATTGTCACTACTTCGGCTTCCCACCAAGACAGTCCCGAGATGTCAAATCGCTTGTCACTGAGAATGGTTAGTGTAGTGCATCTTTCCATGAACACCATGTCGTCCATATCATGTGAACTATCTGGATTCTGCCGTTATTCGGCACGAATCTTCGTCCTACTTCCCGTCGAAGAGTTCAAGGTACCAACCGAGTACTCGGACCCGTCAAACACCTCATAACGACATCTAGTACGATCCAGTCCGCGCACTCGACACTATCATCTCCCATGTCGTCTGTAACACCTGTGTTTGGCATAGTGAGGGTTGTCAAAATATCCCCCCAATTTGCATAATAATTTTCTTCAGTATACGAAGGAATCTTCATGGGCAGAGAAAGGTCTGTGTAGAGTTGTTCGGTGGGGCACATTCTCATCTTTTGCCTCTGCAGGACTGCATGAAAATGAAAACCAGGAAAATAACCCCCCCGAGCCACCTCAACCCCGTGGGGACCCGTATGCGAAGTATTCCCGCACGGAGGCCAAAATCTGGTCCCTTTATATGATGGAGACGGAGGCAGAAGACAAGGAACTTGTTCAGTCGTGGAAAACCGGCCTCGACTCTTTGCTGGTATTCGTGCGTGTCCCAATATCCCATTTCTTTGACGTGCAAGTCTAAAAAGTTTCAGGCGGGTTTGTTCGCAGGAGTTCTGGCGGCGTTCCTCCTCGAAAGCAGAAAGGGATTACAGAATGACCCCCAACAAGTTCTTCTGCGAGAAATCAGCCGGGCCCTTAGGAACGAATCCCCCACATCTGCCCCTCCCTTCCACCCTACCACTTCCTCGCTCTCTGTCAACTTCTTATGGTTCCTAAGCTTGACCCTCACTCTTGTCAGCGCACTCAGCGCTGTGATCGCGAAAGGGTGGATTGATACATATCTACCAGCGTCTGCAGGGAAATCCTTTGAAGACGCCTGTGAGCGCCATCTTCGTGTTACTCGAGCATACCAATGGCATCTGGATGGCATTCTTGCTTCGATCCCCCTACTCCTCCAACTTTCCCTCCTTCTTTTCCTGGCTGGGCTTGCTATTTTCGTTCTTGGCGATAGCAAGAGCATTGGGGCAGTAGTATTAGCACTGATCGCGTTGACTATTGTCACATACACTGCCGTGACCGTGCTGCCGTGGTTATCACCTGCATGTCCATTCAGAACAACATTATCGAGATTTATACCAAGCACGGACAAGAAGGCACGGTATAAACGATATGTTCGCTCCTCTTATACGCAACCCAAATCATCGTCTGGCCTGACGATTTCCAATTTGCGCCATAAACCAGAGAAAGACGATGCAGAGGTGATGATATTGGCATGGATTATCGCAAATTCGACCCGGGAGGATGTAATGAACGAGGCCGTCAAGGCTATTGCGGGCCTTGATCCAGATCGGTCAATGGACCTACACTTGGCCATGCGGCAATATGGTGCCATTCCCCACCTTTGTGGGATATTGATGAAGCTATGCGACTTTCCTCCTGGAAATGATGAAAATGCCCCAGAGGAACGAACGGTCGTGAAGGGGACGTTCAAGCAGTGTGAGTGATTTTGTCATCTGCTCAGTTGGTCCACCTGTTGATTTCATACTTTGCCAGTGGAGCTCGTCAAGGCGATCAAGAGTGTGGTTCCGTATGTTGTTGACGCACTCAACGACACCGATAAAGGGGTTCGCACTTTGGCTGTGTTTACCCTCGGAAAAGTTTTCAAGCAGTGTAAATGAGTTGGTTATCTGCCAATAATCTGCACAGCCTGACTTACCTCTTTTTCTTTTTCCCAGCGGAACTTGTCAAGGAGATGGAAAGTGTGGTGCCACACATAGTTGAGTTATTTAAGGACACTGATTCATGGGTATCCCATCTTGCTGTGATTGCCTTCAGTGAAATTTCCGAGCATCGTAAGTGATTTAGGCATCGTCACAGTCAGGCCCACTTCTTTATTTTTTTTTCCAGTGGAGCTTGTCAAAACGATTGAGGGCGTGGTGCCTCAGGTTGTTGAATTGCTCAACGACACTGATTCAATGGTTCGCAGTTCTGCTGTGACTGCCCTTGGTAAACTTTCCAAGCAGTGTAAGTAATTTAGGCGTCTGCATGGTCAGCCACCTTTTGATTCCTTTTCACCAGCGGAGCTTGTTAAAGTGATTGAGGCTGTGGTGCCTCAGGTTGTTGATATGCTCAAGGACAGAAAACCATGGGTTTGTGATTCTGCTGTGACTGCCCTCGGTGAAATTTCAAAGCAGCGTAAGGGATTTAGTCATCTGCAGTCAGGCATACCTCTTGATCCATTTTTCCAGCGGAACTTGTCCTCGCAATTGAAGGCGTGGTGCCGCATGTTGCTGATATGCTCAAGGACAAAGATTCATGGGTTCGCCGTTCTGCTGTAAATGCCATTGCTGAAATTTCGAAGCAGCGTAAGTAATTCAGTCATCTGCACGGTTAGGCCCACCTCTTGATTGTTTTTCCAGCGGAACTGGTCAAGGCAATTGAAGGCGTTGTGCCGCATGTTGTTGATATGCTCAAGGACAGCGATTCATTGGTTCGCCGTTCTGCTGCGATTGCCATCGGCGAAATTTCAAAGCAGCGTAGGTGATTTAGTCATCTGCACAGTCAGGCCCATTTCTTAATTTCTTTTTGCCAGCGGAACTTGTCAATGCTACGGAAAGCGCAGTGCCACACTTAATTGAGTTGCTCAAGGACACTAATTTACGAAATCGCACTTCTGCTGTGGCTGCCCTGAGTCAACTTTCCAAGCTGCGTAAGTGTTATCTGCATGGTCAGGCCCACCTCTTGATTCTTTCTTCTAGCGGAACTCGTCAAGGAAATGGAGAGCATGGTGCCACATATAGTTGATATGTTCAAAGACAGCAATTCATGGAATCGCTATTCTGCTGTGACTGCCCTTGGTGAAATTTCAAAGCAGCAGCAGCGTAAGTGATTTAGCCATCTGCCCGATCAGACCTCTTAATTTTTTTTTTCCAGCGGAACTTGTTAAGGCAATTGAGAGCGTGGTTCCACGTGTTGTTGATATGCTCAAGGACAGAGAATCATTGGTTCGGTATTCTGCTGTGAGTGCCCTTGGTGAATTTTCGAAGCAGTGTAAGTGATTTCATCGTCTGTTTGGCCAGTCTACCTCTTGAGTTCTTTTTTCCAGCGGAACTTGCCAAGGCGATGGAAAATGCAGTGCCACGCATAGTTGCGTTGCTTAAAAACACCAAGTCAGATGTTCGTGGTAAGTGATTCAGTCATCTGCATGGTTTGGGTCCACCTCCTGATTTCTTTTCTCCAGTGCAACTTATCAATGAAATTAAGAGGAAAGCGCCACATGTTGCTGCACTGATGCACCATGGATAGAGGGTTTTCTAGTAGTCCTACATACGTAAATGTGAATAATTGAAAGATCAATGTAAGATTCTTTTGACCGGGTTGGATTGCGAAGGAAATCTTCGATAGAGGCATGTAAAAGATGAATATATGGTTTGATGCCGGAAATGGTTAGGAGACTTGTGACTGCAATTTAGACAACATTCACTATTCGTTACCTGTGCACGCGCGCGATTGTCAACGGTATCATATATAAGAGCCAGTGAAAGACAGCCACCTGCTATAAGTATCCTATTACATCTGGCAGCAGTTTTTGCAGACCTAATAGTAGATAGAGTCGAAGCGAGAAATGCGGTAACGGTATCGCGTTACTCAAATAACACAACATTTCCGCGGACAGAAGGTCGCCAAGTTGAATCGGTGAGACCCTGAAAGACTCGGACGGACGTGAGTGCGAAGGAACGGGGAAACAACGAAGTGTGGCATATAGCGAGGGCACTGATGGAACACCCAGCTGTGAGAGAGTGAGGAGTGTTGTCCAATCAACACAATGAGTCCCACGGATGACTCAAATGTTTTCTCCTCTCCTCTTGTCCTTGTACACACCTCGCCGACTAACTCCCTGGCCCATAATCACACTATCCTCCCGAATTCCTACCCTTCCCCTTACATTTTCCTATATCTACTATCTCATCGCCATCATCAACCTCACTCATGGTAATCTGTTCCCTCACATCGGGCCCGGCTTCGATCGTTATTAAGGTTTACTTTATCCTCGACAACGAGGAGGCCTGTTCTACCTTGGCCACTTCCATTGGTTAATGATTCATCCGTGGCCATCCTCATTTTTATTTGCAAGCCATGTACCGTCTTCTCCAAGTAGGATCGTCGGGAGGAACAGAATATCATTAGGGATAGTTCCGTAAAACCTGGTTAGCCAGTCCTCTCGTCGCTGTAGTCGATCCTCACAATCTCAACAATGCATAAATACGTGTGATTGTACTCCATCAAGAGATACCCCTCAGAGGGAGCGAAGCTCCATAACCCCGTAGGCCTTTCTGAACAATCCACGTGGGGTGCAAAGTTCGATAGCACTCACGGAGCGGTTCATTTGTCCAAGTATGTATCCTTTTCTCCCTGACCCCTTCCTTTCTCCCATCATCTCGTTTTCACTCACAGTCTTTTTTCCCCACATAGTCGGCTTCTGTCATCATTTCCTACGGGATCCCCTCTTCCCTCGTCAACATGCAGTTGCACCCACATCCTGCTTCCCTCCTACCACCTGTCGTCCAGTAGTCGACTACCCCTTACGATTACAAGATCTCCAGCTGCTTACGCATGTTGTTCAAACTTTAAGTAGCAGGGTGGTCAAGAATACATTCTCTCGGTCGCAGGTTCATGAATCACTTCAGGTCGTAATCTCTTGCGGATTTTCGCGCCATCGCAAGTAGAATTGTATTGCTTAACCAAGCCGGTAGTCTACGGGGGGCATGGAAGCAGGCGACTAGACGTCGACTGCTCCACGGGGCGAAGGCCGATGGAGAGGGCGGATGAACCCCCCTCCACCAATCCTCCTCTACCGGGTTGGGTCTGGGTGCATATTAAAGGTGGTGGCGTAGGAGTGGGTGGGTGGGGAAAAGAAAAGCCCCGAGACGAGGCATGCAGAGGCGAGGCGAGGGAAGCCTTGTGGATCATGTTAACGATAGCATAAGAAGAAGGTAAACGTGTTGCGATGGCACTGTCCACAAGAAGGCACGCCCACGTGACAGGTCACATGGGTGTTTCCAATTTCCCATTACAAGCGCTGCCCCGGCTCTCAGCCATGACTCTGACACCGAGGAGGGCACTTACCTGGTCAGTCCTTGTACTCGCCTCCGTAGTATATTCTCGCACTTCCAACAGCGGCGTCATTGTATTCTTCAAAGAGCGATCTGCTTAGAGGGAAACTGAACAGAACATAGGACGACTTACGGACCTCCCATCGCCCCGCGCTCCTCCATCTTCCAATATTAACACCACCGTGTCGATATCTGCGAAGGGCTTGAGATATTCATGCAGCGATATTGATGGCCGTGTCCAATAAAATCGAGTATCCCTGATTTGGAAGAGCAGACAGGGTCAGCGAAAGAACCTCAGACGGTCAACGAGCGGAATCGCACTCGCACTCACAAGCTTAGGGTCAGTGGTTCCCTCATCAAAATACTCCACCTTCTTACCGATGATGTGTCCCACGCCAGACTTCTTTGTGGGCGAGGCGGAGCAAGAGCATCATACCCTATCCCTTCGACACGAAGATTCGAATCAGGAGCGGATGTATACTCGGCTGATCGTCTCGAGTCACAAATTTAGGATCTCGACAACCGCGTATGGCCAGGCTGGAAGCAGAGATCGTCGATTCTATTTCCATGGAATAGCGAGGACGATCAACTCGAAAAGACGTTCTCACTCTCTTACCCGAACCCGCATATGCTTGAATACAAGGCACTCTCACCTATCCGAACGCCGCCTACCCTCGAAGACATCAGATACCTGACCTGAAATCTAGGTGGCTGTGTACGACGATGTCGAGAGATCCGAATACGAATAGGGGGATCAAATAGGATGGGTGAGTGACAGAGGAACGGGTTAGCAAGTCCATGATAGAGAGCGGCGGTGAAATGCTGTGTATCTGGTTCGTGCTATTTCTATCCCTACTATCTCACCCTCACACGCCTCCAACAACAGCGGCGCTGCTTACGCCTCAGAACCCGTTAATGAGTGAAAACCGGAACGACAACGACGCGGATTATCCCTTGGTAGCGCCCAGGCTATCAACGCTACACCTGTGTCCTTCCTTTGCAAATGACGATCAGGAGAACCATTCGGCAACAAGATACACTGCACCAATTGTCTTCTTGTCGATTTCGGAACTCTATACGGACTGTATGGGAAAATGGATGGACGCTGTAGTGGGGAAGGCAGAGTCTCCGACTCTCAGACGTGAACACTGAATTGGAGAATTGTGTTGTATAATGATGTCGCTGATACAGATTCTGTTGGACCCATTTTATCGAGTGCGCGTACTAGTTCGTCGTGGGGAATTACCATGGAAGAGGAAGTTGTAGAGGTCGATGATGTGGTCATTGCAGAGTTGTTGGTTGAGCTGCTTCGTAAATGCGCTTGACCACGTGATCATAAGTTTATGTCGCCAGCTCTTGTTTGGTTCGGAGGCTGATGCACTCCAAGTCATCACCACATCCACAAGCCTCTTCTTGTTTCGTTACTGGATAGTGCTGGATCAGGAAATCTAGGCCGTGTGCGACGCCCAGAGAGCTACGCCCAGCCGTTTACTCTTTCGCCTTTTTCTATCTCTAGTCCTTGCCATTTCGTTGTCACTCATGGCCTGTTGTACAGTAGTTGGCCTAAGTTGGAATTCCGAATTCGCACTAGTGGCCACAGCTTCTTGATCAACTTGAATTATCGGCGCCCGTCGAAGACAGGCCTTGCAAGTTTACGATCACCACCCCCACGACGACTCTTCTACCTCGATGACTACCGGATGTCACTATGGCACTCCCTCTCCCTCCCTCCATTCGCATACGTAATAACGAAGACACCCGTTATTTTCCAGCGCCATCTTCAGTCTTCTGAGTTCTCGCAGAGGAGCCCTTTGCAAGAGCGGTGGGACATGGCAAAAGGGATGGTTCAACAAAAAGAGCTTCTATCACGAAGGGGTATTTACCTGGTCAGTCTTTCTCCTCGTCGCCGTAGTCGATCCTCACACCTTCAACAGCGGCGACGCGTACCCTTTCGGACCCGTTCATTCGCAGAAGCGAACTCGTCCTTCGGTCCCTCTCAACGGCGCCCAATAACCCTGCTTCTTCGCTCTCAACGTCCACCCCGCCGTGACGGGGTTGACCCGGGAACGCCTAATTTGCAGTAGCGGACGAGCGAAGACCCTTGGTTGATAAACAACTAATGGAATTCATTAACATGGTCAGTGGTTTTACTTCGTTAAGTCGCCCTATCTCCTCACCAGTACGTGTCCTACATACCGTAAAATCTCATTATCATTAGGGAGGGGAAACAAGACCGGCATAACCTATTTCTTCTGCACGACGTATAGGAATGTCATTGGGCGGCGATGTCCAATGGGCTAATCGTGTCCAGGTGGCGATCTCTATGCTCCATGTGTATTAACCCACGCTTTCCCGCGACGACTGGATACCCACTCGAACCCCCTTTACCTGCAATATCGTGAACCTCATCGATTCCGATGTAGTGTATGGTCGTCCCGAGGCTTGAGCGTGAGAGGGATAGATGCAGGGGAAAGGGTTATGACACCGGGGGCAAAACCTAAGGCACTTGATTTCAAGTGCCTTAGAGGCATGTACTGAGGCATGTCAAAAAATCTCGTTTGAATACCGGCCGGCCCACGTGTAAATAATTTAAGTTAAATATAACCAATATTTTGAAAATTGGAATTATTCATTAGCTGACGATGTTTTTGAATTACTTTAAATATGGCTATGTGTGCGACCTTTCGTTTTCGAAAAACAACCTCTGCTGCGCTACTCAAACCTGATTAGCAACAACAGAAATCCGCATTGCGGATTCCGGCCCCTTAAGGGTGTGTGTGGCAAATAGCGGATACTGGATAGCGAATATTATGTAATTAAGTGATCAACCGTGATCAACAATGTTGATCTCGCTCTCTACCACTCCCACAACATCCCTCTAGGCTCAACAAACGCGACAGGACGCGTTACAAGATAAGCCATTTATTTTATAACCTCCTACTATATGTGTATTAAACTCCTTTTTTTTAGGCCCCTCCACACCCAAATTCACATGGCCTCTCCCCTCCAGTGAGGGATGTAGGCCACACTCCGCGACATCGATGGATTTCAGGAGGGTGTATGTTGGGGGAAAGTAGGAAATGTGAGGGGAGACCTATGGTGTGGGAGACCCGCGAGGTACGAGAAAAGGCCATAACTGTCTCACCTCCCTTCACCCACCTTCCCTGCCACGTACAAAAAGCATTAGGACATGCATTGCCCACCCTTTATGCTGGCACCAGGCTAACACTTTGCTTCCAGATATCGACGATGCACCCGGACCCTGCGCTGCCACTTGACAACATGCCATTCCCTTATGATACCAATGCTTACCCCGGCTGCAGGAGTTCGGCTGCCCCATTCAGCCCTGCCTCACATACCATCTCACAAGGTGCGTGGCGGTGAACATTGTGACACAGGCCCAACGTCCCCTCGTTCAACACTGATGATGGGTTCAAGAAGTCAGAAGGGGCCAATGTGATACCCTGGCCACAAACACAAAGAATGGCTGGCACAACGGTGAGCAATACATTGCATTTGGTAATTCTTCAGCCTCATCTCCCTCCCTTCTCATTCCTACTACTTCATAGACCACGAGGAAGACAAACCTGGTTGCAAACGTCCTCGCAAATGTGGCTGCGACCACGACCATGCCACCCAGCTGGAACGCGAACTCGTCCATGTCCATGTCCACCCCATCCACAGTGAACATGACTCCGGATGCGAGGGTGAGCAAGGTGGCGAAGAGGAGGACGGGGTGGGAAGTGGTGAAGGTAGCGAGCCCCTCCCGCAAGCTTGTTTTCACCCAGGACGAGGCGGCGATTCCGGCGAATACTACTACCAGCCTTGTCCCTCCGAGCTCCGTACCCAGGACGAGGATGGCAGGATTCCACCACCATCCTCGTCATCTTCACACTTTCCTGTGCTGGACAAAGTGGCAGGATCCCATTGCGCCCGCACCCTCCTGCAAGCCCCAAACACGACACAAGAGCCCCACCACATCTATCGACACACCGACAAACTGCTGGTGCGTTACCAGGTGCAGACGACAGCACCCCCACAGTCACAGGGACGCCGATAGTGAATGCGCCCAAACGTGGCCGTTGATAGCGAGGATTCTCGGTGGGGACGTGGCACCATGGATGTCCAAGGGTCTTGAGGAGGAGCTGTGACATTGCTCCCTCTCTTAATTTACGTAGTAACATATAAAGTATAAAAGCTCGTCTTTTACAGAATAAATACACTTCGAAAATAAAATTGACCATGGAAAGAGTTAAAAAAGGTACTCTTGTTATTTCGAATTCGAGGTCCAATGGAGGGTGGTCAGATGGTTCAGTTTGATGGTGGACTTGGTAAATTCTAACCAGCAGAACGATTACCATATGACATGCCAGTGGACGAAGATTCGACACACCAAAGCGAACGGGGTACATAATGCCATCATGATCCATCACTGATCCAAATGATGTTGACCATAATCCTCCATAATCTAGGCGAGTATCTGACCAATAAGATAATTTCGTGGCTCAATCCATCAATTGGGTCAGTTTGGAAGGCGTCTAAGCAAGTATTTTGTTTGATGAACTGCGCTATCTGGGCATTTTCTCGGGTAAGTACTCGGAACGCTTTTATTCCTCTGGGCAACATTTGAGCTTGCATTTGGTAAGAAGCTGACCCGTTGTAAGTACTCTAAAGGAGTTGGATGTCTTCCTTTCCTCCTCTTCCCCCTTCCCTTTTTGGAATTTATTTATTTTCTTTTTAATTTAATTTAATGCCACAGACACCAGTATCCAGCCAGATATCTTGTCATAAGAATGAATCTTTATTTGTTATCTTGAAAAGTACAGTCATCCACTGGCTAATGTTACACCACCACCCAGTGTTACACTTCCAAAACTTAACCAAAAATGCACATCTCTTGATGAAACGAAGGTCTCCTGTAAGCTGTACATATTCCCAATCACCTGGTACATTTTCAAGGGGATTGGATAAGATTTGGCTAAGGAATGGTAAACTCAAAATCACCGGATTCAGCTGAACTTGGCCTACCACCCAGTGTTACACCAGTAATTGGGGAATTACTTCACGAGAAGTGGACAAAATCACCTGAAACTTTGACTGAAGGAAGTAATTGAATTATAAAGAATTATCACATAGTTTTTATTGAAAAGTGCAAGATCAAGAATTTCCTTTTGATTTTTAAGTTTCAGTGTAACATTACTGGTGCATGACTGTACATATTTCCGCGTGACTAATAATATCTAACATGTTGCCTTCCAGCATTTAAACTGATCTACATGCGTGACACCTCTGCCTCACATGTGTCTAAGGCACTTGAAACCAAGTGCCTTAGGTTTTGCCCCCAGTGTGATGGAGAGCGACAGTGGGATGGTGCGACCTGGTCAGTGTTACTTCCATCATTGCTACACTATCCTCACGCGTATCCAATAGCGGCAGCACCTTATATTATGGTACTGCTCGTTGACATGAAGAAGCTGGAACAACAACACGGCGAGTTATCAGAGTGCATATGTCATATATGTGTTTCCCAATCATGTATCCCTTCCTCCCTTCCGCACGAAGAGTACTTTTGGGTAGCAGGATATACTCGTGTTTGTTCAATCTCTCTGGTCGGAAGGGCAGACACTCGAACGGTACTTATCAATCTACTGCCCATGGAATCCAGAATCTACGGACGGCCCTCGTATAACTCCAACGACAACCTCCGCCTATGAAGACATTAAAATTTATGTGAAGATATGTGTAGCCCATAGTCCCACAGCAGATCACCCGATGTGGAGGAGACCACAATAGAGAAGAAGGTTCTGCCGCATGGAAACGAGACTGAGCGTTCGAGCAGGTAGGGGTAAGAGACGTTCTCGACGAGTGGAATGTCAGGAGGACCAGCGGAACTCCCAGTACATTTCATAACAGTAGTGTTGTACTGATTATCTCGAACAGTGGATGTACTGACTTTTCGTATTAGAGTAGAAGAAGGAAAGCAGTAGTTAGTACGGTGGGCTGAAGATGACCACTTATTACACCGAAGACTACACCGAAGCCCACATCAACCGAGTACATCACTCCATTGCTTCTCCCTCAACACCCACTACGCCATGTCGAGGTTGATGAGGGTGTAGTGGCTACATTATTTGTGCACCGTCTCGAATCTTCTACACCGCTATCTTTTCAGTTGTGTTCAACCCCGGTTCAACACCACCAAGAACGCTGAATTGGGAGGTGCAGAGTCACCGAAGCATGCTCATATGGTTGGTGAATTACTTCTTCGATTTCCTTACCGATTAACTTACAGCCGTTTGCGAAAAGGTTGGCACTATCGCGAGCACGTGAGAAATGTGATAAACACTCGACAACAGAACCCTAAGCTAGGGTTACCGCCGTTTCCTGTCCTCCCTTACACCTTTCACCATAATTTGATATAACGGCACGCTCTAAAATGCTTTTAACTCCTACCAAACGCTCCAGGAAACCTACTGCTAAGGCCATGGCTGTTCCAGAAGAGGAAGAAGAGTCCTCGGGGCCTGATGAAGACCCTCAAGCACGTCCTGGGTCCCAGAGCAGCAGCAATGGGTCAGATAATGATGGAGAAGGGGAAGATGATTATGTGGACGGTTCTGGGGGAAATGGAAGTGAGGATGAGGATGAAAATGTTGATGCGGAAGGACTGGAAGAAGAGGACGAACAACCGGAAGTTCTGGTACCCCAGAAGCGGAAAAAGGTGTCGCAAAGAGCTATCAAAAGTCATCCATTATATCCTATATGCATAATTATCACTCTTATCAACAACTTTTTCAGATAAAGTCCCTCGAGTTGCTCAAAATGAGGCTGCTCCCAACGACGATGACGATGAAGAGATTGCCAAGATTTCTTTCACAATTTCAGCATTTTCTCTCGAAGAACAGAAGAAATCTCAAGCTCGACGCAAGCCCGAGTCCTCGCTTCTGGAATTACCATCCAACATGGCATGGATCGATGCCAAGGCTCGTTTCAAGATCATTGTCAGCGACTTATTATTCCCAGATCAGGCTGTCGTCGCAGACAATGCATTCAAGTTGACCTGGGCTATCCCTCGAATCCAAACTAACCCTGTTTCTCTCAAGTCTGAAGCTGATTACAACCAGCTTATAAAAAAAGCTTTGCAAGCGAAGAACCCTGCAGCACGTATTTTGGTCGATGAAGTTGAAAATGATCCGGTACGAAATTTGACTCGTTTGACGATCCAATCTATTGACTCAACTGTTCTTAGAACGGTAATAAAGAGAATCGTCTTGCCGTACCTGCACAGAATCCTCCACACGGAAACAACAGCCAGGCGCCAAAGAAAGCGAAAAGCAAGGTTCTTCATCACGCTATCCACATTACTGAAGTATACGTTTCAAATCTTATATTCTTTTGCTAGGCTCGGAAAGAGGCCGACATTCTCCCTGGTAACGTGGCAATGAACGACCAAATCAGATACCTTCGGGAGAGGTGGGAATGTAACCTGACGACTTGCCATTCCGAACTCTGTTTCATCCCTCCCGATGGTCCACACTTCCCCTTGGGACATGATCATGTTCAAAAGTGGGCAGCTGCCATCGTACGTTCTATCCACAATCTGTCCGTTATTGATCTTGTGAACACCATGGTAGCTCCGTGGCCCGATATATGCGACACTCGAAGCACCGCCCAATATCAAGGAATTTGACCCGGTTTCTACTCATGCCATTGTCACAAAGTCACCTGTCTTGCAGGCCCGCCTCAATGCGATGGCGAAGGAGAAAGGTCCAGCCCCGCACATTGTCAATGTCGTCCTTCCGAATAATGCCTATGGATACCAACCCGTTGCGCCTGTTGCTCACCCTCATGCTGCGCCGACTTCAACTTCTTTGATACTGCCGACTTACGTTGAGGGCCCAGAGATGGATATTGAGCGGTTTTGCCTGGTATACAATTTGCCATCCTCCATCCAGGCCCATTTTCGTGAGAGCGCTATTACTGGAACACACGCCTTCGCGGAGATCAACAGCACCGATTTGAAGGAGATGGGTTTCAAGCTCGGTGAGATTATTGACTTGAAACGAGCAATCGGTAACTGGGTATCACGCATGGACTAAACTTTCTTTGAACACGTTTATCATTGCTATTCTACTCTCCTTTACACTCGACGTTCTTTTTGTACACGTTCTTTTACTTTTCCTAGAAGTAACCTGCATGTAAAAAATAGCCAACCGCATCCGAAGCAGTTACGACCTCCATACACTGCATCAAGTCAAATATCAATCCGTGACCCTCAT
>Ga0307513_10007080_pt1 | contig 14580 bp, 18 predicted proteins | sample 15_EM_MG_FD_202174 | JGI IMG/M metagenome (GOLD analysis project Ga0307513, IMG submission 202174) | Populus trichocarpa ectomycorrhiza microbial communities from riparian zone in the Pacific Northwest, United States - 15_EM | ecosystem: Host-associated > Plants > Roots > Unclassified | place... | reverse complement strand
TCGGGACCGCGCTGTCGCCCTTCAACTCGTTCCTGTTCCTGCAGGGGCTCGAGACGCTCCACCTCCGCCTCGTCCGCCACTCCGAGAATGCGCTCGCCGTGGCGAAGTGGCTCACCGCGCATCCGAAGGTCGCGTGGGTCAACTACCCGGGACTGGAGACGAGCCCCGAGCTCGCGCGGACCAAGAAGTACCTGCCTCGGGGGGCCGGGGCGATCCTCGGGTTTGGCGTCAAGACCGGCCTGTCCGGCGGGCGCCGGTTCATCGATGCGCTCAAGCTCGTGTCCCACGTCGCCAACGTCGGCGACGCCAAGACCCTGGCGATCCATCCCGCGACGACGACCCACCAGCAGCTGACACCGGACGAGCAACGCGCGACCGGGGTGACTCCAGACTACGTGCGCCTCTCGGTCGGGCTCGAGCACTTCGACGACATCGTCGCGGATCTCGATCAGGCGCTTGCCAGCGCCTAGGTCGAAGCCGCGATGGCGATCGTGCTGCCCGAAGGGCATCCCCGCGAGCGTTCCGGTGTGGCGTGGAGCGACGACCTCGCGCGCCGGCGGCTCCGGATCGGGATCATCAACATCATGCCTCGCCTCGAGGCCTACGAGCCGTACCTGCTGGATCCGCTCGCCAGGCATGCGGAGGTCGTCGAGCCAGTGTTCGTACGGCTTGCGTCGCACGGCTACCACAGCAGCGATCGCGCCCACCTCGAGCGGTTCTATCGCACATTCGACGCGGCGATCTCCGAAGCTCCGCTCGATGGCCTGATCGTGACCGGCGCGCCGGTGGAAGAGCTACCGTTCGAGCAGGTTCACTACCTCCGCGAGCTGGAGGACATCCTCGGCTACGCGCGGCGCCACGTGGTGACCACGCTGGGGCTGTGCTGGGGCGGGCTGCTGATCGCGCACTTGCTGGGGATCGGCAAGCGCGTGTTCGCGCGCAAGCTGTTCGGGGTGTTCGATCCGCGCCATCCCGTATACAAGACGTACGTCTAATATAACAGACGTCGGTGAGTCAAGCGCTGGCAGGGCGCGTTTCGCTGCGAGCGCGGCCGCGGCCCGGCGGAGCTCACCGCGCGTTGCTGAAGTCCCAGGTGCCGTCGTGAAGTCTACGGTCCGTCAGCGTTGCAGGTATCGACGATCTTCTCGACGAACGCCGTCTTCCTTCCCGTGCACGTCGTCTTCTTGGGGGTGTCCGGGCAGTTGATGAACGTGCACGTTCCGACCTCCTGGGTGTGCGCGACGCCGTCATAGTAGATCCAGGTGACGATCGAGCCGCTGAGCGCAAGCTCGACCTCGTCCACCTGCTCGTCGTCGACGACCGGCTCGCCGGACGCACAGCCCATCACGCCTGCCAGGGCGATCGACACGAGTAGATTGATGATCGCCAGTTTCTGATGCTTCGTCCTCATGATGTCCTTTCGCCCGATTCGCGGGCGATGGCTCGTGAGCACGCGCCGTGCCGAGCCAGCGTCGCCCGATCGCGCGGGTCGGGACCGCGCGCAGCGCCTTTCCTGGCGCACCAGGCCGCGCGCGCGCTCCCGACCGGCAAGATCGCGTCCGCTGCAGGGGCAAAGCTCGCCGCGACCGGCAAGAGCTGCCGCTCGGCCCCCGACGGGGCGCCGCCGAAACCACAACGTGACTTGACGAGCATATGAACGTCAGCGTATATACCTGGACGTGGAGACATCGTTCGCGATCATCGCGGAGCCGAACCGCCGGGCCATCCTGAGCCTGCTGGCGTCGTCGGAGCGTTCCGTCGGCGAGATCGAGCGCCAGCTGCGGATGCCGCAAACCTCGGTGTCCAAGCACCTTCGCGTGCTGCGCGACGCCGGCTTCGTGGAGGCGCGCGTCGAGGCCCAGCGGCGCGTCTACCGGATCCGGCCCGAGCCGCTGATGGAGGTCGACGCCTGGCTCGCGCCCTTCCGTCGCTTCTGGACGGCCCACGTCGATGCGCTCGAACGCCATCTCGATCGGGTGGCGCAGGCACCCAAGAAAGGAAAGAACCGATGAGCAGCCGTGAGAAGTACATGCCTGGCCCCGCCGCGGGTGCAGAGGTCCAGAAGGACGGCGAGAAGTGGACCCTCGTCCTCGTCCGCGAGCTTCGTCATCCGCCGGCGATGGTGTGGGACGCGCTGACCGAGCCTGGGCAGCTGTCCGAATGGGCGCCGTTCGACGCCGATCGGAACCTGGGCACCGTCGGAACGGTGAAGCTCTCGACCGTCGGGGCGCCGACGCCGATGGTCTCCGAGTCCACCGTGAAGCGGGCCGAGGCGCCGAAGCTGCTCGAATACGGCTGGGGCGGCAACGATCTCCGATGGGAGCTCGAGCCGCTCGGCGGCGGCACGCGCCTCACGCTCTGGCACAACATCGATCGCGGCTTCATCTCGTGGGGCGCCGCGGGCTGGCACGTCTGCTTCGATGTCCTCGATCAGCTGCTCGCGGGCGACGCGATCGGACGCATCGTCGGCCCTGCAGCCCTGAAGCTCGAGGGCTGGCAGCGCTTGAACGCCGAATACGCAACCCAGTTTGGCGTGGACTCGGGCTGGCCGTCCAGCCCGTCGAAGACTTGAAGCGAGAGGAGCAAGCCCCATGGAATCGACCCTGCAAAATCCTGCCTTCGTCGCCACCAGGCCCGCCTTCAAGGCGACGACCATCGTCTACTGGATCGCCACCGCGCTGTTCTGCCTGCAGATGGGCTTCACCGCCTACGCGCAGCTGCGCCTGCCGCAGGTGGCAGTGGCATTTACCCACCTCGGCTTCCCGCCCTACTTCCGGGTGGAGCTGGCGCTGGTCAAGCTCCTCGGCATCGTGGTGCTGCTCGCGCCGGCGTCGGCGCGGCTCAAGGAGTGGGCGTACGCCGGCTTCGCCATCACGCTCGGCTCGGCGTTCATTGCGCACGTCGCCGTGGGCGATGGCCCGGAGGAGTGGAGCTGGTCGGTGGTCACGGGCGTGCTCTGGGGGCTCTCCTACTTCTTCTGGCGCCGCCTGCAGGCCGCGCCGGCGAGAGCCTGACCGGTCGCCGGTTGTTCACCTGCATTGCGCACCGCCTGCAGGTCGGCGACGCTATCGGTGTTGCCGACCCGGTGGCCGGTGAAACGCCACTTCACATGATCGAGTGCGAGAGCTGGAGCTGTCTATGAAGAAGCCTGTCCCGGTGGAGTCTGCCTCTGCGTTGATCGACCAACGGATCAAGGATCTCGGGGACTGGCGCGGGAAGATGCTCGCGAAGGTGCGCAAGATCGTGCGCGAGGCAGACCCCGAGATCATCGAGGAGTGGAAGTGGATGGGGACACCGGTCTGGTCCCACGGCGGCATCATCTGCACGGGAGAGGCGTACAAGGGCGCCGTCAAGATGACCTTTGCCAAGGGCGCCGCGCTGGCGGACCCGTCCGGTCTCTTCAACTCCAGCCTCGACGGCAACGTCCGGCGCGCCATCGACATTCACGAAGGCGACAAGGTCAACGAGGCGGCCTTGAAGGCCCTCATCCGCGCCGCCGTGGCGCTCAATCTCGAGGGCAAGAGCAACAAGAGCAAGCCGAAGCCCCGGCCGGCGCGCACCAAGCGAGCCGGCTAGCCTCGGCCGACTGGCAATCCTACACAGCGTCGCGATCAGGGCAGCCGCACCGCAGCCTCGAGCACGCCGCGCAGCTCGAACGGATCACCGACGAGCCCCCTGCCGAGCTCGGCCGTCGCGGTCAGTCGCCCCACGGTCCACGCGACGCGCGCGCCGGCGCTCAGCCGCGTGGTGCCGGTGCCGAGCGGGAGCGCGCCGAGCAGGTGCGCACCGACGCCGACCGGGCCCAGCGCGGCCATGGCCAGCCCCTCGAATGGCAGCTCCCGCGCGTTCATCGGATCGACCAGCGGCCACATCGGCGCGCCGTGCTTGGCATGCGCCGCGGCGCCGTCGAGCATGCGCGCGTAGCCCGCGGATGCCGTGATCGCAAGGCGCGACGGTGTCCAGGCCGCCCAGGCTTCGGACATGACCATCACGTGCCCCATCCCGAGGCCGCGCTGGTCGTCGCCGGTGGGCAGCGAGCCCATCACCATCACGCCGGCCGACAGCGCGTCGCGCGCCAGCACCGTGGCGTGCGCGTGCAGCATGGCGTCGCCCAGGCCGTTCACCGTCGCGCCATTGCGATCGATGCGATAGGCCGCCAGCGACCCCGCGAGCGCCACGCGGCCACGACTGACGCGCGCGCCGACCGTCGTGCCTTGATAATCGCCTTCGTAGAGCGGCGACCGGTAGCTCGCGGCGAGCATGCCGAGCGACAGCGCGATCCGGGTGGCGCTGCCACCACCGTGGTCGTGCGCACCACCCAGCGCGGCGTGGTGGTGCGCGGGTTGCGCGGGCTCGCTCACCCGCGCCGTGCGGGCCGGCGCGGCGTCGGCGCTGTCGGCGGCGCTCGGCGCGTCATCGCGGACCGGGGCCGCGGCGCTGGGCGCGCCACCGACCAGCAACAACACCATCGCCAGCGAGATCGAGTGCATGATTTGCAATAACCCGATCCGCGCGCCGCCGTGGTGATGCATTTTTTCGCAGGATCTCCTGCGTTCGTGTCCCGAGATGATCGCTGGCGTGCTGCGCGAGCCGGGTGACCGCACGCTCTTTCTACCGGACCAGCTCGGAACGATAGTCGCCATAGAGCGGAGTCCAGCCCAGCGTCGCGCGCGCCCGCCGGTTGCTCATGCGGAACCGTCCGCGTGCCGGTGAGCCGAGCATCACGCACGGTCGGCGACCCAGGTTGCGGGTATCGCTGGGGTAGTCAGCGATTCACAGTTGTACATACCGCACGCGCGCGATGCGCTATCCCGCGGTGATCGCAGCATTCCCGCGAAACTCCGAGCGCCGCGACGTACCCCGACGGGTGATTCAGTCCTACGTCGGCCACTACACGGCTCTACCGAGCGGGCGAACCTGATCCTGTGATGACAGATCTGCGACCTGTCGTCGAGCCTGGCATCATCACTCGGAGCTCGCGTCTGCGACTCCTAAACTAGCAATCGGAGTCTCATGTCGAAGTCTCGCGTTCTGAAATCTATCGTCTTCGCGGCCCTCGCGGTGTCCTCGGTCGCCGTGGCTGCCACCACCGGCACCGTCACGCTAGGCGGAACGGTGGCTGCCAACCTCCTCATCGTCTCGACCCCAACCGGCACCGCGTCGGCGCTCGACCTCACGCCCGGGCAGAAGCTCGTCCTGGTGTCGGTGCTCACGATGAGCACCAACAACGAGCAGGGCTTCCGGCTGACGGCGACGTCGGGCAACTTGACCAAGGCTGGCGGCACCTCGATCGCATTCAAGGTCACCAGCGTCGATGCCACGACCACGGCGCCGGTCGCGGGCGACTTCACGGTCGCCTCGGGCACCTCGTACACCGTCGACAGCGGCGCGCAGGCTGGATCGGACGATCAGGATCTCTACATCCTGTACACCCCGGCGGCGCTGCAGGACCCAGGCAACTACAGCGGCTCGATCGGCCTGACCGTCACCGATCTCTAGCGGGTCGCCGATGCGATGCCCGGTGTCGTCGGTGGTCCTCGCAGCCGTGCTCGTCCTGGGCGGGCGCGGACCCGCGTTCGCGACGTCGTCGGTCACCGCGACGAACACCGCCGGCGCCACCAACCTGGGGCTCGACGGCGAGGGCAGCGCATCGACCCACATCGTGAAGGTCGCTGATCTCTCGCTGTCGACCGACTCGTCGAGCGGATTCACGCTCTCGATCACGTCCGGATCGCTGACCAAGGCCGGCGGCACGCCGGTCCCATTTCAGGTCGCGCTCGTCGATCACAACGCCGGGGCGCCGTCGTCTGGCGCGTTCATGGTCGCGTCGGGCTCGCCGTACCTGCTCGTGACCAGCGCCGCGGGCAGCCTCGAGAAGGATCTCTACATCAAGTACACGCCGGCGTCGCTGCAAGACCCCGGCGGATACGCGGCGGTCATCGCCGTCGATATCGTCGACAACTGATCCGGGCACGTGCATGAAATCCACTGTCATCATTTTCACGACCGTCGTCGCCCTCCATCTGCTCGGCGGCGCCGCGCGCGCCTCGTATCAGTTTCAGCCGATCTCGCAGGTGTTCGCACCGTCGGGCTCGAAGGCGACGCAGTCATTCGAGCTCGTGAACAACGGCACCGACCGCGTCGCCCTGACCGTGTCGTTCGCGACGCTCGAGCGCGACGAGCGCTACGTCGAGTCCAACCGCGACGCCGAGGACGACTTTCTCGCGTATCCCGCCCAGATGATCCTGGAGCCGGGAGTCCGGCAGACCGTGCGCGTGACCTGGCTCGGGACCCCGAACCCTGCGCGGGAGCTCACCTACCGCATCGTGGTCACGCAGGTCCCGATCCCGCGCCTCGATCCCAGGACCGCCGATGATCAGGCGCAGGGCCAGATGCAGATCATGCTCAGCTACCGCGGCACGCTGTTCATCCGCCCCCCGAAGGCCGCGCCGAACGTCGTGCTCCAGGCTGCCGAGCTCACCACCGAGGCGGACGGCCATCGTGGCCTCGCGATCGTGCTGGAGAACGCTGGCACGGCCGTCGGCCTGGTGAAGGCGTGCTCGGTCCATCTGGTGCCGACCGCGGGCGGCCCGTCCGTCACGCTGGCGCCGGCCGCGCTGACGGCGCTACACAACACGCGGGTGCTCGGCGGGGGCAAGCGTCGCTACGTCGTCGCGTGGCCGACCGAGCTGACGCCCGGACCGGTGAAAGCGACCGGCCAGTGCACGGCCGAGCCGTAACCCGGAAGCGCTCGCTGTCGAGGCCCTGCCTCCTTCCGTATCTCGTCGTGTGCGCGGCGGCAGCACCGGCCGGTGCAGACCCGGAGCGCGGCACGGATCCCAACGCCGACGAGCTCGAGCGCGTGTTCAAGCAGCGCGTGCGCAGCGATCGCGCGCCCGTGATGCTGGTCATCGACGGCGTCGAGGCGGCGAGCGACGGGCCCATCGTGCTCGACCTCGCCCATCCAGATCGATCGCCGCTCGCGCCCGCGGCTCCGATCGTCGCTGCGCTGGCGCCCAGGCTGGCAGCCAAGGTCATGGCGCGGCTGCGGGCCGCGATCCAAGACGGCCAGATCTCGGTCGCCGCGCTGCGCATGGTCGGCCTCGCCGCGAGCTACGACCCGCGCCGGCTCGAGCTGCGGATCGACGTGCCGCCCGCATTGACCACGCAGATCTCGCACGACCTCGGCGGCGCCCCTCCCGAGGCCGCCCACGCGCTGGCCCCGAGCGACCTGAGCGGCTTCGTCAACGTCCGGGCGGGTGGGGGAGGGAACCGCACGCACGACGGAGCGCTGTTGTCGACGCCGTTTCACGTGCACAGCGACGCGGCGGTCAACCTGCTCGGCTGGGTGCTCGAAGGCCGCGGTGATCTCGTGGCTCGCACGCCGGCCGACGGCCCGGTCACCCTGCATCGCGGTGACGTCGTCGTGACGCGGGACGCGCCGCGGCAGGCGGTGCGGTTCCAGGCCGGCGACGTCGGGGTGCCGGCGACCGGGCTGCAAGCGAGCTATCCGCTGCTCGGCGCGACCCTCGGCCGCAACTTCACGCTCCAGCCGTACCGCGTGGTCCGGCCGATCGGGAGCTTCGACTTCGTGCTCGCGCGACCGTCGACGATCACCGTCCGGGTCAACGGCGCGCCGGTCCAGACGCTGCAGCTCGCCGCCGGCCGCCACGACATCCGCGACCTGCCGCTCGGCGCGGGCGTGTCCGACGTCGAGCTGGTGATCAAGGACGACGCCGGCATCGAGCGCACGATGGCGTTCTCCACCGCCAACCCCGATGCGCTGCTCGCCCCGGGCGTCGTCCAGTTTTCGCTGAGCGCCGGGTTTCCGCTGATCGCCGACGTCGGACTGCGGACCTACGACTACGATCGTCCCATCGCGTCGAGTCGGATCCGCGCGGGGGTGACGTCGATGCTGACCCTCGGCGCCTGGTTCGACGGCGACCGCGATCACCAGCTCGGCGGCGGCGGCCTCGCGGTCGCCACGCGGCTCGGCAGCCTGTCGCTCGAGGCCGCGGAGAGCCGCGACCGCAGCGCCGGCCGTGGCTGGGCCACGAGCGCGCGCTACGACTACACTCGCTCTTCGGGCGGCAGCACGCGCACGTTCACCTTGGTCGGCCATCACTACGCGCCTGGGTTTCGCGACCTCGGGCCGCAGATGGTCGATCGGCGCTACGGGAACGACGTGGCGGTCGCGACCACCGGCCGGCTGACGCCCCGGCTGGTCGGCCGACTCGACCTGCGCTACCAGGTGGGGCGCGAGGTCCCCGATGCGCAGTACGCCGCCGTCGGGCTCGCGCGCTCGTTCGGCGCGGTCAGCATCGACGCGAGCGTCAGCGCGCTGCACGACCCGCAGTCGCGCGACGACGTCCGGCTGTTCGTGACCGCACACTGGGCGTTGCCCGAGCGGCGCGCCGGGATCCACGCGGCCTCGCGGGCGAGCCTCACCTCGGGCATCTCGAACGACGCGACCTACAGCCGCCGGGCCAGCGCGCCGACCGGCGGCATCGCGTCGTCGATCCGGTTGAGCGAAGATCCCACGGCGGTCACCGCCGGCGGCACGGCGGACTACACCGGATATCGATTCACGACTTCACTGACCACCTCCGCCCAGATCGATCGCACGACCGGTGCCAGCTCGCAGGCGGCGGCGCTCGAGGTCGCGACCGCGCTCGCGTTCGTGGGTGGCCGCCTGGCATGGTCGCGTCCGATCACGGGCAGCTTCGCGATGGTCGAGCGCAACCAGGCGCTCCACGGCGTGGCGGTCGGCGTCAATCCGGCGGCCGGCAGCTACACGGCCCAGGTCAGCGCGCTGGGCCCGGCGGTGGTGCCGAACCTCGAGCCCTACCGGATCAGCCGTGTCAGCGTCGACGCGCCCGCGCTACCGATCGGCGCCGCGCTCGGGCCGGCCAGCTACACCCTGTTGCCCACGTACAAGAGCGGCACGCTGCTCCAGGTCGGCGAGCCCGGCACGGTGTTCCTGCGCGGGATTCTCTTGCACTACGATGGCGAGTCAGTGCCACTCGCGGTCGCCGAGCTCCACTCGCTCGACGATCGCAAGCGGCCGGTCGTCGTGGTGATGACCAACCGCGTCGGCCGATTCAGCGCGATGGGGTTGTTGCCGGGCCGCTACGCGATCCGGATGTCAGGTGACAAGCTGTCCTCCGGAGAGCTCGAGATTCCGGCCGGGACCACCGGCCTGTACTCGGCGGGCGTGGTCGAGGTGAAGTGACTCGCGGGCGACAGAACGGCGGCGGTACCGCCGCGATGCACGAGTATCAAGTGGCGGGCGCCGGGAAGGCATCGCGCAGGAACACCGTCAGATCCGTGGCCGGCGGCACCACCGACGCCTGGTTCAGCATGTCGCCGACGAAGCCCCGGTGATAGGTCGCGTGGTTCACCAGGTGCAGGACGATCTGCCCGCGTGTCATCACGCCCTCACCGCCACCGACGAAGCGAAACTGGATCGCGGCGGCGAGATCCGCGTCGGACAGTCGATCACTCAGATCGATATACCAGCGATCCAGCACCTGCACGGCCTGCCAGAGCTCGTCGAGTGGCGGGGAGGTTGGCGTGTTGCGCGCTTCGAACCCGTGATCGCGGCCCTCGAGGTGGGCCTGAAAGATCTGGTCGATGACGTACAGATGATTGAGCGTGTGGACCATGCTCTTGAAGTGGGTTGGCCGCGGCCGGGTGGCCTCGCCTTCCGGCAGCGCCTTCACGGTCGCGTACACGATGTTGTTGGCCCACGCCTTGTAGCGGGTCAGCATGCGAGCGGTTTCATGCGTGATCATCGAGCCTCCCGTGACACTCGCAGCGACGGGCGTCGCTGACGGATGTGCTCGTCAGCCTAGGCCTCCACCGCGTGCATCGCAACCTGCGCGAGGCGGACGGCGCGCTGTTCGCTCGTCGCGGGTCGTCCCTGTGCTGGTCGCGTCGCGTCCAGGCGCTTCGGATGCGCTCGGCGGGCCAGCGCAAAGTAGTTGCATAGCTAACCGTATGTGCTACGCTGCGTTCATGTTCGACCACTGCCTGTACTTCAACACCACGGCGCTCGCGCGCCTGCTGGAGAAGGAGTGGAGCGCCGCGTTCGCCAGCTTCGACCTCACGCCTCCGCAGGCCTTCCTGCTCCGCTTCGTGCTCGACCAGCCCGGCCGCTCGCAGCGCGAGATCGCCGACGCGATGACCATCTCGCGGCCGACCGCGACGCGCCTGCTTGACGGCCTCGAGCGCCACGGGCTGATCACGCGGCGCGCCGGCGCGCTGGACGCGCGCGAGCAGCGCATCCATCCCACCGCGGCCGCGGCCGCGATCCACGTCGAGCTGAACGCCGCCAGCGGCACCGTGACCCGGCGGCTCAAGCAGCTCCTCGGCCCGCACGCGTTCGAGCAGACCGTCGGCAAGCTCCGCGACGTCCGCAGCGCGATCGGCGGGTAACCGGCGCTCGTGCGCTCTCATCTGTTCGCTTGTTCATTTGATTGCATAGCTAACCACATGACAGATCGGATCACCCCATGCCCATCCTGAACGTCAAGATCAGCGCCGCGCGCAGCAGCGAGCTCGTCACCGCCGTCGCCGAGCTCCTGCTCGACCTGACCACGCGCATCCTGAAGAAGAAGCGCGAGCTCACCGCGATCGTCATCGACTTCGTGCCGCCCGAGCAGTGGGTCGTCGGCGGCACGACCCTGGCCGAGCAGCGCAAGCGCAGCTTCTACTTCGACATCAAGATCGTCGATGGCACCAACACGAAGGACGAGAAGGCCGCCTACGTGGCCGCCGCGTTCGAAGCCTTCGGCCGCCTGCTCGGCGACCTGCACGACGAGAGCTATGTCTACATTCACGACGTCCGCGCCGAGGCCTACGGCTACGGCGGGAAGACCCAGGAATTTCGATATATCAGCGCGAAGCTGTGAAGCTCACACCGTGGCGACCGGCTTGCCGGTTGTCGCCGGAGGAGAGGCTCGCGCGCTACCGGCTCCTCAACCGCCGGGTCGTGACCTGTTAACCATTCTCCGGCGTGCTTGCCCCTGGAACGGGCGCTCAGCACCGAAATCCCGGCTCCGAGACCGCCAATCGCGCCGGTTCGAGGGCCAGGACCGGCCGACCACTGGCGGGATCCCGATGAACCCGAGCTGTTAGCCTACGGACGGCGACGTTCGCCTGGGAAAAAATGATCCACCACCACAGCGACCGTGGCGTGCACTACGCGTGCGCTGCATACCGCGCGGTTCTCGCTGCTCACGGCGTGAAGCCGAGCATGAGCCGCAAGGGCAACTGCTGGGACAACGCCGTCGCGGAGAGCTTCTTCTCGTCCCTCAAGTTCGAGGTCGAGCTCGACGCGAAGTGGAACGACGTGCACGACGTCGAGCGCGACATCTCGGAGTACATCGACGGCTTCTACAACTCACAACGGAGGTATTCGCACAATCATTATCTCAGTCCAATTGACTTCGAGCGCCAGTTCATGCAACAAGGTATTGCTGCCTAACGCAGTGTCCACGAAATCGGGTCAAGCCCATCCTGCGGCTGCACCTGGTCGAGCGCATGGGGATCGACGCGATCGCCCTGCTGTGCTCGATGCATCGCGCCACCGCGGCGCGTTCGATCGTCCGCGCCAGGGATGCGCTCACCACGCGGGTGCGCACCCGGCTCATGGCGCGCTGGAGGACGGCGGACGCGGAGCTCCCGGCGCTGATCGAGCTGGTCCACAGCGGGGTCGATCTGAGCCTGGCGCGCGTGCTCGGCGTGGCCTGAGTCCGGAGTCCGCGAGGGCGGTCTTCTCCGACCCGGCGATCTGCGACGGCGCAGATTCTTGCGGAAGTGACGCGACATCGCGTCGGCTCGCGGGTTTTCCCTGCGATGGCGGGCCTGGGCGCTCGCTCGCGAGACGCGCTCTCGCGAGCGGCGCTCCAGGCGCTTTGTGCCAGTCACTCGAGGAGACGCTTTCCATGAACACGCTGAAGCAGATCATGAATCATTCGACACAGCACCTCCCGCGCGGTGTGGCCATCGCGCTGGCGCTCGCCGCCGCGTCGGGCTGCGCACTGCCCGATCCGGAGTCCGAGGACGGCGCCGAGGCTGCCGAGGCTGCCGAGGAGAGCGAGGCCACGTCCGATCTGAGCAGCGGTGGCTGCACCGGGGCATTCCCGATCAGCTCCTGCATCTCGCGCAGTGGCAACTCGGTGATCTCGGACTTCTACATGAACGCCGTGCCCGATACCAGCCGCTACACGTACCGCATGGAGGTGACGCGGTCGAGACTCGGGAGCTCGTGGGGCTCCTCGAAGCGGATCGATCACGGCGGGCACTACCCCGCGGTCAATACCAACATCGCCGCGCAGCCGTGGAAGTCCGGCTGCTCGCGCACGATCGTCCACGTGTACACGCTGAGCGGAGGCCCGCACGGCGACTACGCGAGCCCGGAGGTCTGCTACTGAGAGTGAGAATCAATCTCGTTCCGGACCGGCGAGATCGAAGTTCCTCATCGGGCGAAGCCGATCGACAGAGAGCAATGGGGCCGATCGAAGGTCCGATCGGAAGGTCTACGGTGTGCTGTGGGCTCAATGAGGCCGAGCGAGCTTCCTGATCCTAACCGGCCCGCCCCTCGGCTCGCCACGGAACTCGACAAGAAAGGGTCGGCGTCCGCCGGGGCCGCGGCGGCGCACGCCCGCTACGACCGTGGAATCGCCCCGGTGGTCCCGCTTCCGAACGTCTACGTCGGAAGCAACCACGGCAGCGGTCGGTCGATACCCGGCCGCATGACGCTGATCTACGCGGACGTCGATCCGAACGTCGAGTCGTTCTACGCGACGCTGTGGCTTGGCGCGCTCATGCTCGCCGGCAACAGCTCCTTCGATCCGTTCCCGGATGAGCTCGACGACCTCGCGACCCGCTTCTTCACCCTGTACCGGCCGGCCGCCAAGGCGTAGGCGTACCTTCGCTTCGACAGGCTTCGACTCGAGGTGGTACGACTCCATCCAATCGACGCCTGTGACTCAGCGCTGGCCGACTCAGAGATCTACCCGCGTCGCGTTCTGGTGTACTTTTCCGCATCACGACGGTGGGTATGTTCTATCTCGAGACCCGCTCGGCATCGACGGAGATCCGTGGTGCACTGGCGCGGATGTATAAGATGGTGGGCGTCCGCGATGGTCACCTTTGGCCATGCCGCGGCGACCGCTCATCGGTGGCGCCAAACGACCTCTATTCGGTGCAGGTGTTGTGGCAAGGTCTGGCGCCGCCGCCCTGGATCGGATGGGTCACCACGACCAGCCGCCGAGCGGTGCGCTTCTCGGCCACCGACTTGACCGACCGAGCGTTTCGCACGTGGTTGGCTGACCTCCCCTGCTGGGAGGCAGCGAGGCTGGCGCTGGCGATCGAGGTTGCCGGTCTGCACCTCGTATGGCGGAGCCCAGCGTTATAGACGCGCGAGACGTATCAGCGCGGCCCGACCGCGGTTGAGCGAGAAGCTCGCGGGTCGTGGCAGCTCGAGCGCGCTACGTACGATCACCGCGGAGTAGTCGGCCGGGATCGGCTCCGCACTCGCGCTCGAGGCGATGCCGCTTTATGCTGCAGCTCATGAGCATGATCGTCTGCGACTGCCCTCGCGACGAGAAGTGCCAAGTCTGCTTCGCGCAGGCGATAATGTGGTTCGGCGGCATGGCTCGCGAGCGGGGCACCAGGTGTGTAGACGGGCATCGGAAATCCGATGCGTTTTGACCCTCGGTCGTCCGGCCTCGAGCTTCACGTCGAGGCCATTTTTCGTCGGGTCTCGAGGCCGAGACCACGCAGGCTCGAGGCCAGCGTCGAGGCCGAGGCCGGGCGAGCCCGAGGCCGCGCTCGCGACCACGGCAACGCCGAAACGCAGCGACCGGGCAGCCGGTGATCGCCGGCTCGCCGTTCAGCAACGCCGGCAGCCACGTGTTTACCCCGCCGGGCGTCAACAGCGCGGGAGACGGCGACTGGGTGCTGGTCCTCTACTGACGATCACCGCCCGGCGCGCACCGCAGCGATCCGTGCCTCGCGGCTGGCGGCGTCGAGCGGCGCGGCCGCGAACAGATCCTCGCGCACGACGATCGGCCCCCACAGCGGCGCGTGGCCCTGGGTCTCGATGATCTCCTCCTCCACCTGGTCGTCCGGAACGCCACGCTGTGCCGCGGTGGCGGCGATCGTCCGGTGCACCGCCGACATCGTCTGGCCCCCGGCGAGCTCGGCGAGCCGCGGATAGCACGCCGTGCGCCACGCGCGGTAGGGGCGACTCGGCATGACGTGGTCGACCAGCTTCAGCCCGCTCTCGACGTAGCTGTGGAACGCGCCGTCGAACGTGCGCGCGATCGTGAAGACCTGCCGGACCTCGCGGAGATATTCCGTGATCGGCCCGACGACGTTCGGCGCGCCGGTTAGCTCGACGCGCAAGCCATCGAGCTCGACGCTCCCCGGGTCGATCACCTCGCGCCACCCCGCGTGCAGCGCGTCGTCCCACGGCGGCGCGCCCGCCTCGGCGAGCCGCGCGCGCAGCCATTCGCCGGCGGCCAGCAGCAGCGCGAGCCCGCCGCGCACCGACATCTCCGACAGCTTCTT
>Ga0307513_10007079_pt1 | contig 14580 bp, 19 predicted proteins | sample 15_EM_MG_FD_202174 | JGI IMG/M metagenome (GOLD analysis project Ga0307513, IMG submission 202174) | Populus trichocarpa ectomycorrhiza microbial communities from riparian zone in the Pacific Northwest, United States - 15_EM | ecosystem: Host-associated > Plants > Roots > Unclassified | place... | reverse complement strand
GGAAAAACGAGTCTTCAGGCTGTGTGGTCACAATCTCAGACTACGTATCGGATAACGGTAGGGCTGTTATTACGATAAGGAATGAATGGGGGCATTGGAAAGGTGGAAAGTAAGCTCTACACCGCCAGTCACTGAAAATTTTGTGTAACAAGGATTTCCCTCGATTAGTCGATCCTCATCTAAATCAATTTCGAGGCAGGTCACCAAGAGTTCGTCTGGGTGGATAAGGACCACATAATGGGTCAGTTTCGACTTCCACTCTGACGAATTCCTTTGGAGAAACGCGACAAGCCCAACGTAATTAATATCCTCTGGAGATTTGCATTCATATTCTTCTGGGTACTTCGCAAGGCGCGATCAGGCTTGTATGTACCCCAAGGGCAATTCCTCAGCATCCCAAGGCTCCATGGATAATTCAACGTCTCGTCCTCCAGGTTTGTACTTCACCCATTCGTCGGTCTCGCCCGATGTGGGATGAGGCATAAATAATGAAGCACTTTCTTGAGCGGAAGAGAGCAGGGGTATTGTCACGATTTGATTGGAATCTACTAGTGCCCAAACTCCATCAAGCATAGGGTCCTCCAAAATTTCCGAAAAGGTGAAGACACCTTCGGAATTGAAGACGATATATCTCGTTCGACACCATTTGGAATGCTGTTGATTGTTTTTTTGGAGAGCCGAGTCGCTAAAATGAAATATAACATCAAACTCTCGCCCAGATTTGGAGGTGGTGGCACGTCTACCGAGCCCCAACTGCTGGTAAACCAGGAGCAATCGAGGACGTGTGCGATTTGCGGTCGCTCTTAGCAGCAATACTACTGGTTTTGGGGTGTATGAACTGGCAAATGCGCGAGGTATGGCCGTATCCGCCGCAAGTCCTGCATCGCGGACTGCCCCTAGAGTCCCGTTCTGCAGTGGCATGCAATGTTAGCAAGTAGGAGAGGCAGATGGGGGTGCTTACGTGAAATTATACTTTTGTCGAATCGCTCTTGTGCCTCCGTATCCCAAGCGAGAACGGCATCGTGCCATAAGCTGCTGCGCAGGAACACTCGTGCTAATGAACCTGCTCGTGGAATATCGGCAGCACCGCCTTGCTCGGCCAGTTGGACCAGTTCGCTAAGCTGATCGTATCGCATACCCCAAAGCGCCGGCTGGCCAGTTCTGTCCCTGACATGAACGGGCTCAAGCGTGTTCCTTTCGAATAGACACACCAGGAACTCTTGCTTAAGATCGGGGAACGTGTTTGACGATCGCCGGATGACAGCCGGTGCGAGCCAAACAACACGAGCAGGTACACCATCTTCATTCATGTCCCCATGCTGAAAAAGGGATACACCAGCTACTGTTAGGTCCCATAGAATGATGTCAGAGGTGACATTTGCTCGCAAATATGTATCGAAGATGTTTGGTCTGAGACGAAGATACGCTCTCTTTTGACCTCGCGTAGTGGAGTAGTGGACAGTAAACGGGTAGAAAACAGCATGCTTGTTGATGAGGTCTTTGTATTTGAGGGTTTTGAGCCTCGTGCCTGAGGGCAGAGAAATGATAGTTAACTACACCAATGGGAAGACGAAGAGGCCAGATTATTCACTCACCAAGACACTTCAACAAGCCCTCATCCTTAGCCATTTGAAGAAAGGGACGAAGCTGCTTGTTCTTCATTAATCGGTGTAAGGACCATTCTTGCCTTGAGACGTCGGGTTCACTATCCCGAACTTCCATCATATGCAGGGCTTGGTATCCATTGAGGGATCCGAAGCTAAGGTAGAACCGGAAAGGGGTAAGTGTCTCGCTGGCGGGCCAATAGCAATCGAGTCGGCACTCTGTTGCTGTACCCCTCACGAAGATATAACGCTTGGAGTACCGCCATTTGTCCTTCCCCGCGTGCCGTGTGAGTCTTGGGACGCAGAGCCCAAAAGCTCCCAGATTGCGCTTGTCCGGATTGAGGGAAAGTGGGCAGAAGGAATCTGAGACCCGTTAGGGACGATCAACGCAGCCCTACTGCAAGGCTCACTCCGACCAGATTTCGCCATGCGTTCGACAGGCGGCAGCGCGGTTCCCAAGGCAGTAGGCCATAGCCAGCACTCATTTACGGTTTTGGAGGACACTGCTGGATTCTTGTTTACAGTATTTTGGGGTGAGTGATATTCTTCCCGTTTTGACCCGACTTCTGGGAGCGGTGAGGCGCTCCTCAGACATGAAGACCGGGAAAACGGGCGGGCGAACTGGAAAAGTGCAATGAGGAACGGGTGATCGCAGCCCAGGAGCCCGTACCAAACATGTCCGCAGCCCTATGCGGTTGAATACTTGAGGGAAGAATGAATGAATCACGAATTGAAGTTTGCCGGTGGACATGACCTTTAGGTCAGAGCAAGAAGAGGCGCAAAGATGCTCGTCACGTGTTAGTCCAGCCCGAGAGGGACCACCAGTGGCCTAAGAGTCAGGGAGGGCTCCAGCTTGTATGCAGCTTTGTACTCGACTCCCGAGCCCGGCGGCGGACAGAGCGCACTTCAAGTCGGTATAGCCCACATTGTATCAGAGATAGACCCCATCCTCAATGGAATGACCGTATTTGGACCATCCTCGCGCGGATATCCATCGGCTTGGTTTTGATGTCGGAAGTTTCAATTCATCATTTGGCTGACCTCACGTTCACGTGAGCCATTGCTTGAAGACACGTCGAATTTGCGCGCAACACGCAGGCTAAGTTTGACGTGGGATCCGAGGTCGTGGCGATAGGATGCATAAGGAACTGGGTAATGAAGTGCTTCTCGTACGATGGTCAAGTCGCCGCATTAACTAAAGCAAGAGCTATGCGGTGAGCCCGAGACACAGCAGTAGCCGCTACCCGTATCGGTGAGAGTAAGATACAGTAGACCTGTACGTCATAGAACAGGCGAGTACGAACTGGCTAGTGTCTGATTGACTTGGATCTTGGATGGGCCACCGACCAGCGCGGCTTCTTCTGCATCCTCCGGTGCCTTCGCCCTGCCGGCGCTGATAAAGAATCATTCAACTACGCGGGGATGCTATGCCCAAGCATGAAGTGCGCGACGAGGCAGGGTCCCCATTATCCCCAGAAATCCCGTTGACGTCCTTTTCACACCTTGCCTTTCCACCCTTTCTACCTCACCGAGGTGCCCGGCCCAGTAGCGCGCCCCGGAATCACTCCGCATTTGCCAAGTAGGTGAGCCCCTTAAAACCACCTCTAATCATGTACGATCGACAACAATCTCAACGCCGCATCCAGGAGGTAAATTTCCTGCTCGAGCCACTCGACTATGCCAAGGGCAGCGGGCAACTCGGCGACAGGAGCCTTGAGAAGAAACCAGGTAGGCTGGGTGGCGCACGTGTCCAACACTCTCTTCCAGAGCATTCACCAATCCCAATCACTTCGCGCTTACCTCGATGTTTCTCCTCGTAGGCGTGCAAACAATGCCGAAAGCGTAAACTGGTGCGTTCAATCTTGATCTATAGCATATAATCTCCTCCACTTCTCCAGTTCTGCGACAATGACGACAAGCGTGTAGCATCTAACGCAGCTTCACAGAAATGCGACGCCCAACGCCCTCATTGCGGGACATGCCAACGACAATGGCAAGTGCAAATCAGCGTTCCTCCGCCAGTAGGATACGTGTACGTACCGCTTTTGCTCTCGCGAGCTCCCGCGCTTCTCGGAACTTCTAACGACGCTATCAACGACGCCATCAGACATCCAACTGAACCAACCTGCACCTATGACCCCATTGACGGCTTGCAGCCGGCCCCAGATACAGTAGAAAACCCAGTTGACAAAGTCAAGGTCCTAGAAACCCAGATTGGTGCGTTGGAAACGGCAGCCGCGCACAAGTTCCTTCCATCGTTTGATGTTTGACTGATAGACCTCTTCAGCTGAGCTGGCGGAGAAGCTCAATGCCGCTAGAACAGAACTTCAAAGGAAGGGTAACGATCCCGAGGTTTCCCCAAGCGAGATTGCTTACCAGCATCAAGCATCCTTCACCTTCCCAGCCAACAGTACCTCCCCGGATGCATTTGGGCTCGCGGGTCAAGGCGTAGCGCCTCCTAGTCTCATCCCGTCCAACTCACAAGGGGCCTCTGTCTACTCACATCAGCGTTACCCTTCGCAAGCGAGTGAGGTATTCTCACCTTTGTCGTCGCACGAAGGCACCTCGCAACGACGCCCATATCAACCAGGTCGGCTCGCAACCCCCATACACCCCTATGCTCGAGAGCAAACACAGGGCTCAGGCGTGAAGACTGACCGACGTTTCAATGCTCTTGGAAGCGGAGGCTTAGGGCTCTCTAATGACCTCAGTGGAGGTGGTACCGCTTATCTCGAAGATGAACCAAGCGTCGCGATGCTTTCTAAATTTGGTAGACAGGTAGGATCGGAAACCTCTGAGATATCGTCGTCTAACCCGTCACCTTCCTAGAATCAATATTCTAGTGCACGTCCGAGCATGTATCAACAACCCTCTGAGCCCATCTTTGACATAATGCAAAGTGGCTGGAGCCCGGATCTCCCCGACAGGATTAGCATGGTTAACTAGTAGGTCTCCTTCCCGTAAGAAAGCCTCAAGCTGAATGGTGTCTAAGCATCGATATCTACTTCAAGTGCGATCCTTGCAGCTCAAGAATGCTCCACAAGCCCTCTCTGATGAACGCAATCAACCTGGCACCCACGCATCCCGACTTTCCCCACCCTGCCCTTCTACATGCCATCTGTGCGACTGCTTCAAGGTGGACCAGCTGTGGTCGCGCCGACATTGGTAATATCTTTGGCGCTCAGTCGCCGAGCAACCGGCCGATTCGAGACAAATTTGCCGAATTCCATGCCAACAAGACCCGGCAGTACGTCAATCAGACCATGTCGCATGGCGAGAACATCTTCCAGGTTTGGCAAGCATGCATCATTCTTAGCTGGTGGTTCTATTGTGAAGGGCGCTGGGTCGAAGTATGGATCCAAGCTGGCTTCCAAACTCGTGCTGCTATCCCGCTTGGATTGAACTATCTGGGGATGATCAAGCGAGGACCCGATGGAAATGTTGTGAGGAACGCATATCTAGAACCACCAAGAGGTCTGCGAGAGCTTGAGGCCAGGAAGCGGGCTTGGTGGATGGCTCTCATGTTCGACCGTATTGTCAGTGTTGGTGGGTGGTTGCACTCGGTCGACGAAAGAGACATCGGAACGGAGCTGCCCTTGAGGGCGCTCGAGTATGAACTTGAGGTATCCGTCTCATTCTTACATTAGCGACCGTAACTCACGCTCGCTTCAGTTGGAAGTGCATCCGAATCCGCAGACGCTCCATACCGTAGAGGTCTTCATCCGCCACCCCATTGCCTACACAGATCCATACATTCTTTTCCTCAAGTCGATCATGTTGTTTGGACGCGTCACGGACTATACCGTCCGTATGGGTATTCGATCACCGCTGGTCAACTATGGCCGCTACGAACCACTCTCTTCTCCTGGCATGACTGGTATCACGCCTCCGACTTCTTCGATGGGCTTGGGTAGTCCACCAATAGCACAAGCACATGGCTCTCCAATCTACGTTCAAGAGGATCCTCGAAATGCACCTGGATTCAAATCGCTTGACCATTTGGTCAGCACTGATTTCCTGGAGTGTTTCCCAGCACTGTACCGCAACTGTCTGGGAGTTGGTATGGCGGCAGACGGAACTAATCTCGACACAGATTTATACCTGGCCCATCTCGTACCTCACGCGTGAGTCTTGCAGTCCCGTTTACTGCAATTTGCACCTGATACTCACCCTTTCCCAAGAGCTGTCATCACACTCCATAGTCCCTGGATCAACTTCGCGTTGGGTGATAAGTGCCCGAGCGTAGCCAGATGCATGCAAGCGGCTCGGGCCATCCTTGACAAGTACTATCTCCTTCGCAACACGTCATTCGATATCACCTGGTTGCATCCATTTGTTACGGTTTGTCGCCGTTCAGTCCTATGCTTGTGACCAACTGACTGTTCACGTCTAGATTTGTTGGTATCTTGCCGCAGTAGTGCAGATACACCTCTGCAAGCGACTGATTGAACAAGGTGAACTAGTTCTAGAAGCGAGTTGCTGGGGTGAGATCAATCTCCTGCGGTAAGTCTCACCCCATACACATGCAAGATCGATGCTCATGCTACGCCTAGGGATGCACTTATCACCTATGGCGCATACTGTCCTATCGGTAGTCGACAGGAGAAACTCCTCCACCCAATCATGAAGGAAATTATCGACATGACGTCGCAAGAGAAGCCGCTCTCTGTTGGACTCCCGCTCTATCCCTTCTCGCTCGACACAGCATTCCAAAAAGAAGAAAGAAAGGCTGCAATTACAGATGGCGCCACAGCCGGTGTCACCACAGGCATCCAGCCAGGCGAGGCGGTAGCCCCGCTGCCAGATGCTGCATACGCAGATGATGTGATCATGGCTGATGTTCGCCATGCTGGTACCAGACTTACCTTGCCCCCATTGGGTAGGAGACCGGGCATGTGGGGAGCACGGTGATGTGCGAAGCGTGTTCGCCGCCCAGACCACGACGAAAAAAGAAGGAAAAAGGATGCACAGGACAACAGGAGAATGGAATTGTTGTGTCCCGCAGGCCGCAGATTGGACGGGATGCACGGCTGAATGTACGCTCGCATGCTAAACTGTGATTTCAAACAGGGATTTGAGTTGTATCTGGTATACATATTGTCCTTTACTGCTAATATATATTTCACTCCCCTTGATACATATTTTGTTCCCTTTGATCCTGCCCTTGAACTTGATTCACACAGATCCATTTTCTCACGAGGATGTCAGAAAAGCCCAAAGTACTTATCGTGTGCCTTGGAAATATCTGCCGATCACCTATGGGCGAGGCTGTCCTTGCCCATGTAGCCAAGGAACGAGGGATCGATGTACACGTCGAGTCCGCGGGCACGGGAGGATATCATATCGGCGAGGAGCCTGATGAGAGGTCAGTACAAGTGACTAGGTCCAAGTAGCTTTAATGGTCAACCTCTATCCGAAAGAACGGTTGCTGTCTGCAAGATGGTGCGAACTCCTTCACCGATCGAGCTTCTGGTGGTTAATATGTGTGATACGATATCCAGTACGGTGTCCCTATTAGCCATGCAGCCCAACAAGTGCAGTCAAAGCACTACAGGGAATTCGACTACATCCTTGGATCCGATAAAGCCAATATGAACGCTCTGGCTAGAATCAAGCCCACTGATAGTACTGCGGATGGTTCGTAAGCCATTCCATTTCCTGTGGTGTTTACCAAAGGAACTGCGCAGTGAAACTTTGGGGAGATTACGATGATGGTAATCCAATCGCGGACCCGTATTACGGTGGCTCGGTAGGTCACTTGCTTATTACAGTTTGTATTTCAATGCTTACCGTGTGATAGGTCGGTTTCGAAACCTGCTATGAACAATGCAAAAGATATTCGAACGCCTTCCTCGATGAGTTGGTCGCAAAACAAGCTAAAAGCGCTTTGTGACAGAATTACCATAGGCCCCGCCACCCCAGGGTAAAGGTTGTTTTCTGAGATCAGGGATGTAGCCAAGGAAGCTTCTGGATAGATAAAACAACGATATTTTTCCAAATCTAAGTGATGAGCTTAAAGGAGAACCGTGGACACTCGAGCGCGCGATCGTGAACCCCGCGCTCTCCCAGTTCCCTCATTGCCCAAAACGCATTTCAGCGCCATCATACTCGTCGAGAGCAGTTCGGAATGCCGTCTCGGTAATCGCGCCAGGATATGAATCAGGTGCTGGCCAAAATTTGCGGAGAAACGACGACTGTGGTCGAAGAGGAGGGATGTACCTACAGGATACTCTCGTCAGACACCACAAAGACCGTCCATCGTGGAGAATCGCTTCACTCCGGAGCTAACTTACGTCATCTCAGTCAAGTGAATTTGCCAAGGCGGCAACCCTTGAAGCGTAAACGGAGCTTTCTGTGGAAGATTGGAGGTAGCTGGGGTGTGGATGAGGAGAAGGTCCGGACAAGCCCACCCGTTGGGGTGACTAGGATCTGAGAGGGTGACAAGTGATTAATTGTCATTTCCCCCCTGTAATCATATCAGCGCACCTTCGAATTTAGCACCCAGCTCTTGGACGGTCAACTTGAACTCTTCAATAGCCACCCGCGATTGCAAAGCCTTATGGGCGAGCTCAGAGGCTGTTGCCGCGATGTGCGGTTTTCCGAGGAGAGGGGCCAAAATATGGATGGTGACCGGCCCAGGAGATGTTGGTAGGGTTGGGACGACGAGGGACGACGAGGGGCGTTTCCGCATTTTCATGCCTGCCAGGACGGACTCCGATTGATCGTCGGAGGGGGACATGGTGGCTGGGGACACCTTGAGGGTGACTAGGAGCGGTTCCTCGGGTGATGTTTGTCCTCGTTTGGGGAACTCTGCTTGTGTTGAAGGCGGGGAATCCGGTGACGAGGTCAAAGAGAGGGAGGAGTTGGATGCCGATAGAGGCGGAGTTGGCAACCAGTATGATTTTGGGTTTAATGTGATAGGTCGACGTCCTAGCTGGGGTGAACTCGCGCCAGACGAGGTGGTGCTCGACGTTAATGTTTCCGCAAAGCTGGAGAATGAGTCGGGCTCTTCGTTGAGGATGCCTTGAATTTCCTTCCAGTGCGCCTTCAAGGTGCCTGAGTCCTTGGTTAGTGTCACTCTTGAGCCAGTAGCAAAGTTTTACCTTGTTGGTCGTACACACTCAAGATACCAATTCCGATAACTCTGCACCACTCTACAAGTCGCCGAACGCTCTCCATCGTATCTTCGAGTTCCGCAGCATTGGGCGTCATTCGTGACCGATTAACGCCATAATAATCACCGAATATTACAGCTAGATGCTTGGGTATCTTTCGACGATTGGAACGCAGAGGTTGAGGTGCTCTCCGCGGGCGAAGACAGGAAATGAAACGGTAGAGATTGAGGATGAGGTGGAATAGCCATAAGAGCGCGTGGCGAATCATAATACCACAACTCGGATAGGTGCTAGTAATGCGTACAGGTGCAGAGGTACCCTAAGCACGGGTCCAAAGGAAAGTCGAACAGTATACGTGTCCAAAATCAATCGTGATAAATGGTGACGCAGTAAACCCACGACAAGCGCTGGAGCGTCCAGAAACTAGTTATTGTAAGAAATATTTGGCTGCATTGGCTTCCAGCGGGATAACATATTAGCACCCAGGCAACGCCGCGAGAGTCGCTTGTTTGCTAGCTCTCGATCATCATACAGAAACTTTCATGGACCCACAGGTATGCTACATAGCGAATTGGCTGAAACTCTAGAGACTTCGTCTTTCAAAGCGCAGTTCCCCTGAAATCCAGCGGATTGAATCACTACGCGCAGTGCGTTAATCTTTGCAGACGGCATCAAGATGGTAACCAAGGAATCACGTACGTATGGGGAGAATCTTCGAGCCGTTTTAAAGCTCAGCGCAGAGTCTATTAATCAATGTTCATGTTCTCCTCGGTTTCTTCACCCATTTCGACATGTTCCCCAGCTAGAGCACTTCTTAGGCTTTGTAGAACTCTTTTCGCCCCTTCGATTGCCAGTGCCTGTGCCTCAATGAACTCCTCAACGAACAAACCCTCCCAGGAGCACCATGCGACCTCTCCTTCGACTCCAGAACGTTCCTCCGCAGTCGAATCGCTCGATAGAGGTTCTTTCCCTCTTGAAAAATGGATCGCGAAGACACCGCCGCCGATCAGAGAAGCAACCTCCGACTCTTCTGGGTCCAGCACCATAATGCGGTTGGCTGAAGTTCCCTCCTCTCCACGAACCCTCACTTCATTGTGCGGCGTACTAATTATGCCGATCGCAACTGCACAGGGGACTCCGGTCATCGGGATGGAACCACATTGCAAGAGAGCAAGGGATGCAGAGTTAATTAGGGAGGCTGTAGTTGATGGGTTGACGTCGAACAATGGTTTTGGGGTGGTTTTTCCGAGGGGGGTATAACTGAGCCCATTATGGGCCGGTGGGGCGAGGATTTGAAGTACAATTTGAATGAGGGTTCGCGGGTGATGCGTTAGAAGGATTGAAGAGCTGAATACCGCTTTAATTGCAGACGCGAGTAGGCGTTCAGGTGTTCCTACGGATATGGTTGATCAAAAGACCCACGGAAGGCGTATGGTCCTTGATTTGCTCACCAGCTATGCCACTTAATGGTCTCACAATGATCTCCAAGGTCGCTTTTGAAGGTATTTCTGCCGCAGTTCGCACTTCAATAGGACCAGATGCGGATGCAAGAGCTTTTGTCTCGCCTAAAAAGGTGCGCATGTTCGTGAGTAGGTATGGATGCAAGGTAGGACAAATGGAGGTAAGACAGTTCAATCGCCTGGGTTCGTCTCCGCGGCATACGCTCACCGAAACCAAAGGTGGCAAGGCGATCAAACCCGACAAATTCGATATGGAGGCTTCTCATCGCTTGAGGATGTCTATTCGACGGCCGGGTCATCTCGAATAAGTTTGATATTGAATATAGTGGCGGTCGTGGTCAAAAGTCAAAACCAATTCACATCACCTGAGCTCGTCCACGTCCACCCATCTCAAGCTACTTGGCTGCGCTGGACTAGGTGCTCAGACAATGAGCAATGCAGCAGTCCATGACGAGAGAGGACCGCTCCTACACGAGTCGCCCTTACGAAGCACGCATGAACCTGTCCCTGTCGTTTCCACAAGCCTTGTCCGTGGACTGTCCGCCCGACAGGTGCAAATCATCGCCATTGGGGGTACCATTGGTACCGGTTTGTTTCTCGGCACTGGGAGGTCACTGGCCATAGGAGGCCCAGGTACCATGCTAATTTGCTATGGAGTTACCGGTTTTATCGTCTATGTAACCCTGCTGCTGCTGGGAGAGATGGCCACGCAATATCCGGTGGCCGGTGCGTAACCTTTCATTTCATGGTCCAACCGAGCACTGATTGATAATAGGAAGCTTCACCGTTTATGCTACCAGGTTCGTGGACCCGGGTAGGAATTCTATGCTATTCCGGTTACCTGGTCTTCAATAACGCCTCTGAACAGCCTATGGCTTCGCCTTATCTTGGAACTACTGGTTAAACGACGCCGTCTCCGTTGCCGCGGACCTCACAGCAGCCCAAATACTTCTCGCATTCTGGAATCTCGATGTTGCACCTTGGATAGTCTCTACGACAATACTGGCTTTCTTACTGTGCATCAACGCCGTGGACGTCAAGGCATATGGAGAATTAGGTACATAAACTGGCCCGGGTCTCATTTGTCTTCTGAGTCTTCTGTGCAGAATATTGGTTATCGTCTTTAAAGATCGTGACCATCCTTGTCTTCATTCTTGTAGGGGCGGCTGTGAACGGTGGCCTCAACGAAGCTCGAAAAGCTATCGGGTTCGTGAATTGGACAATCGGAGACGCTCCATTTGTGGGAGGGTTTGGTGGTTTCGCCAACGTGTTTGTGACCGCGGCACTCTCTTGTGAGACCCTCGAGTTCTCAAGGTTAAAGAAGCATTTCTCATTTCGTCTAGATGGAGGAACAGAGTCGCTCGGTATCACTGCTGGAGAGACCAAGGATCCAGCACGTAACATACCACGTGTGGTTAAATATGTCTTCTTCCGGTATGTCCAAGTCATCCCCCGGGTTCGTAGCGCTGACTCCAGGTAGGATCCTGCTGTTCTATCTATTTTCGGTGGTCATTATTGGATTAAATGGTATATTGGAACATTGGTTCTCTGTAATACCGCTAATTCAACGACCAGTACCCTACACGTACCCCAACCTCTCAAACCGTAGCGTTACAACATCACCCTTTACTATAGTATTCTCGTTGGCCGGATCAAGTAAGTATTAATCCCAGGCTACTTCTTATGTGCCACAATTCAACTCGATTCAATCTAGGGACCGCTGCGTCCGCAATGAATGCTGTCCTCCTTACTTCGGTCTTGTCTGCAGGTAATCATGCACTTTTCGCAGGAACTAGGATATTACATTCGTTGGCAGTGTCAAAGGACGCAGACTCTGCGCGCGGGTACGCCAAAGCGCCTGCCTTCTTGGGCTGGACGACTCGACGGGGCGTGCCATATTTTGCACTCTTAGCCACTTGCTCAGTGTCGGCTCTCTGTTTCGGAACATCCTTTATCGGAAAGGGTCAGTTGTGGGTTTTGTTGCAGAACCTTGTTGGCGTTTCGAACCAGGTGAGTTGGTGGTACGGCCTAACCCCTCACATGAAAGGCATTCTGATTGGTAATCCTAATCTAGATTGCGTGGCTGTCCATTGGTCTCACGAGTTGGCGATTCCGAACAGCATGGACTCGGCAAGGGCGTTCAATGGATGACCTTCCCTTCCACGCGCCTTGGACCATAGGGTGGGGTCCACCTTTCGTGGTATGACATCGGCGTTCTTACATGCAATCGCCTCAGTTGGCTGATCTGAAAGAACCTAGGTCCTCTCTGTCATCACCATAATGACCAGTATGACATCCCGTCCCTTTTAATTAGCTTATACTTACATGCTCACGTTTTCAGGCCAGATGTATCCTCTCGTCTACCCCAGAGTGGTTCTCATCGACATCGTGTCGCTTTACCTCCAAATCCCGCTCTTCTTCATTTGTTTCATTTCCTGGAAATTCTTGGCACAAACCAAAGTAGTCAGACTTGATATGGCTGATCTCAGTGTCGACGAATATGTCCCCGACGAAGAAGCAAGACAGGAAATGGAAGCAGGGGAGGCACAACGACAAAGCCGATTGAAGGGGATCGGTTCATGGAGGTGGAGGCTGTACTACTGGCTAGCATGACCGCTTTCTTTGAAGAATAATTATTCCCCGTTCATTGGGGGATCTTCACCAAACACTGCTCTTGCAAATTCCCTGGAAAGGCGCGGGGAACGCCTTTCCCCACTGTTTGGAGCCATTTATGACACGGGGCCATCATTTCCGTCTAAATCCTGTCATTCTAGGGTCCCGTATCTCTACACTTGTCCAAGAGCCGACATTCTTATGTGACGCTCTTACTATGAGCGAGTAGGTCACTTGGGGATGCTATCGCTTACGTGAGAGTATACTTTTTAATTTCAGCCGCCTGTCGCATTAAGCTGACTATCCAGTCCAATACCGATCGCCCTTACGATTGGAGTACCAGAATGTTCCACAGCCCCGATATCTCATAACAAGTTGTCGTTTGTTGGTAAACTAATCGCGCCCATTGAGGTGCGGAATTTATGTATCTAGTGCCTGTACATCAGGAGGAAAGCGAGATGCACGGGCCTCGTCCGCTCGCTCCTCTTCAATCAATCTTCAACAATGGCGTCTAGCATCAATACTAGCAATTCTCCTCTACCTATTCTACGGCCATTGGCGACGAAGGCGAACCTGAATTTGAGCATTAACCTGACTTAGTGGTGTCGGTTAATAGATGCTGTCTAAGCGTAGAAATCATGGTATGTTTTTCCACTGATAGGTTTAGTGCACCTCAAAAGTCGCGGCACACTAACCTTGGTCGATTTGCACCCGGAGGCTGTTAGGGACGTGCTATCGATATGCTATACGTGCAGACGCTTCGAATCGTTATTCAACGAACACCGGCTACCGTAGGAGGACAAGCGATCCCATCAGAATAATATTAATCAGCTCCTTTGGTTCCGCTTCGCTCACGACCATCGCCCGCGCCACCCCGATGCGGATCCATTGATCAATGAATGCCAACCACGCGACCCTCGTGCACTGGGTCGCGAGTTGCTTGGTTCTCAGATGCGGCACTGGTAGGGTCTTGCACGACTCGGCTCCTCTCATCAAAGATTCTTATAGCCCTGCTCGCTTAGACTACTGGATTCTACTCCCCTCTTATTGGTACGGAGCTTCCGTCCCTACCTTGTAGAACCCTGTCCTGGTCGATGCCCCCGTTTCGTCCCGATACGGCCTCCTGATAGCCTGTAGGCGTTGTAAAGCGGCTCCTTCAGTCTGAACCTTGACTAGACTAATATTCTGCACATCTCCAAGATTTTCTTCCCTAAGTCAATGCAGCTCTCACAAGCACCTTCTCTCGCGTTGATGGTTTACGAAATCTTCTGTATTCGTGTTTACTACGCGGCAAGGCCAGCAACCCGAAAGTGATACGTCCGGCGCTAGGTCCCGTATCCCTAACTGAGGCGAGGACTGTCGAAATTTGGAGCAGAAAGACTGATGCGATATCCGCTCGAACGGTAGCTGTACAGATGGGCATCGGAATAATGGATAGACCAGAGGCGATAGATCAGACCCCACAAGCATGCTGTACAGAGGAATAAGAACAACGCTCGATAATAATCTCAATCCGGCACCCATGTTAAGGTTCTACAAACTCTCTTCTGCCGAGACTAAGTCTCGAATTGACGAAAGCAACAATGCCCTCTATACCATTTATATCCCCCAAGTCTCCTTCTCCTTCCAATATGCGGCGCAGTCTTGGTCAATGATTGATAACCGATCCACTTTAAATTGGGTACCAAGGCATTTTGGACGATTGGGTTGCCCTCAAGCTCACTATTAGCAGGAGAGCCTACCTCTCTTAGGACTTTGCAGCTTTTGTAGCGGAAACAAAGCCTCATA
>Ga0307513_10007077_pt1 | contig 14581 bp, 15 predicted proteins | sample 15_EM_MG_FD_202174 | JGI IMG/M metagenome (GOLD analysis project Ga0307513, IMG submission 202174) | Populus trichocarpa ectomycorrhiza microbial communities from riparian zone in the Pacific Northwest, United States - 15_EM | ecosystem: Host-associated > Plants > Roots > Unclassified | place... | reverse complement strand
CATGCGTATGAAGCCCTGAGCCAACAACTCCAGAACCTGGAAGTTGGTGTCCTTGGTCAGTCTACCCCCTCACTCACCAGTCCAATTCGCGCTTCTGACGCCTAGGCCCGTTGACAGTGAACAATGTGGGCCGCTCGCACGACATGCCTGTCTATTTCGACCAAACAGATCAGCAAGAAATCGACGACATCCTGCAAATCAACATCCACGGCACTCTCGCTATCACCAAGCTCATCCTGCCTTTCATGCTCGCCAAGTAACGCCCGTTCATTTCTTCCCCGTCTGAGTTACTGAGTTGTGCCTCCCGTGCTTGCAGGAAGAACGGCTTGATCCTGAACATCGGCTCATTCGCGGGCAAAGTCCCCTCTCCCATGTTGGCGACCTACTCCGGTAGCAAAGCGTTCCTCGCAGCCTGGAGCCGCGCGCTCGCCGAAGAATACCGCTGCAAGGGCATCACCGTCCAACTCGTCAACACATTCTTCGTTGTACGCCCAACTCTCTCTCTCCTCTCCCCCCTCTTCCCCTCTTGCCAATCTCACACAAGCGCCCCCTTGCCTTAGGTCTCAGCAATGTCTAAAATCCGTCGGCCGAGCATCACGACGCCCACACCAAAAGCCTACGTCAAGTCCGTCCTGGGCCACCTGCAGCTCGCGTGCGGCGCCGTCGGCCAACCGTTCACGACGACCCCGTACTGGTCGCACGCCGTCGTCGAATGGGCCATTGACATGCTCAACTGGCCCGGCATCTTCATTTCCTACACGCATGGTACGAGCGTCCACTCTCACTGTTCCCTGTGCTGTCCCCTGTGCTCCTCCTATAAATATAAAGACCGTGGCTGACCCGCCGTTAGGTTTGCACATCAACATCCGCCGTCGTGCGCTGAAGAAACGCGAGAGGGAGGATATGAATATGAAAACGAAATAGATGAGGTTGATAGTCTTCATCACCACACCACCGTCATGCCTGGCTTGTCATACGCACTACTCCATCGTTCTTCCATTTATGCATCGGGTTCATCGGGTTCATTGGGTTAGAGCGGGGACTCTTCCCTCTGGGTTTCTTCACATAGTAGTTATTCCACGGGGCGTAATAGACGCGATGCGGGGATATATTCATCACAAGTCGAGTCGAGAGAAGAACAGGGACCGAACGTGTCAGAGTTCTGATAGGCTACATGTGTGGTTACGAAGCGCAAACGAGGCAAGAATCAGGGAGGCTACTGGCTACGTGGGTGGAAGCAAGCAAGGCAAAGTCAGGTATTGGAAACTAGACCCATAACCCATTCCGAACGAGGCGAGAACAAAACCAAAACAGCCAAGGGATGGGAGCATAGAGGGAGGACATTAGAGATAAATACAGTGTGGTTAGCGAGTTGTTGATGCTAAGCTGGTGTGGCGTGTACGTCGGAACGAGAGCCAGAATAGTAATATAGGCGTGAGAGAGTCGAACAGAGGAGAGAGAGACTAGTAGCATGTGCTTCTGTATGGGGGATGCTACAACAGTGCAATTCGCGCTGATTCTGATTGGGAGAGTAGACACCGAGATGGGTTCGAGAAAAGAAAAGAGCGACAAGTACTTCAGCCTCTGCTCATCATTAGACTGACTGAGCGAGGCGGCTGCGTTTTGTTGTTTTGGATTCGATACGGACGAAACAGGCTCCAGTCATTGAATTGGTTCAGTTTGATTGTAGGAGGCACAGAGATCGCGAGACGATTTGATAAACGTCAACGAGGGCGGAAAACGAGACAGAGACAGGGTTGATGCTTGTTGCGGAGAGGGTCGAAGGTCGAAACTGGGGTCCTCGAGTGAAAAAGACTACACCACCTTCAGGTTCGAATGGCTCTTCATCTTCCTCCAAAGGGACTTGAAAGGCATGAGCGAGCCACCGCTCTTCCTTCTGTCCATTTTGACGTTGTGTTGCGACCAGGAGGAGCTAGAGCAGAAGTTGTTCGAGGACTGCCATGCAGAGGGCGGTGCACGCCCAAAATGGTTGTCAAGGTGGTGCACCGAGGCGTTCTTGGTAGCGTACTCCCTAGGCAGCGCGGGGCTTGCAGGGAACGTCGCTGTGGTCGGGGTCGGAGGGAGGCTCTTTTGCTGTTGCTTGGGGTACAGGCGCTTAATCGGCGATATTGGGATGCGGGCAGGAAGCGGGATTGTGAGCTGGCTCCATGCAACAACCCTTTCCGCGTTGGCATGGCGGATTTCTTGAAGGTAGCGGAGGTCGGAAGCACGCTCAATCCTAAGAAGGGGGGTGGACAGGTTAGACAAAAGTAGGGGGTTTATGGAATATAGCGACGTACGCCCGTAAAGTCTTGAGCTCTTCGAAGAACTCCCGTGGGTCAGCAGGTTCGTCGATCATGGAGAGGTCGAACCAAACTTTGACGAAGGGGTGGCACTCGCGGCTCTTCGAAGGCGCGCGTTCTTCCTCCTCGTCCGACTCTTCAAAGGAAGGGTGGGCGAAGTTAGTGGAAGGCGCATGACGTGCCGAGAATGGCTGCGACGCCTTGTTGTGGAGCGTCCCAACGTTGGCAAGCGTAGACGATGAGTTGGCATGCGGATGGGCGACGCGAGTGGCGCCACTCAGATCCGTAGCAGCCGTGGGGGAAGGAGGGCTGAGTGTATTCCGCCTCCGTGCGCGTCGGGTATCGGTCTCGAGATCCGATCCAGACGATGGGCACCGGAAAGTGGGGATGTAGGGCGAGTCCGACGCTTCGGAGGATACAGTGCAGAAGGAGAAGGTCGAATTGGTCGAGGCAATGGAGATGGGGCGTGGTTTTGGAGCACCACGGATTGGATGGGAAATTTGTGGCACAACGGGTCGAGGGTGAGTATCGATGCTCGAGGCAGACGAGGAAGAGGAAGAAGAATGCGCGTCAAAGGTGATACCTGACATGAGTGTAGAGAGTCTGTAGTCGTCTGACTGGATATCAGCGTCGTCCAAGTCCTCGACGCTGATAGTATCCTTATTGGATCCCTCGAACACGGACGGCTGATAAGGGTGATGGTGGTGATGGTAGTGCTGCTGCTGCTTGATCCGCGTCTCCTGCCGATAGGACTCTGCTTCGCGTGCGTGGTCCTCTTGCTGGTACCGATCAAAACGCGTCATCTCGCGGGGAGGAAGGACAGGGGCAAGGGCGGGTCGAAAGCCGCGCTCGTCGCAATGGGAGACGCGTACATGGGCATCCATGACAGTATGGACGTATGCGTCCTTCCATCCGAGGTAGTTGGTTGGTTTGAGTGGCGGCCTCCCACACGCCTCGTTTGGCCGGGTCGGCCAGACAGGGACGCACATATCCTCGTCCATGCCCTCGCCGGGGACTCTGCGGGGCGGGGAGGTGTGCACGAGATTGATATGGAGTCTTGGTTGGGCCGGCTGGGACGCAGCGGCAAGCGGGAGGGTGGCACCCGCGTGGCGTGCCTTTGTCGTCGCCACCGCGCTCATTGGGAGATCGACGGTGCGGACGAAGGCGAGGTACCTGTGCATGCGGGGGACCATGTCGCATGCTTGGAGGGTGGCATGGGGGTCGTTGAGCGGGGCGAGAGTGGCGAGGGGATCGATGGCTACAACGACGAAAACGCCAGGTTCGAGCGCAGCTCGGTAGAAAGCTGTATCGTAGTCCAACCCATGGGCCATCGAGCACAGGGAAGGGGGTATGAGAGGAAAGCGGGAGAAGGCTGAGGGGAGGGAGGGAGAGAGTTAAAAGGACGTGAGACATGTGGCCAAACGACGTAAGAGAATAATCGATTCCAAATCAAGTAATCTTCTTTCTTTTTTTGATGGCCGGTGGCAGGTCGTCTCCTCGTCCCTGCCCATTCACTGCCCATTCAGTCTCAAATTCAGTCTTCTGACATCTTTCCGTGGCTCCCGCGTGCGCGCGCGCGCCCGAGGCCCGAACCGCCAAGGCCTGCTCCGTCCCGCTCCCCCGCTCCGTTCCCCGGTGGGTCACTCAAGCCCCCCAGACGGTCCAGAATATTCACTGCATGGCGCCGCCGCCGCAACCATCTAAGATGGTGGTGACCAAGTTTCCTCACTCATCTCAAGTGGCACCAACTCTCAATTCAGTCTTCATTCCGCAGCAAGAGCAAGAACGGAACAGTACGGTACAGGAGCCTACAGAGGCCAGCCACACAACGACCAACTAAATGGGGACGACTAAACGGGGAATAAAACGGCGATAAGAACTTGGCAAAGGGTCAGAGGGGGCAGAGAACGATGGGAGGCGCATCGCCAGAGGAGACCAGCCGCGGCCAAGCAGGGACAGACAACGGACAACAGACAACAGGCGATGAGCAGCAGCGAAGAGTGATGGACGCAGCAACGAGGCATCACGTTCGACGACCATTGGTGTGCATACTGAGCAGTCGGCTTTACCCGAGTCGATCTCTGTTTGGTGAACAATAATGAATAGAAGGTGCATCGTCAGGAACACAAACCAGCATAATAAGAGTGCGGGTAAAAGTTACGACCACCTTCCTGCATGTCGCCGGTCCAGAGCGGAGGAGCTGCCGATCGCTAGGTGCTTTGTGCTAGGTGCTTGCATGTCTTGCATGTCTTGGAATCGGTAATGTCGTCATGTCATCATTGTTGAAAATCACAGACTCGGCATCAAAGGAGAGACTCGGCATCAAAGGAGGCTCTTCACTTGTTCTCATCCATCTGCCAACACTGCTGAAAACACTCTCATTTATCTACGTTAACAACTTCAATATGGATCCTCCAAGTAAGTCCTATCCTCTTTTCCTTCGTCGATTCCACACTGACCTTTGGAAGCTTTTGCATTCACCGAAGCTGAACTGAATAACACCGGTCTTCTGGGCGATGGCGAGTCCCTTGGTCCTTTCCGCGTCTATGCCACACTTACCATCTCCTTGTAGGCCTTTCTGATTTCGCCCTGGAGGTGGTCGCGACCATGAAAAAGCATCCGGGGCTGTTGAGCGAGTCCCTTAATTTCTTTCCGCGTCTATACCACACTTATATAATATACTCAGGACTTTCCCTTTTCGCTCTCGAGTGCATGAATCTCAGGGGCCACCAACTCAAGGACCTTGGCTTGTCTGTGGTGTCTTCCAATCCTTCCGCCCCCACCATCACCAGTGATTCCACTGTTCTCTCCCAGTACACCCCCGACGAATACGAGAGAGCTTCTTACTATAACGGCATCACCGGGGACCGCGACCACCCGGAACTCGTTTACCGTTCGGATTTCCTCACTACACCCTTCCCCAAGCCCGTCGGCAGATTCGTCCATCTCCCTGTCAAGTCGCTCCGTGGCGTCTTTGACACCTCGCTCAATGGTGTCTGGGACGTTGTCGGTCCCGAAATTCGTGACCTGATCAAGGCTCGGAAGATTAACTGGTCGTCCGTCGACCCTGCCCGTTTCTTCACCCACGGACCACCGGGAGAGGAGGGGAGCCTTGGTCCCGTCGTCATTTGGGTTGGCGTCATTCCTCGTTCTACCTCCTCCGAGACCGCCCACGAGGTCTCCCAGGAGATCCTTGCGCTCCTCCTGAAGAATGGAGTCGACGATGCTGTTGTGGAATGGCGCGAGGCCGTCGTGCAGAGGCTAGTAGGTCCACCCCTTATGCGCCATGTCGACAATGCCACCCACTATGTCCGCCGAATCCTCACTGCTCTTCTCGGCATTCCCCTTGCGACCCAAGGGATGGAAGAGGAGGGTGCCCAGGGCACTCTCACCCTCTGGTTCCATGAGAATAGAGACAAGGACGGCAACCCTAGCGACAACGTTTACGGGGTCAGCAATTGCCACGTCCTTCGTAAGGACACCACAGTCAAGTACGAGTACAGAGACGCCGCAGCCAAGGACCACGTTAGAGTTTGCGGAATGCGTCGATTCCAGCAGGGCCTCGACGAGATCAAGAAGGCCATCAGTGACCACAGCATTGTCGCCGACCTTAGGGCCCGACAGATCGTCGGACTGGAGGCGAAGGAGACGCAGGACCTGGAGGACGCGAGAGCGATGCGCGCGAAACGACGCAAATTGGAAGACGAGAACGAGGCTATCGCCGATCTCGAGGCCTTCTACAAGGAAGTCAAAACTCACTGGTCCGATATTAATCTCGACCGCAACATTGGCCACGTTCAATACGCCGCACCCATCACAGTCGACGTCGAAGGCGGCACACGGCACACCTCGGACTGGGGTGCGTTCTTGGCCGCTGAGGCAAAGGTCAGGAAACAGTTTGAGGGCAACGTCGTTGATCTGGGTGCGTTCCGACTCATCTTTCTCATATTTACCTCGTCTAACGAAAACAACCCTATTCAGGATCTAAGTATTCTATTCCAGAAGTTACGAGGATGTTCTGTTCCCCGGGTGCTGGTGCGACCACGTTCGTGTTTCCCGCGGGGAGAAAGCTCAGGGTTGAGGGGTGCGCCACAAAAGAGGATCTTGCCAACCCCGCCGGGTTCGACAACGAAGGCCAGCGTTGTCTTGCTGTTGGTAAAGACGGCAACGCTACCGGCCTCACTGTGGGACGCTACGCTGGCCTGGTGTCATTCACTCTCAACGAAGTCGGCATCGACTCCGTCGAGCTCGGCATCTACAACTCGGGAGTCGATAGTAGCGAACCCTTCTCCGCCAAGGGAGACTCGGGCGCCCTCGTCTGGCACACGACGAACGACACAGCTCGCATCGTTGGCCAGCTTCACTCTGGAAGTAACAAAGGCGGCTCTACCAGCAACCATGTCACTTATTGTACCCCTGGCTGGTTCCTCCTGAACCAGATCAGGAAGAGGTTCGAGCACGCCGACTTCTACCGTACCACCTGGTAATGACGCCTAGGTCTTGGATGCGTGGGCTCGTCGCTTAGGTGTGTTCTATCTTCTCCCCGTCTTCCGGATCGTATAACTAAGGGTTTTGGTCCACGATTTAGGCCTTGACTCGTGAATTCGTCGTCAGACACCCTCATCATCCGTGTATGGCATATCCCTTTCTTGACTGTATGTTTCTCCCCATCCGTAAAGAAACATTACATAAACCCCATAATTGTCACCGCGTTTTACGAATGGACAGTGTGTTTTGTTGTTAAACCGTGTGTGATCAATGAGCTGAAGTTCGATGCCTGGGTAACGGTTGAGTTGAGCATATGAGCCACCGACGCAGAGCGGCACTTCTCTCCTTCTCGTAACGAGAAGTCCTTGAGTTTCCACGAATCAACTCCTTACAACTCAATCTCACGACTTAAACTCACGCCTCTTAGGACTTTGCTTTCGTGACTGAGTAAGCTCAACTTGAGGACCTTCGACTTGAAGCTTCTCCACTTAGAACATTCGACTTAAGGACGGTCGACACGATCGACTTCACCCGAATGTGCGTACCCTCGTCTATCTGTGTTCGATTGACGCCGTTAATAACGTCGGATTTGTAGGACTCGATGACTTGGTCCTATAGACGACGTCCGGCATTGCTGAGACGACGTCGGTGCGAGATCGAGTATTTATCGTCTTCTCCGCTCTCGCCCTCGATATAGCAATAAACGGGCTGGTAATGTTGAATGTATGAAATATCTTCTCACGAATTGTGTTGGCGTTTCAGGAACCTTCGACGTTGCAAGTTAACGAGGTGTAAGTTGGTTAGAACGGTGACGTCCTCCGTTCTTATAAGTAAAGATACTAACGCTATCTAAAGTAAGGAGGAATACGTAGCCTACGACGACGCTCTACGGAATACGCAATCTAACGAAACATTACACGTTTTCGACATCTATAATACTCTCTTTTGATTCCAAATCCAGTAATCTTCTTTCTGTTGATGGCCGGTGGCAGGTAGTCTCGCCCCTGCCCATCAGTCACTGGCATCTCTCCGTGGCTCCCGCGTGCGCGCACCCTCAGCCCCTCCCGCGCTGTCCCCCCGTGGTCGGTCACTCAAGCCCAGACGGTCTAGAACATTCACTGCGTGGCGGCGCCGCCGCCGCAAGAACAGAACAGTACGCTACAAGAGCCCACGGAGGTCAGCCACACAACGACCGACTAAAGGCGGACGACTAAAGGGGGAATAAAATAAGAACGTGGCAAAGAGCCAGAGAGGGACGGGGGACGCATCGCCAGAGATCTCATGCTCGACGACCATTTGTGCATACTGAGCAGACGGCTTCACCCGAGTCGATCTTCTCATCCTGCTTCTCTGTTTGGTGAACGATGGTGAATGGAAGGTCATCGTCAGGAACACAGACGAGCATTAAAAGACCGAGTGCGAGTAAAGTGACACACCGCACCTCCCTGCGTGTCGCCGATCCAGAGCGTCAAATTATCTCGGAGGAGCTGCATGATCAAAGTCGGCTCTCCTCTGAGAGGGTGTCGAGCCCGTCAGTCGCACCGTCAAACGCCTACTTGGCGACGTGGCACGCACGATCGGGTGAGTTGAGAATCCCGCAGTGGAATACAGAGGAGTTGAGTGCGAGACCGAGGCGGATTGGGTGGGTGGTTGGGAGTTCAGTGACAACAATTGTAGGCCTCGAGCGACTTGTCGGCGCTATCCTTACGCCGTCGCCAGTTGGAAACCGTGTCTTGGAACGGTTACTGTTGAAAACTAGACAAAATCAAGACTCAGTGAGCAATTAGCAAACTGATTATGTATAGATAGGTGTACTTAGATGAAATCACTACGGTACAGGTCAGACATAAGGAAAAGAGGTATTACGAAAGGTACAGACTCTGTGAACGAACTGAGTCTGAGGAGTGCTACGAGTGCGTTTTATACGAGTAGACCGAGACCACTAAAGTAAGACCTACGTGAAACCAATGCGTCGCTGCATCTCGTCATCATTGTTCGGCAGGGAATATAAGAGGGGGCTCTTCACAAACCCTATGACTCTATCTGATAACTTCTGAACTGCTAATTTTGCTAAACACTCTCGTCTATCTACATTAACAACTTCAATATGGATCCTCCGAGTAAGTCCTACCGTTTTTTCCTTCGTCTATTCCACACTGACCTTTTGAAGCTTTTAGACTCCCCGAAGCTGAACTGAATAACGCCGGTCTTCTGGACGATGGCGAGTCCCTTAGTCTATTTGCGCGTCTACGCTACACTTACTATCTCCCTTGTAGGCCCCACCATCTCCAGCGATGCCACCATTGTCTCCCAGTACACCCCCAGCGAGTACGAGAGGGCTTACTACAACGGCATCACCGGGGTCGGCGACCACCCGCAACTCGTTTACCGTTCGGATTTTCTCACTACACCCTTCCCCAAGACCGTCGGCAGACACGCCTATATCCCTGTCAAGTCGCTGCATGGAGTCTTGGGCACCCCGCTCAATCGTGTCTGGGGCACTGTCGGTCCCGAGATTATTGACTTGATCGAGGCTTGGAAGATTAACTGGTCGTCCGTCGACCCTGCCCGCTTCTACACCTATACCCAGGGACAGCCGGGGAGTCTCGGTCCCGTCGTCGTATGGGTTGGTGTCGTTCCTGGCTCTACCTCCTCTGAGACCGCGCATGAGGTCTCCCAAGAGATCCTTACGCTTCTCCTGAAGAATGGAGTCGAGGATACTGTTGTGGAATGGCGCGAGGCCACCCTGCAGAGGCTGGGCAGGTCCATCTTCTCCCAGAACTGAGGGCTTCGGTCCACGATTTAGGCCTTGACTCGTGAATTCGTCGTATCTGTAATCGTAGCTTTCGTCGTCAGACACTCTCATCATCCGTGTACTGCGTATCTCTTTCTTGACTCGTATGTTTCTCTCACCTGCTTCCCCGCGCATAGCAAATCTTTACATAAACCCCATACTTGTTACTGCGCTTTACGAATGGATACAATGTTTTGTTGTTAACCCGTGTGTGATCAGTGAGCTGAAGTTCGATGCCTAGTAACGGTTGAGTTGAGCATATTGAGCCATCGTCTCGAACCAACTCCTTTTTACAACTCGATCTTACGAGTTATACTCGTGCCTCTTAGGACTTTGCTTTCGTGACTGAGTAAGCTCGACTTGAGGACCTTCGACTTGAAGCTTTTCGACTTGGAACATCCGACTTACCGACTTAAGGACGGTCGACACGTTCGACTTCACCCGAATGTACGTACCACCGTCTATCTGTGTTCGATTGACGCCGTCGACAACGCTGCCTTTGTAGAACTCGATGACTTGGTCCTATAGACGCCGTCCGGCATTGCCGAGACGATGTGGTGCTGCGAGCTGGAGTACGATGACGTCTTCGTCGTCTTCTCCGCTTATCACAACACTCTCGCTCTCGATATAGCCATAAATGGGCTGGTAATGTTGGCGTATAAATATCTTCTCACTAATAGTGTTGGCGTTACCGACGTTGCAAGTTAACGAAGTGTAAGTTGGTTAGAACGGTGACGTCCTCCGTTCTTATAAGTAAAGATACTAACACTATCTAAAGTAAGGAGGAATACGTAGCCTACGACGACGCTCTACGGAATACGCAATCTAAAGAAACATTCTTATACGTTGTCGACATCTATAATACTCTCCTTAGATTCTAAATCCAGTAATCTTCTTTCTGTCAGTTGCTGGTGGCAGGTAGTCTCGCCCCTGCTCTACGCGCTCCCGCGTGCGCGCCCGCGCCGAAGGCCCCAAGGTCTGCCGCGTCCTGCTCCCCGCTCTCCGTCCCACTCAAGCCCCACACGACGGTCTAAAATATTCACTGCGTGACACCGCCGCCGCAACCATCTAAGATAGTGGTGGCGGAGCTTCCTCATGTCAAGGGGCATCAGGTCAAGTTTCAATTCATTCTTCATTCTGCAGCAAGAGCAAGAACAGAACAGTACGGTACAGGAGCCCACAGAGGCCAGTCACACAACGACCGACTAAAGGGGGACGACTAAGGGGGGGAATAAAACGGCGATAAGAACGTGGCAAAGAGCCAGAGAGGGATGGGAGGCGCATCGCCAGCTACGACCAGCGGCGGGGGAGGGGAGAGAGGGGACGGACAACAGACAACAGGCGACGAGCAGCGAGGGGTGATGGACGCAGCGAAGACATCACGTTCGACGACCATGTATGTGCATATAAATGCTCAGTCGTCTTGGACGGCTTCACCTGAGTCGACCTTCTCATCCTGCTTCTCTGTTTGGTGGACAATAGTGCATCGTCAGGAACATAGACCAGCATAAACAGGCCGAGTGCGGGTAAAAGTTACGTACCACCTTCCTGCATGTCGCTGGTCCAGAGCGTCAAATTATCTCGGAGGAGCTGCATGATCAAAGTCGAATCTTTGTAGCTCTCCTCTGAGAGCGTGTCGAGCTCGGCAATCGCATCGTCAAACGCCTGCTTGGCGAGGTGGCACGCACGATCGGGCGAGTTGAGAATCTCGTAGTAGAATACAGAGAAGTTGAGTGCGAGACCGAGGCGGATTGGGTGGGTGGGTGGAAGTTCAGTGACAGCAACGTCCGATGCAGCCTTGTAGGCCTCGAGCGACTTGTCGGCGCTGTCCTTGCGCTTGTCCCCAGTGGCGAACTCAGCAAGGTAACGATGATAGTCGCCCATCCTGATAGAGTTGAAAAAGCCGGGTCAGGTCTCCACATCACGAAAGACAAAGGAAGCACCAGGGCTGCGTTTACGCCCAGTCGGGTGGAGGGTTCGGTGGGGTGGGAAGCAGATACAGTGGCAAATGAAATTGGAGAAAAAAGAAAAAGGAAAAACTAACATCTTGTGGTAGAAGACTTTGGACTCGCCAGAAGCGGCCGAGGGGATGAGGTGCTTCTCGAGAACGTCGAGGATGTCCTCGCAGATCTTTGCGAGCTCAGTCTCGATCTTCTCCCGGTATGTCTTGATCATGGCAACCTGGGGCTCGTTGCCCTTAGACTCTTCCTTCTGCTCAATCGACGAGACGATGCGCCAGCTGGCACGGCGGGCGCCGATGACGTTTTTGTAAGCGACGGAGAGGAGGTTGCGCTCTTCGACGGTGAGCTCCTGGTCCGACGACGCGACGCGCTTCATGTTCTCGACCATTTCTGATAGAAGAAGTCAGCGACTGAGACGGCGACGCAAGGGACGAGGTGTGTGCGAATTCGTCGAGGAATGCGGGGTAGATCGAGGGGATGCTGACCTTCGTAACGCTCAGCCTGCTCGGCGAGCTTTGCGAGGTAGACAGAATCTTCGCGAGACATCTTCTGGCAACGGGAGAGGGAGCGTCAGAACTAGTCAGACTAGTGGTGCCTAAAAGCACGTGAGCGAGGGGGAAGGGAGAATAGACGTACGTCGTGACAGTCGACGAGGAAGAAGATGGGACGAGGGGGTGGTTATTGAGGTGATTGGTGCTGGATGGAGACAAGTTGACGAGGGTTGGGAGTGTCGCCCTCCTTATTAGGATGCGACTTCACCACCTGCGTCCCAAAACCCTGCGCCCTGGGCAAGCGGTCAATGGCCCCTAATTCACATCCATGCCATTCGCCCATGGGACTATACAACCCATACGGATACCGTGTTCATTCCCACCATCAGTCTCTCTGTCCACCATGTCCACCCACTAGGTTTCCAGCGGAGTATACAACGAACCCCTGTCAGCCAGCCACCTCATCCGCAGCCCACGGCCGAGATTCCCAGGTTCCGATCGCAACTGCCACCGACCAGTTCCGTGGAGTAAACCAAGAAGTCCCACTCGTCTATTCAAATCAGTCTTTCAACGCTGCACTATTATTATTCAAACCCTAACCCATACTGTCTCAGCCGCCGCCTTCCTAACCCGGTTCATCACTGCCAGCCCCTCGTGCGTTTCCTCAACCCCCTCTACTAGGATAACATCTACCCCCTCCTGATCCAGCGAAATAAGTCCGTCAAATAACACACGAGCCGTCACTGATGGCTCTCCCAACGCGCCGAGAGCGCGTCGACTCCACTCAACTCGAACCCTCAACCCCGCCTCGTCACCCCCCTCGTACTCGGGGGTGCCTAGTGCAGCCGTGAGGGGCGAGTCCGGGCAGGAGAGCAATCCGACCTTGACCGGCCGGGCACCGGCCTCTCCAACTGCGGCACATGGAAGCTGGTCGAGAAGAGAAGTGATTGCCTCCCTCACACTGGGGACTTTCTCCGCGCCTAACTTAGAATCCGTACTCCCTGAATTCGTCTGCATGAGGAGGTAAACTGGGCTCCGCGGTGCATAATGCCGGTATTTCATCCCAGGAGTCGTAGGAGCAGCCTCCTGCTGTTCGTCCTTGTAGTCCCGACGATGGACGAGCACCTTGACACCACTGCCCTCTATGACCCTCTCCAGGTCCTCGACAGTGACGCCCCCTGGCCGCAGGACGCGCAGATGCCCGTCCGCCGCCAGGCCATCCACAACGGTGCTCTCGAGCCCCACATCGCACGCGCCACCGTCCAGGATGAGCGACACGCGCCCATGGAGGTCAGCAGCAACGTGCTCCGCCTTGGTAGGGCTGGGCTTGCCAGACGAGTTGGCAGACGGCGCCGCGAGGGGCGTATTCGCCAGCGCGATCAGCGCCCGTGCAACGGGGTGCGAGGGCTCCCGCACTGCGACCGTTGGGTGTCCCGCTGTCACGATGCTCGGCACTACGTCTGGATTCGCGGGGAAGAGCAGCGTCAAGGGCCCAGGCCAGAATGCGTCCATTAACTTTGCGTAAGTTGATGGGATGATATACGAAGGCGGGAGGAGAGACTGTAGCATAGCTCTGGAAGAAATATGTACGATTAGTGGATTGTCCGATGGTCGTCCTTTTGTAGAATAGATAAGGGAGACTGCAGAGGGGTCGAGAGCTGATGCGCCCAGTCCGTAAACGGTCTCTGTAGGGAATACGACCACGTTCTTGTCTTTGGTCAGGATCTCGGATGCCGTGCGTAAAGCAAATTCGGTATCAGGCGCTGAAATGGACACGGAGCCATCTTCGCTGAAGGTGATGGAGTAAGGATCACAATTTAAAACTCGTGTTTCCATTGTGGATGCTGCCGTCACTAGGGTACGGGTTCCTACTAGGCGATTGAGAAGGCGACGAATGGCTTGCATGATGCCCCCCAAAAATGGGTTCAGAGGAGTAATATGGCGGTTTCTACGTGTTATTTCACTATTTCTAAACGTGTTTGGTCAGTCTCCGGGATTCAGATAAGGCACCACAAATCAAAGAACACACCAAAGAGCAAACCAATCGCTCTATCCGTGTTCGCGCCTGTCCGTCCGGGCAACGCTTTATCTTGCTGTGGTATACTACCAGTACCCCTGATGCGAAAATCCCGAATATTTAGATAAATTCCTAGACCTGGAGCGGGACGAGGGTGTAAATGACTCGGCTGAGCCACATCTTTGGACGGAGCGTCGATCTTGACCTCAGAGGGCTCATCAACCTCGAAGGCACGGTGTATGTCCTGGACGACTGTGTTGGAGATCGAAGTTGAGACGGGCTGAGCACGTCCAACCTTGACAGGACAAGGGGGGCACAAGGCAAGCGAACGAAATTCTAGAAAATGCCCAAAATTCCAGCGAAACAGCAAATAAAACTGAGTACAGATGATGTACATTATCGTAAAGAGAGCCCACATATCCCCCTTGTACTTTCACCTGTACGAGTCTTCAATCAAAACCAGCCGAGCACAAAGGACACAAACTCATTGTCCCTTTTGCCGGCGAATGCTCGCTCCCTCAGACGCT
>Ga0307513_10007076_pt1 | contig 14581 bp, 18 predicted proteins | sample 15_EM_MG_FD_202174 | JGI IMG/M metagenome (GOLD analysis project Ga0307513, IMG submission 202174) | Populus trichocarpa ectomycorrhiza microbial communities from riparian zone in the Pacific Northwest, United States - 15_EM | ecosystem: Host-associated > Plants > Roots > Unclassified | place... | reverse complement strand
CGCACTTTATGTACAATATTCGACACGTACAATTTATAATCCTGGATACGATTGGGATGGGGTTCCCTGGTGGAGATAAACAAATGTAAACAATGACGGTCGCGTTGGCGTGGTTGCCCATCCCCACCATAAGTAAGTACCAGGGACTGAGGGGGAATTGCTGACACATTTACGATCTTGCAGATAAACGTGTCCAGTGACACCTATCATGTCGTCTTCTTTAGGAGATTGCCACAGTACAGCCCCACTTCGCTTTCTCCTTTCCCCAGTAATTCCCCAGCGATGTCCACCAACAACTCCGGTACGGCGGATTCAGGTACTGGGTTGGAAAGCACAGAACACAGTCAAGAAGCTTGCGTCGATACTGGCCCAAAGAAGGACATTCGACAAACTGGTCCCGATGCTGGGGCGTGTGTAGGTTCCTCCGCAACAAGTCTCTTTCATACCGCCGGCCTGTCCCAGGCCCTCCAAACTCTTCGCTACGAGGGCACCTATCTAATCAGCCTCCCCACGGAATACTTGTGGGAATCGTATCTGCTGGAGGACCAGGTCTTGACGAACGTTAGGCAACACCTCATCACAGAATCCTGGCTCACGGGAGATGGCGCGTGGAATCCTGAAAAGATCGACAGGGATCAATTCGACGTCGGCCGTGACGCATTTGACTTCTTTCCGCGTCTCTTCAATATGGTGATGGGTTACCTTCAACGGACTGGACCCAAGACCCCCCTCGTCAAGACGATGATGCATTCTGGCAACGGCGGGCCTGAATCCACTAGGGATAGCACATACAAACCAGACGCCTTTCTCTACGTGACCACCGATCCCACTTCGATGCCGGATAAATTCAGATGGAGGGACTTGACCTGTCCCTTCGAGTACAAGTTTGATGATGGTTATCCCGTCAATGTAAGTCAACCTGAATCAATCGCCCGCCAGGATCACATTTTCATCCTTCGCAGAACGACAACAGGGCGTTGTGGAACCTCGTTAACGTCATGCGTTCTGACCCTCGTCGGACGTTTTCGTTTGGATGCACCATACAAGGCACAAAGTTCCGCATCTGGCTGTTGTGCCGAGCGGCTCCCTTCACGTTTACCCCCTTTGACTGGTTCGATGTCGGTGCAGGTTTCGTGTTTCAGGTGTAAACATATCTAAGATTTCCCAGGACCCTGACTCACTCCTCAAGTTCTTCATTCTGCTTGCTGTCTCCTCTGAGACGGACCTTGGTTTTGATACGAACATCAAGAGCGTCAGTGGTACAGGTACCGACCTTGAGTTTACCATCGATGGGAGGAAATATTTCAACTCGAAGTTACTCTTCGACGTTGGCATCGACACACCGAGCGGCTGGGGGAGGTGGGCATTCGAGGTGAAGGACGAAGAAACAAAGGAAGTGCGCGTCATCAAGGATTGTTGGATCGAAGAACGCCGGGCGAAACGAATGGAACATGACATCGTAGCGGAAATCAAGAGGGACATGAGCGACTACCAGAAATTTTACAAACACTTTATTGACACCTGTGGACATCGCAAGACATATACGTCCGGAGGGTTCAATAGAGTTTGTAGGGTCCTCGAGAACGGGACTTTCGAACTGGCGGAGGAATTTCTACTCCAGCTCCGCGCCCCTACCTCTGCGGCCCCGAGACCAACCCCAACCAAACTGACCTCAGAGCGTCCTCCACACCCCCGTTTGCATTATCAGGTTGTTTATTGTGAGAAGGGGGTCTCGCTCTTTGAAGTGGCTTCATTTGCAGAGGTGTTTGTACACATCGGTCGGGCGATGGAGGGTACGTGACGAGATCAATCAAGCGAATTACAAGATTCCCTTATGTCACGAACCCAGGGCTACATTGCTTGCACGAGGCAGGGTGGGTATACGGAAACTTCAGCCCAGGAAACATCATCGTAGTTGGAATGGAAGCGAAAATATCGGATTTGGAGTTTGCGAAGCGACGGGCGGCACACGAGTTGGAAGCACTGACAAGACCAGGAGACTCATCTTCACCTGTTGCAGGGGAGGTCCGCACGGTAGGCCAATTCGGCGAGTTTCGTGAACTAAACTGATCTTGTGACCAGGGAAACCTCAAATTCATGGCCGTGGAAGTTGAGGCGGGAGACTACTTTTTTCCCCCGCCCCTAGAAACGGATTCAGAGAGCAGTAGTTCGAGGCTCCCAACCCCAGGCCACAAAGAGGACGGCGGGCGGGAGGCGGGGCCGGAGAGCCACGACGATCTACCTACATCAGGAGAAACCATCAACAGGGTCTTCATTTACAATCCACTTCACGACTACGAATCTGTCTGGTGGACCGCGGTTTGGTTCGTCTTCCACTGCAAACCCGAGGGAGTCACCGATGCTGTGATGGAGAAGGCGCGCCGGACCTTATACGAGAACCGCGGCGTAGCATTTACCAGTGACAGATTCTTACGGATTCGCGAGTTGCTGCCGCCGGTACTCCAACCCCTCGCCAAGGTTCTGGCGGAGATGAAGAAGATACTCGTTGGTGCCTATCGGTCTTTTGAGGAGACTTTCGACGGCTCCAAAATGTTGGTGGTCTTCGAGAGGTTGGAGCCTCGCCTGAAGGATCTGGTGAGACTGGCTCGGGATCTGGTTGTTGCGTCCCGGGTTATACACCAGGAGTTGGGCGTGGAGGTGGAGTTTTCCGCGGTTGCACTCGAAGGGGAACGCGATCAGCAGGCGATAGAGCAAGAGGGAGGAGCAGAGGGGCAACCGATGGCGGTTGACGATCCCTTTGTCGGCGCAGAACAGGATCTGGTCTTGGGGAAGAGGCGTCGGACTGATTAGCCACCACAGGTGGACCGTGTGTTGAGAAAGGAGAAATTTGAAGATGAAGCAACCGTACAATCGTAGGTTTCACATTTCCATTCCTGTGGCTTCCAAGTAACAGAAGTTTAACCGTGGCGACCCCAATTGTAATGATATGTATGCACCGAATTCACCTGATTCAACTGCTATTATAAATATGGGTATCGTGGAGGTCCCGGTCTTCCACCCATTTGTTGTAACTACCCCCGTTCACCACTATCAACTCGAATTCACTGCTTTGGGGGCCGCTTAGTCACGGGTGTCCCGACTGGTGTAGCATACAGATCCTCTATATATCATGACGATGGAGTTCCCAGGTGAGATCCGCTGTCCCGTTTGCAATCCCGTGCACGGCTGAGCCTCCGAGCGCGGCTTGATCATACACTTGAATGGAAGGGGGTGGCTTCAAAACCACAGATTAGTTGTCTCCCTTTGCAACACCAGGTGAAGGTTGGAACCACGGCGGATCGGATTGTATTTTCGTGAAACTCTGCTTCGAGGGCCTGCCTATGGCTGGTGGTTCGATATTGAATGTAACAAGGGTAAAAGATATGTTGAGAGACAGAGTTCTGACCGCAAAGTGCCTTCCAGGACATACTCTAAAAAGAGACGGATGTTGAAGTGAACCCTGAGGTCAGAAATCGATGTCGGGGAGGGAGGGGTCGGGGAAATCAGTAGATGCTCGTGCATATATCCTACCTAGCCCAAAAATCCTGTCTTCTGGATTACCAACCGAATGATCCAACCTCCCACTCTTCAAGCTTCAGAAACCGTCCTGGATCGTGAGTGCTCGGTGTTGGGTGAACGCTTCGTCACAAAACACTGCCCTCCACCCTAGCCACAATGATCAAGCGATACTCCAAATACTTCCTTTTCACCACTGAAAATGGGACTCACCAAACTTCTCGGAGACAGTTGTGCCAGCAGGGGTGAAATATCCCTTGTACACATCATACTCCATCGCCCGCTTCGGTATCCCAAACGGGAACGGACAACCCCACCGAAGTAATTCCTTGATCAGCACGGAAACGTAGTCGAGTAAGCTATCCCGATCAGAGACATCTGGCAGACGTTCGGGAACCCAGTCAACAATCGAAAGTGCGATGGGGATTGACAACAGGCAGATTGAGGGTCAGAGGACTGAGATCGGGTGGAGCAGTTACGTGTATTCGACTTCAGATGGTGGTTGCGCACTATCTAGGGATTATGGGGGCTCGAATCGTGGTATTACGCGAGCCCACCAGAAGAGAATGTTGACTAATCCCTTCCGGCGCCAGTCGTTCTGTTCGAGTCCCGGGTCCCACAGCTTGTCGGCCCTATCAACTTGTATAAGAGTGATCGAAAAAGATAGTGGAAAAATCCGCCGCGCCAACTTATCTGAACACCGCAATAATGGGTGGCTATCCGTAGGCTCTTTATCCTCGAAGAAACGAATATCCAGTGCCTTTTAAGGGAATTGCCAGGACCCCGTCAATCATGCCGGGTCGTGGACAGCGCGAACCTCGGTTACTGGCACCCTTCTACGACGGAAATAATATTATCTGGTGGTACGGATAGTCACGCACCAACTGAACAACGGGAAGAGTATAGTTAATCCGGGGCATTAATCAGGACCGTGGCTCTGTCAACCATCTCTCTCGTCCAAACATCCCTCATGCACCATCCAGTATGACCCACTGCACACCCAAGTAGATCACAGGTGGCGGCTTTACGGGTACCATTAACCATCCAAGCAACTCCGACGAGGGCAAGGGGAAGAAAAGGGGCAGAAACCCGCGCGAGAGATATGGGTGTGGATGGATGGCGCCGAGACCAGAGGTAAATTGGGACAAAATTAAGGAGTGAGGAAAGGCATGGGAGGTTCGCGAATGGGGATAGCATCTTTGGTGGAGAATGTTAGTTGAGAACGAACGTGTGGTGTGGCGGGTAAGATGGACGCACTAGGAGCATGATGGTCGATTAGAGGAGTAGCCAGAAGTCGGTCGGACTTTTGGGTTTCGCCCTTGCGAAGGGGTTCATCAGAGGGCTTACCCGCTACCCTAATCCATCGTCGAAGATTCTAGTGTAGTGCCCATTTTTGGATGTATCCTGGAGGAGTCTGTGCTTGTGCCCGTCTGTCAGCACGTTGCGTCGCTGCGCTTGGCCTCAGGGGATGGGCGCAGTTGGGGGGGTCAGCCTTAGAAACGGGTGTGCTCCCTATTCTGTCATCTTCTGACTTTGGACTCTGCTTGATTCAGCGACGGCGGCGTTATTACCAAACAGAGCCGACTGAATGCCTGCCATAGACAGGACTTTTCGTACAAAGATCTGTGCGTGAACGATCTGCCCACACCCGTTCAGTCGGCCTTCTCCGAAGATAGGGACCGAAACAACAAAGTGCTTTGACTTATGTGGCAATCGAACCAAATAAATCTTTGTTCCTGTTGGCGAATGAGAACTCTTCCAGCACCTTGCTGTATCTCATACTGGAAAGCGATCAACACGTCCATCCGTAATCACCATGACGAGAAGTACCATACAGGATTGGCAGGAACGGGCGAGGTTTTGGGTGTGAGCCACTGTGGTGTAAGCTGAGACCAGAGGGCGACGGGAACGTGCGTACCACAGCGACCGTAGTGGGACGCATAGGATAACCCAATTCGTGGTTGTCGGAACGTCCCTCAGCCAAGCGTCCACGGTTTTCCGACGGGGGTGAGAGGTGAGTCGGCTGTCCCGCTATGTAATTTATCGCGGCATGCCATTTTGCGGTCGCTGGGATGCGTCATGGCCGTTGCGTCATGTCGTAATGGCGATGTATCGTCCTGACAGCTTTTGTGATGGGGTTGAGGGGTCCCCCAAGCCACTCATCGGTTTCCATTTTTGGGCAATGTCCCGCTTCCGTGGATATCACGATCCCGTGCCTGGCAATCACCGAATGTGGTAGACCTCCTGCCAGCTGGGAGGTCGAATTCAGGACAAGCCCAGGCCTCGAATCCCGCGGACTGCGGTCAGGAAATGCAGGGACTCTCATCTCGAACTCGGGCCTCATATTCATGCTTGAGCTAATGTCATCCAAGTCCGATTCACACCTGGTTCGGGCAAGACCTGGCGACGCGAACGTGCTTTCTGTTCACGAGCTTCACTAGGCTAATATCCAGCTGCTGCCTGTCCGAGATCCGTGGCTTGGTCGTTCTTTTGGTCATTGATGGACAGGGGCTGAGTGGACCGTTTTTCCTGATGTGAAAAACATGTGTCTATTATAAGCACTATGCAACGTCGTGTCCTGGTTCCAGGCTGGGGGCTTGGCGAGCACACGAAGCCAGGTTGTCTCGACTTGGTTGAATGCTAACGTGGATCCTCACTATCGTTCGGACGATGGGGTTAACTCTGCCAGACAGAACTCTGCTTGGGATGATGTGGGGCGTATAACAGCTACAACTCGACGATATGGAAGGGATCCTGGCGGGTTCACCGAGTTCCAACACCCCGTACGTGGGAACCGCTGACAAATTTGCGATCCCGCAGAGTCAACCGCGTCCAGTGGTGTTGCATCGTCTTCGTGAAGAGACCACCGCTACCCAGCAGCACCTCACTTTCTCCTTTCCCTAGTAATTCCCCAGTGATGTCTACCAACGACTCCGGTGCGGAGAGCTCATACCCCGCTCAGCAGGCTGGCCCCTCTACCGGATTGGCGAGCGTGGGTCCCAGTCAAAAGGCCGGCGTCAAGACTACGACAAGGGACGTTCGACAAACTGGTCCCGACACTGGGGTGCATACGAGCCCCTACTTTTCTGCAGTCACCCGTGCCGCTAGTCTGTCCCAGGCTCGCCGATTTCTTCGCGACAACACCCCCTATGTAATCAACCTCCCCAAGAAACACTTGTGGAATTCATATCCGCTGGAAGATCAGGTCCTAACGAACGTTAGGGAGTACCTCTCCTCACAACGCTGGCTCACAAAATCTGGAAAGTGGAATTCTACAAAGATCAAGAAGCGTTCATTCAACTCCGGGGGTACGGATGGTAGCGAAACCAAGGTTTTCAGCGTCCTTTCGGAACTCTTCAATGCGATACTGGGTCACCTTCAGACCAATCATGAGACCTCTGTCCAACGGATGACGCACGCAGGCACCGTCGCGCCCAAATCCACTAGGATCAGCACCAACCGACCGGACGCGTTTCTTGAACTGGCCTCTCAGCCAGAAAAAATCAATTGGAGGACCTTGGCCTGCCCCTTCGAGTATAAATTTGGCAGCGGTGACTCCGTTGATGTAAGTCAATATAAATTAACTGCTTTCTGAGATCATGTTTTCATCCTTCGCAGAACGACGCGAAGTTGTTGTGGAGCATTGTACACATAATGCGTTCTGACCCGTGCCGAACGTTTTCGTTTGGGTCCACCGTATATGGCACAGAGTTTCGTATCTGGCTGTTGTGCAGAGCGGCCCTCTTCACGGTTACCCCTTTCGACTGGTTCGATGTTAGTGGAACTTTCATGCTTCGGGTGTCGACATATCTAATGCCCTCCAGGATCCTGATTCACTCCTCAGGTTTTTCATCCTGCTCGCCATGTCCTCCAAGACAGACCTCGGATTTGATAAGAACATCGAGAGGATCGACGATAAAGATTTCAATCTCAAATTCACCATCGGCGGGAGGAAATATCGCACTTTGACACTGCTCTACGATATCGGCGCCGATGCACCAGTCGGCCGGGGGTCACGGGTGTTTGAGGTAAAGGACGAAGAAACACGGGATGTACGCATCATCAAGGATTGTTGGATTGAGGACCGCCACGAAAAGGAGATGGAACATGAAATCGTAGCGGAAATCAAGACGGCCATGACTGACCAGAGATTTTGCGATTACTTTATCGACGTCTATGGGCATTACAAGACAGGCGCATCCGGAGGTCTCGGCAGGGTTTGTGAGATCCTCGAAAACAGTACCTTCAAAGCGGATGAGGAATTTAAACCCCGGCCCCTCGTCGTTACCCCCACCCCGAAACCAACTTATACCCCCACAGCCTCCGTCGCCAATCAAAGTCATTACCTCGAACCAGCCCCAATCGAACTGGCTCCAGAACGCCCACCCCACCCCCGGTTCCGTTACCAGGTTGTCTACAGTGAAAAAGGTGTATCCCTCTTTGAAGTGACTTCGTTTGTAAATGTATTCGTCCACATCCATCGAGCAACAAAGGGTATGTGATAGGGTTCAGCGAATCAGCAGACCCCCTTACATTATGATCCCAGCGCTACACTACTTACACGAAGCAGGGTGGGTACACAGAGACTTCAACCCAGGTAACATCATCGTGGTTGGAATGAAAGCGAAGATATCGGATCTGGAGTTTGCGAAGCGACGGGCGACACACGAGTTGAAAGAACTGACAAAACCAGGAGACTCATCTTCACCTGTTGCCGGGGAGGTCCGCACGGTAGGCCCATTCGGCGAGTTTCGTGAACTGAACTGATCTTGTGACCAGGGAAACCTCAGATTCATGGCCGTGGAGGTCGGGGAGGGAGACTACCTTTTCCTTCCGCCCCTCAAAATAGATTCGGAGAGCAGTAGTTCGAGGCTCCCAATCCCCGGCCGCGAAGAGGGCGGCGGGCGGGAGGCGGGGCCGGAGAGTCACGGCGATCCGCCTACATCAGGAGAAACCATCGACAGGGTCTTCATTTACAATCCACTTCACGACTACGAATCTGTCTGGTGGACCGCGGTTTGGTTCGTCTTCCACTGCAAACCCGAGGGAGTCGCCGATGGCGTGATGGAGAAGGCGCGCCGGACCTTATACGAGAACCGCAACACAGCATTTGCCAATAACAGATTCTTGCGGATTCGCAAGTTGCTGCCGCCGGTACTCCAACCCCTTGCCCAAGTTCTGGCGGAGATGATGACTATACTTGTTGACGCCTATCGATCCTTTGAGGAATCTTTCGACGGCTCCGAGATGTTGCTGGTCTTCGAGAGGTTGGAGCCTCGCCTGAAGGATCTGGTGGGGCTGGCTCAGAATCTGGTCGTTGCGTCCCCGGTTATGCGCCGGAAGTTGGAGGAGGTCGCGCTCGAGGTGGAACGGGGTCGGCAGGCGATGGGGCAAGAGGGAGAAGCAGAAGGGCAACAGATGGCAGTTGACGATCCCTCTGTCGACGTAGAAACAGAGGTGTTGGGGAAGAGGGGTCGGACTGATGTGCCAGAGCCGGGCCGTGTGTTGAGAAAGAGGACCTCCAAAGGGAAAGTAGCCGTAAAATAGTAGGTTTCGCAATTCCATTCCTGTGGCTTCCAAGCAACGGACGTTTGACTGTGGCAACCCCAATTGCAATATATGTGTATACACCGAATTCACCCAATTCAGCAATCGCTATAGGTGTGGATGTCTCGTGGGGCTCCCGATTTTCCACCATTTGTTCAGTATACCGTTCACCACTATCATTTCACATCTACTGCTGAGAGGGCCATTTAGTTCGCTGAAGAAACGACTTTGGTAAAATTTTGACCAACGGCTGGTCAAACGCTTTCCAGTTGGTCAATCTGAGGTGCGATGAGTTCTACGTGAATTCTGGGGATAAATATACACCGGGTGTGGAACATTGGACGCGGAACATGCTAGGAAGCAGTGGGGTATTGAGAAGAACGGCCCTAGCCAAATCTCTGCCTCTCGATGATGGACTTTTGCCGCGAATCTCGAGAAACCCTCCTAGTTCCAAGGATCAGTATCAGGGACGGGTGAATTGCGGATATGCGTACCAGTAATAGTCCATAACATCGCCCTGGCCCAGCTTCCTCAAGAAATTCTCGTCGTGAGTGATAATAATAAGCTGGAAGTTGGCGTGATTCTTCCGTTCGTTGATAATGCTGGTCAAGGCCGTCAGATCAGCAAGATTTATTCATGATGGGGAACTCACTCTACGAGACTTGAGGCCAAGGCATCGATGTTCTCGGTGTCCAGGGCATTGGTAGGCTCGTCTAACGCGAGAATACCGCAATTCTGGCCAAACGAATCTGCGAGGGCCAGTCGGATGATGATAGAGGCCAACATCTTTTGACCTGCCGAACACCGCCCACGCATGTCCATCTCCACTTGGTCCTTTGCCATAACCACCTGCGAGCCCTTAGCTAAAGCGGTGAACGGCAGAAGCGGAGAGGCTTACTCGGTAATTGTAAGACCTTTTGCTGGCCCCACCTTCAACGTCGGAACGAATACGAATGCCGTCGATATCTAAGCCAAAGTAATTGGCATTTAGGGTCCATCCGTAAGGTAGAAGGGATACAGACCTGTGCCTTGATACGTCTTGTTCCAGAGATGTTTCATGGTGTCGTTGACCTCTTCCATCTTCAACGAATGGTACTTCATGATCGCGCTAGGATAGTCTTATGAGTTCTGACGCTCAAACAACAAGACCCGTCTCATACTTGTCCAGCGCCTTAGCGTACTTCTCGAGGTCGTTATTCGCCATGTCGGACATCTTTGGATGAAGAGCGTTAGTACGGAATAGTGTGGACCAACTCGGGAGCACCCCACCTTGACTTTTACCAGTTGATCCTTATACCGCTTATTGACGTTCTCAAATTCTGCCAGATCATTCTCCAGCGTCTCCACCTGGTCCTTGAGCGAGCTCAGTTCTCCTCCAATATGAGCGTACTGGCGACCGCATATAGTCAACTTCAGAAAAACGGGGGACAGAAGTCGAATTCGACCTACCTTGGACTGCATCTCCGTCTCCCTCTGCTTCTCCAAGTTGTACTTCAGATCAAATTGCCTTCTCGCTTTCGCAGCCTGCTCCATGTCCATCGCATCGATCTCTGCTTGCGTGGCGTCGATTTCCTTGGCCAATTTTCGTACCCGGATGTTCTCCCGAAGATTTGTCATGGAAGCGTTACTCTCATTGACCTCCTTGTCGATGATCGCAATTGCATTTCGGACAGATTCAATATCCGTAGCGAGTTGGCTGATCTTGGATTCGTGCTCGGTGATGCGTTGTTCACATTCCTTGAGCTGGCGACTCCGTTTTTCGCGGATGTACCTTCAGGCAAGAACGATAAATGTGGATCGCGTCAGGCAGACGGGACAGACACCTCGCTCACCTGTCGATTAGCTTGTTCACGCCGTCCAGCCTATCAACACTCATGTTCAGCTCTTGAGACATGCGTTGGGCTTCAGAGATCTTCCTGGTCAACTCGGTATGCGTCTGCTCATACTCCTCATCCAGCTTCTTAATCGGGATTTGAGCGGCCTCGATCTTCAAATCGATGTCCTTGGATAAACGAGATTCAGTAAAAAAGTAGCCCAATGAAGACAGGGCGATGAGTATAACTCTTACCTTGAAATTCTGAGAAGTGGCGACAATCTCAGCCTTCATCTCCTCGACCTGCTTCTCCAGTATAGTCCGGTCCTTGATGTGACTTTTAAGGTTGACCTCCCGAAGTTGCATATCGTTTAAGTCCTTCTCGTGAGTCCTCAGAGCATTATGAGCCCTCTCCTTCTCAGTTTGGAGCGTCTGACGTTCACGCTCGTTGGATCGACTATGTCGGGCGTAATAAGCGCGCCGGATGTGGTGGCACGGGAAACAAAAAGGAATAACGTACAGGTTAGCGGAGACGTCATTCAATTGGTTCTGTACGTCCTCAGCGGTCCTCGAGGACCCGGTTGCCTCAAGGTCTGTTTCGAGGTTCTTCACTTCCTGGCTTACCCTCTCAATGTCCTTGATAGTTTTGGAGACACTCGCAGCATGCTGCTTCAACGAGGCTAGGTCCTTTAGTTCCTTCTTGACTTCGTTGAGCCTCGTCAATGCCTAAGGAGGACAATCAAGGGGGCATCAGCGATCGAACTGAGACCTTGGTCTGGCATAACGTACGCTGTTAACGGCGTCGGTGAGCAAAGGAATCTCCTTCTGTTTCTCCTTGATGGATTGCTCTAGTTCTGGAATCTCGTGTGCTACCAACTTGTTCTTCGTGGCTTCGTCGGGCAAAAACCTCTGTACATCCGCGAGTTCCATTTGCCACTCCTTGAGTTCCTCCTGCTCCTGTTTGATCTTCTCGGGAGATGTCCGTTTCATTTGCTCTTGGAGCTGGACGAACGAGTTAATACCAAGCCACGTTGGCGATAAACCAAACGCACTTACGTAGTTCTCGAACACGACCATCTCCTGAGTGTCGAGATGACGATTGCAGGCCGTGCAAGTTTTCTTGGCCTTGCCTGTCCGCAAGAGGGTCTCGTAGATCTGGCTCGCGCCGAGGATGGCGCCGGAATCTCTGCAGGGTAGCGTGGGTGAGTGGCAGCAAGCCCACAAGGAGAGGGGCACCTACTTTCCACGCTGGTTAACCTCGTCGCTCGCCACCTGACATGCTGCCTCCACAGTGCTGTTTGGTCCATAAAGCTCTTCCTTAATTCCCTGTTTGATCCTCTTTTCCAGGACTGTTTAGGAACTCCTGGGTCAATCTCGAGGAACGAGAGGAAGGGGTAAGTAGAGCCGACCTTGTACTTCCTCCTTCTTCAGCTTTAACTGAGCCTTCATGTTCGTAAGCGTGGTTTCAACCTGCTGAAGGTTCTTATTCGCTTCACTGTGCGCGATATCAAGATTTTCATGCTCCCGCTCTTTCTCTCTGTCGAAGTTTCGTGAACGAGAGATCAGAAGAACGAGGTAGCACGAGCTTGGGGGAATCGCTCACGCGGAAACGCGTTCCAACTCCCTTTCCATTGTTTCAGCCTTCGCGTCTTTACCCACGAGCTTACGGAACTTGGGGTTGTTAACATCCAAACTAATAAAATCTTGCAGTCAGAAAACCCGGGCGATATTCCCTCTCTGGACTCACATGTTTTGCATCTCGTTCTTTCTGCTCTTCATTTCTGTTCTCTTGATATCCAACCTGGCTCTCGAGTCCGCCTGCAAGCTCAAAGTCCTGATCTCCCCGTTCAGGTCCTCTCTCTGATCTTCCAACGCCCTCGCTTTGCTACCCTTCTCTGTGATCCTCTCATCATAGTTGGCGTCTTTGATTTCCTGACGAATTTTGTCGAGGCGGCGTTTCTTCTCTTCAATATCCCCTTGTAGGGTCCGGATGTCTGTGGTGAGAGAGGATGTTTGGTCGAGGGAGGATTCTGCGGAGGTTATCTTCGAGCGGAGGGTCGCCTACCGTACCAAGTCAGCGCAAGGAACTAGTGACAGAGTGCTTGAGGGGTGAAAAGTTCCTCACGATCTGATTCTTCATCGTCGACTTCTGCTGTTTTAACGCTTCCAGTTCTGAATTCAACTTCCTGGCCATGACATTGTACTCGTCCATCCTGGTGCGGCTTTCCGTCTGTGGTGGCGTAAGTCCAGTGCCGTTCAGGCACAGCAGAGAACTGGTGTCTCACCTGCAGTCGTTCCGTATCAGTGTTCTGACGTCGTTGCAGATCACCAAGTCGGGAAATAAACTCGATGACTTTCTCCCTCTCAAGGGGGGAGTGATCGTAGCCCTTTAGATGGTGCTTTGTCCCAATGGAACGAATGAGGGTCTCGCGTTCTTCGATCCGACGCGATTGGGCCTGGATATCATGGGTTTAATGTGATGTGATGAAAGAGCGGAACATGAAACATCGAAATCACCTTCTCTTCAGCTTTGAGGCTACCGTGTTCGTTCACAGCCTCCATGTGGGATTTACGAATGTCGGTCAACTCATCCTCGAGATCTTGGAGGTTACCCGCTTCAGCCCTTCGTTTCTCCTTTCGTTCAGCGATGTGCCTGTCGAAGTTATTTAGCCGTTGCACGACCTCCTCATCGGTACCTGCAATGACGAAAGGTGAGTTGGGGATGGGAAACCCTCATTATGCATGCCATACCTGAGACCACTTGAAGATTCTCCTTTGCATTTGCCAAGTCTTCTTCACACCTCGTCTTTTTCTCTTGCAAGCTTTCGAGCTTCAAGTACATCTCTCTGAATTTAGTACTCTGCTCGTAGAACTTTTTGTTCGCTTGGACGAGTTGATCATACTCGTGTTTGACCTCTTCATACTCCAGCTCCTTGGAGGTGATGGTTGAGTTGAGGTCCGAAACACGTTTGACGAGTTTGTCGGAGTGAGCTTTCTCGCGAGAGAGGGATTCGAGACGTTCCTGTTCGGTCTTGAGTTCAGCAACTCGGTCCTTACGAAGGGACTTGATGGCATCTAACGCTTTGGTATATCTGTGACCCGTCAATACACGAATAAACGGAGACAGACTGACACTCTTACTTGGTGGCCTCGAAGATATCGTCAAATTTCTTCTTGAGAGCTGCAGGTTCAGCCAGCGGCCAGTACGAATCTTCCTGATGGCAGAATATCACGTTCTCGAGCACGGCTTTGGAGACCCCAAGTAAATGCGGGATCTCTGTGTCCATCTCCGCGCATTTGGTCGAAATGACTCCCCTCTACGCCCATTCAGTAACCTCAAGGGGCGACACGCAATACGACAGACCTTCCCGTTCTTCTCGTTCTCGTTGGCGTTCGCCAGAATACTCTCCAAGGTCTTCATCGTCAGAGCACCTCCCTTCTTCACCGTGACACTCAGGTTCCTGACCGCGAGCATCCTTTTCCCGCTTCCTGTGTTGAATCTCAGTTTAACCTGTGCCTTCACCTCCTTCTCGTTAGCCATCTTGGGGTCATGGACAAATGCTCCTCCACGAGTGTTCGGGGGTTGGTCTCCGGTTGTGGCATACTTGAGACACTCGATGATAGTGGTCTTGCCGCTACCGTTGTGTCCAACGATCACGGTGACCGGGGAAAAGAATTCGATGACGGATATTTGTTTATCGTCAA
>Ga0307513_10007075_pt1 | contig 14582 bp, 11 predicted proteins | sample 15_EM_MG_FD_202174 | JGI IMG/M metagenome (GOLD analysis project Ga0307513, IMG submission 202174) | Populus trichocarpa ectomycorrhiza microbial communities from riparian zone in the Pacific Northwest, United States - 15_EM | ecosystem: Host-associated > Plants > Roots > Unclassified | place... | reverse complement strand
CCTACAAACGTCGTGTATTTCTCGCTTGCGCTGCCCGCCCCGGGTCCTTGCCTTGAGGAACTCGTCGTGCGTCTCTTCACTCGGCAACCCAGTTACTCCAATATACTCTTCCTCCATTTTTTTTTTCCTTTTGTGCTCCGTCTAGATCCAGTTTCCAACCACCCCCCGTCCCATAAGGCGGAGCGTGCGGCACCATATCCTTCGAACTCCTCCCTTTCTCCTGTGTAATGGACCATCTTCCAATTGTGACGGGTCGCGCGTCGCAGGGCAGGGCCTAGATCGGCCGGTCGATATGGAGCAATGGTGCTAAGTTCCGCGAACGCTAAAAAATCGGAGCAACTGCTTCCCTCGTCTGACCCCCATGCTTCGTTGCGTGCTTCAAGCGATGACCATTCGCCAAAGGAATTTGGATGCGAGCCTTAGCGCTCCGATGGTTACAGGGTCATAAGCACAGGATCCTACATAGTTATTTCTCGGTCTAAATCGTATCCTTAAGTGTTTATAGCGGGCCCCAACAAACAGGATCCTTTTCGTCGTACACTTGGCTGCGTACCACTTCTAACAGAAATAAATGACTTCGGACTCTCGATCTGGCGGTAGACGCTGACTGTCTCTGTTAGAGAGAAAAGAATGACCAAGCCGGGAATCGAACCCAGGTCTCTGCGAATCTAGCAGCAGCGCTCTAACCACTGAGCCACTTGACCGTTTTTGGGTGAGGAATCATCAACTCAACAGTCTCGTTTTTTCTTCGAGATGGCGTTTATGCGTTATGCCTTCGCGGATGACCTTCATGCGCGTCACGAGCTCTGGAGAGTCGTTCGTGTATGGTCTTGGAGGACCAGAACAGCGATCTCGGCGACGAGCATTGTGACACTCGGCGCTTGTTGTCGGCTTCACACGAACGTTGACCGACCGGCGGTACACTGCTTCCCACGGATTAACAAGGTGGACTTGGTAGGAAGCTTACACATGCATGCCATTCTCATTAAATACAAGCAAGGCCTCCACCATTGCGGAGGCACATCAAGGAGCACACAAACGACACTAGTTTTAACCTTCTCATTCCATGACCAACACTAGTGAAGCAGCTTTCTCGCTGTCCGTATCACCACACCAAATGTAACACTTTTCCAGTGAATGGCCAGCCAATCTTCTATCGTCCATCATCTGCCTGCATAATTGGCCGACTTGTTCCTTCACTGCACCAATACCAATGGAGCGGAATCGAAGCTTCAACACCTTCATATTAGCACAGGGTAGTTTATTTGTAGTATGGTTGATCACAGAAAGCCTGTTAAGGACTTTTTGTACCATGGTAAGAACAGAGGCCAAATTGAAATCAAATAGACCGACTGAGAGCACAAGTTCAAGTTGTTCAACCTCATCTTTTGATTCCAACATCGTCAACAATCTTGGGAAATCATCAAAAAGGCAAATTTTGAATATATTTGCCTGGATGGTTTGAAATGCACTGATTTCCCCTTGGCTATACCAAAATCTCCCTTTTGATCGCAACTCCCATGTGTCCAGAAGTGGAAAGTGGAAATTGGATCGCAGGACAGGCAGCCTCTCAAACCCGCTACGTTCAAACACTATATGGGTACAAGCAGGCATCCACACCTGTTGCTTGAACGTTTCAGGCCAGCCAAACTCATCTACCTCGAACCTCTGCAACTTTGTGAAGACTCGCCCATACATCCAGGAAAGTGTTGAGTTCCAAAGAGATAATTTTCTGAGGGTAAGAGCCAAAGGTAGGTCAATATCACAGGAAAGAGGTGGGACATCAACCAAGGATAGCTTGAGCTCTCTCAGGTCACGCAAAGAGGGCAGTACATTCAGCACTTTCCTCTCGGCCAAAGAGCCGGTAATTTCAAGAACATGTAGGTGATAAAGAAAGGGGGTAAAAAGTGCATTCTCATAGAGAGCACTCTGCCAGTTGTTTGATTTTAGGGAAAGGTGGGCAACATCGCCATGATCTAGGACACTAAGAGATGGGAGAAGCTCCTCTACGTCGCATAGTGTTGGATTCAATGACTCCCAGGGGTGCATAGATGATTTGTACTGGACGTACAATTGAAGTGGGGTTACTGTTTTCTGTCTAGACCAACGCAAAGCAAGGAGTGGGGGAAGGAAATCATTGTTACACCCTGGTCGTAACCACTGTTGGTATTTCAGTTCCAAGATCTTCAAGGATGGGCAGATAGTGCATCTCCATCCTGATGTGTTCTCCCTGAATAACTCACTCCACTCAAACTTCGATCCATCTGTTACCTGCTTCACAGGGTTGGCAAGAAGTCCAGTGAAGAAGTACTTCCCCAGTGCAGATGGTCTTGGAAGGTCTAACTTCAGCTCCACCAGTCCTGGAAGCAGTCGTAGTACTGCTAATAGTACCTTATCCTTGCATGTAACACTGAGCAAGAGTGATTTGGGTTGCAATGACACCCCAAATCCTGCCCTGACAAGCCGAACCATCTGTCCATTGCCCATGTGTGGACTCCATCCATTACTCTTGACTCTCAGATGGTCAAGTGCTGGTGCAAAGAACCGCCCAATTGGAGAGATATTCCAATTCTCAAAATGAAGTTTGGTGCATGCTGGTAACTGAACATCATGATGCAGGGAATGGTTACTCAGAGGAGCAATGATGGTACATTTCTCAAGTTGGGGGAACACCTGTCCCCCCATCCACTGAATCGAGACAGATTTGAGGTGCAGATGGTGGAGGGTGTGAGCAAGTGGGAGGTGTGGGCCATTGTCAATGATAGGTAGGAGTAGATTAGTGAGGTCAAGCACTTCGAGTTGCATGAAATGAGGGAGAATGTCAACTGGCTGGTTCATCTTTGGAACCTTGGCTATGAAGGTAGTTAGAGAAGAACATACTGAGACACGTTCTGGTTGGAGGAGAAAATGAACAGCAGAAAAAGAGTGAAGTTCCATTGACATGAGGTTTCCCACTGCTGCTGTCGCAACATTCTGCAAAAGTAGCCTGAGGAGAGGAGAGAGTACTGGTTCTTTAATGTTGAGGTGCCTGAGTTGCCTCATGGGCTGGAGTTGCACGGAAAGAGGGGTATGGTCAGATTGGGCATTTTGCTCATGTTTGGGCAACGAGCAGATGGTTAGGGTGTCCCATTGAGAAGCCTTGTTACCAGCAATAGCAAGATATGAGTGCAGTCTTTCTGCCATGCCTTCGACCTTATCAAGGTCAATCTTCACAGTCAATGGATGTCTACCTGCCCTGTTCAACAGGTGCCGCACACTCTCTGGTGTAGTCGCTGCTCCCATATCAAGGGAAGTCCAAGCACTGGCCATTCCTTCAATTATTTCCCACCAGCGCTGGCACACAAGCACCAATCCTCCTCGCACATGCCCAATGTCAAGCGCAATGCGGAATATCTCCATCATGATTTCAGCAGGAAGCCGGTTGATCGGTGTTACACAGCACTGCCACATGTAGTGATGCTGCTCGAGGGTCGCGAGGGCAGATTTATCATCAGTGATTTGGGAGCGGCATTGATAGTAGGCCGCATGAAGCCACGCTGTGCGGACTTTATTTTGATCAGAGAGAAGCAAGGACAGCCACTCAAATTGTGCGCCAAAATCAAAATGGGATGGGGGGTCATCAGCCATGTACCAGCTGCGTGCGAGGGTGGTTCCGAAGATTCCGAAGCAACCCTTAATACTCCTGTCAGATCCCCCATGGAAGAGACCGAGCGATGGCATTTTTTTCGCTTGAATGCTTTGAGATGGAGGGTGCAAAGGAGGGTGCTTCGCTTAGCACCCGGGCGTCTCCGCTAATAATCACGCCCCCCCTCTCGATGGATGCTAATTCGTCACTGGACACACGATGGTACCTCCTTGAGAAATTTCCTCTGGTGCAGCGGTACTCCGGTCTCTATGCGAAGGTATGAATTAGTTTGATAGGGCTCGAATTATTTCAACGGTTTCCCCCGTTCGTTACATGCTCTTCTCGCACTCTGAAGACAGCTGCGTGAGTCCGCAGGCTGAGGGGGACATTGACTTTGGTCGAACATGCGCTCCCAATAGCCCGACTCGCCGCCGATCACGGTCTCGCAATGGTAGCGTAAAATCGGCTCTTCGGATCGATCATCAGGCGTCACTGGTAATTCGAGGGTCTATGTTTGCACTCGGTCGTTCGCAGATTTGACCAGTGCCATGAATCATCTGGTCCAGATCAGTAAATGCCCTCTCTGCTGCATTATCACAGGCACCCACATAGATTATTAACCTCATGTCGCTTGGTATCGTAAGACGTCCTCGTCGCCTCCAGAATCGGGCTTGGGCGGGATTCGGAATACCACCTCTTCCTCTTGCACTCCCAGCGTCTTGAGGCTGGTGAGTTAGCTTAATTCTACTCCCTATGATAACCTGAGGGTATCCCAAGCATATATTACACCCTCCGAGCGGGATCAGCGGGAGTACTGGAACATGCAGCGGGCGCGCTATACACCTACGCAACTGTTTCTGCTACCATAGTCTTCACTAATTATCCGTTACAGTACATTCTACATTGAAGAACCGGAATTCGCCATCGGGATCTCCCCGCCATGAACTGATGTATTCTGGAAACACGAGTGGCAGAGGGGACAAGCTCACTGCCTTTTGGCCCTGCAAAAACCCACGGTACGTGCCATGCGAACTGTAAATGTCTCTTAACAATACCATTCATGACCGCACCATTGCTCGGCAAACCTGCATTGTGAGGAATGCGACGGGTAACTACACCGACGATCCCAGGCCGTTCCTTTGGGCACTGTATACAACTCGGCCGCACGTTGGGGAATGCGACTGACCCACGAATGTTTTCGCTACTGGAACGACGAGCAACCTGATAGAGTTGGGAACACGAAAATGTCCTGTCATGTCCTGTCATGTCTCTCCTGTGTGCAGTAACGTCCAGGTACTGGCTTCAAGAAAACCTGACTGGTCTCGCTGGGCTGGGGGAAGCGGCTACGTGTACTTTTGTTTAACCGAATATCGATATCTCGCCCTTTCTTTCTTAATATCTCCAGCTTGTCCGTTAGATACCCACATGATATATGACAGGCCGTTCAATTTCCTAGACCCTGATCTTTGAAATCAGGCAAAACGTTTCTCGGTGCAATAAGGTTCAGCATAAGTTGAATTCATATGCGAAATATGCTGCCAAGAATAATGCGCAATAAGTATCAGGTGATTAGTGTTCACTCTCGCCAAAGTTGCGCAGTGGCAGCGACCACCAGCCTCATAAGCTCTTTCTCCAGCTTCTTGTCAGTTCCAGTCGCCTTTGCTTGCTTCATAGCAGTCACCATATTCTCTTCAACTTGACCTTCAAACTCCACTAGGTCCTCCGTGATTTCTTGCGCTAGTCGCCATCGGACAATTCGAGTGACAGGAATCAGTCAGAGATAAAAATGAGCGATCGATGAGAAGAATCAATGTAGCAATTTGCGTGCAATGTAAGTAGAGCAGGTAGGACGTATTAATTCTTCGAGCGGTCTTCTTGTATTTGGCGTGTGCATCGTCGCGCATCTTGTATAGCCGTTGAATGGTATGGAATTGTTCTTTTATCTTCGCCTATCATCCAGCACCTTGATTTCTGTTCACAAGTCGCGACGTTAGCGACAAGGACCAGCCTGGGATTCCGCTGCTTCCTTTTCGAAATCGACTTTGAGATTCCTCGCCCGTTGGACGATCTCCTCTGAAGCGCTTTGAAAGCCAAGGGCTGCTTGCCTTGGGTGGATCGAAGATACGCACGAGGGAATGAATCGAATATGAGGGCTTACTGGAACTGCCCGTGACTCTGCCCGTCGACGCGTGCGTGGACCTCCTTGATACGGTTAAGAGTAGGGACTAGGATCTCGCCCAAGTCCCGCCTGAGCTCCTCCCCTCCGAGTGAGAACGGACCTATCGGAGACGCCTTGGCCAGAAGCCACGACGCGTCGGAGTGAATAGACTTACGCTGCAGATCTTCGACGAGCCTCAAATTGGTATCTACGATATCTGGGTTCGACCTACACGACGGGTGGACGAGCGTACTTGGTTGTTGACCCGAATAACTCATAGCGAGTCGTTCTCCATAAAGCCGCTAAATAGTGTAGTACCATCCTCTCAGTCTTCAGCTGCTTCCGGACCACTGTCGTCGGCGACATTCCGGACCTCGTTGGCGCCTCCCTCGTCTTCGTTGTGGACAACATCGTGGAACATACGCATTCCGATGATAATCGGTAATCTCCGGCAGTAGAGGCAGACGACACATGCTTGGTGACGAATGGAGATTTGTCTGTCGAGCACCCGTCAGTTAGAATGCGACCTGGTCAATCGACTCACGGATGACCTCTGTGAGATGGCAGACTTGATGCGGGCAATGGTAGACATGCTGGGACGCTGCTTCGATGGGATTGGCTTCTTGAGCCGTGACAGACGAAGGTGGGCCATTTCAACAAGCTGCTCGCCGTGTTCATGTTTGTCCCTATTTGGGGACATGTCTCCTCACATATCTCAAATGTGTCAAATGGTGTTGCAATCCAGGAAAGCGTCCATTGCGTATGTCCTCAACCTCGATCCACTTCTTAAAAGGACCGCAACACTGCTGAGCGCAGTGGCTTTCCAGAAATGTGCGACGCGCAACGCGAATGTCAGGACTCGTTAACAGCAAGCATGATGCTTGAGGGAGGTTAAACGCAAACTCGTCTATGCTCGTTCACGTAAAGTGCTGGCTATAGTCGTCGAGGAGGAGCAGAATCCAAGCTGTCCAGTCCACTATCCGCTAGCCGCCAATGAACGACTTGTGTCTCGCCGATCGACACAATATACAGGATACCTTATGTTGAGCTTCAGTTGAGGACGGCGGCCTTTGCTTCGCCCAGCTCTTTACCGGATGGGTGAACCATTTCCGCATTGTTGGGCTACAAACTCCAACAAAAGAAATGTCAGTGCCTACCACTGGTCAACGAAACCCCAACGGATGAAGATGGGGGAGGGGAGCAGACCATTTGTAGCTCAACATTACGACTGAAGAGTCGACGCCCTCTGCTCTGAACAACCGTCGGCTCATCACACCTTTCTTGCCATTCAATGCCACAACACCGAATGGGGGGAGCTTGGCCATGGCGTAGGTGATCAAGAGCGTGGCTGCACCCGCACCGTCTTTCGTATTGACAACGGCCATACTAGATGCGGTGCACGAGAGCGTCATATTGCTCGCCCACCTTGACGGTAGATCTCACGCGGTGTGGCACAGGAGCCGGACAATGGTGATTGTGGACGTGGTCACCCGCGACTGATCCTCGTATCCTTCGGGTCGGGACCTGTGGGGCTGTTAAGAGCGTCGTTACTCTGAATACCTTGTACGCGTCAACGTCCCCTGCTGGAGGACCCTGACAACGATTGGGCGGTTGAGCTGATGAGTTGGAGATGGCGATGTACACAACTGGCGTGTTCTAGCTCATTTTTCTCGTGAGCCTTTCACATGTCATTCCGGGCTTATGGAATACGATTGTGAGGAGTACTTGTTTCATGCATTACAGGGCGGGTCGAAGGCACCGGGCTGGCCTACCGTTTGAGGGTTGGACTAGTATGGAAATATAGTAGAACTAGGGAAGGGACTCGGTACGGTGCCATTCTATCGAGGGACTAGACAATCAACGCTAGAGCGCTGTCAATGAATTGGACGATCAAGAGTGAAACACTCGTTCCTTCATTTGGAGGATGAGAACTGGGCCGAGCATCGGGTGCCATCAGGCTTGGAAGTGGCACCGGGAAAAGGCATCGGGCGCAGCGTGCCGCATCACAGCCGCAGCGAATCCTTCGAACTTCTCCCCTTTCTCCTTTGTAATGGGCCATCTTCTAATTGTGACAAGTAGCGTGGCGAAAGAGACGTTTCGAAGAGCAGGTGAGCATTAGCATATGAAGCATGCATGGTGCTGGGTTCGGCGAACGCTTAACCATCGGAGACAACTACTCCCTTTCGTCTAGAATCTGTTGCGCGCGTTGAGCGAGGACCATTCGCCAAAGAAATAAATGACTTTCGGACTCTCGATCTAGCGATAGACGCTGAACGTCTTGTTCTTTCCTCGACATGACGTTCATGCGTTCGGGGATGACGTTCATGCGCGTTACGAACTCTGGAGAGTCGTTCGTATACGGATCTTGGAGGGCCAAAACAGCGATTTCGGTGACAGGCATTGTGAGATACGATCGTGAGGTGGCGGCTCTCGGCACTCGTTAAAGGCTTGGCAAACGTTGGTCGATCGTCTGGTGCATTGCTTCTCGTGGGGTATACGACGCATAAGGTACATCTGGACAGATATTGATAAGATGGTCTTATAAGGAGCTGACACGTGCATGGAATTCTCATTAGATACAACCAAGACATCTGCCAATGTGGAGATACATCAAGGAGCACACGATCTACTCTATTATTTTGACCTTCTCATTTCCCATAACCAATATTAGTTCACCAGCGTTCTCCCAGTTGCTCCCATCCCACCAATGCAACACTTTTCCAGTGGATAGCCAGCCAATCTTCTATTATCCATCATCTGCCTGCATGATTCGCTGATTTGTCTCCTCGCTGCACCCTCAAGGTCCCTAAACCGAAGCCTCAACGCCTTCATGTTAACACAGAGCGGTCTCCCTGTAGTACTGCCGAGAACAGAAAGCTCGGTAAGCACCCGTTGTGCCACGGTAACAGGAGGTACACCCGAGAATGAGAATGGATGTGCTGGGAGTATAAGCTCAAGTTGTTCTAGTCCATCGTTTGATCCCAATGACTCCAACAATCTTCGGACATTATCAGAAATGTAAATTTTGAATCGTTTTGCACGGATCCTTTGTAATACACCAATTCCGTCATCGTCATATAGAACAAATTTCCATCCTGATGACAACTCCAATGTGTCCAGGGGTAGTGGAAATTGGAAATTGGATTGCAGGATAGGTAGCGTCCTGAGCTTGTCCTGTCTGAAGACGACGTGGGTACAGGCCGGCATCCCCACCTGTTCTTTGAATGCCTCAGGCCAGCCATGTTCATCCACCTCAAACCTCTTCAACTGTGTAAAAACGAGCCCGTCCATCCAGGAAAGCGTTGAGTCCCAAAGAGCCAGTTTTCTGAGGGTATAAAGTAATGGTAGATCAACACCACGGACAATGGGTGGGACATCGACATAGGACAGCTTGAGCTCTCTCAGTTCATGAAAAAAGGGAAGTACATCCACCACCCGCCTCTCAGATGCAAAGCCGCGGCCAATTTCAAAGACTTGTAGATGATGAAGAAAGGGCCTAAGCAGGGCATTCTCATAGGGAGCACTCTTCCAGATATCTGTTTGTAGGCAAAGGTGGGTGACCTGGCTATGCTGCGGGATCTTAAGATGTGAAATAACTTCAATTACATGTTGTAGTGTTGGATCCCAGGAATGCACAGATGACTTGTAATGGACCTCCAACTGAAGTGGGGTTGATATCTTCCCTCTAGACCAACTCAAGCTAAGGAGTGGGGGAAGGAAACCATTGTTATACCCTGGTCGTAACCATTGTTGGTATTTCAGTTCCAAGATCCTCAAGGATGGGCAGACAGTGCATCTCCATCCTGTTATGTTCTCCCTGAATAGCTCCCTCCAGTCAAACTTCGATCTATCCGTTACCCGCTTCACAGGCTTCGCAAGAAGTCCAGTGAAGAAGTACTTCCCCAATGCAGATGGTCTTGGAAGGTCTAGCCTAAGCTCCACTAGTCCTGGGAGCAGTTGTAGTACTGCCAATAGTACCTTCTCTTTGCATATAACACTGAGCGAGAGTGATTTGGGTTGGAATGACATCCCAAATCCTGCCCTGACGAGCTGGACGATTTGTCCATTGCCCGTGTATGGACTCCATACATTACTCTTGACTCTCAGGTGGTCAAGTGCCGGTGCAAAGAACTGCCCAAAGGGAGAGATGTCCCAATTCTCAAAATGGAGATTAATGCACGCTGGTAGCTGAACATCATGATGCAGGGAATGGTCGGTCAGAGGAGCAATGATGGTACATTTCTCAAGTTGGGAGAACACGTGCCCCCCCATCCACTGAATCGAGACAGATTTGATGTGCAGACGGTGGAGGGTGTGAGCAAGTGGGAGGGGAGAGTCATTGTCAGTGATAGGTAGGAGTAGATTAGTGAGGTCAAGCACTTCGAGTTGCATGAAATGAGGGAGAATGTCAACTGGCTGGTCCATCTTTGGAACCTTTGCTATGAAGGTGGTCAGAGAAGAACATATTGAGGCACGTTCTGGTTGGAGGAGATAATGAACAGCAGAAAAAGAGTGAAGTTCCATTGACATGAGATTTCCCACTGCTGCTGTGGCGACATTCTGCAGAAGCAGCCTGAGGAGAGGAGAGAGTACTGGTTCTTTAATGATGAGATGCCTAATTTGCCTCATGGGTTGGAGCTGCACGGAAAGACGGGCATGATCGGATTGAGCACTTTGCTCATGTCGGGGCAAAGAGCAGATGGTTAGGGTGTCCCATTGAGAAGCCTTATTACCAGCAATAGCAAGATATGACTGGAGTCTTTCTGCCATACCTTCGACCTTATCAAAGTCAATCTTCACAGTCAATGGGTGTCTACCTGCCCTGTTCAACAGGTGTTGCACACTCTCTGGTGTAGACGCTGCTCCCATGTCAAGGGAAGTCCAGGCACTGGGCATTCCTTCAATTATTTCCCACCAGTGCCGGCACACAAGCGCCAATCCTCCTCGCACATGCCCAATGTCAAGTGCAATGCGGAATATCTCCGTCATGATTTCAGCAGGAAGCCGATTGATCGGTGTTACAGAGCACTGCCATATATAGTGATGCTGCTCGAAGGTCGCGAGGGCAGATTTATCATCAGTGATTTGGGAGCGGTATTGATAGTAGGTCGCATGGAGCCACGCTGTGCGGACTCTATTTTGATCAGAGAGGAGCAAGGACAGCCACTCAAATTGTGCGCCAAAATCAAAATGGGACGGGGGGGCATCAGCTATGTACCAGCTGCGTGCGAGAGCGGCTCCGAAGATTCCGAAGCAGCCTTCAATACTCCTGTCGGATCTCCCAAAGAAGAGACCGAGAGATGACATTTTTTCCGCTTGAAGCCGTGGAGCGTGAAAGAGTCGGGCATCGCTTAGCGCCCGAGTGTCTCCGACAATAATCACGCCCCCCAGTCGAGAGATGCTGATTCGTCACTGGACACATGATGGGTGCAGCGGTGCTCCGGTCTGTGTGCGAAGGTATGAATTAGTTTGATGGGGCTCGAATTATTCAATGGTTTCCCCTCGTTCGTTCCGTGACAGCTGGGTGAATCCGCAGGTTGAGGGTCACATTAGCTTTGTTTGAACATGCGCCTGACTCGACGCCGTTCATGGTCTCGCAATGGTAGTGTAAAATCGGTTCTTCGATCGGATCGGCTATCAGGCATCACTGGTGATTCGAGGGTCCATTTTTGCAGTCGGTCGTTCGCGGATTTGACCCGTGCGATGGATCATCTCATCCAGATCAGTAAGCACCCTCCCTGCTGCATTATCTCAGGCACCCACCCAGATTATTAACCTCATGTCGTATCGTATCGCTAGGCGTCCTCGTCGCCTCCAGAAACGGGCTTGGTCGGGATTCGGAATACCACCCCCTCTTGCGCTCCCAGCATTATGAGCCTGATAAGTTAGCTTAATTCTCCTCCCTATGATAACCTGAGGGCATCCCAAGCACACGTTGCACCCTCCGAGCTGGATGGGCGGGAGTACTGGAACATTCAGCGGACCTGCCTTACACTTACGTCACTGTTTCTGCTACCATATTTTTCACTGATTATCCGTTACAGTACAGTCTACGGTGAAGAACCGGAATTCGCCATCGGGACCTCCCCGCGATGAAATGATGTATTCAGGAATACGAGTGGCAGAGGGGACAGGCTCACTGCCTTTTGGCCCTGCAGTGCGCGCCATGCGAACTGTGAATGTCTCCTAACAACACCATTCATGACCACATCATTTCTTGGCAAACCTGCATTGTGAGGGTTGCGGCATATAACTACATCGACGATGCCAGGCCGTTTCTTTGGGCACTGTCAACAACTCGGCCGAACGTTGAGGAGTGCGACTGACCCATAAACGTTTTCGCTACTGGAACGACGAGCAACCTGATAGAGTGGGGAACACAAAAATTCGTTTTCATATCTCCTCCTGCGTGCAGCAACGCCCAGGTCCTGGCTTCACTGGGCTGAAGGAAGTGGCTAGGTGTACTTGTATTTAACCGAATATCGATATCTCATCCTTTCTTTCTTAATGACTACAGCTCGTCTGTTATATACCCACAAGTTATATGACATGCCGATCAATTTGCTAGACCCTGATCTTTGAAATCGGTGCAAAGTGTTTCTCAGTGCAATAAGGTCCAGCACAAGCTGAATTGCTGCCAAGGATAATGCGCAATAAGTATCAGGTGGTTAGTGTAAGACTCTCGCCAGAGTTACGCAGTGGCAGCGACCACCAGCTTCATAAGCTCTTTCTCCAGCTTTTTGTCAGTTCCAGTCGCCTTTGCTTGCTTCATAGCAGTCACTGTGTTCTCTTCAATTTGACCTTCAAACTCCACTAGGTCCTCCCTGATTTCTTGCACTAATCGCCATCGGACAATTCGGGTGACAGGAATCAGTCAGAGATGAAAAACGAGCGATCGGTGAGAGCCATGTGTCAAGAGGTAATGTAGCAGTGTACGTGCGATGTAAGTAGAGCAGGTAGGACGTACTAATTCTTCGAGCGGTCTTCTTGTATTTGGCGAGCGCATCTTCACGCATCTTGTATAGACGTTGAACGATATGGAAGTGTTCTTTTACCTTCGCCTATCATCCAGAACCTTGATTTCAGTTCACAAGTCCCGACGTTAGCGACGAGGACCAGCCTGGGATTCCGCTGCTTCCTTTTCGAACTCGACCTTGAGATTCCTCGCCTGTTGGACGATTTCATCTGAAGCGCTTTGAAAGCCAAGGGCTGCCTGCCTTGGGTGGATTGAAGATACGCGCGAGGGAATGAATCGAACGTGAGGGCTTACTGGAACTGCGCGTTGTTCTGCCCGTCGACGCGTGCATGGACCTCCTTGATACGGTTAAGCGTAGGGACTAGGATCTCGCCCAAGTCCTGCCTGAGCTTCTCCCCTCCGAGTGAGAACGGACCTATTGGAGACGCCTCAGCCAGAAGTCACGACGCGTCAGAGTGAATAGAATTACGCTGCAGATCTTCGACGAGCCTCAAATTGGTATCTATGATATCTGGGTGCGACCTACACGACGGGTGGATGAGCATACCTGGTTGTTGAGCCGAATAACTCACGGCTCATCGTTCTCCATAAAGCCGCTAAATAGTGTGGTTCCATCCTCCCAGTCTTCAGTTGCTTCCGAACCACTCTCGTCGACGACATTCCGAACCTCGTTGGCAACCCCTTCGTCTTCGTTGTGGACAGCATCGTGGAACATACGCATTCCGTATGATGATCGGTAATCTCCGGCGGTAGAGGCAAACGACACATGCTTGGTGACGAATGGAGATTTGTCTGTCGAGCATCTGTCAGCGAGAACGCGACCTAGTCGATCGACCCACGGAGGATGGGCCTCGGTGAGATGGCAGACTTGATGCGGGCAATGGTAGACATTCTGGGACGCTGCTTCGATGGGGTTCGCTTCTTGAGCGATGACAGGCGAAGGCGAGCCATTTCGACAGGTTGCTCGCCGTGTTCAAGTTTGGGCAAATATCTCCTCACCATGTGTCAAGTGTGTCAAGCGGTATTTCGATCAGGAAAACATCCATTGCGTATGTACCATACCTGTAAACCATGTCGTAGATACATCCCCTCTTGTCATATCCCCTGCGCCACGGGTTTGTAGGCTGCTGGCCAGGTGGTGTCTTGGTCCCGTAATGTGTACCTGTAACCACGGAAAATATAGATCTCTCTCTCTCTCTCCATTGCGTATGTCCTCAGCCTCGTATCCATTTCTTAAAAGGACTGCAACACTACTGAGCGCGGTGGCTTTCCAGAAATGTGCGACGCGCAACGCAAATGTCAGGACCTGTTAACAGCAAACATGATGCTTGAGGGAAGTTGAACCCAAACGCGTCTATATGCGCTCCTCCCAGACTGTCACTCGTACAAAGCCACAATGGGCAACATGTTGGAGTTGATGATTCCTCCAACTAAAAGACTGGGTAGTGTAGTGGTAACACGCCCTGCTAGTCATGGGGAGGTCCCGGGTTCGAACCCCGGCTTGGTCATTCTTTTCTCTCTAACACAACAAACCTCTCAAAGTTTGTGCAGAAATGCACCAGAATTGAGATTCTTCGTATCCAAATGGGTGGAAGTGGAATGCATAACACTTTTGGATGGCTCTAATGTTGTCCCCCATGTCCTGTAGTACAAGCAGGTGTATTTCCACATAATGCAAGTGATCTATATTCTGTATTGACCTTTGTTTTGTACATAGTTTTGATAGGGAGAGTGCCTATCCTGCGTCCTTCATTCAACACTGCACCTATTCAATCCTTTGGCACACCGTTACTGAGACCATCATCGAGTTCCCTGTATAAACT
>Ga0307513_10007074_pt1 | contig 14585 bp, 7 predicted proteins | sample 15_EM_MG_FD_202174 | JGI IMG/M metagenome (GOLD analysis project Ga0307513, IMG submission 202174) | Populus trichocarpa ectomycorrhiza microbial communities from riparian zone in the Pacific Northwest, United States - 15_EM | ecosystem: Host-associated > Plants > Roots > Unclassified | place... | reverse complement strand
TGTAGAGGAAGACGAAGGCTTAAGTTGCTAGAACATCAGCTTTGCACAGGATGATCTAATCCTTCTATCCAGTGATGAGAGAAGAGGTCTTGTAAAAGAAGTCTTTAATCTTCAAGCCATCTCTTCATCCACTGTGATTTTGCCTGGAATCTATGGATGAAATTCCTTTCTCGGTGGGGTATTAGTGGCTGTTTCTCAAATTCTGTTGATGATATGTGCTACCAATGGTCTTCTATGGTGCAAGGCAGATTCCAGAATCTTTCATGGCAGCTTCTCTTCTCTTGTATTGTGTGGAATCTGTGGCTTCATCGGAATGATGTTATCTACAATGATGCTACTCTAAACTTTCAAAGCTGTTTTTCCCTGATCCTCCGCAAGTTCTCCTTATGGTTGAAGCTTGATAACATATCTTCAGGCTCCACTAGTGTGGATACAGGTATCAGCAATGTTGTCATCTTTTACGGAGAAAACAGAAGCCGACTCCCTTGTTTTTTTTTTTCTTTTGCCTGGTTGTCTTCTCCCCCTGTTTCAATCTCTTCGCCTGTTTGTTTTTCTGCTCCAACTGTTGTCTCCTAGGCTATTCTCTTTTTAGCCATAATCTTAATATATTCTCGACTATTATCTAAAAAAAAAGTGAGAAGAGGTCTTTATAATATCTAACAATTTCCATCTTTACCAAGGATGGCTTGGAGATACTTCTTCCATTAACAGACAATGAGAGAATTGCATTTCTGTTTTTCATTCTAGTAGCAGATAAATGAAAGAATCGAGTGTTCTTGTCTTCCTATTTTACACCATTGGACTCTTGATTTTTGAGGCCTCAAAGAGAATTAGGACCAGATGACAACCCATATAAAAATAGAAAATGCTATAACTAACCAAGGTCATCAAGTCCCTAAAATTATATATAGAAGCTATTGTTTCAGAATTTTTAGCATTTTTGGATTCTTTTCTTTATTTTCTGATTATTTAAGGCTTTCTTTTTCTTTTTTAAATTGGGTCGATTAAGTGCTTATTTTTTAAATAGATTTAAGGAATTTTTTAGAATAATTTTTTTGATAGATTATTAATTGGAATTATTTTTTCTTTATATGAGAAACAACGACATTTAGTATTCCTCAAGGCCCCTTTTGTTTTCTGTCATCTTCCTCATTTTTTCTTTCAATCCTGATTATAACAGACCCATTGTTTCTTAAGACATCTTGTATACTCAAGGGATTGCTTCCAACCATTAGAAGATAATTAGCAATTACCGCTTTCGTTGAACTCTCCATGGAAGTATAATTGCCTAAACAGGAGTCCATATACACAGCTTATTTAGTAAAACATTCAAAATGCTTAAATGCTCTAACAAGTATAACTGAGTAGGAAACTCACGAACAGTCATGTTCAACAGTATCATCATACTGTTACCTTCACACTGTTTGTTTTGAGGCGTTTGAAAGGGAAGGAGAGCGTAGGGCGAGGTACCTCTGGAATTTTGTTTGGAAAAAATATTTTAAGATGAAAGGTGGAGAATGATTGCCTTAATCCTCAATACTGTTACTTTAATGAATTGTTTATGGATGAGATTATTATTTCTAATTCCTTGTCAATAAGGAACACTTCACAGAGGTTCCTGGGCGGCCTTAAAGGCCTTCATAATTAACTTCTTGATAAGAATTTAATTTCCAACATGATGGTCAGTGCAAAAAAATATAGCGAAAACAAAGTAAAACAAGACAAACTTAGGATCCCAAAGATAAATATAGTTACAACACTTGCATATTGAAAAGATCCAAGGTAAGGCTAAGCTATGAGACCAACACACTAAAAAACACCTATAATGGCTGGACAGATACAAGCAAATTGGACAAGTTCGGAGAAAACACATATCTGGACCAAGAATGCAACAAGCAAATAACTGATTCTCCCGCCAACAACCACAACAAATTCAGCAATCCCATGCTAAGACCCTAAGATCTTCTAAAGTTGGAGAACTTACGAAAATTAATCACCAGAAAATAGTAGCAAGTGTCAATGCAATCTTCAATGAAGTGAAACCACCTGCGTCGCCAAAGTGGATTTATGTAAAGAACTGCTGCAATTGTCAACACCCCAATTATGAAACATACCCCAAAGCTCACATGGAAAACATACATGTCTATGAATCCATCATCTTCTCGTTCATCATTAGGCGTTGGCTGTGATGGTGATTCTTCTCCATCGCATTTTTTCTGTAACAGAGGTCCACATAAAAGAGGATTACCTTCATAACTGCTTTCATCAAAGGTCCAAAACTGAGCCTTCATCTCTTGAGTTCTTCCTGACAAGTTATTGTGTGCCACACTGAAAACTGCTAGATTGTTGAGGACAGCAAGTTCTGGAGGGATTCCACCATTCAAGTTGTTGTAAGAAAGATCCAAGCTCTCTATCTGCTTCAAGTTTGAGAATGTTGCAGGGATACATCCAGTGAGATTGTTGTGTGACAAGTTTAATGCATGTAACTCTCTTAAATTTCCCATTTCTAATGGGATTTCGCCTGAGAATCTATTGCTGGAGAGATCAAAACCAGTCATGAAGTTGAGAATATTGCCCTTGTAACCATATGACATTCTTTTAGTTGTAAATTCTATTGCTTCTTCTATATTGACGACTCTAAAACTGTTTTTCAGGTTATCGATCCTCCCTAGTAGTAAACTGGTTTCAGAATACATCTTACTTGTGGACTCCAATTGATAGATTCTTTGATGAACAGCTACCGCTTTCTCTAAATTTTGCTTAAAAAGATAATTTGCTATACAGGAGGGTAGAAGACCGGAGAGTTTATTTTGTGAAACATCCAAGATGCTTAAATGCTCTAACAAGCATAACTGAGTAGGAAACTCACCAGCAAAATGATTAGCTTTCAGAAGAAGAACACTCAAGACCGAAAGATTGCCAAACCAATTTGAAATTGGGCCCATGAAGTTGTTGTAATTGAGATCCAACGTGACCAAGGAAGAGCTGTTATAAAATGCATTTGTTAATGGACCGCTCAATTGATTTTTGGATAGATGGATATGTTTTATTGTTGATGGGCTGAAGCAAGATGGTACAGAACCAAACAAATAGTTCTCAGACATGTCCAAATATTTAAGGTTGCCAAGGTCGCAGAAATCTCTAGGAATTGGACCCTCAAAATGATTTCTAGACAAATCAATTGCTTGGAGATATGAAAAATTGCCCATCCACGTTGGAAGCATGCCTGATAATTGATTGTTACTGATATCCAATGCACTCAAACGTATCCAATTAGGAGGTGGAAAACCTGATATCTGCCCCGTAAAGTTGTTGCCGTCAAGGTATAGATATAGGAAAGCAGATGAGTTGAAGATTGAAGGAGGTAGCTGCTCACCCAAATTGTTGTTTGATAGCTTGACAAACCATGAACTCTTCAACTGCTCTAGTTTTACTCTAGACAACTGATTGTCAGATAAATCCATATATTCTAGAGAGCTCATGTTTCCAAAACAAGAAGGAAGGGAACCTATCAGTCCATTCATATGCATCCTTAATTTTGACACATTTGGAAGAACCAAACACATATTTCTTGGAATTTGACCATGTATGTTGTTGTTTGATATATCTATGACATTCATATAAGGATTTGGCTGGTTCTGCAATATCAAAGGACCAACAAAAGAGTTCTCCCTCAAGTATAGTTGTTCTAACCTCGTGTTGTTCTTAAGTAACCACGATGGGAACATTCCATTGAAATTGTTTTGGGAGAGATCAAGGATTCTCAAGTCATATTGGCTATAGAGAAAGTTGGGAATATCTGCATTGAGTGCTTTAGATGTTCTACTTGACAAGCTGAAAAACATCAGTTGGAACTTCGGAATGAAATTCTGAAAGCCAGCTTTGTCTCCTATTAGTGTGTTGTGGTCACATATGAAGAACTTGAGTTTTGAGTGGTTCATGAAGGAATTAAATGAAAGTGGGACTTCAAAGTGGTTATTTGATAATGAGAGGAATTCAAGGGATTTGAGATTGGTAAGAGGACCGGAGGCAATATTTCCAACAAATCGATTCCCAGAAACATCTAATAGTTGTAGAGATGTCAAGTTTCTAAAACAATCTGGGAGTGAACCCTTTAGATTATTCCAAGAGATATCTAACTGCTCTAGATTCTTCAATTCACACCAATCTGCACAATTTATCTATAATTTGTTAAAACTAGTGATGAAAACTTCATTTAGTTATTGATGTAAACGTGGGCAGGAGTTGTTAATTTACCTTTTGCTGGTAAGGTGCTATTGAGATCACAACCACTAAAAGACAGAATTTTAAGCGCTGAAAATGCTCCAATATTCTGAAGATAGTTTGTGGGGAAAGAACTGCCGTCGAGTATCAACTCTTCAAGGGTGGTTGAATTGAAAAAACTCCCTGTGGAAAAAAAATATATGATGAAAATGGTAGTGATACAGAGCAACCATTCCATTTTACATCAATTTTACTTATACTAGATAGAAGGCCTCAACATATTTCATTAAGACTTTAGGCGAATGAACTATGATTAACCTTGACTTATTGACGTCCCGCTTAAATTAGTTTCCTTAAGAGAAAGGGTCTTTAGGGATGGCAATGCTCCCAATGACTGCAGCAAAGTACTTCCACTGATGGTGAGCTCGTTCAGACTAAGGACCTCCAACTTCCTTAAACCTGTAATATTTCCAATTGAAAGGAGACGACGATCAAATAAGCAGTGAAATTAAGTGTTGTGAAGATGAATTGGACAACATCTTTGTCATGGATTATTAAAGAAAACACCAAATTTGATTACCACAAATAATTCATAAATTATTTTGTAACAAAGACAATATCCTTGTTGACACGCCAAACACCAACCTAGTTTATCCCTTTGAAGAGAACTTACTATATGGATTGTTTTGATATGTGATTTTCAAATTTCACATGTTATAGTCAGGCTTTATCAAGTCGGAGCTTTAATGGCGCTAACTGGCATAAAATTATTAGACAGACTGTATTTAAAAAAAAAAAACCTACAAAATTAAGGGACTATTTTTTTTTATATAAAATATATTTTTTCAAAACTTATATATGTTATTCTAAAAATTTAACTTATGATGCATTCTAAAAGATATTAATAATGAACATTAAAATCCATGGATATTAATAATGTTAGTTGATGGATTTTAATTGATTAAGGTTGTCTGAGCTCAAGATTGTACTTATTACCTAATTATAATACATAAAATTCCACATAATAAAGCAAGTTATTTGAAGTTGATCTACTCATAACTGCTGGTGAATATAATAATATGGGGTCTTATTCCATGTAAATTTTAAAATTTTGGATTGATATGTTATCGAGATATTTAAACATATCAAACGGTATTGTTGAGAAATGAGCTAAATGAAATGAATTTTGGGTAAATAAGCATGTACCATTTAAACAATGAATTTTGGGTGAATTATGCCTAATTAGCTAGAAGAGGCCAAGAAATATTCACAACTTTACCATTGATAGTCGTTGATCCTAAGAACATATTGCCTGATAGATTTAGAGACTTGAGGGATGGAAATTCACACAAATAAGATAAATCGCTGTCGTTGAATCTATTATAGCTTAAGTCAAGGCTCTCTAGTTCCCTCAATTTTGATGGTAGGGCGTCAAAACCTGCAAGAAAGTTGTTGCTATATGTAAGTGGCAATGCCTTAATTATAATATGCAAAATAAAAGGTAAAAATCAGCTGCCTCTTAGTAAATTATCCCCCCTACCATTGATACTTGATCCTCTCAGCATATTATATGATAGATCCAAAGACTTGAGGGATAAAAGCCCACTTAGAATTGATGAGATGTTGCTGTTCAGTTGATTGCGACTCAAGTAAAGGTTCTCTAGTTTCCCCAGCCTCATCGGTTGGAGTTGAAAAGCTACAAGACACATAAAAATGATACATGAATGCATATTTTATTATAAAATAGGCTGTGTACACTTCAAAGATTAAGGAACGAGCCAGGTTGTTTTATGCCTTGAGATAGTGTTTTTGTCAAAAAAAGAAGAAGAAGAGAAATGGAGAAGAACGACTAGAACCCAATGATGGATTGGAAGTATCCATTCCATATACCTGTTCTTCCTCACTTGTGATTTTTAAAGTAAACTAATGGAAAAGATTCAAAGCTAGATAATTAAACGTTACCATTGAAGCCAGCTGATCCTGTCAACTGATTGTATGATAGATCCAAAGACTTGAGAGATGAAAATCCAGTTAGAGTTGAAAAAATGCTATCATTGTATCCATTCATCTTTAGGCGAAGGCTCTCTAGTTTTTTTAACCTTGATGACAAGACTTTGAAACCTGCAAGACGATTCTCATCAAGAGCCTGTTGGAAGGAAATAAACGTATAGAAAAAAGCATACAAAAAGGAGAAAAGGAAAAGCTTCAAAGTTAAATTATAATTAGATTATTACCATAGAAGTCAGCTGATCCTTTCAGCAGATTGCTGGACAGATCCAAAGACCTGAGAGATGAAAGCCCATTGAAACATGATATAAAATTATTACTAAAACGATTACCACTGAGGTCAAGGGCATTCAGTTTCCTTAGCTTAGATGATAGGACTTCGAAGCCTGCAAGAGAAACTCAAAGCAAAGTAATTAACATTAATTAAACACTTGATCGATGTAATTTAATCACACAATAATATAAATTTATTTTGTGATTATAAGAACAGAAAGACTGAACCTTGATTCTCAGAGCAACCAACTAATCTATTTTTGTTCAAATCAAGACTTTGCAGTTCTTTAAAAGGCAGAAACAAAGATGCGTTGAGAACCCAGTCCCCCAAGCGGAAATCCCTTGCACCCGCGAGAGAGAGATGGATCACACGCCTTGTAGTGGAATCACACTCAATCATAGACCAATCACAACAATTAGCAATATCCTCTTTATTGGCTGTCCAGTCGCCCAAATGCCCGAAGATGCTGTTTGGATTGATCAAAGCCTTGATCTCCAAGAGACCAATCCTCTCCTCCTCCAAACACCCATAACAACGACCATAGGTCAATAATGTTAGCAACATCCAAACCCACATTTTTTTCATCATCATCTTTAGATAATTCTATGAACCACTACCTTTGGCTCTCTTCATGCATTTAATTATATTTTATTTGCGGAATTGTCAAAAGAATTGACTTCGGTGCATTATAGATGTGGAATTTTTGGAAAGACTTTGACTCACAGTAACGTACATTAATGGACGAATGGACAAGCAACAGTTACTGATTTTGAATTTTGTATTTTTTGGTACTAAGGAGACATAACACGAAACAGCCATGAATATTGAAGAAATCTTACCAGCATTGGAACGTCGGTGCTCTAGCAAGGACCACACTACGGATATCCATGCATTAAATTTGATAGTGACAGCCCTTGATTTTAACTGCTGAATTGTCAAAGGAAGAGACATCGGTGCGTTATAGAGCTGGAAATGCTGTAGTAGACTTGACTCACAGTCACGTACGTTAATGATCGAATGGACAAGCAACAGTTACTGATTTGATTTTTTTATATATCTTTTTTGTAGTAAAAAGCCCATCACCAAGCCTCATTTGTGTTCTAGATAATAAAAAAATAATTATAAATGGTTTTTACTGATTGATTTCACTCGAAATTTAAAAAATGGTTTTTACCAATTGTTTTTTATAACATTCTTTCAGTTAAACGTAAAGCAATCTAAATAAGGAAAACCAGATAGTAATCTAAATAAATTTCATTCCCTCTAATCCTTACATGAATATTTAGACTAATTAAATAATAATAGATTAAAATCGTTAGTCATGTGACTTAGTTTACTGGAGTAATGATAGAAGACATTAGCAAATCTGTTTTTCTTCACTGTGCTTTGTTAAAGAAATAAATTCGTTTTTCATCTGCCTTCCAGATATTAACAGTGTGGAGTTTTTGCATAGAAGAAATAATTGTATGGTTTTGAATCTGTAAATATGTGGTTTCCGGGTTACCAGTCTTGCTTGTCTTTTGTTTCTGCAGATTATAATTTTACGAGCCACTACTAGAATGGTTCTATTTTTTAGATATAATTTTGATATTGATCATCGTCCATCTGCTAGGTCCAAGGTTAAGAAAAAAGAAGGATAAGATTCTCATTCTTTAGAATTGTGGTAACATTTATAGTTTAAAACATTTCTTGTTCATAAATATATCAAGATTTTTTATTATTATTATTTTAAAATTATTTTTAAAATCAGCATATTAAAATAATTTAAAAATAAAAAAATATAATTTTTAATAAAAAAATTCAAAATTTTAAAAAATACAATTTACATTGTGTTCCCAAACAAACCTAAATAACATAATTATTTCTTGATCACTATGTTTGAGAGTGTGGTTGCGGTTGCTTTTCAAAATATTTTTTATTTGAAAATGCATTAAAATAATATATTTTTTTATTTTTAAAAAATTATTTTTGATACCAACGCATGAAAATGATCTAAAAATATTAAAAATATATTAATTTAAAAATTAAAATTAAATTAATTTTTTTAAAAACATTTTAAAACTAAAAAACAAACCTTAAATCCAATCACCACCGACCAGGGCCTATCGCCTACTGCTAAAAGTCAAACCACAAGGATCAACGAAAACCAACAAGATTTAGGCCACGCAATCAACTTTACCTACGTGTCACCCCTAGACTCCTGTCATTTGTTTATAGGAAACACCTCATGTTGAATTGAGGAGGTCAAGCAGGACCCCACCCGAAAAAAATTTAATTTGCCACATAAGAACACAGTGGGACACGTGGAAGCTAGAAACACGCCTGGTCTTATTTGTTGTGGGGCATGTATGCGGTCCCACAAAATCTAAGTCGTGTCAAGATGCATGAGAGTCATGGTTTCGTGTGATGGCAAGTGTCATGATCTGATGTAAGGGACGGTGGTTTGCCACGTGGCGAAATAGGATGCCATGAGAGGAACAAGCGGTTCAATGAAGCTATGTGGTTTTCTTAATTTCAAACTTTCTAGTTTTGTTAGTTGGTGTAAAATGGTGCCCAAGACAATTAAATTAAAGAGTATTTATGAATTAGTTTAAGCATAATTAATATTATTTTTAAAAAATATATAAATATCTTTATACATGTTTAATACATTTTAAGAAATTAATTAAATTTCATTGATATTAATTTTAACGTTTGAATTTAAAAAATCAAGGCTTGAAATATATATTTTTTTAATGTTTAAAATAATAAAAATCTATTGAAGTTACTTAAAACTGGTGATGAAATAAGTTTAAGTTTTGGAAAATTTGGATTCAACATCCAATGAGTTTCGATAATATTTTTTGGACTTTATTTGGTATAAGATAAAGTTTTGATTTTGGACCAATAAATTAATGACTTGATTGGTATAGTTTTGAGTGGACTAAACTTTTGGGAATATTCTATTATTATGCTTTTATTGAGAAGATCAAGAGCAAGGCTAATCTATGAGACCGACACACAAAGGAGAACCCAATAAATGGACAGATACAAGCAATTGCTGGACAAGTCCTGAGCGAACATAAATTTCGATCAATAATGCAACAAGCAAACAACTGCTTTCCCCGCCAACTCCCACAACAAATTCAGTAATCCCATGCTAAGATCTCCTGACGTTGGAGAACTTGCGAAAATTCATCACCAGAAAACAGTAGCAAGTGTCAATGCAATCTTCAATGAAGTGAAATCACCCGTGCCGCCAAAGTAGATTTATGTAGAGAACTGCTGCAATTGTCAACACCACAATTATGTAACATACCCCAAAGCTCATATGGAAAACATACATGTTTATGAAACCATCATCTTCTCGTTCATCATTAGGCATTGATTGTGATGGTGATTCTACTTCACTGTATTTTGTCTATAATGGAGGTCCGCATAAAAGAGGATTACCTTCATAACTCCTTTCATCAAAGGTGTCAAACTGAGCCTTCCTCTCTGGAGTTCTTCCTGACAAGTTATTATATGAAACATTGAAAACTTCTAGATTGTTGAGTACAGCAAGTTGGGGAGGGATGCCACCATTCAAGCTGTTGTAAGAAAAATCCAAGCTCTCTATCTGCTTTAAGTTTGAGAATGTTGCAGGGATAGATCCAGTAAGATGGTTGTGTGACAAGTTTAATGAATGTATCTCACTTAAATTTCCCATTTCTAATGGGATTTGCCCTGAGAATCTATTTGTGGAGAGATCAAAACCCGACATTAAGTTGAGAATATCGCCCTTGTAAGTATATGAAATTCTTTTAGTTATAAATTGTATTTCTTCTTTTATTTGTTCTTGTATAGTGATGTCTTCAAAAGGGCTTTCCGCGTCATTGATCTTCCCTTCTAGTAAATCGGTTTCATAAGACTTTTTCCTGAGGAGCTTGAGTGTATAGGTTGTTCGACCAGTAGCTCCCACTTTCTCTAGATTTTCCTTCAAAGAAAAATTTCCCAGACAACGAGGTAGAGGACCAGAGAGCTGATTTCGTGAAATATCCAAGATGCGTAAATGTTGTAACAAGCATAACTGAGTAGGAAGCTCACCAATAAAAAGATTAGCTTTCAGAAGAAGAAAACTTAATGTCGAAAGATTGCCAATCCAACTTGAAATTGGGCCCTTCAAGTTGTTGTATGCGATATCCAATGTCACCAAGGAAGAGCTGTTATAAAATGCCTTTGTTAATGGACCGCTCAGTTGATTTTTGGATAGATGGACATGTTTTATTGATCATGGGTTGAAGCAAGATGGTAGAGAACCAGACAAACTGTTCTCAGACATGTCCAAATATTCAAGGTTGTCAAGCTTGCAGAAATCTCTTGGTAGCGGACCATCAAAATTGTTTCTGGACAAATTAATTGCTTTGAGATTTGAGAAATTGCCCTTCCATGTTGGAAGCATGCCTGAAAACTGATTGTTGCTGATATTCAGTGCAGTTAAATATATCTCATTGGTAGGTTGAAAATCTAATACATGCCCCGTAAATTTGTAGCTATCTAGGTAGAGATATCTGAGCAAAGATGAGTTGAAAATTGAAGGAGATATCTGTCCACCCAAATTGTTGTTTGATAGCCCCACATATCATAATCTCTTCAACTGCTCAAGTTTTACTTTAGACAATCGATTGTCAGATAAATCTATAAGTACTAGAGAGCTCAGGTTTCCAAAACAAGAAGGAATGCTACCTGTCAGTCCATTCATAGCCATCCTTAAGATTGACAAATTTGGTAATACCAAACACATATTTCTTGGAACTTGACCATGTATGTTGTTGTTTGATATATCTATGATAATCACATTCGGATTAGGATGGTTTGGCAATTTCAAAGGACCAACAAAGGAGTTCTGCCTAAAATGTAAAGCTTCCAAGCTTGTGTTGTTCTCAAGTAACCATGATGGGAACATTCCACTGAAGTTGTTGTTGGAGAGATCAAGGGTTCTCAAGTCATATTAGTTAAAGAGAAAGTTGGGAACATCTGCATTGAGTGCTTTAGATGTACTATATGACAAGCTGAAAAGCATGAGTTGGAACTTTGGAATGAAATTCCGAAAGCCAGCTTGGTCTTCTACTAGAGTGATGTTGTCACACATGAAGAACTTGAGTTTTGAGTGGTTACTGAAGGACTTGAATGAAAGTGGGACTTCAAAGTGGTTATTTGATAGTGATAAGAACTCAAGGGATATGAGGATGGTATGAGTACTAGAGACAATATTTCTAGTAAAATGATTTTCAGAAACATCAAGTAGTTGTAAGTAGTTGTAGAGGTGACAAGTTTCTCAAAACTTCTAGGAATAAACCATCTATATCTATATTATTTTTAGAGAAATCTAACTGCTCCAAATTCTTCAATTCATCTAAACAATCTAGGAGTAAATCCTCTAAATTATTTCCAGAGAGATCTAACTATTTTAGATTCTTCAATTCACACCAACCTGCATAATTTTTCTCAAAATAATTAAAATAATGATGAAAGCATCTTTCATTGATCATATAAATGTCATTATAGACAGATGGAGAGTTATTAATTTACCTTGAGTGCCATGGAGGTCACATCCACTAGCATATAAGATTTTAAGAACAGGCAACGATATAATATTCTGGAGAAAGTTTATTGGGAGAGCAGTGCGATCTAGATACAATTCTTCAAGGGTGGTCAAATTGAAGAAAGGCACTGTGAAGGAAAAAACAATAAAATATATGATACAAAGCAGCCAATACATGTTACAATATTATGCTTAATAGAAGGTTTCAACATGATTAATTAGGAATTTAGGCAACTAAACTGTGATTAACCTTGACTGATTGATGTCCCGCTTAAATTATTAGCCCTAAGAGAAAGGGTCTTTAGGGATGGCAATGCTCCCAATGACTGCAGCAAAGTACTTCCGATAATGGCGAGCTCGTTCAGACTAAGGGCTTCCAGCTTCCTTAAACCTATGATATGTAGAAGAATTGAAAATAGACAATCAAATAAGTAGTGAAATTAAGTATTGTGAAAATAAATTAGACAACATCTTTGTTTTAGTTTTAGATTATTTAAGAAAACAACAAATTTTGATTACCAAATATAATTTTCATAAATTATTTTGTAACAAAGAAAACTTCATAAAAAAGATGCTTGGCATAATTTCTTAAAATTATAAAAATTTTGAAAAATAGCGGGTGAGATAGGAAAATGTTAATAGATATTATAAAAAAAAACATTGTAAAAGAAAAAACAGTAATTTTTTTTTTAAAAAAAACATTATTTGTCCAAGAATTATCTTGACTCAACAGTTTAATCTGTTAAGTGATACCCTAAGATATGATTTATATTACTCTCTAACACTACAAAATTGAGGTACCATTTGTTATAAAAAAATTTATTTCAAAACTTATATTTGTTATTCTAAAAAATTAATTCAACTTATGATGTATTCTAAAAAAATATTAATAATGTCCAATTAAAATTAATAGATATTAATATGGTCAGTTTGATGGTTTTAATTGATTAAGGCTGTCTGAGCTCAAAATTGTACTTATTACATAATTCTAATACACAAAATCCCACGTGATATTAACATTGTCCCAAAATCCCACGTAATAGTATAGATCTTAAGCTTCTGTGTTCAAATGTGCTTGAAATATTTAGAGATATCAAAATGTATTGTTGAGAAATGAGCTAAATAAGTTGGCATGGACCATAAAAAAATGAATTTTGGGTAAATCATGCCTTATTAGTTAGAAGTTGCCAAGAAATATTCATAACTTTACCATTGAGAGTAGTTGATCCTGACAGCATGTTGCCTGACAGATTTAAAGATTTAAGAGAAGATAATCCTCGCAGATGTGGTACAATGCTGTCGCTGAATAAATTATAGCTTAGGTCAAGCCTCTCTAATTTCCTCAACTGTGATGATAGGACCTCAAGACCTGCAAGAGAGTTGGTGCTACATGTAAGTCTTATTATTATTATTATTATTATTATTATTATTATTATTATTATTATTATTATTTTTTAATTTAACGTGAGTGTCCGGGCCAATTTGCGCGCACCTCGACTAATCTCATGGGCCCTGAAGTTAACGACCATGTAAGCCTTCAGTGGTCATCATATGAGCAACCACAGGGCTTGAACCTGAGACCACAGAGGGAGCAAACTTCTTGGTCCCAAGCTCTTACCACTAGGCCACCACCTAGATGATTAAGAACTACTAGTAAATGCAGTCGGCATATTCGCTAATAGATCTCAAGATTTAAGAGATCAAAATCCATTAAGAAATGAAACAAATGCTATCATTGCACTGATGAAAAAAATTAAAATCTAGATAATTTAGCTGTTACCATAAATGCCAGCTGATCCTGTCAACCAATTGTATGATAGATCCAAAGACTTGAGAGATGAAAGCCCAGATAAAGATGAAAAGATGCTATCATTGTAAAATTAAAACTTAGGTCAAGGTTCTCCAATTTCTTCAATCTTGATGACAAGACTTCAAAACCTGCAAGATGATTCTCAAAAGTAGATTGAAAACAAATAAACACATTAAAAAAATTATACACAAAGAACAAAAGAAAAGGGTTCAAAACTAGATAATTTAAATGTTACCTGATCCTGTCCACATATAATTACCAGATAGATCCAAAGAGTTGAGAGATGAAAGCCTCAAACATGATAAAATGTTGTCATCATTAAATTCATTATAACGTAGTTGAAGGACATTCAGCTTCCTCAGTTTTGATGATCGTAAAATCACAAACTCGGATCGTAAAAACGGATCGTAAAATCGTAAGGAATTTTAAAATACATTAAAAAAAATTCATGCTTTAAATAAAAATTCATACATAACAATTTGTCCAATTAATTCAGTCCTATAATACTGAAATGACATTAAATTCAGTCAAATTTAATAATTTTCAGTCCAATTTTCACCCCATTAATATTCAATATTTTTTCAGTCCAATTTTCACCGAGTAATATTTTGCACAATTCAGTCATATATAGTATATACTGTGGCATTCAATTCAACAATTTTCACACCCGATCAATTCCATTCAATTCAACATTATACATATACAAT
>Ga0307513_10007073_pt1 | contig 14588 bp, 16 predicted proteins | sample 15_EM_MG_FD_202174 | JGI IMG/M metagenome (GOLD analysis project Ga0307513, IMG submission 202174) | Populus trichocarpa ectomycorrhiza microbial communities from riparian zone in the Pacific Northwest, United States - 15_EM | ecosystem: Host-associated > Plants > Roots > Unclassified | place... | reverse complement strand
GGCTTGTGAATAGCCGGATTGATTTGAGAACATTTAACGAGGTTTATTAAGGACTCCGGATGAGAGAATCAGGACTCGGCTATACGTGAGAATCCTACACCTTGATACTGTATATAGAAGATATAGAAGCGAGTTTCTTGAAACCCAGTTCATTAGATCGCCAGACCGGTGAGGCGTAAGGCCTGAGGCCTGAGACGTGAGACGTGAGACTCGGATGTGACCAAAAAACAAGACCTGGTGCCCCAGACGCCAGCCGACGTCTGAGGAAGCAGCCGATTAATTGTGATTCCGGGGATAAGGGATGTGTTAGGACGTAGAGAAGAGAAAGAAGTGACGAGAACAAGAGTCTAGGGTAGTCTAGACGCCGGGAGGAGACGATGTTGCGTCAGGACGGATGGAACGTTGCGGGGCAATTCAGGAGGCCTGGAATGTGGCGGGGCGTTGCAAGGCAAGTCAGGACGAACAGGACGCATGGGACGCAGAAAATACGTCGCTTGCGTCAGGACGCAACGCCGACGGATCAGACGCAAGGTCCGTTTTTGCTCATGTAATACGATACTTCTTGAAGCACAACCCCCGATCGCATCAATACACACTCTTTAGTACCCATTACTTGGTTCATTATCAGGACCGACTAGTAGCATGACTTAAAAAGAGGGGTTCTCCCTTTCGATATTTATGTTGTTGAATCGAAGACAATACTCTCTTTGGTTCCCAACCCAAGTCGGCAAAACATCCCTTACCAGGTAGTGCTCAGAATAGAAGCACTTTGGATAAGGCCGGAATGCTGAATAGCTCTACTCAATGTACCCAATCGAAAAGCTGGACTACAAGATCAAAATCTCAATTCTACTGTAAGACTTACTTTCAAGGTCTAACACCTTAGACGAGACTACTGCTATATCACTCCTCCCCCCACTTAGTTCTTCAACATCAACTGATCCCAAAGCTCAGCTTCCCCAGCGACTAAAACGATCAGATACCCAAGCCTTCAACTCCGAGCCTGACGCTTAAAATGTTAATAATTCTTCTGCTTCTTCCTCTCTTCCTCCTTTGAAGGCACAGTTTCCCACTCCACCTTCCTCAAGTCAACCCGGATCACTTGATTCTTCTTCTCAAACATTTTCCGATAACTTCTATATTCCTGCCACTCAACCCCTGCAAGCTGCAGAAGCTCCACAATGATCAATTTGCTCTCGCAAACCCAACTCTCGGTTTATTTGCTAGGCTTTCCTTTTTTCATTTATTAATTATAAATTCTTAATCTGTTTAAATATTTGTTGCTCAGATATTTGATTTTCGTGTATTTCCTTTACTATAGTAAATTATATATTGTTTAGTTATATACTCTTAATTCAGCATAAGTCATGTTGCTTTTCTTTATTTATTTCAACTATTGTATATATTCTTTCCTAAAACTATATTTTCATTAGATTTTAATTCTACTTAGAAATTATTCCCTCTTCAGAATCATGATAAATACTTTTTAAACTATTAACTCATGATACTAAATTTATTAATACTACAAGTATATTTTCTAAATATATAACATACTTTTATTGATAGAAAGTTCACAATATATTTCGAGTTGAGATTCTACAAGTTATAAGTTAGATTGAGAAAATGATTGATTATGTGAATGCAGTAAGAATCATATACATATAACTGAATAACGCTTTTACTATAACCTTAAATAATTAAAATATAATAATATATTATGTGTAAATTATGATGGAGTACATGAGAGATATAAGAAGCAGGATTCCTACCTTCAAGTTTTTGAAAGGATAGGTTGTACCTCGAATCTATCTCAATACCTGCCCTCCGCAATTCTTGAATAATAATTCTTATAAACCACCTATTCGTATTTAATCAATTATTTCAACTTATTCCTCTGCATATAAAATTCACCAAGATTTAATCTAAAGATCAAGAGCGATATTTAGTCGATTAGCACTATGCTAGCTACACAAAATAGTCGGACCCGAGCTGAAATATCGGAATGCAATGTATCGTGGTAGTTGCGGGCTTGGGCGAGGCAGGGTTTCACGCCCCAGACCACGCCGAATCAGGGGGCTAAGGTGGGTATTTTTGGTGTAATCCACGCCGCGCCTCGGTCCTGGGCCCCCCCGCACAAATGCCCTGGGCGGGACCCGTTTGTTACCACCAATGTTCAATGGGAACACTTCTGGCGTATGGGTGGGGCATGAGCCTGAGCGGGTACAGGGGCCGGGAATGCCACAAAAGACACCCCGCCCGAGCCCATTGAGTGGGATGGGCTGTGGAAACGTGCAGGCGGCCCGCGCTTTTGGGGTCCTGTCCACCCTGTAACGAGCTCTACCAACCAGCCATTAATAGCTCAACGAAGATAGCAACTTCAGGAACTTCAAAATTCCAACTAAGACTCAGAACCTAGTGATTGTATCTCTCATCTAAGTAATCCTCTTTCTGACTTTTTTCTTTTTCCTATAACTAAATTTAGGTTTTATTAATACTAATTAAGGATGAGTATTAGGATTAGAATAGTGCAATATATTGCCTCTCACCTCTGTTAACCACTTGGCGAATAATTGGAGGCAGTCAGGTTCATGGTGTGATGCCGACCTTTTGACTACTGAGACAAATGGTTGGTGTTGTATTAAGGGAAAATATATTGTTCCACGATTACCATCCTATTTCTTAAACCTTTCAAATATGAGAGAATCCTGCCAGTCTTCACTTGGATCACAAACTCGACGCTTGAACACCCTCTTTGCATTTACATTGATTGGCGTTTCGTGAGGATTTCGACAACTCCAACTTCCATTCAATGTTGCTACCACTCGTCCTGTATACCATCAGTTACATGATGTTACTGAGGGAAGTGCATCCTTGAAATGGTCTCTATATGACATGCAAGGTCATGATACAGAGGGAGCTCAACAAGGAATTCATCCTGGGCAGGTCAGTATGTGTCCCCAGGAGCTAGTAAGTAAGAATACTTTCATTTTTAACATTTGTCGTTCGATTGAGTTTCCATTTCCGAATCATTAACCCTCAAATTACCTGCAACGATAACCGGTGGAGATATTGCAGCTCTCATTCGTAGAATAATCTTCACCAAGTACATTGTCGAAGTATTTTCATCTTGTATAATGGATGCTTAACATGGAAAAAAATCAATATTCTTTCCCCCTTCTATCAGCCTTTACAATATCAAATATTGTTTCCTACAGGTACATTACCCTGGCCACCGCAAGCTCTGATGAGTCAAATCACGTCATATAGAGGGCTTTTAATGACTGAAACACGATTTTTGCAGTTTGGAAGATTAACATGAGAATATTTGATTGATATATATTCTCGCGTTGAACATGAGCGATAGGATTATATTTGACGAGCCTTACAACAACAAATAAAGCAAGTTGAAGATTTCCAGTATCTAAATGCGGAACACTCATCGATTTCTTCACATGCTGAATCCTATTCAAATGGTGTGATTGTTCTTCCAGCCTCATTTGTCAGTTCACGAGCTGGGGCTGCCTCACAAGTCGCCTATTTATTAGCACTTGGTTAGTCTAAAGGGAAACCATCATTGTTTATTACGATTACAACAAATCCAAATTGGCCTGAGATTAAGGCAAGGATTCAGGTCAATAACCTCCAGATATCCCAGAGGTAGTTTGTCGTGTTTTCTAGGACGATTGGAGATGGCTATTAGGACTATGGGCAAACACTTGGGCAAAATTGTATATCTTATTCGAGTTATTGAGTTTCAAAAAAGAGGTCTTCCTCATGCTCATCTAGTCATCAAGGTAGGATGAATTCAAAATTATTAAAAAACTTCTTCTCACCAATTTCTTATTAAATATATTAGGTATCAGAAAGATCAATATAAGTTTAATCTTTAGACACATCCAGAACTACCCGTTACAAAAATCGATCAGCTCATTTCACCACGATTACGCAACCCAGATAAGGACTCCCAATTATGCCCGATTATTTCTCAATTTAACTACCATCTGAAAACCCCCCACGATAAGCAGAGCAGCTGATGTAATCACAATGGCTTCTGTTAATGCGGATATCCTAAAGACTTACAGCCATCTACTACACTAAACACGCATGGTCGAGTCAGTTAGAAGGGTATCCAAGAGGGTGATCGTTATGTTGTATCTTATATACCTTTGCTTAGTAGGCTACTTGACTGCCATAAAAATGTTGATATTTGTTTTACGGTGAATGTTTTTATGTATTTGTATAAGGCTCTTTTCAAGGACCCTGATCAAAAACCTTTCAATATTACATCCGATGAATATGATGATGTAATGGCTGATTATCTTAATGCGTAATATCTCTCTGCCACGGAAGCACCACAGCGAATTGTTGAATATAATATATTAAGAAAAGAGCAATGGGTTAAAGTCTTATTGAGGCAACTTGGCGATCACGTCTTAGCACAAATGTACCCAATGAATAATACTCAGTCTCTAGCAACAACACTTGTTCGGTACTTTGCCGGACCTTGAATGCCGGCCATGGAATATCTTCTCTATACTGAGGACTACAAACAATATTGTTTGTACTGAAGAAACTCGAATACAGCAAATTTGACACCTCTTCGAGCTGTCGATTATTTACAAATCTCTGGACAACTCTTTCCTGGACACTTAATTCACAAACGATTACGAGGTGCAGTTGTTGTCTGAATTCCAACTGTTCTTCCTCGCAGTGGTGAACTATTTTACCTTTGTTCATTACTGCTAGACAAATCAGCTTTCAGTTTCAAATATCTTCATTCAGTTGGAGACACTATTCACCAAACCTTTCACAAGGCTGCAGCCACTTTAGGACTCTTTCAAAATGCTAATGAGGCACATTATGCCTTAACTGAAGCTACAAAAAACTGTGCCTCACTGCATCAGCTGCGATTCCACTTGGGCAAGCTATTTTTGGACTTTCCGACAAATGCGTTTGTTCTCTTTGATGATTGTCATGCCTACTTAATGGCTGACTATCTCGATTAGTTCTCAAGTGCTGGGATTGTAGCTGATTTCGCTCTTCGTGATCGTTAGAGAATACTGAAGGCACAGGGTTCCAACCTAGTTAACTTTGGCTTCCCCCAACCCTAAGACTAATACTCCTTATTGCAAGTTGAGAGAAGCAACTGTGCATGTCAATAGCTTGCCCTTACGGAGTAGTACCAGCAGGAGGAACTCCTCCACTCATCTGAGGAGCTCGATATATACAACCAAGTTCTAGAATCCTCCTATTCACCTCCAGAAGATCGTACAACAGCTTGCGTTATTATAGAAGGCAAGGCCATTCATGGAAAGAGCTTTACAGCAAGAGTGTTGATTAATAGATTGCATAGTAATGAGCATATTGTCTTGATTGTAGGCTCTACTGCATTGAGTATTGTACAATATGAGCGAGGACGAACAGCACATTCTGCATTTGGAATTCCAGTTACTGAGGTAGTATACTTGCCAAGAAATCAATATTTTAAATATAGTGAGTCTAGCTACCAATGTGTGCATTATTATAGATATAAGCTGATGGAACTGCAGTCACGAATTGGACGGAACTCAGACCAGGCTCAATCCCTACGAAATGTGGAAACCATACTTGGGAAAGAGATACCGATGTCAAATTTGCGCAGCAATGGAGTATCCGAATGCACTATTGCAGCTACTGAGGGGAAATATGTGACCATTTGGTGGATAGATTATAGTAGGATGACTTTCGAGTAGTTGCTCTAGTTGTAAGAAACGGAGAACCAACAGGATTTCTTGATGCATCAATTAGCCCATCAAGGCTCTGGAAACACTTTCACATACTGCGATTACATTAACCTATTTGTAATGCCCATGATCCTGTGTACTCACAACCGGTCAACATGATCGGCAACGACAGTCTTACTAATTCTTCAATTCTATTGCCCTTAATTAGAAGAAATTCAACATACGAACAGATTGCAGACTTTCTTTTTCCTGACTTCATACTTCTGACCCCATATGAACTTTGTCAAACGTCTTTCTTAAGTCTTTTAAATTCATCTGTTGATGAGTTCAATCATCAAATACTTGATAAAATACCTTTCGTAACAGGTAAGTATTCAACAATTGGATATTCACATCCAACTTATAATATGTTTACTTCAATAGTTCATTCATACATTTATTATTAATACTAGTGGTAATAGTTCTAGTGTTAACCTATTTAGGATAAAAAGAGCATATGGACTTGAGTTACAAGAGTATTAAGGATGGAGAAAGTAGCGATACAAACGATCAAGCGACATCAAACTCAAGTCTTCAAGGCCAAATTTCAACCCCGGACTTTCTTCATGCAATTCATGAACCTGCAGTGCTACCCCATGCAGTTTGCTTGAAAGAGTCAGCAATCGGTGTCTTGATGAGAAATCTCTCAGTTGAGAATAGCCTAGTCAAAAATGCAAGGGTTGGTAAAAAACAAGTTTTGGAAAATGTTATCAAAATATAACTAGTTCAGACTAGTGTATATGAAGAGGGCAGAAGAAGGACATACCATCTACCAAGAATGATGTTTGAATTTCAGCCCAGGTTTTGTTCATGGATTATGCAACAGAAACAGTTTCCTCTTTGTCTTGCATATGCTACTACTTTTAATAGCTGTCAAGGTTTAACATTAGATCATGCTGTTATTGATTTAAGAGTACTACCATTTACTCATGGGTAATTAAATACCAGTTTTTCAAGAGTACGATATCGGGCTGATATTTGGTCATATTTTCATGTTGAAAATGACGAAGAACTTACCACGAATATTGTATATAAAGATTTCCTTTCATCCGATTCAGATATATTCAATTAGAATTAGGTGGGATTATTATTTTATAAATTGAATACTGCCAGCAGTATATTATTATTATTATTATTTTTATTTTTAACTATGATTGCTATTAATTCTTAGTATTTCAAGTGGTTATCTATTCGATTCTCGCGATCAATGGTTGCTATATATGGTTGCCTTGCAGGCTAATAGATGCGATTGGTAGTTTCTATGACAGTTTGCGATGTGTGGTTACTATGCATGGTTGCCAAGGGGGTTGCCAAGAGTGGTTGCCAAGAAGTATACACCTACCGCACTACTTTCTTTCTCTCTTTTTCTCTCTTTCTTCTATTTTCCTCTTCATTCTTCCTAACTTACCTCTTCTATTGTGCAACTACATCTTTCCCAACTGCCACTCTACACTACTCTTCTACCAATACCAACCCTGGGAAAAGCTTTTATTTCTCTTACTTTTATCTTATTATTTCGACCATCTGAACTTTTCCTTTTTGCATTTAGCAATACATACTTAGTGCTCATTTACTATATGTGATGGGAGCTTTGCAGCATTAGCTTTGTTCTTAAAGGTTTCATTTTGTTTCACTAGTTATAATTTATTAGCTCTTATTTCGCCTTCTTAATAGAATTTTGTTTATAATATTAATATTTTTTAGTCAAAAAATATGCATATTGAATTTCTTCAGAGGGTGGGGACTTGAACAAATTCAAACTTAGACTTTTTACAACTACTTCCAAAAACCTATCAAAGTGCTCCTCCCATGCAACTCTATATCATTCTGCAAAACCAATTTTCCACCCAGAGTGCGGATTCCCAAAAGCTTTTCGCGCATCTGATCTCGCTTGCTAATACTGTCTGGAACCAAGAACCTTATGGTAACAGGGTCATGGCACTGGACGTTAGTCCAAGGCACACGACACCAGGAAGGTCCTAAACAATAACACTGGTTTGGCGTGAGGGTTCAGAGATGATAATCTCAGGTCAAGGCTGATCGTATAACGGTAGATCAAGCTCAGGGTTCGTGGGTTCTGGGCGTGGATCTTGGATATCAGAATAGAAGACGTTATATTCTGAAGTACAGGAGTCGTGAAAGAAATACCAGGTAGGGTAAAGAATCAAGGAAATAGGGGGCTGTTTTTTATATATATATTTTTATATATCATATATTGGTTGATAAGGTACAAGAAATCGCATGGAGTGCTAGCTATGGTGAAAACAAAACCTAACATCCAAAACTGTAACATGTGTACATGTTCAGGTAACCGTACACAGGAGCGGGGAGTGCAGGATCTCCTATGTTTAGTTGATTTATATTTGGTTTATTTGATTTGATTTCAGCTCCGCCACTGCCTCTGAGTCAGGTAGGCTATGGTATCGTATTGCTATGTTTGGTTTACTTTGCGGGAAGTTTATATTTAGGATTCCGGGTATGGAATGGTCATGTAACACTGGCCAGGGCTGAGTATTGTTTGTTTCTTTCTTTGGTCTTGCAGGATTACAGGATTCCGGTATGTGCGCAGCTACTGGTAATGATCATGATTGCAGGAAGGTTATCGCTGTTGGGTTTTGTATTTAAACCAGTCTCCTAGCTAGCAGGACACAGCAGACTTGGAGAAACCTTCATTCTGAGAATACCCTTGGTAGAACGGCAATCCCTGAGTCCTATTTGTCCTTCAACTATTATCTTATACCTCTGGTCCATTGAAGCCTCCCTTAGCACCTGCGCTAGCAGGTCTATCGCCGGCCCTATTGTATTTTCGTTAGACAGGAATAAACCTGTTACAAAAACGAACTAACAAATGAAACATGGGGAACAGGACTCTTCGAGTGGGGTCGGTACCGGGCCCAGGCCCACATATGGGCGCGATATTAACACAAGTATTTGAAAGGAAACCACCCGTTAGCCCAGCTGACAAAGCACGAGAAAACATATTTAAACCAAGCGTTCATGAGAAGACATAAAGTACCCAAAAGAAACTAAGTTAGATGAAATGGAAGAAATGCACTCGGAAGAAGAAGCCTGGCCGAGAAACATGCCTGGGGTGAAGGCAGTTGCAGTAAGTCTGATGAAGCATGCGAGGGCTCCCAGCAGGGAGGCCGAGGACCATACGGGCGCGTTAGGGCCTCTGTCATTAACCCACTGAAGGTGGCGGAACCTGGCTAACTCCTTGGCGGGACAGTGGAGAATGGCGTGTCCGGAGGTCTCACGGGCTTCGTCACGGCTGGGGCAGGTGGTCGCGACATCGCTCTCCTAGGAGGGGTATGCACGGAGGTAGCCTTTTCCAGATCTCATCTGGTGTATGCAGCCCGCAGTGAATCTGTTGAGCGCCATGAACGGATGAGGGGCAAGTGAGGAGCGGTAGGGGTATTTGGCCGGGTCTGGTGCGGCCTCCTCCCATTCTTTTAGGAGGAGGTTCCGCCACTGAAGATTATGTTGGGGGTACAAGCGGCCGGGGAGGGGGTGGTGCGGGTACCGTTCGCATATCAGGTGTTAGGAGGTGACCGGGAGGGGCAGGTCCCCATCGAGCCCGAGGATAAAGAGTGTGGAATGGGGACGGGCGTCCAAGGGGAGATGCGTCCTGTTCTTGGCGGGGGGCCTGGGAGTGAGCCAGGAAAGGGGGTTGCCATGTCCTGAATTCCCCCTGAGCAGGAGCCTATAGTCCAGAGAGTGCCGATGTGGGGACGGTGACAGTACTGAGCGGGGGAGGCGGGCGGCCACCAGGTTGATCTCCAGGGGGGAGCACAGCACCGACAGGTTTGCCAGAAGGCGCTTGGCCTTAAGGAGGAGTTCAAGTGGGGGGAGGCGGCCTTCTATGGCCAGGATGTCGGTCAGGGTGCATAGGAAACAATTAGTTGTCAACCACTGGACCTTGTGCCAGAAGGAGGACAGCGTTCGGGTCATGTGGACGGTCGAAGTAAGGGTGTCCGCGCCATACCTCAGGATGGGAAAGAGGAGCGAGGAAGCCAGCTGATGGCATCGGAAGCGGGGGAGGCCCTTGCCCCGACGGGAGAGCCTTTTTATTGCCATGAAGGCCGCCTGAGCCTTGGCCACCCTTTTGACGAAGTGAGGAGTCGTAGCCATTGAGGGCGTGAACCAGTAACCCAGCCACCTTACCGCAACCCTGGGAGTAAAAATGGATCCATCCAGGTGGACCGGAGCAATGCAGATCAGGGCTTGGTCCCTGTTCGTGTGCCAGTGGATCAGCCCCGTCTTGGTTACCGAGAAGCCAATGGCCAGTACGGCCCCTTGGGCCTTCAACCTGGCATATTGCTTCTGCAGGATCTGGATGTTGCACCGATAGGACGCCGATGATTCCGTCAGACCGAAGTTGTCGACGTAGGAAAGCATCAGATCCTTGGGGATCTCGCGGTGTAGAGTGGACATGTAAATCACAAAAGGTACGGGAGAGACTGGGGACCCTTGGGGGGTCCCTACTGAGACCGGGGCAAACACCTTAGGGGACCCCGGGTAGAGAAGCCGGCACGTTCTGCCGGAGAGGAATGACTTGGTCCAGGACACGATGTAGTGGTTGACCCCCTTGGCTTTCATCATGCCACACAGGGCAGCGGGGTTGACGTTATCAAAACCCCCTTTTATATCCAGGAAGGGCGTAGACACCTTCTTCGCAGTCATCTGTAGGGTGCTCATTTCGTGGGTCAGGGTGGTTGCGCCGTCGGAGGCCGAGAGACCTGCAAGCGACCCGCACTGGTCGAAGTTTATCAGGCCAGTCGCACGTGCCACGCAAGGAGTAGCTCGCGTTCATTATTCTCTCCAGGATGTTGGAGAAGGTTTGAAGAAGAACTATGACGCGGAAAGAGGAGGGGGAGTGGGAGGAGGGTGTACCAGGCTTGTTGAGCACGATGCCGTCTGCCCTTTTCAGGGTGATGGGGTGGGACCTGTAGGTCACCAAGGGCGCAAGGAGTTCGTGGATGAGGTGGAGCGCCACCCGATTAATCCTTTTCCACACGGAGTTGGGGGTCATGTCAGGCCTGGGGGCCGACGACGGGGAGCAACCAGCCAGGACCCTGGCCATTTAATCAGCCGTCAACACAGGGCAGTTGCCGAAGGCGAGGAGGATGGTGTGAAAGTCCCTGGCTGGCTGGCGAGCGACGAAGTGATCAAGGAGCGCCTGGTTTATCTCAGGCGGGGTCGAGGCATCCGCCAACTCCGGGCAACCGGGAGGCAGGCGGCCTATAGCGAACCTCTTTGCGGTCCAGACAGTTTCCGACGTGGCAGAGGCCAACAATGAGGACGAGTTCCCGCTCTTAAGCTTTTTAATGCCTTTGAAGTAGGCAGTTCAAGCCGCCCTGGCAGAGGCCCGGAGGGCAGCATCGAAACAATCCCTCTTCGAGGACCGGAGTTCGCTGTTGTAGGCTTTCCTCAGCAATGAGAGATGATCTGACCACCACGGTTTGACCTGTAGGTGACCTTCTTGAGTAGGGTGTGCAGCGCAAGCTGGGCCCTAACCTGGTCCAGATTTGTCTTGAACCAGATGTCTAGGGCCAGGGTGGTGGGGATGGGAGGAGCACTCGATATAACGGTGGACTTCAGGAAGGATTCCAGAGCCGGCCAGTCTGTCAGGACCCAGTTGGGAGACGGGGGGGAGCTAGAAAAAGCGGAGCTTCGAACCTGAGGACTATAGGAAGGTGGTCAGAGACAGGGGAGGGTAGTGGGTCAGACCACTCGGTAAAATATGGTGCGAGGAGAGGACAACCAAAGGCAAGGTCGAGGCCGCCAGGGCGCAAGATGAGCGACATAGAACAACAAGTAAACACTCCCGGGGTATTGAGGGGGGAGTATCCCAGCTCCTTGCCCTATCAAAGTAGGGGGTCGAGGTGGCTATTTCGTCCTCCTTAAATACCCTAAAGGGGTCGGACGTGGGGTGGTGGATATTGAGGTCTCCCAGAGTGAGAGTAGGTTGAGGGGCTGCTGGGAAGACCATGTCGACGGGGACAGAGTGAGAATTGTTCGAGCGACCCTTGCTGCTATAGGAGTTGATTATTGAGAATTTGGTGGTGGAGGTGTTGAAAAAGGCTTCAAGGATCAAGAGGTCAAGCACTATATCATCACCCCTGGCAAAAAACCTGGGCAGGATGGAAACAGTAGACAGGAAAGAACTATAAACGTAAAAGGCAACGCGGGGCTTACAACCTCTGCGGGTGGGGGGGGAAAACACAGAAAACATTCAAAGGAAGCGTAGCTTGCCCCTATAGAGCGTGGGGTCTTGCAGAGCGACAATTGAAGGAGGTTGGACCAGTTGCGTGACTGACCCAAAAAGAGAAAAAAACACATCGCAGCTCCCGAGGCAGTTGTGTTGAAAGAGTGTGAAGAGTGTCGGGGGGGGGGAGACCTGCTCGCCACCCCACGAAGTACGGTTGTGCTGCATTAACGGGCCAAGCCCGAGAGAGTTAGGTTCATTGGTGAGGGGCCAAAGGGCTCAGCGGGGAGGTGCGACTGTGTACCTTGGGTGGGCCCTAGGGGGGCCTGAACCCCCGTCGTCCTTCTGGCCCTTGGAGTAGCCATCTCGAAGGCCGACTGGGGTGAGCAGGTGCGTGAAGGGTGCGGCGAGACGAACAGCTGGTCGGTGGCCGTGTCCATCTCGTCAGTGGTGATGGGCGCGGGAATTGTCTGGGTGGGAGCGGCTGAACACCTGGGAGGGGGCGGTGTGTGATGGCTTTCGCAATCCTTGTCAACGGTGTTGTGGTTTCCACCACAGTTGACGCAACGGGGCGGCGGGGAAGAACATGAGCCAGGAGGCGCCTGAAGATTGCCACCTCCAGGGCAGGTGGGGTTGGGGCATCTGTGTGAGGCTCGGGTGTGGTTGTGGAACCACATGGGGCAGACCGGGTCGATTGAGGGGCACCCAGGGGCCACCTGACAGTAGCCCCAGCAGTTCTTGGACTGCCTATACCTGTTTGAAGAATAGGAGCGCTCAATGGTCTGTGAACGGGAGAACAGTCTGATCGAGGACCCCATCGTGGGGACCTCTCAGGGATGGAGGGACACAATGACAGATGTAGCGGACTTGCCTTCTCTTGACTGTGTGTTCAGATTAGGTTATCTGGCAGCGAGGATGCGAATATTGTTGGAGTTGAGGATCCAGTCTGCAAGGCATGGGTAGAGCTCGTTCGGGTTCTCCGGCAGAAAGGGGATCTGGAGGGAGTGGATGACAAGCTGAACCTCGTTACGGGCGGGCGGGAAGGGCAACCAGGGAAAGTCCCTCAATGGGAACGATTTGTTAAGCTGACCGCCGAGTGCGTCGAAATAGGGGGCAAAGGCCGCCTGGGCGTGGCAGGGTCCGTGACGCTGACTGATCTAGGGTCGTTGACATTGGTAGTGAGCGCAACGGGGAGAATAAAGTTGGCATCCCCAAGGACACGGGCAGCAATGTCTTGGAACGTAGCAGCAATCAGGGGGCCTTGTGGGGGATCGGAGGGGGAGGAGCTGGGAGTGTAGAATCTTCTCTCAGCTGTGGAGAGCGACTTCGGTGCCTGTACGACAGGTGCAACGTTGCTAGCTGACGCGACTTTGGCGGCCGTGAGGGTGCTCTTATTCTTCTTACCCTTCGAGGAACCAACAGTGGTGGCCTGGGCAGACGATTGCCGCCGTTTGGGGCAGGCGGGGGCAAGGTGTCCCAAGATGAAGGTGGTAGGGTCTGGGTACTTCCCTTCCCTAAACGCGTTGGCTTCCCGCGAGTCTGCGAACCTGTCCGCGTAAGCTCAGGGGTTACAGTAGAAGGAGCAGGTGTCAGGATCGTATCCAGGTATGTCCTGGACGAAAGCCGGCAAGGAGCCACGGTTAGGTGGGGGGACGCGTGTTCTCCCCTTGGTCTATGCTGGCAAGGGAGTGGGACGTTATTACAAAATAGCTAACATGGTAGGATTCCGGGCTAACTAGGGTGAGGATATTGGGGACAACGGAATAAAGGTCAGGCGAGCTCAAGAACAATTGTTCGATAAAGTAATAGAAGAATATCGTAATAACTTATAACATTATTAAGGTCTCTTCTCTGTTGCTTGATGTTGTTCTCAACCATCGGGGAGAGCCCTACTATTTATACTAATGTTCACACTACTTGGACTTCTCTCGTAAAGAAGTATTTTTCTAAGAGTTCAGTTCGTCAGAACAAAGTGCGAACACTGTTTGACCCTGAATCTTGCCCAGCTTGACTCTGAGAATCTCCCGACTGCTATTGCTTCTGAGGGTGTCCCCACTCCATCAGTATTTAGTCTTCGATCTCTTCGTCCTGATAGACTATAATGGAATATGCAGTCTAAATGGCTACATACATCAGCAAAAACAGACCCTGCGTCTGATCCGTCGGCGTTGCGTCCTGACGCAAGCGACGTATTTTCTGCGTCCCATGCGTCCTGTGCGTCCTGACTTGCCTTGCAACGCCCCGCCACATTCCACGCCTCCTGAATTGCCCCGCAACGTTCCATCCGTCCTGACGCAACGTCGTCTCCTCCCGGCGTCTAGACTACCGTAGACTCTTGTTCTCGTCACTTCTTTCTCTTCTCTACGTCCTAACACATCCCTCATCCCTGGAATCACAATTAATCGGCTGCTTCCTCAGACGTCGGCTGGCGTCTGGGGCACCAGGTATTTTTTTTTGGTCACATCCGAGTCTCACATCTCACGTCTCAGGCCTCAGGCCTTACGCCTCACCGGTCTGGCGATCTAATAAACTGGGTTTCAAGAAACTCGCTTCTATATCTTCTATATACAGTATCAAGGTGTAGGATTCTCACGTATAGCCGAGTCCTGATTCTCTCA
>Ga0307513_10007072_pt1 | contig 14590 bp, 15 predicted proteins | sample 15_EM_MG_FD_202174 | JGI IMG/M metagenome (GOLD analysis project Ga0307513, IMG submission 202174) | Populus trichocarpa ectomycorrhiza microbial communities from riparian zone in the Pacific Northwest, United States - 15_EM | ecosystem: Host-associated > Plants > Roots > Unclassified | place... | reverse complement strand
ACCGAAAACATTTACTAATTTGTGCTCATTTCCTAAGTAGGGTGGATTGATTCATTTCGAGCACATGGGTCGGTAGATCCTGCACCTGGATGGAAATTGCCCCAAATTGGAGTACGGGTAACGGAACGAGCCTCGGCCGTGCCTCGTTCCCGTACAAGTATTATGTTTGCCTCGAGGCAGCATACGCCTTTTCCTCGAGGACGTTGGAGGCCGTGTTGTACACTGGTCTGGTCCTGTCTGGTCACCTCAATCTTCAGTCCTTTGGGGTTGGCACGGTCAACGCTGTCTTCCGAAACTAGCTGACTCAGCGTGCTTTTTTTATGACCTATTTTTACAGATTTTCCCAGTTCCCGAGTCAATTGTCCAGATTCTAGCTTGTGTTGGATTCCATTTTGCCAACTCGTGAATCGATTGGAGGGGTCTAGCCTATAGATTATAGGGCACTTTTAGGTATGTAAGCACGCCACAAGTGCGGTGCCCTGGATGTATCCCGGTGGTGGTCTTTGCCGTGGAGCAAAGTCAGGGCAACAACGGTAATATCCCCGAATGGGGCTTGGCTGGGCACGGCAGCATCTATTTCCCTCCATCACCGGCAAACTTGAAGATAGGAGGAAGTACTTATGTATCATCGTTATTTTGCGCAGATGGCATTTTCGTTCGCTGTGTACACTTTTCTCCCGAGCTTCTTCCTTTCCCTCTCTCTCTCTTCGTTCGGTTACGACTACACTCTACCCTTAATCATTCGCATTCGACATAACATTCCTCTCGAATTATCAGTTACTATTTGGAGCTTTGACTATGGCACCGCTCGTGAGCCTTACGGATCAGACTATGGATAACACGCTTGGCGCGATTATGTTGGGGATGGCTGGCTCTTCGATGTAACTTTCTTTTCACCCCACTCGCGTCGCGTCATTAAATTAATCCTCCGCGTCGGTGCAGGTTATTTGGCATCACAACTCTCCAAACTTACTGGTATTATCACTGTTATCCAGACGACTCGGCGCTGCATAAATATTCGGTTAGTATATTCTTCAAACACCTCGCTAATTCTGCCCCTCATATTCAACGATTCCAATCAGGTTGCTCTTCTCTGGTTCGTTTCAGCAACCTCCCAAGGCGCTTGTATATTCACGAATGATACGCGACAAATAGGATCTTGGATGCTTTTCATCTCACGTTGGTCATCCACGCGGTGTATACATACGGCGTAGCGGGTTTTGGGAATTCATCAGGGTTGCAGGATATTACATGGTGCGTTCTACCTTTTCTCGACAGCATCGCGTGGTCTGTTATTCACATGTGCCATTTTGGATAGGTCGATAAAGGTGAGATTCGACACGATAGTCCAAATGTATGGGAAAGCTTATAGCGGGTCAACATGTGTAGCTTCAAGCGAGTATCAATGTGAGTGAAATACCGCACCGCCTTTTTAATGGATGTATTTAAATTTGACTGCTCTGAAGGTCGTGATTATTCTTATCGTTCATTCGTGCGTCTTGTTTCTCTGTGGGTAGAATGGAATATCGATATTGAACTGAATTTCTAGATTATACGCGATCCGGGTGTGGTTATGTTCGTGCTCTTCATTATCCAAAGGAGTTCTGGACCTGAATGGCTTACAAAATTACGCAGTGGGTGGATATCATCGAGGAGTCCTTGGTTACATTGTGGTATGTTCCTCTCTGATCTGCGATTGATTCTTAGCTGAAGGGTGCGTAAAGGCTTCTGTTGTAGCTGGTGGATTTGGTATGCGATTAATTTTTCCCGTGATAACGGTCCTCTAATACTTGGAGATATCAGTTATCGGAACTGTCTTTTCATGTTTCTGGTATGCACAATCCCCTCCCCTCGCGGTCTCTTTCTTGTCATTTACCCACATTTCCTTAGCTGGAAAGTACACACCTATGAAGATCTTGAAAGCATTGCTGTAAGCCCCTTCCTTGTTCCCCCTTCCGCGAGTGTCGTTGATATACCATCTACCCTCCTTCAGTGGTTGATTGACACCGCGTTGGGCACTTCGACGGCGATCGACTTTGTTATTGCCGCCGCGATGTGTTATTACCTGCGCAAGAGCAAAGGGAGCATATCAAGGTAGATAATTTTTCCTCCTTCTCGGGATATTTATTTAATCATTCCATCGACAGGCTGAATTCCAGAATCTCAACGATTATGCAGTATACCTTGAGTTCAGGGATCTTCACGAGGTACGTTCGCTCTCTGGATGTATCCCTTATTTTCGTTCAAGCGCATTTTCAGTGCTTGTTCGCTCGCGGCTATGTTTTCGGTGAGCATCAATCGCTTTTACCCAGTTGGATGGATGGATATTCAGTTCCGATCGCGATTTCAGTATATCCTCTTGCCTAACACCTTCGCGTTCCTCGCCATCGAATTTCTCGCGACTAAATGTAAGTGATAATCAAAATAAAGTAGATGAGGGTTCTCCCTTAACTCATTTATTCGCTCTGCTATCCAGTATACGTCATGTCATTTATCGCCATGTTGAACGCGCGAGAACGCAACCACCTTGGGCTCAGCACTTTCGAAGGCTCCGCGAGCGATCCGTCGTGGAAACGGCACCTGGATGTTATCCCTCGTACTACGTCGAGCTTTTGGAGTCCCCGACCGCAGTCGATGGTGTCGCTCGAAGACGCTGTGGGTCCTTTTTTCGCCCATTGTTTGATTGACTTATATTCACATTTCCTTCCTTGTAGCAATTTCCCCCTGAATTCATGACGAAAGGGAATCCGCCCATTTATGCGCTGTAATATCGGGATACCACCACTCAGATGACGGACGGACCCTACCTTGATTATAGCGGAAAAGATACACGAAATCGATACCCAAAAATACTACTCACTACTCGCTCTTTTCACCGTGGCTTCTCTTCGCATAATTTTATCTGCTGGCAGCATGGATTCTATTCATTTCAGCATTGTGTAGTATCATCAACAAGCTACTCTCCTCCAATTGTATAGTACCTATCACTCTCTTTCGCTACATTATATCACTGGTACCTTGTCCTCAGTACAAATAATATTTTGCATGTGTATGTATGTATTTTTACTTTTTGATTGGCATTTGTCTGCAGTGGGGGTGACAGATATAGAGATTCGGTGTACAGATATAGTTCAAGAGCGTGCATGAATACTGCCACGAATATCTTAAGAGTGCGCCTGTACAGTATTTGATCGGTCAGTTGTACGGTCAAAATTTGTTTGCCACCTCCCATTTTTTTGACATATAAGTATATGTAGCCATACATACTAGTGTACAAAATTTCGAAGGCATCGATGCTCTGGTTCCAGAGTTATACGTCCTTGAAGTCAAGGGGTTGAAATCCGTAGTCTCTCGGAGTCGTAGACAGTCTTCGATACATGTGATCTGCCCAAAACGGCTCACACTTTCAAGACTGATTGTTCCCACATTTCGTAAAATTCCTATGATGTCTGGAAGGAAATACAATAGCCGTTGTGTCCCCAATAATCAATTCCATTAAGAAAATCCTTACTGTTCAGATGACCCATGGTGTGGACACTGTAGAAGGGATTCACCGAAGTAGAAATAAGCCCACGAAACGGAAAGGGAACACCTATCTCAGCGGCTGAGGAGAGCGCCAGGACTAAATGATCCTAAATATCAGGCGCTGGTAATCACGGCGAGGAAGCTACAAGTCTATCTCATGCGACAATATGGGGGGCCAAAGACGAAATATGCAGGATGAAATGTGTATAAGAGTGGTGAAAATTATATAAAAGAGGGAGGATATCATGTAGGAAATAATAGGATGATTGATATCTGCTTTACGAATCTGCCAGTGTCTCTGCTGTCTCCGCATCCCAGATCCGAACTGTCCTGTCGAGCGAGCCGGAGACTATGCGCCTGCCGTCAGGTGAAAATGCCACGGAACATACCGAATCTGTGTGTCCTTGAAAAGGCCCTCCCACTGGCTTCCCCGTCCTCATATCCCAGATCCGAACTGTCTTATCTACCGAGCCCGAGACTATGTGTTTGCCATCAGGAGAGAATGCGACAGATAATACCGAATTTTCATGTCCTCTAAACGGTCCTCCCACCGGCTTCCCGGTCTTCGCATCCCAGATCCGAACTGTCTTGTCAAGCGAGCCTGAAACTACGCACATGCCATCGGGCGAGAATGCGATGGACTGTACCCAACCTGTGTGCCCTTGAGACAGATCTCCCACCAAATTGTCCATTTTCGTGTTCCAGATCCAAACGGTCGTGTCGCTCGAGCCCGAGAGTACCTCCATGCCGTCACTGGCAGGAGAGAATGCGACGGATCGTACTGGATTTTGATGTCCTCGAAATGGTTCGCCCATTGGTTTCCCTGTCTTCGCATCCCAGATTCGGAATGTCCTGTCGAGAGAGCCCGATACTACGCGCCTACCATCAGGGGAGAATGCGATAGAGCATACCAAATCTGTATGTCCTCGGAATGGCTCTCCCACCGGCTTCCCTGTCTCCCAGATCCGAACTGTACCGTCAAGCGCTCCTGAGACTATGCGCTTGCCATCAGGCGAGAACGCAACGGATCGCACCGAATTTGAGTGTCCTCGAAACGGCGCTCCTACTGCCTTCCCCGTCTCCACATCCCAGACCCGGACTGTCATGTCGGCTGAGCCTGATACAATGCACCTTCCATCAGGCGAGAATGCGGCAGAGTGTACTCCACGTGTGTGTCCGTCTATGACAAATATGCAAACTGGCAAAGGCTTCAGTCCCTCACGGATGAAGATGCGAGTTCTTCACTTACAGTTTGTGAACTGCACCAGAAACTGTCGAGCTACATCCTGGTAGTTTTTGTTAATGCTCTTCCAAAGATCTGACACTAATGGAAAGATTTCGCTGGTACATGATGTACTGCCCTGAGCACTTTTCTTCATTAGGATGCCCATCGCGGAGTGCAGGAGTCGATGTTTGATTTCAGGAAGGTTGGTATGTCGCAGGGTCCGAATCACTCCTTCGTACACTGCCTGCCATCCATCCGCTAAAGACGCCCTCTGTAAGCCATAAAATTTTTGAGCAGTGGAGCAGGCTTACCTGACGTTGCAGTTTGCCGCAAAGTCTGCAAAGTAGTACCGTTGGCAGGACACTCAGTACCGAGGCTCTTCACGAGGCTTTCCGTATACTCGTATAAGTCACGTTCCAGCCAACCGCGGAGCCCCGTCGTGCGTGCGTTCTCCCAAAAATTAGGATCATCGTCCAATGGACGTGCCTTCGGAGTGTACTCTCGATGTGTTTTATCAGTTAACATGAGAGAACTATGGATCTTCTGACCGTGGTGGATTTTGCGACTCGAACCAAGATGGGGTCTAATTAACCAGTGAGTTACCATCGCTGGCCGATTTATGAACGGCTCACTTATGGGTCGTTTGCTTTCCATCATCCCGTCTCGTGAATGTCAATCGCTTGAAGAAAAAGAGTTCGAGAGGCCACCAGGCCCACGTCAATGATTCCTGGATCTCGATCTGCTCATTAGGGGGGAGCTCACGGTCAAACCGCGCTGTACGAAGACCAAGTCCCCCTGCTTCAAACACCATCCACCTCAGAGGAGGCCTACTGCGATCCATCCCAGCGTTATTGACATTTCCGCCCCCACTGAATGCCGGAACTTTAGTAACGCCACTCATCGGGGAGAAAACCTTAAGGGAAGATACGTACATATCCGAGTGCGTTCCCGCAAACCAAACTTCCATTGTGTGAGGGGGGTCTCCCTTTAACTTCATCCTGGCCTGTGAGCGGTCGTCCACCGTTTCCTTGTGGATTGATAATTTGCTGTCAGTGAGACCATCGTCGAGGGGTGAACTTTCTTCACTCCCTGTGCTGCCTCCGTGGGGGTATTCGGGTGTAACAGGCGAAGCAGTGTTACCCTGCAGCTTTGCAAGGGGTTTGGCAGCCCCACCGTAAGCGTACTCAGGTAAGAACTTGACCCGTCGCTCGTCGAGAGCCAATGCATGGCGAAAGTAGCAGACATGTGTCATGCCCTCGATCGTCCGAGGAAGAATGTAGTTACCACGCGCGAACCCAACAGACGAGACAGTATCCCTGCGATCCTGTCATCAGGAAAAGGTGTCCAGAACAGTGGTAGATTAGGCGTCACGTACCAGGCGCCAACGAAATGGACCGTCACGTCCTTGTATGAGAACGTTTCCTTAAAACGCTCGGCCATGGTCATCTTTTCATGCATGTGCGATCCAACTCCGGTCACTGTGTGGATATCACTTTTTGGATCCGAATATAGTTCGTATGCGCTGAATATGGTCAATTAGAGTACGAGAAGGAAAGAATTATTTGATGCATACAACGGTATCTGCGTCTCATTTCCCTTATAGATGAGGCCGACCTATGATTTTCCAGAGACATTATTTCAAGTACTTGAGCAGACAGAATACCACACCTTGTCGATCATCGCCGAGAGCACGCGGACCTGATATGCGCCACGAGAAAACCCTAGACAAGTCTCAAAATAGAGGAACTGCAGGTTAAGTGTAGTTTTAACGCACCGAACAAAAATATGCAATCGCCAGGCTCATAATTGTCCGAGAGCCATTGATACGCGGCCAAAATTGTTCGTTCAAAATTCCTGAACGAGCAAGAGGTGAACTGAGAGCGTGAAATGATAGACAGCGACGACTCAACACACCATGCGATGGCCAAATCAATCTTGTGCGACAAGACCTTGAGGTAGAATTTTAGCGACTTCCAAGACGGCTGAGCGTACGTCCCAATGCCACTGTTGTACCAGGTTCGCTGGTTATGCCCAACCTCCTTCAATATGAGGTTATACATTTCGATCACATTTGTGTTCTTTTCAACGACATCAGCTAGCAGTGCGAATGGATAGCCCCCCAAACGCGCACCTTCTCTCCGAACTGATTGGAGGTACCGTCGATGCAAACGATGAGGTTTCTACTGTCCTGGTCCATTCTATGACAACATGGTTTGGGCTCTGAGCATGTGCGTGGTGGGCGATCGTCGGCGGGGACATCAGTGTTCACGGTCGTATGTTCGACTTATCGCGCCAATATCAGGATGTTCATCAAAGGACATGTCTGAATGAGATACTTACAATTCTGTTCGGTAGGTTGATCTGCCATCGAGGAGGGGGCGCAGAGGGGTGGTATGGGGGAGCTGAGGAGAATGCGTATTTCAGGCCTCCCGAGAGCATGAAGTCTTGCGCGAAGCCTTGAGGCAGGACATTAGAAAATCGTGGTTGAAAGTTGACAGGATGCCTAGTTGGAACGCAAGGTAGGGACGCGGCGAATCTGAGATGAATTCTATCTTAGTACAAGGCCGAAGACAACGAGAATTAGACAGTCCGGATCGGGTATTTGAGGGCCAAACATTTGAGGCGAGAATGAGTGTGCATTTAGGGGACTATACATACACACGTCAGCGCTTAGTACTCGGAAGTTTTGTATGGTGGCAACGCCCGTAATTCAAGCCGTTTTCCACGTGTGGTGTAATCAAGATGTAGAACCCACGAGTAGAAGAATCACTTAAGAGGTTGAAGAAGACCTTCGGCGTGACACCATTGGCAACTGACTGACTTGCCGTGTCGACTGTTTTCGAGAGAGCCTGAGTCTGGTGACCTCGGGTAAAGCGAAGCGAAGAGTGGCAGTTGATCAGATGGAATCTAAATTCTGCGGAAACGTGACTAGGTTATATCTGCACTAGACTTGAAAAAGAAGGAAACAAGGAAATAAGGAAATCTAAGGCGCACATTTGATATGTACTACGGCCAAGTGGGGAGACAACATAAATTGCAACCAGCGCCGCCAGATAACACTCAACTCGAGAACGCAGATGAATCTCTCATCATCGCATCCTCGCATCCCAGCCATTCCAACCACTCGGTGGCGTGGTATAGTGCCCTCCTCTTCGGCCACTGTTCCATTTCGATCCCCGCTGTCGCAGATGGGTCGTTACTAGTAGCCGGGCGCTTCTTGGACACAGTCCAGTAGTTATTCCCGACGTGAACGACACGGACCATAGGGAAGCCGTGCTCGACAATTGCGGAGGGGTTCTGTAGATTAATCTCAGAGAGACCGATGAATCGAAGGAAATGGGGTATGCCCTGGCGGAATTGCTGGAAGATCGAATGTAATCAGCAGGAATTCTAAACAGAACGCTGTAGTGAAGTAAATACACACCTTCAGAAAAGGTATAGGATCCCCTGCAGTCGGAGTATTATAGTCGATGGACAGGCTCAGAGCCAATACCGTCCTTGGAATCAACCACGAGGCCAACCCAGGCGATAAGTCAGAGGGGTAGCTGATCTTCAACCCTTTAAGCCCCTCCAAAGACGGAAGTACTCCCCAAATGGCGGCGTCAAACCCAACCGCGTGTTGAACGGGTTGCTCAGACACGATGAGTTGCAGGGACTTCAACTGCCTCCGGCCACGTAAGAATTCAGCAATCGCAGGAAATAAGTCTCGATCGACTGTTCGTGTACCGATGGATTGCACCGAAAAAGCGAAATGGCGGAGGAAAGGTAGGGAATTGGCGCCTTGGACGTTCCTAAACTGCATGGAAGCATTCGAGCATTCGAGGGCGCAACATGATACGTCGAAAGTCTCAAGCTGCCTTCCATGGCTTAGAATATCTTCGAAAGCATGACTTGTTGGTGGGAAGTGGCCCGTGAAAAAAATATTGGTAAGATTTCGAATGGAAAGGGCATTGGTGGGGAAGATCCACTGAGGGGAAGAGTATGGATTAGTGAGCGCAATAGAGTGCAGGGTGGCACGATTTTGGTTGATGAGGGAGTGTATAGTAGGAGTTCCGGAGAGTGCGTTGATAGTGTACGCAAGATGCGACAGGTGTCGAAAATCGAGGAAAGAGAGATCTCCAGGGCAATCGGGAGACCTGGGAAGGGAAAAACAACGCGTCAACCTCTAGGTGAGAAAGACAGACGTGAGAACGACCAACTTTAACGACAAGCCTCGCAGACGCGGGCTTGTGGTTTGTAATGTTCGAAGGACTGGGATTATTCCTTCGCTCATCGCTGAAATATGGACGTTGCGCAAATTGATCAACTTTGGTAGCGCATTGGCAAGCATGCCTAGAAAGAGGGGCCTCCGATCGGGGGTCTGTTCGGCATGAAATTCACGAAGCTGCACACCTATTTGAAATGCCATAGACCCATCTTTATCCCTTGTCCACGCAAAAATTCTTAGCGTCCGCACCGCATTCGCAAAAGAATTGTCAACGATAATCCTTGTAAGAATGTCAGCACTCCTTTGCGCGTGTCGGGCATCCTCATCGCGCCGTGGAGGTGCTGTCTGGTAAGCTGAGATGTATGGTTCCGGGTGGTGGTCACTTTCTGCGTCCGATGAAGCGGTGAAGTGTAAGTCAAGCTCCCAGAATAATAATTGAGATGCTATGCGAGAGAGGGGATGGGGGACGAATAACAAGGCCATGAGGTCTCGTCGTGACACGTGGAGGGCAACTTCGCGCCAGATTTCGTTTGATACTCGATCTTGGAGGTTGTGTTTTGGCAATGGAGACAGAAGCTAGGTATATGACCTCGTCAGTTCTAAACACTAGAGAAACACACTTAATGGACAAAATACCTTCTCAACGGTTACAGATCGTTGATGCAAGAGCGCTTTCGCTTCGGGGTTGTCAGGTTCTGCTGCCAGGGCAGCTTGTAAGTCTGAACATAAAATAATCTCCAGTCAGCCAGTATATTTTTTTCAATAAAATAGTTGCATTTACGCGCCTTCCTGAACCCCCACAGGCGAACCGGTGTGGAGTCGGGCCCGTGCACGCAATATTCTCGCCTTGGCTATGTTTTGTGGACTGAGTGAAGAGACCTGGAGGCACGATTGAATCGCATTCTCGATGGCAGTTTTAGAACGCCTGAAAACCAGTAATGGTCAATGCTGCCTTATTTGCCACTGCAGTCTCAATGATGGCCAGAAAGACATACCCTTCAAGGGGGATGCATCGCATAGCGTATAGCAATAGGTCAACCTTTTGGTTGTCCGAAAGGTAAGAAGAAACGTCTCGGATGCTGGCATCCAGAATTTTTGGATTGAATATGTTCATGATGAGGTGGAACGGCGTAGGTAGTGGTTCTCTGGGTCCTGGGACAGTTCAGTGTAAGAACGCCTGCCGACGACTGTTGTGGTACATACACGCTGGCAGTGTCAGACCATGGGGAAATTTTTTCCGGCGAAAGGGGATGGTTTCCGCCTATCGTGCGCTGGGGTTTTATAATCGACAGAATGCCATGCCAGCCCATTATTACCGAAGTGTTGATTGCAGGCATGAAGGCAACAGACTGGGGTCTGGACTTTGTCTAGACTACTCTTATTTGGTTCAATGATGTGATGTGTTTATATACGGCATTTTCCGTTCTTGGAGCGGTTCATAAGTATGGGTATAATTCCGCCAACCTACGAATATTTTCCAAAATTCCAGCCCAGTTTCAAGATTTTAAGCTTCCCAGAAATTTCCCTCTAACTCAACTCCGCCTCTCGAATCCCATGCCTTTGTTTCTTGAAACCACGCGAGATTAGCCTGGCGCATTGCGATGGATTGCGCGGTAGACGCGAGAATTTACACCCTTTGGCATGAAACTCCCACCCCTTCAGGCTTTGAAACGGCCATTCTAGAGGCTGATCGAGTTGACGTTGCGGCACCCTGACTCGAATGGGTAACAGAAATGTTCTCGTCATAGTTCCCTCTCATAATAACTTCAGTGTTAAGTCTAAGGGCCCCCGAGTGATGTAAGGCTACTGAGGAGTAAAAGACTCGCTTCCGGTCGCGTCGCCTATATTAATTAGATATCTTGCCTTTCTTCCCCCGTACCACAATAAAGACCTGGTGTTATCTCTTGTTTGTTAACGTTACGGAACATGGGAGCCTTACATATATGTAGAGATACATTAATTGGAAGTTGGATGCCTTCAATTTACCTGCACCGTGATGCTTCGCCTACAAACTTCTCCGCTAGCGGAACTAACATCTCCAGGGGCTTCCGACCCGCACTTAACGAAGCTACTCGCGGTCTTGGGTGATTTGGATATTTCTGATGAGTTCACCTCCCTTTCTACTAATGCGCGCACTTTATCCTCGAGCTTGATTGCGTCGATACTGAATTTATCTAGACCTTCCGGGACCTTTTCGAGTGAGATCGCTTCGGCCTTGGAGTCGCGTTCGAATGCGGCGAGCCCTTCCTCTGTCTGTCCGTCCGGCGAAAAATAAAGAACCGGGAAGTCCGGAATTGAGGTGGAGCCCGGGGGTGAATTCATTGGGGAAAGTATCCCACTCCTCGTCCTCAAACCATCGAGAAGGTCAGGGGGAAGTGTCATGAAATCCGCTCCACCTTCACTACCTGCGCGCCCGAGCTCAATGATCTCTTCGACTTTCCTGAACCCAGCGGCCATCACTTGCGTGTTGTATCCGTATTTCGTGTATGCATCCCTGATGCGATGGACGAGCTTGATACCGGGGTGTTCGGTCAAAGGTTGATTGGCTAGACCAGAAGGGTTTCCCTCCGCAATGGCTTTGGCGGCCCACCAATCTTTGACACGCCCAATAAAGGGGGATACCACGGCAACCCCGGCCTGGGCACAGGCTAAAGCCTGAACGAGACTGAAGACGAGCGTCATATTCGTGTGGATTCCATCTACCGTTTCGAGGGTATGAGCAGCGCTGATTCCAGCTGCAGTAGCGGGGATTTTGATGAGGATCCGGGAACGGGATATGTGGAGGTCATCAACGTGTTTAATGAGGGCACGGGATTTGGAGAGGATCGCGCTGTACGAGAATCCAAGACGAGGGTCAACAGAGATGGAAACTCTACCAGGGATTATGGAGAGGATCTGAGCTCCGACCAAGACGAGCTAAGAAGCGTTTGGTTAGAGACTTTTCTTTTGAAAGAGATGAAACAAAGGATGAACGAATTCAAGGGTCCAAGGCAGTGATCGTCGGAAATGAAAGAAGGAACGGAACACAGGTATGATGACGTAGTTTTTGCTCGCTCACCAAATGATCGAGTGCAAACGCTATTTTCTCATCTATCGAAGCAGAGGCTAATCGGTCCTGTGCATGTCGGACGGCTTCATTGACAAGGTGCGAATACTCTGCTTTCGATACCGCAGCGTAAACAAGCGAGGGATTGGTGGTGGCATCGATGGGCTGAAATTCACCGATTTCTAGGAACTCGGAGATTTTCATTTGAATGAGGTGGAATAGGAGATTGCATACTGTGGTATTCTGCTCCATCCGATGCGACGACGACACCAGCTTGTCGAATAACGTCAAGAGCGGTGAATTCGAGCGACGAAGTCATTTCGAAACGATGTTGATAAATTTTCGGTCGTCAGGATCTTTGGAGGCTAGAAAAGGGGTTTGCTTCAATAGCGGAAGGAATTCCTCGATTCTTTTATATGCGCCACCTAATGTCCGGGTCGATTGCCCAATCTTGGAGGATGATACATAACGACCTTCTCGCGATCCGTGTGCGCCCGGGATCCTAGAAAAGAAGTGCTTGAGAATACTTCATTGGCTTGTCTTACAAATGCACGTTTTGACCTTCGTACAGAGTGCGGCCCGATCGGGTCATCAACAGCGCCCAACAACAGATCGGACAAATTCGGCCACTCCGGCGATCGTCAACCATTTGATAATGTCATGAGGTGGAGCACGCACGTGCAACCGATTTAAGCGCCGAATCTCTAATAATTGTCTATATCCTTTCGAGTGGACACTGGACGGAGGATACCTCTTTTAGGAGGCTTGCCTACTTGCATCAGGATCTAAACTACCACTGACATTTTCGAAGATCTGAGATAGAAATCCCATTGCCAACTTGAAGCAGAACAGTATTCAGCGAACATAAATTATTATTTTAGCAGGGCCATTACTAAGTGACATGTTCATGACGTACCCTCCAGTACTTTAGGTCTCAAGTCTTATGATTCCATTTGTGAACTACAGTCGACTCCCTTATAACGCATACCCCTCATAACGCATACTCCCTCACAACTCCCTCACAACGCATAACACATAGCCTGGGCTGTCCACCAAGGGATATGCGTTATGGGAGGAGTCGACTGCATATGTATATTGGTCTTTTTCGCGATAACCTATTACAAGCAAAATAAGGCATCCAAAATTTTACTCATTGAGAGCGGCAGCGACCGTCTCGGTATGAGATTGTGAAGAGCTTGAAATAGTTTTCGATGCTCATGAAAATACTTTGTTGTCAGTCCTGTATATGAAGAGAAAAATGCACCTGAATGGTTGTAGGTAGTTTTAGAGATAACTTTGATCCTTCATGATATCTTGAAAGGTGTTTTTCCCATTCCCAATATTTAAGTTGACACTTCTAACTCCACACCCAACATACTCAAAATTTCTTTGCGGAATAACCACTGTATTCACGTGCTTCACCCCACTGGAGCACCTCTGGAGACAAGGCGGCTGATGGCCGAACATTTATGGCCATCAAATGCGGGGTTTCTGGGTCAATGACTTGAACCCCTGGGTTTCTCTTGGAAAGGGGGGGTCTCCAAATAGGTTTATCCGAACATGATCAAACCCTGGAACCCTGGGCTAGGATGCCAGTGGTTCCGACATTTTAATTTGCTTTAGGCAACTCCCCAACGCCACATATGACTAGCTGACTACGCAATATGCACTAGGAGCACCTATGAGGTTAGAAGTTAGTGAGAATGCGAACCCAAGCAGGGTCATCACGTGTGTCCAGCTGCCGACTTTATCCGCTCTTCCCGGTTGCTCCTTTGGGAATATACACATACCAGATGGTGAGGTTGGGCGCATGTAAGTATAAGCCTCATTTTTTGCATTTTCTCGACAGGAGATGAAAAATCACTAGATTGAATACCAAGAGCTACCAATTTGCGAGATGTCCCACTTTTGGGTGTTATTCAGTCTCAAAGGAACCTCGACTCTGAGTGACTCGGACAATTCCGCAAAGTTACGCGCTGGAACATGATTGCATAATTTTGTGAACAGGTTGTTTGTGTCACCTGACCTGATTCCCACAGCCAAACAAAAGAGATAACGTCACGCTACGATGCCTCACCGTCTATTAGAAGATCTAAAGTCAAGGACAGTGCAATGGTATTTCGAGGACCATTTGATGAGAACGATGGTCAATCCCAAGTCAATCCTTTCAAACGCTAGACAGGCCGATCACGGTATCTGAATGAAGAGGATGTGTTATATCTTACTACTTTACTGAAGGCCAATCCACCCCTCTATCTTGATGAGCTACAGGGGCTCGGGAGGAGGTTCACAGGTCGAGATGGCTTATCAAAATCTCGGTGTTCACAAAATTATGTAAACGGGAGTAAAAACAAGAGAAGATTTGTACAAAGCGACCCCGCGTATTGCGAAATCGTAAATTGCGTAGGCTCATCATGTACTAAAATATAAATAGATGCCCCTTTTTCGGCTCTGGAGCCATGTCTGGAACAAAGTTAACGCCTAATCGGGCGTTAGTTAACACCCGTTTGGGAAACCATCAAAGTTAACACCCAATTCGGTTGCCCTCCCCATTGGGCGTTAAGTAACGCCCAATTGGGATTCTTAA
>Ga0307513_10007071_pt1 | contig 14591 bp, 12 predicted proteins | sample 15_EM_MG_FD_202174 | JGI IMG/M metagenome (GOLD analysis project Ga0307513, IMG submission 202174) | Populus trichocarpa ectomycorrhiza microbial communities from riparian zone in the Pacific Northwest, United States - 15_EM | ecosystem: Host-associated > Plants > Roots > Unclassified | place... | reverse complement strand
CTCTTTGGTTTTTTTCATTTTTTTTTTTTAATTTTTTTTTTTTTTTCCCTTTTTTTTTTTTTTTTTTAAAAAAAACAAATCTTCCCCGGGGGGGGGGGGGGGGGGGGGGGGGGGGGGGGGGGTCAATGCTAGGGGAGTGAGGGGAGTGGGTGTTTTTTTTTTTGCGGGTGTGGCCATAAGCATAAAGTTTGGGTTGGTAAGTGGGGAGTCGGATATCCGTATGTCTGGTTTTCTTTTGCACAGTGTGTAGAATATAACTTATTTTTTTATAAAAAAAGATTATTTGAGATATATCAGGGAGGTAGATAGAGGCAAGGGGAGGTTCACGCTAGAGGAGCTATGATGCCTTATTTGTGCATGGAATAGGGGAACAGCAGTTTAATTCCTAAGGCTTTCGGATGCTTCCTCTCCTGGGATCGGAGACCACTTAGCATCTCCCCAGCGATCACTCGTCAACCCAGAGCTCCCAGGATGGATCCATCCTCTCTCCAGTTGCCACTCATAGCTCACCATCCGCAATCGCTCACTCTCTGCAGGCGTAAGACGCAGCTGTTCGACCCGTTAGCCTTTGAACATGCCCAAGTTAAATTATTATTTTTTCAAAGAATCACATACGTATATCTCCACAGCGAGGACGTGAATTAGTATGGCTACCCACACAGATGTACCAAATGTCACTCTGAAAGCAGCGCTCACGTTCTCTTTTTCTAAGCTCATGGTCGCACGAACCGGGACGGTGATATTCGGGCTTGACTTGCATGTTGGGTAGTCTTTATCGAAGCGGGTAGAATTGGAGATAGTCGCGGATAATTCATCGCATTCATGCAACTTTGCAAATGTTAGTTGGGGGAGGGAGGAACGGAGGGGTTGGCCGGAGGATTACCTCGTAATAGGAGCCCACGGCACTGATTGAAACAGCACTAATTATCATTATAATCCTCGCGGTGATAATGGCACCCATCTAAAACTCTGATTAGCGGTGGATACAGCCTTGATTGCCAAGCTTACGTAGACCATTGTCCTCAGCATCCAGGCCCTATGTTGTTCGATTTGTAGTCTCTTGACGTTGTAATAGGCCAACGAACTCGCCGCTAGCGACAAGAAAGAAAGTACAAACACCGCTGCTTGTGTTTCCACTCTCCCGCCAAATGACCTACGAACGATGACCAAAGCCCCCCCAGTGGAAACCCATAAAAGGAGAATGAATATATAGCCGTCTATCCGATGAAGTAGAAGTGCTTTCTAATCTCTGTTAGTATAAGGGCCTGCTGTAGGTTTTGATACTTAAAGACCGGCAGCATACCTTGCGAATTATGGGAAGGAACTGGAATACGCCGAGAATCCCGCACGCTATTGTTTTGGTTAGCACGGAAATGTTTGACAACGGTAGAAGCTGGAATAGAAGATAAATGTGCTAGAGCGCTGTACGGCAGTTGCCTCTCCCAGCCAGGTGCTGTGCTCGTACATATTCCTCTTGTCTCGCCATAAATAAGGGCTGAGGTTGTGATGTGTCCCCAACATGTGTCCAAGAAGGGGAAGCCCAACGCCTTAGCACATTTTTCTGATATTCGAGTTCCTACGGCAACGAAGGGAGATAGTGGAACGCACGCAGGATACAGCCTAGATGTACCTTCAAACCGATATTGTAGAGGTCTTGTTTGAACCAAAACCATTCCCCTGGTGCGAGGTCTTTCTCGAGAATTTTGTCCGAAAGGTATTGAAGGCGAGCCAAAGAAAACCCCAGCATGATACCTCCGAAGATCACCCCTATCCATTATTAGCTGTGAAGGTAGAATTTAGCCTTGAAGAAAGAGATACCCACATAGTGGAAAATTGTATGTTTTCGCGAACCCAAGAGCGGCGACCGCTCTCTGGTATCTAGAGGGCCGGCTGGACATCGTATTAGACTTATTCATTGTGAAACCCCGGTAGTTGGAAGCGCCTGCGTAAGTTCACTTTTATTGCGGAATGTGAACAAGCATATCCAGCTCCAGGTAATCCTCGGGGAGAGCATAATATATGATTATTTCCCCAGCCCAAGGCTGCAAAGTTAAGGTTGGAGGCAACCAACCACAATACAAGAGCCGCCTCACCAAAAAACCAGGCATTATGATCATTCACAAATTCCTATTTATGAGAACCATAGAAAACGGGATACGACATGTATCACAGCGCGCGCTTCGAGGATGCAATTCAATTCGTCGGCAGGCCGCTCTCGGCGTAATTATTCTGCCGTTCGCTTCGCAAAACCGTAGGACGGCTTCTCCCGGGGGAGATCTGCAAGGCACACTGCAGCAATGTACCGCACGCCTCGTATAAGCCCCACGTCGTTCACGTGGATGCACTAGAGTAGAGGGACCCCCGCCCACCGTACCAAACTCCCCCACTCCCCCTCTACCTTGGCAAGTGTCTCTAACAATTGCACTATGTAGGGCTTGAAGGGAAATCTTGGATCACCAAGGATATAGAGACAAAATATTCCTAATAGGCTGTGGAAAATGCAGGCCACCTTGGAGGATCGTACTCGCGCTGCCCTCCCATTTTTGAGGGCCCTACCTATGGTTGCTGTCCAAACCGCCAGCAGATGCTCGTCGTGCGATCTGCCTTGTATATTCTGTTGTGATAGATTGCGATGTGTAAACCTTGTAAGGAGCGCATAACTTTAGTCGAGCACCGTGCCGAGATACCCCCTGAGGGAGGCCAACCCGATCACCAAGGGTCCCGATCTAGGGATACCCGCATATTTGGAATACGGAGAGTATCGTCGGGGGATTTTGGGGCAATGGTGACTATGGTAATGGGGGTCCCCGGGAACGGACACCGAGCCTGCCCAGCCCGTCTGAAAATAAAAAAACCCCGATATCAAACTCTCCGAAACTAGATCGTAAGTTAGATCGGGTGGTACTGGTGTGGTGTCAGCTGAAGCGCACTATGCGTTGTGTCCATATGATATCGCCATCGTTCGTACTCGTATGGGAAGTGCACGTTTTCAACCTACATCGATCAACTACCGTGTTAAAGAGTCTGCATTCTACTCCTAACTTCGTGATGTTTATAAAACGGACTGCTATTGCATACAGCCAGAGAATCAGGATTTTTGTGATATGCAATAGCAGTCCCTTTCACAAATATTACGACATTACGAGCGAGGACTTCCACAGCTATCAGAGCCATAAACTTTTAGCATCCCGAATAGAAACACAGTCACCCGTGTGCTTGGTGAAGCCAAGCATACCCCTGTTCGAGTATCAGCATCCGCCGCTCATAATAAGAGGGGAGAAGTTTATGTGTCCAAACCCCTGTAATTTTCTTTACTATCTCCCAAATACCCTCTCAGCTTAGTCCACGCAACCCCTCAACATCGTGGCGGCCAGCTGAAAGGAAGGCGGGCTTTATGTATCAAATAAAAATATCGGTGCAAGGCACTATCAGGGTTAATAAGGCTTTAGCGTCCTATGTCTAGGCTGAAATTTGTCTGGTAGGATTATTGGTAGCTTTGCACCACTCCTTCCTTAATGACTTGTCCAAAGTACAATGAATTTCCGGCCAATTCGATTACCCCGCCTCCCGATAAAAAAAAAGCAAGGACCTGGAGGGCCGCCTTTTCATCACTCAGGCTGCTGATGCCTTTTACTGGCATCCCCGCGGGGCGCCAGAATAGCCGCGAAGAGAGGGTGGGTGGAGTGTTTATCGTATCATATTGGGGTTCGTTATTTCACCTATCGTGTTTTATTGGAAGCCCCAGGAAAGACGCTAACTAGATACCGTAGGTATCCACCGAACGCAAGAAAGAAATACCTCAGCGTTACTATGGGTGTTGGATTCTCTCACAATCCCCGGATATTTTCTCATGATGCTATCATCACCGCCGTTTTTGTATTCCACCTCTGCCGGAACTTGCAAGAGCATGTAGCAAACACAGAAACTAACTAGCTACAGCCACAATGGAAATGATCCGGAGGATTACACCCAAGCTTACCATGGCCCCATATTGCACAGTAGGATATCTCCGTGATGTTTTTGGTTTACTATTCAAGCAGGGTCCATTACCGAACCATATATTATGATGCAAGATGGGAGGTGCTCATGTTGGATCCGAAGAGGGCCGAGAGACTTTTATGGTTCAAAAGGAGGCTGGGCCAAATTATGGACCACCCCTCTGCCCTTCCTTTATCGACAGAAGCGGGGGCTCCCTACCTAGAGAGACAGCGGTTGCTTGCGGGTATTGTGCTGGGGACGGGAAGATGGGAAAAGGTGCTGCAAGACGTGTGAAACTCCTGCAAGCTGTGTTGCACGAGGGTTGCACTGCCTCCCGGTGTACTGGAGCTACTTGGTGTTTCCCCTTGGGTTATCGCCGGCGCAAGATCTATCGGTATCGTAGATTCGTTTGAACAGTATTCAGGTACTGTATCTAATCCAAAGGTTCTCGTGTTCCCCGAACACCTCCACTCTCTCAAAAAACAGAGAGACGCCTTAGCTGACATGTAGATATCAGGGAGTAGGACAATGCCGCATCATCTGGAGAGATTTGCCTAGAGAGGTTCACCTGCGCTAGCTCGTCAATATGAGAGTTTCCCTTGTGATATGTCTCTAATTCACAGCAAGGCCGCTTCGCTCAACCCTCTGTGGTCGGAAATAGGGCTATTTTAGACCCCTTTCTGACTGCATTAGAGGCATTCAGCCCCGGGGTTGGAAATCGTCTATGCAAGTTTTTCGAGTTAGAAAGCTTTAGCGTGTGTAGTTCTTTTTTTGAATATAAAGCTGACGATCAGCTTGATCTCGATTTTCAAAACCACATGATCAGTCAAAATCACCGATTTCCACTTTCAAACTCCATGTTTAACCGGCTCTCCAACAGGCGATACTTTAAGAGGTTGTTTGGCATGCCAAACTTTGTAAGGAAATTCCTTATGAACTGCAGTTTGTAAGGTATGGATTGCCCAACACCTGAAGGAACTTTTATCAGGTATCGTATGATATGATAAAAGAAATATCTGGGCTATTTGGGCTCAAGCCCTAAACTAGAGCGGGGAAAAAGACAGCATGCAGTGAAAACAGCTCAACAAACCCTGAGATATACCAGACAGCCCCTTTTAAAAATTTCTTAAATCCTACATTATCATGTTTTCAAACTGCGTTACAAAGTTTGCAAATTCTGCCTTTCAAACAATGTGCATCCAAACACTGCTAACCTTATCGAAATTGGCGTGCCAAACAGCCCCTAAGTCTCCACATGACTACGCCACCGGTAGTATCATAAAAGTATGATGCCCCCCCAGAGGATGAGGAAAGGTCCTGAAGATCGGCCCACTAAGATTGCCTGGGAACCTTACGAGTACCGTCTCTTATCGAACCTGACCTTGGATATTATTGCTTCCTTGTGCAGCAGACACAACCACCTGACCCACCTATCATCCTCAATCATGCATTCCTGGGGTGCAGCTAGAATGCACCTAGGAGTAGAGGTAGAGATTAGGCAGCGACAGCTAGGGGATAGAATAAATACCCACATGCGAAGGAAATGGCGGGGCTGCACCATTCCCCATCAGAAGGCTGCTTATCCAGGATGATCAACCACCCCAAAATATTTAAGATTCGAGACCTCGTGTAGATAGCTCTAACTATCTCTGAAAATTTCTATAGCCTTTAGGCATTTCTCATCAAAAAATGAGTCCCTGTACCTACTGGAATTGAAATTTTGCAATAGGACCCGCTAGCCGCTATACTTTGGTATGGTAACTAGAGGAATTTCGAGTTCCAATTCTGCTTGAGATTACTGGTAGGGCCTCTATTCCAGACACACAAGATAAAGTGAGGAAGCAACAGGATCAGCCTACCACATCACCTCCGCCTAAATGCCAAACTCCAGGTTCATGTCAACCTACGGCATTGTCTATTTTTATGTGTAGCCAGCCTTACCTAACTATTTTCTCCACTTTTGTGCATATATCACGTTTATTAGTTTAGTGTGGTGCTGGTCAATAAAAACCTACACATGCCCCATCCAAAGTTCTTGCTGGCATACTGAGTTATCATAGCTCGAGAAAAAACTTCTGGAAATACATTTTGTGGTATTTCCCTATAGGATATCTTTATGAAACTTCTAATCACTTTTTACCTTGTTTTGTTGGCCATTTCGAAATCGATGGTGGGGTCGTGCTGCTGTTGGTTTGATAGAGAGGTGAAACATCCTCAATTTCAACTCCAACCACGACAGTGGCTTCCTGCATGATCTTAAACGAGAACAAAAAAACGATAGATCAGTCCTGGTTCATGTCCCGAGCTGTCCTGCCCAAGGAGGTCGTGCTATATGTACTCAACAAGCAAAGGATTCCGCAGTGGTGGGTTCGCTGGAATACAAGCTCGAGGGGATATGGCCATGCAGTACCATGAGATATCATAGTAAGCTCTATGATTTGTGCACACGGCCGATATTATACTCTAGGGGATACTATTATACCACCAGATCAATACCAAATTTTAAGCCTAGTGGTCAGCACAAGTTAAGCCGGCTTTCAGTACCGAGGGGAGAAGATAAACAACACAAAAGAGGGGATTCACTACCGCTACATTTCAAGAAACCCACTTCTCACCAACCTTCCAGCTTCACCAACTAATTGATGCTAGAGTCCGTTTATTTCCTATTACCCTCTAAATCAGTCGCTTCCTTCTCCACTACCACGATAATAACCTTCCCGGCTCTCTCAGCACTCATGGCACTCACCTCTACCGCATTCCCCAGCGGGGCCGGAAACCCCTTCAGCACGCTTCTCTCTCGCGATTTGCCCGCACCCTTCGGCTTCACCCCCGGCCTCAAAATCCCCACCGACTGCTTCGACCCACCTGAAGGCCCCAAGTGCCCAGCGCAACTCGCCTCCAGTAACCTCCTAGTTACCGTGAGAAACGTAATCATAAACCAGGAGAAGCCCAACGAAGAAACCAACCTAGACTCCAACGCCTTGGTGATAGACTTCCTTAGCCAAGGCGATAAATTCTTCGAAGTGAGCACCCTCTCACTCTTCCACTTTCCAGTCGGCTTCGAGAATAAGAAGTGCACCTTCCACTTCACCCACGAAGGCGGGAATAAGACGGCCAGCGACTTTTACACCGTCTGGGAACTGGAAGGCAATGGCCGCTGCTGCGGAGAAGACAACTTGGGCTACCAGGCCAAAGAGAGTGAAGGTGGTGGGCCTTTTTGGCACTAGGGAGATCGCCTACCCGACTAGGAGATTCGGCTCACCATTCTTATCTGTGTTCGGCTTTAGGTCGAAGCCTTCGAATTTTTTCAGTCTTTGCACGCTTTCCGGTGTCCGAAGGGGGGAAAGGTGGGTTTTGAGGTTGCTAATAACACTTAGAGAAGGGGAGCTAAGGCGCTTCAGGTCACCGGCCATCTCGGACTCGGAATAGAGATCTTGGATACTCCTACTCCTTGGTTTGGATTCAAGGCTTCCGTCCGTTGGAACAGCAGTTAAGTCTGCTGCTTGGGTGAGATAATTTGGATCTCGAGAACTAACGACCATTAATATAGAAAAGTACCTAATGATTACCTTTTTGTTCTTTGGCATGATGCCCGTGGTGGGTATGTGAGCCGCATTTGGAGTTTTCCTTTCTTCTCTCTTTCTCTCGTCTCTATTCAGACCCCGTTCGGCAAGCCACAATAATAGCAATATTTTTTGCAAATGAAACATCCTAATATTTCACAAGCTTTCCTCATCAAGGTTTAGCCTTCAGTTCCCCTTGGGGGTTTCTTTCCCATGAAAATGGCCAACAGTGTAGCTGCCATCTAAATACTATATAAATTTAGATTGGTTCCTGCTTTTTGTGAAAGGCCTTCGAATATCATACCCGGAAAAATACAATTTTCAGGAAATCCTTTTTTTATGTTGAGAGGTGCCGAACATAAGATATACTATAACAATGACAGAATAGAAAACTATAAAAATGAAAATAAAATAAAAACCCCCTTCAAAAGGGGTGGGAAAAAAACACCTGACTTTTCGTTATGCCGGCAAGAAAAAATATTGGTAATTTAAACTCCACTCCTCGCCGAGTGAAAATACAAATCAGCAGGTGGTATGATACAGCAGCAACCCGCGAGCATCCTTTACCGGGGCCCGAACCAATATCCACCCCAGCACAGACCAGGGGTTCACGTGAACTTCCATGCTTAAAAATCAACAACCCGACCATTATGATAAATTCTTTCCCACCTTGCACGGGTGGATGAGTCAGCTGCTGATGGAATAGGGCTTCCTATTAGCCTGCGTTTAAACTTAGGCCGAGTGAGTCTCAGTGATACGGAGTCTAACTTCTTTGGATGAACTACGAGGGTGGTTAGTAAGCTAATGGAAGGGCGGATCCTCTGAGCCTTTTTTGTGATGGTGCGTTGCGCCCCGAGGATTTCTAGAATGCTAGGGTTAGGTGTCGGCCCTGGTAGATCGGACGGAATGATACTGAACTGCGGTAGTGCACTAGTACTACTCTAGTATTGAGCAAGGATAGCTGGACAAGCTAAGTCAGATTACTCAGGGCTATGGCTCTGAACGTGAATTTCATAGATATTATTAATTAATTGGGGGTAGAGATTTCTGGCCAAGCAAATTTTAGTAGATTCTCATTATTGAAGAAAGCTACTATCCAGCTGGGGCTTAATTAAAATACATGCTCGTGCTCATGCCAATAAGCCAACTTATGCAAACCTAATTAAAACGATACGAGAAAAAAGAAGAGAACAAAGGAATGCATATCCCCCCCGATTAATCCCTCCAGTCAGCTGCACACGCATCTACTGAATCTCGATTTTCCTTCCAACAGGCTGACTCCTCTTCGGCACCATAACCTTCAAAAGCCCATGCTCAAGCGAGGCCTTAACACCCTCTTGATCGATATTAATCGGGAAAGTAAAGCTCCTCTGGAACTCTCCGGAGGTCCTCTCGGATACCCAGAGCTTCGGCTTGGGCTCCTTCTTCGCCTCAGTATCTGTGCTCTTCCCCCCTATTTCTGGCTTTCTGTTCTCCTCCTGTTCATCGCTAGCGTCCTCGGCCCTAGCTTTGTGCGACTCTTGGTGGCTCTCGGCCTCGGTGACGGAGCGTGACTTCTCGAGACGGCCCTTGATGAAGAGTGTTTGTGGGTCCGTGAATTCGATGTCCAGCTTCGATTTGTCGTGGAATCCAGGGAGTTCACCCTCGAGGATGTATGCGGATTCGGTCTCGCGGACATCAAAGTTTGGCGAAAAGGTCGTGCGGCGGGGTGGGCAGGGAACTGTGTAGAGTGCGCGGAGGAGTTCGCGTTCACTTGCGGGGTGGACGAAGCGGCTGAAGAATGCCATTGAAGATGTGTTTGGGAAGTTTTGTTTTAGTGAAAAGTGTTTGGAGATTTTGATATGGAGGAGGGTTTGTTCGCTGCTAGTTGGAGTTCTCGAGCTTTAAACTTGGTTTGTCTTTTGACGATGAGAAAAAGTCAATGCGGGAGAAAGGGGAACCTTTTATAAACACCCTAAGGGGGCCTTCGATTCTTGTAGGGATTTCTGGAGGTTTCATTGGAGTGCGTAATCGCTCCCGCCCCCGGCGATACGTAACCCATGGGACGGTTTTGGCATCAAACAGCATTTTCGAGCGATATCTGGTGACCGGTGGAATCCTCTGGAATGGGCCCGAACATCCTTGCACGTTCTCTTGGCGTGATAGCGTAACAATCTTATCTTATCGGTGGCTTAGTAGCCACACGAGCCAATCATGCTTTGCGATGCGAAGGTCCCGAGCGGAGAGCTCTTGCGAACGGGCCGCGAAACTGGCGAAATCTGCCAAAAGGTGTGGAGGAGTGTTTACCAAATGGCGACGTAAGTCCTCGGGGGTTGGGTTGTTCCAATCCAGAAATCTATGCCGGGCTTGTAGATTTGGATGGAGTATTTAGAGGCTTGGCAGAACCATTTCTAGATACTTCTGGGAGGGAGGAGTAATTTTTAATGGGGACACCGGCAAGCATAGGTATCATAGCACAATAACTTAGCCTACAGTAGTCTATTGGCCTTGGTACCTTAGACTTCCCAGTCCCCAAAGTTCTGCTCGTGCTGAACAGCTGCCGGTACCAGTCCCATCCTGATCGTGAACTTGGGAAAAATTACCAAGTAAGCCTAGCCCTAACAGAGGTACTGTAAAAACTGGAATAATTGGCCCTCACGCTAGTCGTCCAGAATCACCTCTTTGGGTTAGGGGGGGGGGGCAGCGCGCAAAAGCTGGCCCTCTGTCCTCCGCTGGGATAGAAAAGAAGGGGATTTACTTCGGGCCTCACCAGGAGAGGCAACTCCAACGTCTAGCGTGAGGGCCAATTATTCCAGTTTTTACGATACACTACCGTACCGTACTGTGCTAGCATCATGTTCCGGCACTTAGCATTAAACCCAATTTAATTTTATAGATATCATAAACTGGGCGGATTCCTTTATCTCCTCCAGCACCGTAGATACTGTGGTCACCGTATTCACATTCGATAACGGGGAAAGTGGAAGATAAAAATAGTGCGAAGCATTTAGAGGGCTCCATTTATTTTTTAGTTCGGCCATCCATAAGTGATCTAGAGAAGCGAGTATTTATATTTCCGAATACCTTGCGTAGAAGAAACCAAATAATATGACACGTTATGAATGGGTATCACCGCCAACAATCCACCCCATAACCAACATCTAAACTCGAACTCCATCCCATAAAGCAATCGCAGAAAAGCAACCCCCTAAGAGCTCTCCCCAGAAAATAACTTCCTAGCCCTCTCCCACCTGTGACTTGCTAGGATGGTACTCACCCTCAAGCCTTTGATTTCCTCTCTCCTCAAAGGCAGATCGTCCCTTGGATCATAGCCCTTCTCATCCAAAATATCCCCGTCATCACTCATTATCGTCTCTCGTATACCCCTATCATTCTGCTTCCAATCTCCGCGCTCCGGGACGCAGAGACTCGGATGACTACTCGTGACGGAGAAAGTGTTCACAGCAGTATTCCTCCAGGCACTTGTGTGCTGGTCGTCTGAGAGCATACTCGAAACCCTCTTATCTTGCTCTATATTAGGCCTTTTGCCGCCATACTCTCCGCCCACGGGTGATTTTCCGGGGTAGGCATCCCTTTGCATATCAATATGTGGTTGGACAATTGATACATCGTCGTCCCATATTGATTCCCTAGTTGTGGTTGTTAGGGTTATTGGGGTTCTCGTGGCTGTGAGTTGGGGCCTTTGAGTGGACGAAGATTGTCCAGCATTGTGTGGGGGTGCAAGGAATCGAGATTGATTTTGGAGAGAGGAAACAGGGGCAGGGGGTTCCCTTGCGGGCTCATTTCCTTCTGCATGTTCTTGTTGAATCTTCAGGGCAGGGGAAGATAGGTAAATATTAGATGTGAATGGTGAATTATTCCCTGCAAAGTAGTCACTGGTGAAGTAACCCCCATATGGGGATATAGCTTCCGAGGTGGAAGGTGCTGGCGGAAGCAATACATTTTGTGACGAGCCGGATATAGCAGATTTGGATATATTCCATGGAGCTGAGTTCTGCAAATTCCGAACCGAAACGGTAGCAGGTCCTTCATAGACAGCTGTGAAAGGGTGGCTAATTTTCAATCTCTTCACTTGGGAGGATTGTCTCATCCGGCTACGGAGCCCAGCCTCTTGGTCTCCTGGGTCGGCTGAACGTCGCTCCTTGTTTCGCTTGTGTTTGTCCCTGTAGGAGCACCAAAAGATTACTGCCATCAGTGATACTAGGGCGATACAACTACTGGCTGCTATACCGATCACCACCGGTTTTGGCAATCGATTGTTAGAATGTGCCGTGTTAGAGGCGGCAGGAGTTGCTGAGTGGGTGAATGTTGACCCGTCAGTAACAATCGTAGTTCCAGATAGTGCCCCCGAGTGAACCAACTGTCTTCCATCACCTAATCCAAAAGTTGTAGCTGGTGTAATAGATGCCTGAGAGGTTGTACTCGTTGTTGTACTTAGGTCCTGTGTACTTGAGGCGCTTGCTGTCTGTGTCTCCGAGCTTACATCTAATCCTGACTGAGTGGGAGAAGCTTCCTCAGAAGACGTTGGCTGTGCTTGCTTCTCCTCCTCAAGTGATATTGTTGTAGTCTTCGACCGCACTGTGATTGTTATTGTCGTCGATCTCGCCGGTGAGGCGACCTTAGAAGTGGCCGGAGGCCGGATAGCCTTTTCGGCCTTTGCTGTCGAGTCAGGTTGTGTTGTTCCTGTAGCCCGTGGGGTATGACCTTGAGGCGGAGGCACAGCTGGCCGAAAGAATGCCATTGTGGTAGCAGTGGTAGTAGTGGTAGCAGTGGTAGCAGTGGTAGCAGTGGTAGCAGTGGTAGTAGTGGTAGCAGTGGTAGTAGTGGTAGTAGTGGTAGTAGTGGTAGTAGTGATTGGGTGGATAGTGTGACTAAAATTATCGAGGTGAGACCCTACTGCGGAGGGAGAAGAACATAACGGAATTAATAAGAGAAGTTAAACGAAGGGCTTTCTAAATACGGGAACTTTCTAGCTCCCTAATATAACTAGCCCTTTCTACAACCTCCCATAGGATGGTATATATATGAGTGACAGGAAATGTTTGTAGCTGCTCGGATTATTGAATTTCCATGGCTGGGGAACTGGTAAGTACGCGCTGCCAGTTCGGGCTGGGGGGAAATGAGGCATGTAAACTGACCTTATCAAAGGCCCTCGAAACTTAATAGAAAGGTTATGCTCTATGAGATTGCGGTGCTTTTACTTATTATGCTGGGTGGAGTAACAGTGTCAGCTGATGAGAGTGACAATCAGTGAACAAATAGTATGTGCGATTAGAATATATATGGTGGATACTAGTAGCTCTAGAGAGGAGCCCGTACGATCCCAGCCGTGATAAACTTCCTAGTGCCGCCGTTCTCTAGCTAGGCTGTTAGCTAGACCCGCTTTGCGAGCTCTTTCTTTTACCGTTCTGTAGCAATAGAACTTTTTTGAAGTCCCCTCTGTAGTTGTTTGTAAAATCTTGTATGTGTTAGCGGAAGTGGAAATGTGAATAAGTTAAGGGGGATATGGGACGAGAGCATTATTTTCCTAGCAACGCTGGAAACAGACCCCCACTGTATATAGGATAGCGATCACCAATATCCCGTGATTGTAACAGATGGAACATCTAGTGGAAATATGATAGACCCTGAGGATTAATTTAAAGCCCACGATCCCTCCATGGCTCCCGGCTTTCTCGTGGCCATAAGAGCCTACAATACAAAACATCATCCACAGTGTTCTCAACGGGGCGGTCTGTCCCTCCTGGACTAGGACGAGGATGGACTACATTATGTCGTCCCGTCTGGTCTTTTTTTCTAAACTTGCCCTGCAACCCACAGCCAAGGACTAGGGACCCACAGTCCCCCGGGAGGAATGCCTCATACTAGCCGTCCTGCCATCCCCCGTAGTCCCCAGAAGTCCCCCTATTCCCTACTGTTGAAGGTCACCAGGGATCATTCGCTTTTTTCCTGCTATTTTTGTTGGTCACACAGGAACGACCGGAGTCAAAGCGAAAAGTAATGGGACTGATCAAATGAAAGAAAGGGAGAGAGACGAATGCTATCTTGCTGTCCTACAAACGCGCTTGAGACCGCTGTACTTATAGTAGCTCACAGTATGAATATAAATCAAGATGACCACTGCCATTTCCTAGATCCACATGTTTCAACTTGCCTGACCACTGGGCGAACACATTCGTACCAGATCATCACACTGAAGTAATAGTTCTGACAATTTTTATGTTTTTTCTTCCTACGCGTTGGGATTATATTTACTACTGCCGTATTGTTTCATTAAATTTTGTTGTTGGTGTTTTTCCTTGTCACTCGTTTTTCTCTGCTGTAACCCAGTTTGGATTGATAGAACTGGAAATGGAAATGCAACTTAGTGGCTATCATGGATGCTGGGGTTGTAACATCACAATGGTTAATGGTGTGAAAGACTTTCTCCACAGCAGGTTCTCGTGCACGGGAAGATATCAACTATCATGGCCATGAATTTCGAGCTTTATTGTTATCCTCATGGTCTATCATATTTCCAATGTATTTTCCACTTCAGGCAATCATAGGATATTGGGAGAGCTCTATTCAATAAGAGTCCATTCCCTCGAGCTGTTAGAATAGAATAACACACTTCTTTTATTGTCTTTTACAAGTTATAGGTATATAGAACCCGAACACTTGAGTTCGGATTTTGTATGGGTGGTCAGATACGCATAGACAATTTGCCATACAAAAGTTATATCACTGTCCTCCAATTTTTGCAAAGCCAAGTGAATACATGAAGATGATGATATAAAGAGAGAATGAAAAAACCCTAAGAAGAAATAAAGAAATCTGAAACCCAGTATCCATCTGAACCTTTCGCACGCTTTGTTCCTAAGTCCACTGTCGGAGGTGTTGGGGGAATGTCGCTGCCCTTGTCGCTTGGGATCGTTGCCACTGATATATCCCAAGATGACAATGAGGGCGCCATATAAGTCGCAAGGGGTGGTGGGTGGGAAAACAAAGAACGCGAGCTGTAGCGAGCTTGGAGACGAGAATGCGAGTTGTAGCGAGCTTGGAGGTCTC
>Ga0307513_10007070_pt1 | contig 14591 bp, 14 predicted proteins | sample 15_EM_MG_FD_202174 | JGI IMG/M metagenome (GOLD analysis project Ga0307513, IMG submission 202174) | Populus trichocarpa ectomycorrhiza microbial communities from riparian zone in the Pacific Northwest, United States - 15_EM | ecosystem: Host-associated > Plants > Roots > Unclassified | place... | reverse complement strand
ACGCGGGTGGTCTGAACGTGCTCGCCGCCGATACCGCGGAGAACGGCGGCCTGGTGGTGCCGCCGCTCGGCGCGGCGACCCGCCGCCGGGTCGTCGCGTCCGCACCCGGCTCGGCGAGCGCCGACAATCCGATCGACCTCGGCGCCGGAGCGTCCCCAGCCGCCTTCGCCGCCGCCGCGGAGGCTGTGGCGCAGAGCGGGGAGGCCGACGCCCTGCTGCTGGTGATCATCGGCACCCGGGCGAACTCGCCCGCCGCGATCCTCGCCGCGCTGGGACCGGTCGTCGACGATCACCCCGATCTCACCATCGCAGCGGTGCTCGTCGGCAGCGACGACGACCAGCCGCGCCTCGGCAAGCGTGCGGTGCCGGTCTTCGACCTGCCCGAACGGGCCGTGACGGCGCTCGAGCACGCCTGCTCGTACGCCGACTGGCGGCGTCAGCCGCCCGGCAGCCGCCCGAAACTGACCGACGTCGACCCGGACCGGGCCCGTGCGCTGGTCCAGGAGAGCCTGGCCACCGGCGGCGGCTGGGTGTCCTACGCCCGCGCCGGTGACATCCTCGCCGCGTACGGTATCTCGATCCTGCCGGCGGCGACCGCCGATTCCGGCACCGCCGCGGTCCGCGCCGCCGAACACCTCGGCTATCCGGTTGTGCTCAAATCCGCCGATCCCGATCTTGTGCACAAGAGCGACACCGGCGGCGTCGCGGTCGGACTCACCGACGCGGCGGCGGTCCGGGCCGCGTTCGACGACGTGGCCGCCGCCGGGAGCCCCGGCACCGGCGTCCTGGTGCAGCGGCAGATCGGCGCACCGGTCGAGCTGGTCGCCGGGCTGGCGCACGATCCGTCCTTCGGCTCCGTGGTGCTGCTGGGCCTCGGCGGCGTCCAGACCGACCTGCTCGGCGACCGGGCACTGCGCCTGGTTCCGATGACCGACCTGGACGCCGGCCGGATGTGGCGCAGCCTGCACGCCGCACCGCTGCTCACCGGCTACCGCGGAGCGCCGCCGGTCGACACCGCCGCGCTGGAGGACCTGCTGCTGCGCCTCGGCCGCCTCGCCGAAGACCTGCCCGAGGTAGCCGAGCTCGACCTCAACCCGGTACTCGCCGGTCCGGACGGCGTCGTCGCCGTGGACGCGAAACTCCGACTCGCCCCGATCGGCGCCGAACCGGATCCCCTGCTGCGCGGTTTGCGCCCCGCGGATCGTCCCTGAAGGTCCGGGATGTTCCCGGCCGCGTGAAAACGATCACCGCGGCGCCGGCTTCCCGGGGCTGCGGTGATCATCTTGCCGGTTGACCGGTCGATTCGGGTCTTTCGGCCCTGAGCCGGAGTCCCCGACGGCGCGACCGTAGTGGTAGAGCAAGGAGGTTCGACCATGACCGCGCAAATTTCCGAGGCCACCCGGCAACTCGAGTCGGCCGCACGGGCCGCGCTGCACGCCCCCTCGGTGTTCAACACCCAGCCGTGGCGCTGGCGAATCAGCGGCAACACCATGGAACTGTCCGCCGATCCGGATCGGCAGCTGCCCGCCACCGACCCCGACGAACGGCTCCTGCTGATCAGCTGCGGTGCCGCGTTGCACCACGCGCGGATCGCCTTGGCCGCGGCAGGCTGGGCGGCCACCGTGGAGCGTCTGCCCGACCCGGCCCGGCCCGATCTGCTCGCCCGCGTACATCTCGGCCACGCCGTGCCGGCCGACCCCGACACCCATCGGATCGCCGCGGCCATCAACCGCCGACGCACCGACCGACGCGCCTTCGGCACCCTCGCGGTCTCCGACGCGACGTTGACCCGGCTCCGCCGGTCTGTCGAGGTCGAGGGCGCCTACCTGCACGTGGTCCCCGAGGATCAGATCCCGATGCTGGCCATCTCGACCGAACGCGCCGCGGCGGCACAACACGACGACCCGGGCTACCGCGAGGAATTGGAACGCTGGACGAACCGCCCGCCCTGGCGCGGCGACGGCGTGCCGCCCTCGACTGCGGTGCAACCCGCCCTTCGCCGCGTGCCGGTCCGCGACTTCGCCCCTGCGGGCAACGCACACCTGACCGCGGGCCGAGGAGTCGACAAGGGCGCCGCGTACGTCATCTTGTTCGGTGCGACCGACACCCGCATCGACCTGCTGCGTGGTGGCGAGGCGCTCTCGGCACTGCTGCTCCTGGCTACCGCCGAGGGCCTGGCCACAGCTGTGGCCAGCGAAGCCGTCGAGGTCGCCTGGCCGCGGCACCTGCTCAAGACCATGCTTTCGGACCTCGGCGAGCCCTACATCGCCGTCCGACTCGGCTACCCCGTCGCCCACGAGATGCTGCCACCACAAGTACGCCGCTTCCCCACAGAAGCCATCGAAATCGAGCGGTAGAAGCCAGTCCGGTGCTAAGGCCCGGCGCTCCAGCCCCTCATCGTGGCGCCGGGCCGTTCCGATGTCAGGTCGCACCGCGGCCACGTCACGGCGCCAGTCGCCGGACCGTCAGCCCGGTGATCGCCGCCATCGTCGCCGCCATCAGGAGCCCCGCGAACAGCCCGATCCCGACGATCGCCGCGAGCGCCTGACCCGGGTGCCACAAAGGCATGCTGACCGCGAGGAACACGGCGAGGCCGCCCAGCCAGGCAACCGCGGTGCCGGCGATCCACCGGCCGGCTCGCGGCACGAGGCGGCGCAGGATCGTCCACTGAGCGGTCCCGATCGAGTTCAAAAGGACCAAGCCGAGGAGAGCGACGACCGGGATGAGCACGCCGGCCGGCCAGCCGGCCCAGAGTGGGGCCAGCGTCGAGGGCGCCAGCCCGATCGCGTACGCGAGAACGGCCGCCGCCGAGGTGACCACCACCCATCTTCGCGCCGGGAAGCCGGGCAGCACCCGCCTCAACACGGCGGCCTGACCCCAGCCCAGCAGTGCCCCTTCGACCGCACCGGCGGCCAGGAGCGCGGGCACCGACACCGCCGGCGACGAGCCGGCGGTGAGTGCCCCCACACCGGCGGGCACCGCGAAGCCCGCAGCCTCGGCCGCGGTCACAGTCACCATCCACGAGCGCCACGTGCTCACGGGTCCACCATGACCGCGATGCCGCGCCGGCGTCAGCGGCAAAGTCCCCGGCCGGGTAGGACCTTCGCCGCTAGCGCGGGAACGGTTGCGGCACAAGGATCGGGTCATGGCCGCCATCGTGGTACGCGACCTCGCCCGGGCCTACGGGCCGGTGCGGGCCGTCGACGGCGTCACCTTCACGGTCGACGCCGGCGAGATCTTCGCGCTGCTCGGCCCGAACGGAGCCGGCAAGACCACCACAGTCGAGATCCTCGAGGGGTACCGCGCGCGGGACGCCGGCACCGTCGAGGTGCTCGGCTACGACCCGGCTACCGGCGGGCCGGCCTACCGGGAACGGATCGGCGTGGTCCTGCAGTCCGCCGGCTTCGAGGAGGAGTTCACGGTCCGCGAGCTGGTCCGGCTGCAGGCCGGGTTGTACCCCCGGAGGCACGACCCGGACGAACTGATCGACCTGGTCGGGCTCGCGGACAAGCGGACCACCCGGGTGCGCGCGCTCTCCGGCGGGCAGCGGCGCCGCCTCGACCTGGCGCTCGGCCTCGCCGGGGCGCCGGACCTGCTCTTCCTCGACGAACCGACCACCGGCTTCGACCCCGCCGCCCGGCACCACGCCTGGGACCTCGTCGCGAATCTGCGCGAGCTGGGCACCACCATCCTGCTGACCACCCACTACCTGGAGGAGGCCCAACGGCTCGCGGACCGGGTCGGCGTCCTGCGCGCGGGCCGGCTCCTGGCTACCGGCACCCCCGAGGAGCTACGGGACGAGAGCCCGCTCCCCACCATGATCACCTTTGGGTTGCCCGCCGGGACAGCCGCGGACGACTTGCCGGCGCTCAGCGCGCGGCCCTGCCTGGACGGGCGCGCCGTGCGCCTGGCCACCCACACCCCGGTCGCGGACTCGTGGCTGCTCACCGGCTGGGCGACCGAACACGGTCTCGCGCTGCCCGACTTCGCGGTCACCCCGCCCACCCTCGAGGATGTCTACCTCCGGCTCACCGCGGAACCCACCGATGCGCACTGACCGCACCGCCGCCGCACCCCGGCTGCTGCCGCTGACCGGGCACGCGGTGCGCGCCTTCCTCCGCAACCCGATCGCCGCGTTCTTCACCCTCGCGTTCCCCCTCGGGTTCCTGGTCATCGTCTCGGCGATCGTGGGCGACCAGACCACCGGGTCAGGCCTGCCGGTAACCCAGTACCTGGTCGCCCCGTTCGCCGTCTTCGGCGTCTGCCAGGCCTCCTTCACCCTCCTCGCGGTGGACATGGCCGGCTTGCGAGAGAGCGGAGTCTTGCTGCGGCTGCGCGCTACCCCGGTCCCGGTGTGGACCGTGCTCGGCGCCCGGATCGGGGCGTCGCTGGTGGCCTCCGGTCTCGCGCTGGTCCTGCTGGCGGTCGTCGGCGCGCTCGCGTACGACGTGCAGATCGTCTGGCGCAAGGTGCCCGCCCTGCTGGTCACGCTCCTGCTGGGGATCGTCTGCTGCGCCGCGCTGGGCCTCGCCCTCGCCGCGCTGACCCGCACGGTCCTGACCGCCCAGGCACTGGCGCAGGGCCTGCTGATCCCGCTCGCCTTCATCTCCGACGTGTTCATCGTCGGCGCCGACCTGCCCACCTGGCTGGACGTGACCGGCTCGGTCCTGCCGCTGAAACACTTCGCCCGGGCCGCCGCGGAAACCTTCGAACCCGGCGGCGGATACGGCTTTTCGCCGGGGCACCTCGCCGTCCTCGCCGCCTGGGCGGTGGCCGGTGCCCTGGTCGCTCTGCGCCGGTTCGAGTGGGGGCCGCGCGGCCCGGCGGCGCCCAGCGAGGCCGCCCAGCCCGGCAGTGCCGCGCCGACCCGCCTGTCGCCGCCACGCGAGCGCCGCCGAGGACCGCTGGCACTGCTCGGCGGGCAGATCGCGTACGCCCTGCTGGGCCTGCGCCGCGACCGTCTCGCGGTGTTCTTCGCCGTCGTCTTCCCGGCGCTGTTGCTGGTGCTGTTCCCGACCGTGTTCGGCGGCGGGCGGGTACACGGACTGGCCATGGCCCAGTACCTGTTCGCCGGCCTCGTCGCCTATACCGCCGCCGTCGCCGGATACGTCGACATGCCGGAGGCCGTGGTGGGCGCGCGCGCCTCCGGCGTCCTCAAGCGGCTGCGCGGCACTCCCCTGCCGTTCCGTTGGTATGTCGCCGGCCGGGTCGGAACCGCCCTGGTCACCGCCCTGCTCGGTGGTCTTGTGCTCGCCGTGGTGGGTATCGGGTTCCTCGACGTCCGGCTGGAGGTCGCGCGGATACCGGTGATCCTGCTCGCGATCGGCGCCGGCACCCTGTGCTTCGCCGCGCTCGGCCTGGCGGTCGCCGCACTGCTGCCCTCGGCCCGCTCCCTGGTCGCCGTCACGCTCGGCACGTTGCTTCCGCTCTGCTTCGTCTCCGAGGTCTTCGTCGTCGGCGACCAGCCGCTGCCGAGGGGGCTGGTCGCGGTCGCCGACGTATTCCCGCTACGCCACTTGCTGAACGCACTACTCGCCGCGACCCAACCGGACGGAGCGGGCACCGGCATCGCCTGGGGCCACCTGGCCGTGCTCGGCGGATGGACGGCGCTCGCCCTGCTCGTGGCGGGGCGCCGCAGCGCCGTCGAGCGCTAGCCTGCCGGGCCGGAGAACCCGCGTTGGTCACCAGATGCCCAGCACCTTCGTCCAGGCACCGCCGATGACAAGCCACACAGCAAGGTTCAGCGCACCCACCACGGCGCCCATCCGCCACCACGTGCCGAGCGGGATGTATCCGGCGCCGAACAGCACCGGGGCCGGCCCCGAACCGTACTGGGTGAGACCGCCGAACAGGCTCGACAGGAAACCGAACACCAGGGCAGCGAGCAACGCCGGCGTACCGAGAGCGATCGCGGTGGCCAGGAACGCGGCATACATGGCCGAGACGTGCGCGGTGTTGCTGGCGAAGAAATAGTGCGATGCGAAGTAGACCAGCGCGAGCACCAGGAAGGCCGGCTGCCAGGCGAGTCCCCCGACGACATCGCTCATCTGGCCGCTGAACCACTTGATCAGCCCGAGCGAGTTGAGGAAACCGGCCATCATGACCAGCGCGGCGAACCACACCAGGGTGTCCCACGCGGTGCGCTCACCCAGAATGTCATCCCAGGTGAGCACCTGCGTTACCAGCAGCACCGCGAGCCCGGCCAGCGCCGCCACCGTGCTGTTCAGATCCCACAACTGATCGCCGACCGTCCACAGCAGCAACAACAATCCGAACGTGGCGAGCATGACCTTCTCGGCAAGGCTCATCGGACCCATCTCGGTCAGCTTCCGCTTCGCCTCCTGCGGCGCCGCCGGGGTCCGGGTGACCTCCGGCCGGTGCAGCTTGAACAGAACCAGCGGCACCAGCAGCAGGCTGACCAGCCCGGGCAGCAGCGCGGCAAGCGCCCAGCGCCCCCACGAGATGTGCACGCCCGCCGAGCCCGCCAGTTCGACGGCGAGCGGGTTCGCGGCCATCGCGGTGACGAACATCGCGCTGGTGACCACGTTGCCCTGGAACGCGGTGAGAGTCAGGTACGAGCCCATCCGGCGGGCCGTGCCATCGTCCGGCTCGCTGCCGTAACTCGCCGACAGCGACCGTACGATCGGATAGATCACCCCGCCCGCCCGGGCCGTGTTCGACGGGATCGCCGGAGCGAGCACCAGATCGGTGGCCAGCATCCCGTAGCCGAGCCCCAGCGTGCGCCCACCGAGCGCCCGCACGAACAGGTATGCGATCCGGGTGCCGAGACCCGTCTTGATGAAGCCCCGCGCGATGAAGAACGCCAGCACGATCAGCCAGATCACGTTGTTCGCGAAGCCCGACAGTGACTCCTGCACGGTCAACGTCCCGGTCACCGCCGTGGCCAGGATGCCAAGCAATGCGACCGCCCCGATCGGCAGCGGTTTCGCGACGATACCGACGATCGTCGCCACGAAGATCGCCAGCAGGTGCCACGCCTGCTGCTTCACCCCGTCCGGCGCCGGAACGAACCACAAGACCAGGCCGACCGCGAGCGGGAGGAGCAGCCGCCACAGGCGGCCCCAGAGCGAGCCGGCGGCCGATTGCGGATGTACCGGCGGCTGGGGACGGCCGGGCGTCTCGGCGGGTCTCGGCGGTGGTGTGACATCAGGCGGCAGGACGGTGTGCGACATCGTGGCTCCTCAAGACAAGACGATCAAACGAGATCGAGCCTCGCCGTCACTCCCGGCCCCGGACAGAGACGTAGGTCCCGACCATCCGGGACCTGCGTCTGTGTGGCTGCCGACCACCAACGCGACCCACCTCGTCGCCCTCGTCCGCGCCGGCGCGACGTCCCCTCCTGGCGGGACCTTCGGCCCTGCTCACGGGACTGCGGCGGCGGGAGGGTGAGGGGAGAAGAGCTGAGTTGGAGGATGACCATGACCTACCGCATCGCGATCAACGGTTTCGGCCGGATCGGCCGTAACTACCTGCGCCGCCTGACCGACAAGAACCTGGCCAACGCCGGGTTGCAGGTGGTAGCCGTCAACGACCTGTACGACGCCGCGACCCTGGCGCATCTGCTGGAGTACGACTCGACCTTCGGCCGGCTCGACGCGCCCGTCAGCTACGCCGACGACAGGCTGATCGTCGGCTGGCACGACATCGCGACCTTCGCCGAGCGCCGGCCGGACGCGCTGCCGTGGGGCGAGCTCGGTGTCGACCTGGTCATCGAGGCCACCGGCAAGCTACGCACCCGCGACGACGCGGCCCTGCACCTGAAGGCGGGCGCCTCCCGGGTACTCATCTCCGCCCCCGGCAAGGGCGTCGACGCCACCCTGGTCCCCGGCGTGAACGCCGACACCTACGACCCGGTGCGGCATCAGATCGTCTCCGCCGCGTCGTGCACTACCAACTGCGTGGCGCCGCTGGTGAAGGTGCTGAATGACGCGTTCGGCATCGAGAGCGGCTACCTGACCACCGTGCACGCGTACACCAACGACCAGAACGTGCTCGACGCGCCGCACAAGGACCCCCGCCGGGCCCGCGCCGCAGCCGTGAACATCATCCCGACCAGCACCGGCGCCGCCAAAGCCGTCGGACTGGTCCTACCCGAACTGTCCGGAAAACTCGACGGAGTCGCGCTACGGGTACCCGTGGTGGACGGCTCGATCAGCGACCTGTCACTGCTGCTGGCCACCGAGGCGACCACCGAGCAGATCAACCAGGCCGTCGCCGCCTCGGCCACCCCCGGACAGCCGATGCACGGCATCATCCGCTACACCGACGCACCACTGGTCTCCACCGACATCATCGGCGACCCGGCATCATGCGTGTTCGACGCCCGCCTCACCCAGGCCCACGGCCGGCTGGTCAAGGTATTCGGCTGGTACGACAACGAATGGGGCTACACCAACCGCCTCGTCGACCTGACCAAGCAGATGGCCGAGCGCCGCTGAGCCGGCGGCCGGGTGCAGGCGGTCACCGCCTGGGAGCTCCCGGCCTCCTACGGCTGGGCGCGAAGGGTCCAATGGCCCGGATAGACCGGTCTCCGGACCATGCCGCTGCACAGCTATCGAAACTTAGCGTGTTGGTATGCACATTGAGGTGTCGGCACAGGATCGGCTTCCCGTCGTGGTGGCGGTGGACGGCTCGCGGGCGGGTCTGGCCACGCTCGATTTCGCCACGGCGGAGGCCGTACGCCGCCGTGCCCGCTTGACGATCGTGCACGTGTGGCCGGGCCGCTATGCCGGTCCGTTCCGCAGCCGGGGCCCGATCCCGGACCGCGACGACGGCCGCCGCCTGCTCGATATCGCGGCAACCCGAGCCGCGCTCGCGGCACCGGGCCTGCCGATCGAGACCGAGATGCTCGACGGCGCGGCCGGCAACGTTCTGGTGGGCTGCTCCGAGCGGGCCCGTCTGATCGTGGTGGGTCACCGCGACGAGATTGTCACCCGGCCGAGCTGGGGCTCGACCACTGCCTACCTGGCGCACCACAGCGCCTGCCCATTTCTGGTGCATCGTGGCTCCGCTCCGCAGCACGGTCCGGTCGTGGTGGCGGTCTCTGCCCGGCCGGGGCCGACCGCCACTCTCGGGTACGCCTTCGCGGAGGCCGCCAGGCTGGACGAGCGGCTGGTGGCCGTGCACGTCTGGAGCCGTGCCGCGGCCCGGAACACCTCGCCGACGCCGGGCAACAGTTACGTGGCCGAGCGGCAGTCGGCCGAACACCGGCTCGCGCGGGAACTGTCCGAGTGGTCCACGGCGTTTCCGGATGTCGCGGTGGAGCGGGTGATGGTCCATGACCTGGACATCGCCTACACGATCGAGCGGGCGTCGCGCCGCGGCCGGCTGCTGGTGGCGGGCATGGGTCGCAACGGCAGTTTCGCGGAGGTGCTGTACGGCTCGGTCAGTCTCGCGATGGCGCGCCGGGCGCCGTGCCCGGTCCTGCTGGTGCCGCCGGGCTGGCCGGCCCCGATGCACGCCAAGGTGGGTGGCGACGGCCCGGCCGCCCGACGACCCACCCGGTGACGCCATCAATGCCGCGCGGCCGGGTCTCAGGCGCCGTGGACCGTGATGATCACTTTCGCGGCCCGGTGCTGGACGCTAGTGCAGGTGTAGCGACCTGGTTTGTCGATGGCCAGCACCTGTGTCTCGCCCTTGTCCAGCCTGGAGTTGTCCCGGTTGCCACCGGGATCGGGTGTGCACATCACCGTTTGCGGGGCACCGGACTCGTTGACCACAATGAAGTTCGCGGTCGCCGCCACCGTGAGCTTGGCCGGCGTGAAGGAGAACCCGCCGGTGATGGCCAGCGTGGGCTTCGGTGCGCCACACCCACTCTCACCGGAAACGGTCACCCGCAGGACGGCGCGGTGCTCGGTGGCCGCGCTCTGCACCCTGAACGTACCCGTCTGGGGGAACTGGATGACCTGGCGCTCCTTGATGTCGATGACGCTGGTGACAATCCCCGCGTCCGGCGTGGAGACCAGGGCATGGACCGCATCGGACTTGTTGGTGACTGCCAGGAAGCCACCGCGCTGGATAGTCAGCTTGCTCGGACTGAACGAATACACGTCACCCGCGCCGGACGACGCCTTCTCGACGATCGCCACCTTGGTGGCGTTCGTGCAGTCCGGCGCGGCCGGCGACGTGACACCGGTCTGCTGATCACCCGAGGATCCCGCGGCAGCCGGGTTCTGCGACGCACCGACACCGGTTGCCGGCGCGCAGGCCGCCGCGGTAGCCAGCGACACCACCACCGCCCCGCAGGCCATCCACAAGCGCCCGACCTCTTGCCACCGGCGCACGACTCTCCCTCCGCGGTCGCGACCAGCAGGCGGCGTACTGCCGCGCCGTGTCGTCCACCGTCCAGACTTACGGCCCCGCATCGCAGAAAGGTTCAAAACGCAAACGTCACCGCCCGGCCGGCCGGTAGGCCAGGCCTGCCCGGTAGACGGCCCCGTACACGATCAATACGACCATCGTCAGCGTACCGCCGGCGCTGAAGACCCATCCGGCCGCGCGCACCAGCTTGGATTCGTCCTGTACCAAGGCGATGCCGAGCAACAGCAACGCCAGATTCAACGTCGCGTAGCCGACGTCTTCCAGACCGATGAAGAGCCCGTGCGGGTTGTACTGGGAGAACGGTGACAGACCCTCGGTCTCCCCGCTGAGCAGGCCGGGCTGCATGACGGCGAGCTGGATGCCGTAGTCGGCCACCAGCGTCCCGGACCCGATCACGGCGAAACACAAGGCGGACCGGGTGAACAGCCGCCGGCCGGGCAGCACTCGATCATGCAGGTACGCCGCCAGCACGACGAACACCAGAGCCGTCAAGAGCGCCGGATACATCCACAGGTAGTCCCGCGGCACGAACGCCGCGGCATCGGTGTACGGGTAGGCCACGCAGGTACCTCGGCAGTAGGGGCCCGACCGCGGCGGCGTGGTGATCGCCGTGGCGAGGGTAACCGTCGTAGCGGCAACGGTGCACAACGCGACCCAGAACCCGATTCGGCCCGGCGGCTTCACGTACCCCATGGTTGAGCCCTCCAACGTCGGTGGACCTCCAAGACCTGCCCTGCTTCCCACGCTGAGTCGTCCACAACGGTGGCCACCAGAGGCGGAGGTCCCGTAACCCCACGTCCCGACCAGTTGGCACCGGTCGACGAGAGGCATCCCAGCTCAGAACGGCGCGAGGTCGGGTTCGGCGGGCCGGTGGGCCTGGCCGGGTCGGGACCATCGGCCCGGGCAGGAGGCGAACCTCCGCCGTAGCGTCGACGGTGGCTACCTGAGGAGGCCCGCCATGTGCTTCGTCGTCGATGCTGGACTGCCCGGTGCCGCTTCACCGACGCCGCAGACGCCGGACGTACTCCGGCTGGCCGCGGCCGCTGGCGAGCGTGATCGGCGATGATGGGCGCGACAGCCGGCTGGATGTGGGTCTGGCCGGTGCTCATCGTGGCCGGTTTGCTGGTCATCGGCTACGTCGTGGTGCGGCTGGCGCGAAGTGGGCGGGGCGCTTCTCCGACCGGATCCGACCCTTCCGGCTTGGCGGCGCGGCGGATCCTCGACGGGCGCTTCGCCCGCGGCGAGATCGACGACGAGGAGTACCTGCGGCGTCGGGACCTGCTGCCATGACCGGCCTGCCGATCAGCCGCCGTCGGGCGCTCGCGCTGCTCGGGTTGGGTACGGCCAGCGTGGCGACCGGCGCCGTCGGGTGGGCGACGGGTCTGGGCGCGCCCGGCGGCACCCGCCTCGAACCGGCCGGAACCGGCCAGCCCCTGGGCCAACCGGCGGTGCTCGAAAGCCGGGACGGGGTGCTTGACGTGACCCTGACCGCCGCGGCGGGTGTGCGGCTGGCCGGGCGCGACACGTCGGCGTGGGGGTACAACGGCACCTCACCCGGGCCGACGTTGCGGGTGCGGCCGGGCGACCTGCTACGGGTACGGCTGGTCAACCGCATCGACCAGGCGACCAACCTGCACACCCACGGCCTGCACGTGTCCCCAGAGGGCAACAGCGACAACCCGTTCGTCACCGTCGAGCCCGGCGGCAGCTTCGACTACGCCATCCGCATCCCGGTCGACCACCCTGCCGGAACGTCCTGGTACCACCCACACCACCACGGCACGGTCGCCGACCAGATCTACGCCGGTCTCGTCGGCGCCGTGCTCGTCGAAGGCGACACCAACCTGCCGGTCACCGACGACATGGTGCTGCTGGTCACTGACACCACCCTCGACGGCACCGGCCACGTCGCCACGCCGAGCCTCGCGGCCACGATGACGGGCCGCGAAGGGAGCCTGGTGCTGGTCAACGGCCAGCACCAGCCCGACATCACCGCCGCGCCCGGAGCCATGCAGCGGTGGCGGGTCATCAACGGCTGCACCTCCCGGGTCCTGTCCTTGCGGCTCGACGGCCACCGACTCACCCAGGTCGCCCTGGACGGGGTGTACCTGCCGAACCCCGCCGAGCGGGATCAGCTGGTGCTCGGCCCCGGTAACCGCGCCGATCTGCTCGTACGCCCCACCACCCGCGGCCGGTACGCGCTGGTCAGCGAACCGTACGACCGTGGCGGCAGCACCATGATGGGCGCCGGCATGGGCACGGACGGAGACGGTGACAGTACGACCGCCAGCGGCCCGGTCACCCTGGCCACCCTGACCGTGTCCGGGCGGGCCGTCACGTCACCGACGCTGCCCGCGACGCTACCGGCCCCGCCTGTACCGCAGGGCCCGGTGGCCGGGCACCGCCAACTCACCCTGGGCATGGGCATGGGCGCGATGAGCTTCACCATCGACGGGCGCGCCTTCGACCCCGACCGCGACGACCAAACCGTCACGCTCGGCACCACCGAGGAGTGGACCGTGCTCAACACCAGCCCCATGGCCCACCCGTTCCACCTGCACGCCTGGCCCTTCCACGTGACGGCGGCCAGCACCGGCACCCCGCCCACCGGCGTCCAGCAAGACGTCGTCCTCATCCCCGCCCGAGGCTGGGTACGCCTGCTCATCCCCTTCACCGATCATCCCGGCCGCAGCGTCTACCACTGCCACATCCTCGACCACGAAGACCGCGGCATGATGGGCACCATCAATGTCCGCGGCTAAAGGGACGCGCTGGTGAAGGGGTTTTCGCCCCAGATCTCACCGGGTCACAGGGCCGGGCGGTCCGTCGTCGCGAAGATCGGCGGCCGCCTGCCCCAGGCGATCAGGGGTCGCTTCGCGCTGCGAGCCGGCGGGGGTGCGGCCAGTGAGCGCGTCGGTCGTCTTGCATGACCGTGATCAGGTTGCCGTCGGTGTCGGCGCTGTCGATGCCGAGCCGGCTGTCGTCGCCGGTTGTGATCACCCAGCAGCACCGATCGCCGTCCGCGGGCAACGACCAGCCGAAGACCTCGGCGTAGAGCCGGGCGGCGCGCCGCGGATCCCTCGTGAAGATCTGCAGACGCACGCCTCGTCCCACGACGACCTCCAGTGCCGCTGCAGGCTGGGTCACGCGGCCCGGGAGCCCGCCGCGAGCATCGCCTGATCAGTTGCTAAAGTCTGCATCTGATGAATGATGCGATCGTACGCCGAGTGGGGGTGCACTGATGAGCCGGCCGTTGTATCAGGCGAAGGCGGAGTTCTTCAAGACTCTCGGGCATCCGGCCCGGATCCGGGTGCTCGAGCTGCTCTCGCAGCGTGAGCACGCGGTCAGCGAGATGCTGCCCGAGGTGGGTGTCGAGGCGACCAGTTTGTCGCAGCAGCTGGCGGTGCTGCGCCGGGCCGGCCTGGTCACCTCCCGCAAGGAGGGCTCCGCGGTCTATTACTCGCTGACCAGCCCCCAGGTCGCGGAGCTGCTGGCGGTGGCGCGGCGCATTCTCACCGAGGTCCTCACCGGCCAGGTCGAGCTGCTGGCCGACCTGCGGGCGGGCACGCCCGCGGCGCGGTCGTCCCCGCCGTCCTAGGCCGTTGCTCGCGGTGCCGCGGGCCCGTCGACCGCCGTGGCGCGTGGCGGACCGTGTTGTCTCGTTCGAACCCCCGGATTGGACCACCATGGCCGTGTTCAAACTGTGGCGAAAGATCCGCCGGACCGGGCGGACGGCGGAGCCTGCCCCGCCGCATCCGGCCGGCTCGTCGTGCCCGAAGGCCGCCGCGTTGTCCGGGTCGGTGCAGGTGCGGCATGTCGACGCGGGGTCCTGCAACGGGTGTGAGATCGAGATCGGGTCGGCGTTCGGCCCGGTATATGACGTCGAGCGCTACGGGGCGCGTCTGGTCGCCTCGCCGCGGCATGCTGATGCGCTGCTGGTGACGGGCCCGGTGACGCGGAACATGGCGGCGGCGCTGCGGCGCACGTTCGAGGCGGTCAGCGAGCCGCGGATCGTGGTGGCGGTCGGGGACTGCGCGATCGACGCCGGCGAGTTCGCCGGCGGCTACGGCGTTCAGGGCCCGGTGGCCGACGTCGTGCCGGTGGATGTACAGGTGCCCGGGTGCCCGCCGGAGCCGGCGGCGATCGTGGCGGCGCTGCGCGGGCTGACCGGCCGGTGACCGTGATCGCACCGACCCTGGCCACCGTAGGTGTCCTGGCCGGCCTGGGTGTTCTCGCTGCGGTCGTGGCAC
>Ga0307513_10007069_pt1 | contig 14592 bp, 13 predicted proteins | sample 15_EM_MG_FD_202174 | JGI IMG/M metagenome (GOLD analysis project Ga0307513, IMG submission 202174) | Populus trichocarpa ectomycorrhiza microbial communities from riparian zone in the Pacific Northwest, United States - 15_EM | ecosystem: Host-associated > Plants > Roots > Unclassified | place... | reverse complement strand
ACGCAAGAGCAGGCTGCCTATCTCTTGAATACACGACGAAATGCTGTAGTAACAGGTCTGATGAATGTCCGAGAAAACGCTGGTGCAAAGTACATGGATGTGCCAATCCGAAGCGGAAGTAGAGCCTCCAAGTAGAGGGCGCGGTTGAGTAGGAGGTACTGATACAGAGAGTTAGGGCATACCTTTACCGACACATATGTGAACATAACGTTTGCCAAGTCGGACGCCATCGTTTTCCGCATGAGAGCTTTCTCCTCCTCAGTTGGCATCTTGCCTTTCTCGAACCCAAACCACCCATATCTCGAACCCAATCTCGCACCAAATTCGCCGCCTTCTCTCCACTTGTCTCGGAGATAGCCTTCGATGGCACCATTGTGCGCGACTCCTGGCTGAGGGTCATGCTCCTGGAGCATTCCAGCTACTTTTTCGCCCATCCCGAGCGCACGGGAAATAAAGAAGATGCCGACGAAGGGCGCAATGGCCGTCAGTTCGTGTAGGATGGCGAATGAGAGCACGAGACTAGGGAACGGCTGTCCGGTACGCAATGATACCTTATGTAGAGCATCTCTATACCCTCCCCATCTGTCAGGGAGTCTTGGGGGCTGCCCCGCCCCCGAGGAAGGGCCAGGATGGGGCATGTACTAGCTCAAGCGCTTTGAATTCCAACCACAGGGACGTCTTTTGTGGATGGTTCACATTGAAGACGTACCAATGAGCACAGACCTTGAAGAAAGGGTGACTGTCCCTCTTCTCGCCCCTCTCGATCGCCGTCTGATCAATTTCTCTCTTGCAGAATCGGAGAAACCGAAAACGCCGCGCGAGCGAGGCGTTGGAAGACCCGCCAAAACCTTCTTTCGACGTCAGCCACATACCGATAGAAAAGCTATGGGAGATCTTCACACCTACATTCCGTCGATACATCGAATTGCGGTGGCCTGGTCAGGATGTAGACGAGAAGATGCGAAACATCCGCGCAAACACCAACAATGAGGATGTCATTGATCTAGCAAAGATGGGACCTGCTGTCCTTGCCGAATGGAGGGCTAATCAATGCAGCGGTCCTCGCCAGTCAATTAGTGGTAGTGGTAGGTTCCTTGGGCGGTTACACTAAACACAAATTGACACCATAACGAGTAGTTAATGATACTATTATGGCTGATACTGCAAGCGAAAGGAGCTCAACAGCTGTCGCAACCATATCCTCCAAAGCATCTTCTAACACCGGTCGGAGTGCTACGGTTATATCCGATCCCAAACCCCAGCGGATTTCTCCTTCATCTTCTTCTGCTCCTCAGGCCGTTCGAGTTACACAGACGGCTAAAACCGTCAAAGCAGAAGACGTCGAAATGGCCGATGCTACTCCTGGTCCTGTCCCTACTTCTACGCCTAAACCAGTGGCTCCTCTTCCCTCTGCGATACCACCAGCTCTTGCGCCCGTTCCTGTTCCCATTCCTGCGACTGTGGCAGTAGCTGTACCTCAAGCTATGGTTTCCGCCGCTGCTATGACCGTTGATCCACCTGCACCTGCACCTGCACCTCTGCCCCCAAATTCGATTACAAACGTGGATCTGGACCCAGACGTTGACCAAGCCATCATCTATGAGCTGCGCGACAAGACAATGACAGAGGTATTCACACTAAAGCAGGATAACCCAAAAGCCACAAGCTCATATACATGGACGATGCGCAGCCACGCGTTTGAGTGAGCCCTACTCCATTGCACTGACCCTACCGGTGTTTAATTGTTCCGTCAGCCCAACACAGGAATACACCTGCTACAAACTCCGAAGCTTCGACACGGCGGCGGTGAAGGCACTCTTCGCGCAATTGCCACCAAATGCAGACGACAAGTTGCGCGCACAGGCGGTAGCCAGATTGTCAACGACCTGGCCCGCCAAGGGACGTGTGCTGTTCGTCGAGGTCAATGGACAAAAGAGCAAGGCGTATGGGCCTAAGCATTTTGTGAGTCACCGTGAATCCGAGGAACGTTTGGTTTATTGATAATATGTAGACCCCTCCAAATGAGAGCATCGATATTACGCACGATATTCAGGAGGGTGTAAACCATATCAAATTCGCCCAGCTGAATGACCAGAGCGCGTGGACATTTGCTGTTTTTGAGCGACGTCCGTACCGCGAAGAACTGGAAGAGGCAGCAAGGCAGTTGGGGATCTAGCCGCGGTCCTCCTGCTGTTTGTGCGCATCGTAGATATCAATAATGAGTTGTGGTTGTCACATGCCTTACAACACTCTCGAGCGAGGGATAGAATGAATGATATTAATAAAAGTCCACTACCGAACAGAACATAAGGAAGCGAACATCGACGAGGAAATGTATAAAAGGAGCGTGGTGAGAGGAATCATGTACCTCCTATAACAGCAACACCGAGACTGGGTTTATGATCAAAGAGCGACCACGCAGGGGACTAGCGGGGACGCGGGATTTATACAGGAGCGGGGCGGGCGCCGGAGGAGGCTTCCTTGAGTGCCAAGAGCTGCTTCGAGCGGAAGGCCTCGTAGTGAATTTGGGCGGTCGTCTCAATGAGGTCTTGCAGGTGAGTTCTGGAGAGGTGCTTAGCGAATGCCAAATGAGCGAGTGGAAGGGAACGAACCTCAAGAGGAAGTCACGGAGGTACACGAACTCGCAGTGTCTTTCATCTTCGACGTTGACGACACCCCAGCGGTTCTTACGACCACGAACAGGCTTGCCGTCGATGATCACGTTGCGCTCGGAGCCGACAACAGCGAAGGGGATCATGCTCTGGAGAGATATCGATCAGAAGAGATATCTCATTCAGGAGATGAAATGTGACATACGCGGATGGTGTCGTTCTGAGCCAACTCTTCTTCGTCGTTCTCGTCGGTATCGAAAGGGTACAGGCGGATGTTGTGGTGAACGAGTTCCGCGCGGATCTGTCGGACCAGTATCAACAGCTTTTCAGGGTAAAAGGCCGAGCGGACGTACCCTGCTCTTGAAGGCATCTCTCTCCTCAGGCGTCAAAGAGTCCGATTTGGCAATGACAGGGACTACATTGACGACCTCGGACAGCTTCTTCATGACAATAATGTCAATGGGGCGGAGGGAGTGGCCTATGAAACATCAGTCAAGGCCAAGTTCACCAGAGGTCGAGTGGGCATACCCGTGGGGTTAATGAAGAAGAGGCAGCAGTGGATACGGGTGTCGGTAATATAGCGGTCGCGCATGGCCGTCAGCTCCTTGCGGAGGTAGGCAGAATGTTGGTCCTGAGCGGCAAAGGTCACTCCCAAGACTCTCAAAGGACACAGAAATGCCCTACCTTGATGTACTTGATGATAGGGTCCCAGCTGCGTAACAAGTCCATCCGTTGTCAACATGTGTTTCGTATCAGAGAATTTTGGGAGCGTACCAGCCCTCATTATTGATCACGTCGCCATAACCAGGGGTGTCGACAATGTTGAGGCGCAAACGGACACCGTTCTCGGAGATTTCTGTCAAAAGCGGAGCAGTTTAGTAGGCGAGTCGAGTGGGACGACTGAGGGAGCGGCAACGCACCATGGGAAACGGGATGGATGTCCGTGGTCTGCCTTACTGGCTCGTCAGCCTCGAGACGGCCTTTTGAGTCGATCAAATGCGAGGCGAAAATGGTGTTGATGAGTGTCGACTTTCCCAGCCCGGTCTGGCCTATTGAGGCGAGACGAGGGGAGCATCAGCTGCTGTACGCCTCATACGACTCATAGAGGGGAGAAATGACTGACCGACGACAATAACGTTGAACTGGAAGCCTCGTTTGAGCAGCTTGCGCTCAATCTGGCGGGTAATCGAGTCGAAGCCGACATACGACGACGCACGGATCTCTTCAGCAGCTGGAGTGGCCATGTCGGTCTAAACGAGAGGATACGGCGAGTTTGACGACGGGGGGGACGTTGGACGCGGAAGCCAACTTGGAAGACAAACAAGCCATTGGACTAAACCAGTCGCAACAATACAGTTCGTATCAGAACAACCCAAACACTTTCTTCTCCTCCTTCCGCTCTTGGTTTTCCTTTTCCTTTTCCTTTGCTTTTTGCTCCTCGGGATTCTTGGCGTGCTTAATCAAAATATAGGCGTCGGCGTTTTCATCCACCCCGGACACAGACCCAACTTCACCAGGAACTACAGGAGTCCCCGCCATTTTGCGTATTCTCTCTTTCTTCAAATCGTCCAGCTCTTTGAGCGCCGTAGAGTGAGGTGCCACTGGACCAAGCTTGTAATTACCGGCGAGCGTTCCAATAATACAGGTCCCGACGAGGAGGCTGAGATAAAACCGATACTAGGGTCTGTGTTAGTAATGGAGCAAAGTGCAACCAGCCCTTGCTACTTACTTGCGAATACCAAGGCGGGGCTATTCAACGATCGGCCGTTAGTTGCTTAATCAGTAGAGAACACACAACACTCACCCCAACCAGCCATGGTGGCCTTCATATCAGCGTACCATAGCCCAGTGAATCCAAACCACTGACAGATGAGCGCCATAGCGGGATCTGGCATCCAAAGGGTGTACCACCCAAGGAGTGTAGGCGCCATCCCTAATGCCAACCGTTTCGTACCCTTGATTCCACCGTGACCAGCGAACTCCATTCCCCAATGCAATGCTCCTAAAAAGCTTAGCATTACTGCACCATACGTGACCTGCACATGGAGCGCTTGGTTCAGGAGTTCAACCGCAATGGACGGATCCAACTGTGTTGTGAATTTGGCAGCTGTTTGCCCAGCTTGACTTGCGTAATACAGGCTTGCACCCGTGGTGCCGAGGTAGGGGAGCGCACCAGCGAGACCAAATATCATATTTGGACTAAGTGGACTCAGTAATAACGTATCGTTTCGAGTTGAAATGCCTACTGAGGAACAGTTGCCGCGACAGTCCGCGTAATCCTCATGAACGTAGGGTCAACTGGATCGGACTAGAAGGAAACTGAGTGGAATTCAGAGCAATGGTCGTGTTAATTCCTACCGCAGCCGTTGATGCGAATTGCGTTGTATCTGCACCTCCCGCGATCGCCTCCGCCAAGCTCGCTGTTCCGTGCGACACCTAGAGCCGATGAATGGCGTACCTTACCGTTGTATTAAATACGCTCACTTCCTCTTTAATCTTGCGGTCACCAAGCGGTCATTCAGTGGTTAATTTTGCGAACCGTTGAGGACAAACTTACATTCAGAGCCGCTGCAAGCTCCTTGTCAGATACTAATTGCCCACCAGTTCCGTTCAACTCACCATGTGGTAAACTCTGGGACCCCGGGCGACTTGAAACCTGGCTTGCAGCACCCCGGACGGCGAGGCGGTAGGCAAGGAGTGAGACTATGGGATATCGAGGTCGAAGCAACAACGCGGCGGGGTTAAGAGAGCGAGGAAGACGATTGAAGATCATGAGAGGTCGTAAGCTGCAGGTTGAGAGAGATAAACACGTTGGAGTTTAAGAGCGGCTTATGGCGGTGACATCATTTGTGGCCCCGCACGATGAGATAAGAACATAGATAACACGAGGTATAGTATTACAGCGATATCACCTCATCACGCTACTCGCGGCGCTTTCTCTATTGAGGGCCGTAGGAGGCTGGATGCGAGTTCGTCCCTATCGAGATGAGTCAGTGGAGGCGTGTGAGTCCAAGGGCACCACGTACCCATACTGCTTCTTCAGCAAGTCGTTAAGAGCCTCATCCTTCGACAGCCGCAACCGCTGGGTCTCCTCTTGAAGCCACTTGAGCGTTTCTAGCAGCCGCTCGTGTTCGCCCATAGCATAGCGATATTTCGCTTTGCATATCAAGTATCGCGCTTTTGAGGGCCGACACCCATTCACTAAACCCGTGACGGGGTCCACCTCCTCTGGTAGGAACTCATCCGATTCGGGGTCGCTCACTTCAGGTTCCGCGAACGCTGCCGCAGCAATCGTTGGCGGTTGCTGGCCCTCCACTTTGACTGGAATGGCGCTAGCTTCTGCAGCGTGTCCCGCTGCTTTCCCTCTCCGGCCTCTGCCTTTCCTCCCTCGCGGATTGTATGCGTCGTCTTCGTCGTAGTCTCCCGCATCGTCGTCCTCGCCGTTGCTCTCTGGAGCAACGAATGGCTCCTCCTCCGCGTCCGAGTCTTCTCGTTTTCGTTTCTTCTGTTGATTACTCTTTGGAAATTGGGTTTCCATCCCGTGCACCACTCGCATGTGTTTCGTGAGCGCGTCGGAGCGCGTGAATGATTTATCGCATTCTAGAAGATAGCGTAAGGAGTGACAACAGGCTAGACGAGGGTAGGAAAGGTACCCGGAAGTTTACAAGTGAAGGGCCGCTCGCCCGTGTGAGATCGAATGTGGCCAATGAGTGCAAATCGAGATGTACGAGTAACTCCATAGAGGCTGCACCCTTCCCACATGCATCGGTAAGTCGATTTACTGGTCCCTACGTGTGCTACAATTGTCGTGAGCGGATGCGAACCGAGGTTGACGCCAAATTACCAACCGCTATGGATATGGTTAACGAGCTCTTCAAGCCTACGGAATGTTAATCCGCATTCGTGCCAGCCACAGGTCGACTGGGGTGGGCTCTCCTCTTCCTGGACTTGAGCCCCCTGCAAGTCAGGATGAATGTAGCGCGTAAGAGCCTCGTCTTCAGAGTCTTCGTCCTCGGGTAGAGGTTTAATATTCTGTTCCGGTGTTCCCAGTGGCGACGGCAGGGCCATATTGGTATCCAGCGAGATATGGTTGGGTCGAAACGGTTCGCACTTTGTTCCTAGCGTCACTCGCTCATGCTGGCGTCTATTGCCTGGGGACCATCATCAAGGACCAGAAATGTAATTATAACGCGTGGATTTACGAGCAGCAGAGCAGCGCTGTCAGACCACAACAAAGTCTGGGCTTGCCATGAAATTCATATTGCAGAGCGCGTTTGATTCGTAGAACCGCAGTGGAGTAGAATAAGACATAACAAGACGATTCAGGGTGCAAAGAAAATAGTACTTTTAACAAAGTGGCCAAGGCCAGCTCTTCCTTGGCCACAAATTGATTTCTCACCTGCAGAGTTCAGGACGTCACTGCAGCCGCACGCGGTTGATCTCTAATCCTGAGTCTCTAGTCAATACTGACATGACTTATCTCAGCTGGGAGAAGTCTTGATCCAGTGTTGAATCCCGCTCTTGCAGTCACATTGAAGAAAGCAAATAAAGCCGGGGTACCCAAGTACAACTTTGAGCGTGTACTTGCAAGGGCAAAGGCTACTATTGTGACGTGGTCTAGCTTCTCAAGAGACGGTAGGCGGATCCGAACTCTGGGGAACAGAACAACGGGCAGGAACTCGTCCATGAGATCACGACGTCCTCAAGGGTTATCATGTGGTGCGTAGGTTGTATCCTTTTCTATATCCACGCTTCTGAAACGCCCCAGCGAACGCTATACGGACAGCCTGACCCGAACCAGATATTCGTTACGAGCAATAATTAATGACCTTAAGCGTGTTATACCACCTATTCTACCTTAGTCCGACCACTGACGAGTTCTGGTCCTAGTGCCCGTTTCGCATCCTACCTGGGAGGTTTGAACGGCGCGGTGCCCGCGCAATCGCTAACATGGACCGGAGGTTGACTGGGGCAGCCGATGGCGAGTGCGTCACTGAGCGGTCGTGGTTGAGACTGAAATTGACCTGGACACAAGATTTTGTTTGGGCCGCGAAATAAGCTGGAGCCATGCATCTGTTCGATTTGAAGTTGATCCATTACATTGCAATTGTTGACGTATATACACAATTTATTGGTGAACACCTAATTTAGGAGGCGTCTGGAACATAAATGCCCACTGTCGGGAATTGGAACTCCGACGATGTGTTTTGCCTACGAAATACCAAACCGAGGGTAAATTGTTACTCGCTGTTCCCCTAAATTCATTCGGAACATAGACGTATATAAGTAGGAACTCTTGGTTACAAATGGAAGAGGGGTTACAGGAAGTTTGCCCCCGGGAAAAATCGCACACCCACTATTGCGAGGCCCGTGGTACGTAGCGCCTCCTGATATGCGCGTCTGGTATTTAACGGCTCTGTACGAAGGCTGTAAGAACCCTGCGTTCGCATTAGTCGCTTCCATCGATGCAGTATCGCAATAATTTGTAGGAGACTAATGACCCACCGATGAAGTGGAACACAAAGTCGGGATGTCTACGGGTGGAATGTTGAAATCGAATACCTTGCCACCCAGATATATGACGCAGCGACGGCTACGTGGTCCTAGAGGCATCTATTTATGCGGTAGGAAAGCAGATAGTAAGAGCAGCTTACCTTTGGTATAACAAATACAACCCAGGTCTTTTATTCGTATCCCAGCTTCCTCGATCGCGTCCCAAATGACCCTCAAATCTCATAGTCGATGGTGTTGGGCAATATCATGAAGTAGAAATCCTTCCCAGGTGGTGTTATGTAGGTGTGTTGAACGTTGGATAAAACACTTACTGAGCCACTTGGTAAATGTTTGGATAACGCCTGGGCCGAGCTTGTTCGCCGATCCTTCAAGTCACAACGCTAACGGCGGTTTACCGAACACATCTTGAGTACAGAGGGTGGGTCACAAGAGACAAAACGCCACCTGGATTTGCCAACGAGTCGATCTTGGTGAGTCCAATGTCACAAGGGTAAGTGTAGTGCTATTTATCCTTTGGGTCTCGATACGAAAACATAAAGCCAACAAATGCAAATGTAGTGGTCAAGGTCCAACTTTTAAACAAACTCAGGCGAATAAGATCAGCAAAAACGAATCCTGGTAAGGTCTTATACATCCCCAAGATGAATGCGTAGAACCTGCTCGCATTTATTACATTAATTGAAGTTCCGGAGCAGTTGCGCAGCCAAGATACTATCGAGACATCAAAAACAGAGTGCCCAGAGCAGCCGTAGATAGCCAACCTGTCCATAATCTAATAGGTTGGCAGTCTTCTTTCTTCGAGCCCGCCTGCCATGTCGCGGGTCGAGTCTTCTGCTTTCCGTGTGACGCGGCGGGCGTGCATCTCTTTCGCCACAAACTCGTGTTTTGTTATATTTTTAATATGTGTAAATAGATCATCTACCCACTATGGAAGGTGTTGGTGTATTTACAATGTGTTTCTACAAGGCTGCAAGCCAACTCATCACGCCCACATAATTTGTCTTGTAATCTGGAAGCTCAAACAACGTGAATCAATCGAGGGGAGAACCTTCAAACACATGTTGTATTCCTTCATTCATATATGCGAATTTTCCCAATTTATTCTCTTTCTCGAAAGTGCTTTGACACGCCACCGCCGCCCAGCTCCCGCACATCAAGCTAGTATACAAAGCCGAGAAAAAGGTGGCACGGTGACTGGTGGAGTTACTGTAATACAGATAATGGTTCCTTAGTGGCATCGGCCTAGGTTGTCGCCTGAATTGGAGCTCCCATGTTCCTCCATGCGAGGGCAGTATTCTCCATCACCGGCGACAGTGACGAACCGCCCGTTGGGGGAAGCTTGACACCTAAGTTCGCGCGGTGGTAGCGGAATGCGTGCGGGGGCCCGCTCACCACCCTCCTCGGCACGAAGAAGAGTGTGCTAGCCCTGGCCGAGTTCGTGAGGAAAAGCGGAGCGTTCCATAAACTGAAGACCCCCACGGACCCACGAGAACTACCCAACATGCTATGCTCAGCCCGACGACTCAAGCGACTCAAGAGTGGTGCAATGGCCACGCTAGTACGCTGCATGCTTTCCCTTTTCCCAGTTTCAGTTACCCATTGTACACCCCAGCATTAGATACATACGTTAAAGCGCACCCTACAGACCATACTTGTAACCCCCATGTTCCCATTATGCCACTCCTACCCCTATCTCCCTCATCCCCAGGCGCATGGACTCGTAGGCCGCTGGTCAGGCGGTGTCTTGGTCCCGTAACGTGTATACCTCTCTTCCCGGCTGAGTTAGAGGATGACAACGCCACCGTCGGATCCGAACCCACCCCGTACCCGGTGCAGCACGACGCACGACGCTCGCTCGGGCGGGTAGTTGAGAGTGTGATCCGGGCGATACGTATTCGCATTCTCTCGTCCTCGGAACCGGAGACTATGATCGGTAACCTGGGGTGGTATACAGCGGAGGAGACGTTAGAAGGTTTGAATACAACTTGTCGAAAGGTAGTCCCAGATTTTGATCGGTTGTCGTCGCCAGTAGTAATGATCGAGGAGGCGTGTGCGGTGCTCATCGTGGGCTTAAGGCTCTCAGAGTCCAGTTCCAGGCTGTCCACGAAAGCATCTGCCTTGTTTCGCCGCCCAATCAATGTCAACAGTCAGTGCACACCTACTATCCACCATCCCTCGTTGACTTTTAATTTGCACAACGTGATTAGATCGGGCAAACTCCACTTGGGGATACCTCGGGTTGAATGGTCTATTCAGTAAGGAAAATTTACTATAGCTCTTGTTCTTACTTATTTGAAAGCAAACCCACCATCTAATGCTCAAGAGTAACGGCGTTTGCGCACAGTGAATATAGGAAGTATTTTCAACTCACGGTGATGTCTGCCGTCCTGACTGACAGCTGTCTACCCTTGACCCCACGTTGCATCATCAAGTGAACATGGCAATCCCAGCTCATCAAGATCCCAAGAAAGAGAACTTGTGAGTACCCTCGATGGCTACATAGTGCCGCGTGCGTTCTCGCTCACGACGAATTCAAGTCTGTTTCTAGATCGTGCGGCGCTTCACCTCAATTTATGTCCATACCGCTCATCTCCGCCGACATACAGAAATTACGCTGCAAGACATTCCAAATCGGGAGTATACGCTGAGGTTGTTTGTAGAAAATGTAGCGAGAGAATTACAGAGGAAAGACAACTACACATGGACACCAGCACGGCGCCTGTGGGTCCCTTATTGCCCCAATACGTACACTCACAAGTGGATCTGCGCGTGTAGTGATCTTTCTCCAACATCCCAGATCGGCGTTGAGGTCCGAATGAAGCGCGGTCATTCTTTCTGGGCAACGTACCGAGAGGCGAGCGAAGTCGTTGACCTTGATGGCCTGTTCAACGATTACTGGAGCTCCAACAACCACGAGTTCACCGTACTGAGTCAGTCGTCGTCACCAACCAGTCCACGTATATCTGATAGAGAGCCCAGAGGATGTTGTCATTGGAAACTATAGTTGCTCTCTGGAATTTCGGTTCTCTGCAAGTGCTACCGTTCGTAGCTTTGCCACTGTCTACCCCCGCCAGCTCATAATGTTCGCGTAGGCGGGCGCTCTACGCGCGTCGCTCCATCAGCTTGAAGGATTGCTAGAGGAGTACTCCCCATTAATGAGTGGATCGATAGAGAAGTCCGTGGACAAGGCGATTAAATACGGTGCTGTCTTCGCAGAGGTAGTTCTCCACATTCACGCCGAAACGAACAAGAAATTGACAGCTTTTAGTTGAATCCAATCGCCAAAGCCGTCTTCGGTGTTGCGAGTGTCACGTTTGAGGTTTGTGCCCGCTGCAAAGCTCTCGGAGGCAGAAGTAACGCTTTACGTTTTAGCTCTTGAAGGAACAAAACAAGTATGACCAGATGCCATCGGGCCTTTACGATCGGGTGCAGCGCATTCTACCTTTGACGGAGCAAGTCGCAAACGAAATCGTCTCCGAAGAGACCAAACTCTTGAACAGGCTCTCCTCCCAGGACGCCCTCGTCCAGGAGATCGCCGACTGCTACGGCGGCGTCCCCGCCCCCCCGCTTGCTGACCAGGCCTCCGGCCCCTTCTCCCTGGTGGAGGTCGTGGCCCTCCGCCCCAAGATGCCGAACTCCGCGCCTGGCCCGGATGGTATCCCGTACTCGTTCTGGAAGGCGCTCGCCGCCCGGATTGACAGGCTCAACGACCGCTCACCCGGCCCTGACATGCCCTTGTTTTGGGCCTCTTTCAGGCTCCTCTCCGACGACTTGCGCCTCCATGGCACTGACCGCCTTGGCTTCAAGGATGCTAACCTGAGCCTCTTCTATAAGAAGGGCGACCCTACCTTGGTGGCTAACTACCGCCCCATATTGTCCATGAACACGGATTGTAAGATGTTCACTAACCTTGTTAACTCACGTCTTGCCCCTTGGGCCATGTCCAAGCTCCACGCTGACCAGAAGGGCTTCGTGCCTCTCCGCTACATCACCGAGCACACCCGCCTGTGCTCGGAGGTTGCTCACCTCTCTAACATGTCTGGTACCCCCGGCTACATTATTAGCTTGGACCAGGCAAAGGCCTACGACCGCGTCGACACGCGTCTCCTCCTCCGCTCCATGTCCGCCATGGGCCTGCCCACTGACCTTCTTGGCATGGTCCGGGATATCCTCGCTAACTGCCGTACCCACGTCCGTATTAACGGCGGGTACAGCGGCTTCTTTTCCCTCCGTCGGGGGGTACGACAGGGTGACCCCCTCTTGTGCCTCCTGTACAACATCAGCATAGAACCCATGGGGATGCGCCTCCGGCGTGCCATCTCCGGCATTTCCCTCCTCGGCCTCCCTGCCGTGAAGCTCATCCAGTACGCGGACGACATGAACCTCTTCCTCTCTCCCATGGAGGACCTCGCCCTCATCAAGTCCACTATGGACTCCACCTCCTCCACCCTTGGTAGTAAGTTCAACTTGGAGAAGACCGACATTCTCGTCGTTGGCCCTCCCGAACACCACGACGTGTCACACGCTGACATACTCGCCTGCTTCGAGGGAGGCTTCGTCCTCCCCTGCGGCCTCCCCCTCCGCGTTCTGGGCGCCTGGATCGGCAGCCCGGACTACGCGTCTGACCGGTGGGTTCAGATCTACTCCCACATCAAGAAAATTATCCGCCAGTGGAACGCCATCGGCGCCTCCCTCCTCAACCGCGTGCTCCTCGCCAAGGCCCTCCTCCTTTCCCGGTGCTACTACCTCCTGGACTGCAATGGCATCCCCGCCCCCTTGCTCAACAAGATTACTAACTCCGTCTGCCGCTTCGTTCGCGGCCCTTACTCACACATGCCCTACTCCTTCCTTTCCACGCCCCTCTCCAGAGGCAGGCTTAATTGCCCCTCCCTCAGGGAGCGCAAGCTTGCTTATGACGCTAAATTCATGAGCGACCTCATCTCCGCGCCCCTCGACCTCCCGTGGAAGGCCTGGGCCCGCACTGACATCTCCTGTGCCTCCTCCAAGCCTGGTAAGCTGCCGGGCACTAACTTGAACCCCCTCCTCCAGCGCAGCGTGGTCTGGCTGTCTAGCCTGGAGCCCCGTCTACGGCACGCTTACATCTCCTGCCGTGTCCTGCGCTACGACATCTCGTGTGCATTCCCTTCCCTGGCCGCCCGCCTGGACATGCCCTCTACTTACCACCCTGCCATTCCCCTCCGTGCTAACCGTTTCTCTGACAAGCTCACGCGCCGTCACGTACTAACTGTTGGCCACCTGACCTGGCCCGGCACCAAGCTGTCCCGTGCCACTGCTGACCCTATGCCTTCCCGCCAGCGCGGCCTTCTCAGCAGCGCGGCCAAGACCGCGTCTGCCCTTTACGCTCATGCCCGTGTCTCTCACCGGAGCCCTGCCTACTCGGTCGCCTCTGGCTCGTCCGACGACTCCCCCGCCCCCGCTCCTGCTCATGCCTGCGTTTGGAGCCCCTCGTCCTCCCTGGCCTCTGGGTCCTCTGACTCTGACCTCTCTGACGCCCCCGCTCCGCGCGTTTCTGCTCAGTCCCTGGCAGCTACCCGCCTGGCCCTGCTCAAGTCCCTATCGCTCACGTGCTGGCGCAGTAGCAAGTGGTGGCCTGACACCTCCCTGCTACACAGCTCCGTCCGGGTGTGGCCCGCCATGCGCAACGCGTATGGCTGTGCCCGCCTGCTCGATTCTAACCGGTCCCTCCTCGCCCGCCCTGATCGGGCAGGCAACTTCCTTGCTAACAAGCGTTTCTTCCAGAAGTACCGTGCTGCTCCCCCGATCTCCCTCTCCCACCCCCGCTGCGTCCCTGCCAAGTGGCAGCTCGTCTGGACCGACGGCTCTGCCCTCAACAACGGCCACCCCTCCTGCTCTGCCGGCTCTGCCTGGGCTTCCCTGTGCGGTCGTTCCCAGCTTTGCTGCCTTGCAGGCCCTCTGCTGTCCAACAACATCGCTGAGCTCTGCGCCGTCCTGCTGGCCCTTTGGGCCTGGCCCGATTGTGCTCTGCATATACATACTGACTCCTCTTACGTGCTTGGCCTCGTTCGCGGCGGCCTCCTTGCCATGGAGCGTGACGGGTGGCTCGACGCCCCGGTCTTCTCCCTCATCCGTGCTGACGCCGACTCCGCTCTCGGCTTCTCCGTTCCGGCCCTGGGCGTCCATATGCGCTATGGCGCCTTCTCCCTCGGCTCCCTCGGCTTCACCATTCCGGCTCTGGGCGCCCATATGTGCTATGACGCCTTCTCCCTTGGCTCCCTCAAGCCTCTTTTCCAAGCCCTGCTCTTCGAGCTGCGCTCTCACTCCGGCCGCCTTCGGTTCTCCAAGGTTAAAGCCCACGCTAACGACTACATGAATAACCTTGTCGATCTCCTCGCTAAGCAGGCACTCCTGCCCGGCTCCCCCGTCCTTGATATTACTGACCTCTCCGCCCCCCCTGGCTGGGTCGATAACGGCCTGGTCCTGAACT
>Ga0307513_10007068_pt1 | contig 14593 bp, 26 predicted proteins | sample 15_EM_MG_FD_202174 | JGI IMG/M metagenome (GOLD analysis project Ga0307513, IMG submission 202174) | Populus trichocarpa ectomycorrhiza microbial communities from riparian zone in the Pacific Northwest, United States - 15_EM | ecosystem: Host-associated > Plants > Roots > Unclassified | place... | reverse complement strand
CTCTTTCCGAACGTGATTTATCTAGCAGACATTTCGAACTGGTGCCTCAAGGGGGGCTAGTTGCTCGCTCCCAGGGCGGTTTGGTACGCGAGCAAATTTGACGTGGAATTTGTATTCCAGGTTTTCAGGTGCCATTGCGAGCTTTGATAGACGTATACATGGCTTATCACCGACCTATCAAGGGTGTTATACCACTCTGTCAAAAGGTACCACCTATATACTCGTGTGGCCACCGCGAATCACCCCCGATGAGTGTGGAACCGCGATAACTGGTTTAATATTCAGCCCGACCCGGTCACTGGCCGGGGTGAGATTCGAGAAGGCCTCGCGGAAGAAAAACAAAACCGGTCCTCCTTACCCCCTGCATTACCGGTGTCTGTTGCACCGTGTTCACCGAAGCCCACGCGAGTGGCCAAATCCGAAGGCGAAGAATGTCTCCCTCCTTCTTGATTTTAGGCGAGGGATCACTGTTGACGAGCACTGATGAAATTCTAGGGGTACCATCTGATCTGCGTCCGAGAAACCCCTCCTGCTCACAATGTCGCAATTTCGCATATGGTCGGCGATATAAAAGATGGCAACCCAGACGACCCTCTTGCGATGAATATATAATGCACAAGGTAGACCAGTACGGATTCTATTCCGGTCTTCTGAATCCCCCTTCTCCTCCCGGTTCTCGCCTTCCCCCCTCCCGTATCTCTGGGGTGCAGCTCTATCGTCGTTGTGTAACGATTGAGGTACCGAACTTTCCTGATGGCTCCTGCTTTGTCGTACCAGACGGACGGAACATTGGATGAGGCAGTCGACGAGAAGAAGCTCGAGTCGAGCCACGCCAGCGTAACTGCTGGAACCTTCGTTGAAGGTTCCGAGGGTGTCACTCACGAAGAGTTGTCAACTCTTCGTCACCTTCCTGATGCCTTTCCCTTCGCTGCTTTCTTGGTGGTCGTTGTCGAATTTGCTGAGCGATGGACATACTATGGTGAGTTTCTGTATCGCACCTTGCGCCATCAAAAGGTAATTCAAATTGTCCCATGTCGATTACAGCGACGGTCACCGTGTGGGGAAATTACATTCGTGCCGGACTTCCACCTGGCTCGACCACTGGTGCCGTCCCTGCCGCACACAAAGCTGATGGTGTCGCCGGTGCTCTTGGGCGTGGTGTGAAGGCTTCTTTTGCAATCCGTAACTTCAATACTTTCTGGGTTTATGTCACTCCCTTCTTGGGTGGGTTCATCGCGGATTGTTACCTGGGCCGATACAAGACGATTCTCTATTTCTCTTTGGTTTGTTTGTAAGTTTTCGCACGTCTCCATTTGAACAGCCTGTACGAGGCTGACGTGGTTCTCAGGGTTGGCCACATCATCTTGGTTGGAACTTCCATTCCCTCGTCCCTGGCCCATCCGAATGGTGCCCTCGCCGGATTAATTGTGTCGATCATTATTATGGGTATAGGTGCTGGCTCTATTAAAGCCAATGTCTCCCCAATGATCGCCGAACAATACACCGGCAAACTGAGGAAGAAGACCCTTTCATCAGGAGAGGTCGTCGTTATCTCCCCAGCCTTGACTTACCAACGCATCTACATGTGTAAGTATCTTAATTCCATTCTCTTCCCCCAGAAGTGCAATTCATTTGTATTATAGATTTCTACGCTGCTATCAACGTTGGAGCTTGTGGAGCCATCTCCTCGTCTTTCATCGCTCGTGACCACGGTTATTGGGCTACCTTCCTCGTTCCCACAGGTATCTTTTGTCTTGTGCCTCTTGTCTTGTTGTACGGGCGGAAGAAATATGTCGTCACCCCCCCTCGTGGTTCCATCATCCTGGAGGTGGGTTACCTGTATAGCGATCTGTGCCATGTATACTGACTTGGCTCACACAACTACAGTGCTTCCGTGTTCTCAGGGTCGCAGGTCACGGAAGAGTCTCGTGGAACCCGATCAAAACCTTTACCGAGTTCCGGAAACCGGGGTTCTGGGACCCGGCAAAGCCATCTTACTATGGTGGACAGAAGCCTGGCAACATTACCTGGGACGACGCCTTCGTTGGCGAGGTCTCTCGTACCTTCAAGGCTTGTAAAGTCTTCCTGTTCTTTCCATTTTTCTGGTGGTCCTACAACCAGGTCGACGGCAACATGTCAACTGTTTCGGCTTCTCTTGTTTTAGGAGGCACTCCCAACGACCTCATCGGGTTCGTATCCCTTCTACCTCTCACCTCGGTTTTGTTCACTCCGTGATCACCGGGCATGACGTATTAGGACTTGTCTGACGTTTTTCTTTCGTGTAGAAATGTCAATCCCATCTCCATCATTTTGATGATCCCCATATTCGACCACGTTATTTACCCCGCTTTACGGTCTGCAGGCATCAACTACACACCCATCAAACGTATTTACACCGGTTTCCTTGTTTGCGGTCTTGCTCTGCTTTACTCTGCCATCTTGCAAAAGTTCGTTTACGAAAAATCACCGTGTCACGACAACCACCCCAGCGGTATGCTCATCTCGCGTTTTGGATTACCGAGGTTGTCGGTGTCTTACACTTTTCTTGTGTTCACGCAGAGTGTATGGATGCAGACGGGTTCCCTAACCCTACACCCATTAACGTCTGGGTCATTAGTGGACCCTACATTCTACTTGGTGTCTCAGAAATCTTTGCATCAATCACTTCCCTCGAGTATGCCTTCACCAAGGTAAGCGCCAGGCCGATCCACCCGAAATTTAACTCTATCACCTCTTCCGTAATTGACGGACACCTTCGGCTGACCTCGCGTTCTCCCTTTTCCAAATCCCCCATCTGCTCTATAGGCACCAAAACAAATGAAAGGTTTCGTCACTGCGTTCGCTCAGTTCCAAAACGCCGTCGCCGCCGGTTTGGGATTCGCCCTTACGCCAGTGAGCACGGAGGACAAGTTTATTTGGATTTATGGAGCATTTGGGATCACCTCATGGGTCGTTGGAACGTTGTTTTTTATCACGTTCAGGAAGTTGGATGCCCAAGAGGCTGAGCTAAACGCAATTGGGACGGGTGAGCGCGAGGGGTTCGAAGACAAACACAAGGGAGATGAGTCTGGTTGAGTGTTCGTTCAATGATCTCCATCTCTCTTCCCTCACTTAAGTTCACATCTTGCATTTGCTTCCTTCCGTCGTTTATCTGTTCGTTACCTTACACTAATGTGCTTTACCTCATGTACTAGAGTAGCTCGTTTTGTCAATTACTATACCAATCCAACCAACCCTGTGGCGGGTGATTAACGGCAAAAAAATAGAACCGACGACTTCGACGGTAGGTTAGGTGACAATGACAACCGGACTCGGGCCCCCATCACGCTGAACCGATAGTGGGAATTTTGGGATAACCTTTACCGACAACCCCAACCGTTTGGTTTGGAGAAACATCAGCCTCGACGATGCCCACGGCAACCCCAAGGTTGGCTGTCTTCCGGATGACGGGTTAGCTTATGGGATGGGTTAATTACACGGAGAGATGAACCGACGAATATTGAGTTTGATGCCCAGGGGTGTTGCATCTGGCAAAAGCGACACATCCAAACCCCTCTCAGCGAAAAATTGGCGAGCGTCTACACCATATCGCTCCACGAATTCGACCACAGCCTTTCCGCCCGAAGATCAGAGCCCCACAAGAAACGGACTTCTTTGTGGTCTTCGATGCAGAGTCAGCGAATGTAGCGTAGTGCGGATAGAATCATGAGTGAGGGTTTCCGTCAGAAGATTCAGGATCCTGTTTGTCAAGTTCGTCATAGAATTCATCAAGTTGTCGTAGTGCTCCGCAGAGGGAATCAAAGACCTGGGCGATGCAGCATTGATGATTATCCTCAAAAACTTGGTCCGTTCCGAGCCACACTAGACCGGTCAGTCTCTGGACGATGTGCCCGTCCGTGACAATTGCGCCGAGGGCGCCAAGGTATTGACCGCCATCTGCGATGATGAAGGTAGGGCAACAGGATTTGTTGCTTAATAGAATGACACCGGGCATGTGTATTCACGGGGTCGAGGAACAGCCGGATCATCATCTTCGGTGCCCTCGAGAGCATGGAAGGAGAGGGGTTCGCCGTGGTTGGTGTAGCGGACAGACGGCCATGGTGGTACACGCTCAGAAAGTCAGGGGCCGTGCCGCCGGTCCACGACGAGCTCAGAACCCACTGGTGGTATCCGAGGCTGGTGTCACGTGACCCGCCGCGTTCGTGACATAGCCCGCGATGACGACACTGTCTACCCGCCCCCTTCCTCCTGCCCCTTCCCTCCGGCCCGACTACCTCAAGACATACGATATCATACTCAACGCCGAACGTCATGCCGTGCAACAGGTCGAGAACAGCTCCTCTGATCAAGGGGCAAAGCAGAATCTCATATATGCAAGAGTGGTGGGATACCTTCTCCTCGAGCTCTTCGATCGACGCATGATCCTCTCCGATGGGCCCTGTGAATCACTCGTGAAACAACTCACATCGTTACCTCGAGAATCTGGAGACCCTCGCGACGTTGTCTTCAGGGTCGGTAAATTGCACCGCGATTCCTTGCTGCGCATGTGTGCGCTCGGTTTCTTTTCTTCGTCGTTCGGTATCTTAGTTTCCATGCAGTTCGAACATCAGCCAGGAAGTACCCAACACCTTCCATGCACTCCTCGCGTGCTTCATTTGACACGTTAGAAGATATGACCAGAGATCACATGATGTCCGATAACAAAGACTATAGGACCGCCAGGCGTAAAGTGAGCATATCCCATACGCTACGCCTTTTCTACTCCTCATGATCGATTAGGCTCTTGCACGCGATGGCTTTCGGTGTATGCTCACAGGCATGTTCGACGATGCATCCCTCGAACACAATCGCAGGCTAGACCAGCTATGTCATGACCTAGGCGCTACCTCCACTACTGTCCAAGCATGTCATATTTTGAACGAATTGACGATGCGGGGCATTGATCCTACCGGGAGTAGTGAGAAAGGCGCTGTGACGGACGAGGTGTGTGCTATTACTACCCCTTGAGTCCTACGTTACCCTCCGTCACTCACACCACGGCCCAGACGCAGTACGCTATCAGTGCTATGAGCATTCCCAGACGCTTCGGACTCGAAAGTCTCGCCCGAGAACTCCTTAAAACAGATGACGTCCATAATCTTGGTAATCTGCTCTCATTAGGGACCGATGCCCATACCCGCTTCGCCAACTTGCAGCTATGGTTCGAGGGTACCGACAAGGTGCGTTGTCCGTTGACTTCTCAGTGGTACCAACCTCGCACATACACAGCCAAACTGCTACACTGTCGGCGTTTCTCGTGAGAGACACGAGAGGTTTCTTCGTATGTTTGGACACCTTCACGCCGATGGCAATCATCTATCCGTCACATTCACTTCAAACTACGAGAACGCACAGCTTCCTAATCCCCAGCTACTTGCTCTCCACGCAACGTGTGCCCGGGTTGCTCACATGTCCGGTGCTGCTGAGGCCTTCGACGAGTTGGACCGTGGTGTTGAAGATGCAAGGGTTCTCGCCTTTGACGGATCGTCTGCTCATCTGCTCAACCATCTCATGGCCTCCTTTGCGGTCGTTCCTGGGGTCACGTAACGTTCCGTTATGATATCCCGCCGTTTCTCGCAGCCCCTATGTCCGTCCAAACGATCTCCACCGCCCCCAACCCGTGTGCGACCGCGAAGGATGTTTGAAAGTTTCAGGATTGGTTCTGTTGGCGCGTACTGGTCAGGAAAAAACGCATAATCCCCGTTCTTTACGCGTCAAACCGCATCAGTCAAACGTTGAGAGGTCGGTCCGGGAAGACGATGGAAGACGCGGGAGATAACGAAACTTGAGGCAAACGGAAATCAGAAAGTTTGGGCAGACGAGACGGAACCAAAAGCCGGGAATTCCAGTAGCTGCTACATAAACTACATATTTTGCGTTCTATTCTAGGCCTCAATGGAACCCGAATATAGTCGGATTCATCAGTTGGGCCCGACCCCTCCGTGTGAATGACGAGACCGGGGACTTCAGTGGGTTTGATATCGCCATACCCGATTCCGTCACGCTCGATTTTGTCATCTCGTGAAGAACACACCGAGGTTAGTCCAGTTTATGACTCACTATACTAGCAATGCTGTCGCGAGCTAAGTTGAACTGAACTGAGCTGAGTCAATCAACTTACATTGGAAAACTGAGTTCCGAAGATCGCCGGGAACGGCCAACGACCCACCAGCTCTCCGACCCACTCGAAGTCAACAGGTTGGATCCGTCCCGGCAGGGACGATCCTTGATAAGAGCCCACCTTCCACCCGTCACTAGTCGCTATATCTTCACAAACAGTCGTATTTGCACTGTAAATTATAATTGGCACATGACATAGATTATACAACATACATCCCAGATATTGCGAGACAAGAAAACGAGACACCGAAAAATAAACAAGATAACCTAAGATACCGACGAGGGGAAGGATGAACGAGAGTCGGGGGATAGCAGTCTTACGCAGCCATGGGTATGAAGGACAATTAAAAGACCATAAGAGCTTGATTGTGGAGTGGGGGGGACCGTATACACGGTTGCTTAGGATACAAGTGGTCATGAAACGTCATGAAAACGAAAGCGATACAATGGGGAGGATCGGACTTGGAGATGAGGTGTGGAGTATAGAGTTCGCGTTGTCTTCGGTTTACTTTGGTGATTGGAGCATCTTCATGATGGCTTCAATCCCCTTGACACCGAGACCACCCTTAGGATAACAGATGTACAACTGATGGAAAGAACGTCAGGGATGAGTGATAACAGGATGGTGGGAAGGCAGATGACGAACCGGATCCTGTTGGGTACCAAACTTGGACCTGAAGTCACCCTTGTTGCCGAGATGGAAGGTGGAGGAAATGCCGTTATACGCCTTCTCGAGAGTGACGACCCTGAATCCGCCGATGTTATCTACACGATGGAGTTCGTTCGCGGCACCGGCTCCGAAGGTAGCGCTTCGGACCCCGACTTCGCCCATTTTCTTGATGACATGGGTGAGGATGAACTAGATTAGAGAGATAGTCCGATTAGTCAACAAACTTGAGTCACAATCAGTAAACCTTGCTTACCTCGATTGCTCCGAGTGGGGCGCCAGGGAATTCCAAAGCCCACTTGATTTGGAATCCGTGCGAAGCCGACAGTTGAGCCAAGACGACCATAGCGCAGATCTTTCCCGTGGCATCCCGACCGTAGAAGTACTTTCGGTGAACTTCGTCATCCCACGGCCTGACGCTGGTCAAGTGAATCTGAGTGCCCTTCCTACCCCGCTTCCAATCCTCAACGCGCTCGTCGATCTCTTTCTTGACCTCAGGATCGACTAAGCCCTCGACGTCGGTAAGCTTAACACCGCTCTTTTCAGCACGGTGAATCTTCTTCCTTAGATTCTTGTCGTGCTTTTCGGGGTCAGCTTCGGTAGGATTGATCCTCTCCTCCGCAACGGCGGTGATAGCGCTCCATCCGAACTCGTTGGCAAGAACCTTCTCCGTCTCGGTATCGACGCAACACCAGACGGGCTTCAATTTCTTGTCGTTGGAGAGGAACTGAAGGTAAGCCCGAACGACAGCGGGGATCTGCTTGGGCTCGCAAAGAGGGTTTCCAAATGTGACAGCAAAACCGTTCTGGGGGATGTATCCGACAGCAGCACCAGTCCTCGGGTCACGCCAGACGGTCCAGGCAGGATCTATCCAGCTGGTATTCGTGGCATCACCGTATTTGGCAATCAGCTGTGAGATCAACACGGTAAACAAATTGTGAATTCAATTTTACAGAAGAAGGAACGTACGTTCTCAAGAGGCGGCAGTTCACCGTTGATGGGCTTGTTGCTCGTTGTGAAGGTAGTAGACTCCGGTCCGTGGAGGAGAAGGTTTTGAACAGCGACCATGGTCGTTTCGGCAAGGGGCTGGTCCTTCTGAGGGAAACTCCTTGGGTCCCTGGGGATCAAGCTGGCCCATCGGACGTCACCGAGCTTCAACATCAACATGACGACGCGCTCGAGACCAACACCTCCTCCACCGTGGGGAGGGCAACCCCACTTGAAGCCGTTGAGATAATCGGTCATCGTTTCGGGGTCGATATTCGCTTCCCTCATCCTCTTCTCGAGGAAGACGGCGTCGTGAATGCGTTGACTGCCGGACAGCACTTCCTCACCGCGAATGAAGATATCGTAGGAATTGGAGAGTTGAGAGTTCTCCGGATCGGGCATGGTGTAGAAGGGACGGGCACTGGCAGGGAATTTGTCTGTTGGGATTGGGTTAGGGTAGGCAATTGCGTAACCAGTAAGTTCTACTTACCGAGAATGTAGTAGTCCGTGTGGTACTTCTCCCTGACCAAACGGCCAAGGGTCTGTTCCGCCTTGGTTGACAGGTCCTGGAGAGGGCTGGGGTCGGAACCATCATCTTCCTTGTATCCGGAGTCAATCAGCATCTGAATACCCTCAGAGAACTTGAGCTTCAGGGTCTCGTCAAGAAAGAGGAGATCCTCGTGAGGGTACTGAGTTTTGATCGTCTCGATCTAAATCGAGTCGAAGTGAGCCAACACTGATCACGCGCGAAGTAGATGGAGGATACACACCTCCTTCCTGTAGTTGTTCTGAATACCCCTAAAGATGAACAAGAACATCTTGTCAATCGTGTCCATGACCTCGTGGTAGTTGTTCTCGAAGGCCATCTCGAGATCGAGACCAGTGAACTCGGTCAAGTGTCGGTGGGTGTTGGAGTTCTCAGCCCTGAAGACAGGACCAATCTCGTACACTCGCTCCATATCAGCGGCAATGGCCATCTGCTTGGCCAGTTGGGGAGACTGAGCCAAGAAGGCTGGACGACGGAAGTAATCGACTTTGAAGACAGCGGAACCGGACTCGGTGGCAGCAGGTTGAAGTTTGGGAGATTGGATCTCAGTGAAGCCTTGCGAATCGAGGAAGGTTCTGAAGAGGTTGGTGATACCAGCACGGAGACGGAAGATGGAATGGGAGACTGGGGTACGGAGGTCGACAACTCGATTGGCGAGACGAGTGGTCTGGCCGACACGAGGGTAGTGGGCATCAGGCCGGGTGAGCTCGGCAAGGGAACGACCGGCATCCTCGACCTGGAATGGAAGTGAAGAAGTGGGTGCGGCGATCACATGAAGCTACAGGTTCACAGTGAGACAGGTGGGAAGGTGCGGTTGGCCCCGAGGGGAAGTGAATCGCACCTTCTCAATAGAGATCTCTACCTCGTGGATCGACGCTTGCTTGATCTCAGAGTGACCATCTCCCGGCTTTTGAATCTGTCCCTGCACGTAGATGATGGTTTCCCTGTTGAGGTTACCAGCCCATCGAACCATGTTGCGAGAAACCTTTCCCTGCTCTTCAGAGAGGACGGCCTGGACAGTAGAAATTCCCTGCCTGAGGACAAGGAACATGACATGTGATCCGACCGGTCGAACGTGGTGGACTCGAGCCCGGAATCTGATTGAGGCACCTTCACATCGGCCGGACAACGATTCAAATGAATCTGAACGGCGGTCTGGAGAAAGTAAGTCATTCAACTACGGGGCGTCCGATGAGGGAAGTAGGTGGACTAACCGATGCCTTCCTGGGACATATTTAGGGGGAGTTCGCCGTAGTTGTCCTTAAGTGGGTCCTGGTGAAGTCAACTACGGTGAGAAGGTGCGGGAATCCGTAGAGTAGATGAGACTTGCATTGTCGTAGGAATTTTTTCTACGTTCGGCGCGTTCCATTGAATCACGCCTGAACTGAGCAGCCCTGACATCTAGGGACTTGGCACGTTCATGCTTGGCGCGGGCTCGACTCCTGCTTCTACCGTGATGGAGGTTGGAGTTGCTGGAGGAAGCAGAGGATGAGGCGGTGGATTGTGTTGTCGGTGAGCCAGAGATAGGGAAACCAGTGTTGTAGGTGGGGGTAGAAGCGCTGATCGGAGTGGGAGGCTTGGACTTGGATCGCTCGTGCCTGTTGACGTGTTCAAGGTCCAGATAATCAATGCGGCCGTCTGAGCTGGGCGAGAGGGAGTGGTGCTTGTGCAGCTTGTGCTGACCAGTCAAAAGGCGCTTGAGGGCAGACATGACCACAGAGGTATGGGAGGGGGATGTGGCAGGGGGTCGTTGCGGGGCAGGTAAATCCTTAATGTGCGGGATTATATATGGCATAAGTCTGGGCAGAACCGGGACTTGAAGTGTTTCCGCCATCTCCGGGGGACATCGTTGGTCTTAGTCATATGGGCGGAGCGACGTTGTCTCCTGGGAATAAGGATGACAAGGGTGCTGACCCACAGGATTGGGGGAACTTGGGAAAAGTGCGGATCGGGCGCTCAGCTGGCCGTCCCCGTCCGCGGATTATAGATCTGCACAGTCAGCAGCAACATGCCTGACGCTATGTTCACAGGGGATAGGTCGCTGGGTCAACATAGCAACTCTCAGGCGCCCCCGTCCCCGCTGGATTCTTTGATGCCCTGATTACGGCCCCGAAGGTGAATGATGGCCATTGTGTGAACGGATGGAAGCCGTCCAGAGATGAGCCTCCCCGCCTTCGCCAGGATCCACATACGGACTCGCGCTGGGGTGTTTGACCCTGTTTGGCCGCCCCTGAGTGGCATCATACCACGTGACACATATACCAGACGCGTGACGGACGCGACTTATCCGGGCACTCTCTCCCGCTTACTATCTGCATCAATAATACGACCGACCGAGCTATGGCGCCAAAACGCCGCGTCACCATCCAATCTGACTCAGAGGACGAGGCTCCGAGGTCCACCCAGCGCAAAAAGCAGCGGACCTCCCCAGCGGATGCCGAAGCTGATGTGGAACCCGCGAACAATGGTATCGACGAGGAAGAGGAACGGCAGTTTGAACGCGAACACGAAGAAGCCTTCATGCAGCGTGTTCAGGAGAGAGCCGAGGATGTGAAGAAGCAGAAAGTAGTCGGGGTACGTTTCATCCAGAGATTCCGACCCAGAGGAGTGGCCAATTGATGGGTATGTGTCAGGGGGTTGCGGCCATGGGTATCATCGAAAGAGTCGAGATGGTTGACTTCATGTGTCACAAATTCCTCAAATTCAACTTCGGCTCTCAAATTAACTTCATCATTGGTGGGCATTCCGCTCCGCCCGTACACCGGGATGCTAAATACGGTTTCTGGATATCGCAGGTCACAACGGGAGTGAGTAGGCAATCTCATAATTGCCACCCTCACCTTACAGTCTTTTCCCAGGCGGTAAGAGTGCTGTATTAACTGCGATTACCGTTGCCTTGGGAGGTAAGGCCGCGGTAACTGGGCGTGGGGCCGGCTTGAAGAGTTTTATAAAAGAAGGCCAACCGTAAACCATATAAATTTTTCTGGGAGTTTCGGATACTCATTTAAATATCGCAGAGGCTCCGAAGTCACCATCACCCTCAAGAATCGTGGTGACGAAGCATACAAGCACGACGTTTATGGCGACAGCATCATCATCTCTCGACGATTCGATACCAGAGGAAGTTCCACATACAAGATCAAAGCCAAGGATGGCACCACGGTCTCGAATAAGAGAGAAGAGCTTTCCGCAATTTGTGATCATATGAACATTCAGGTCGACAACCCGATGAACGTTCTGACACAAGGTACCATGATCCCTCCTTCACACGAAATCTCGTCTTATCACACACGCAGACTCCGCTAGGCACGCCAATTTGAAACCCACTGCCGCCCGGTAACTGACTTTCCCATGCTTTTTAGACAATTCCTTAGCGCTTCGCACCCATCGGAAAAGTACCAGGTTAGCTATCGGTCTCTAGCGGCTTCACTTTCTCCCCACTAACTAGCTGTTTTAGTTCTTCCTCAAGGGAACCCAACTCAGTCAGCTTTCTGACGAGTATGAAATTTGCGTTGCCAATATTCGACAAACGGCAAAGATCTTGGACCAGAAGAGCCGGATGCTCCCAGAGTTGCGCAGTGCTGCTCGAGCCGCAGAAGATCGGTTCAAGGAAGCCGAAAAGGCTGTTGAGCTACAGAAGAAGATCGACAACCTCAAGAATGAGCTTGTATGGGCTCATGTCAAGGAGAAGCGAGATGTAAGCTCTACATCAGAGTACCACTAAACTTGAGATAGATAACGAACCACTACTCTCGTGATGCAGGATTTGAAGAGCAAGCTCTCCAACCTTGGCAAGGCACGCGCTCGCCTGCCAAAGGTCGACGAAGCCATCAAAAAGGCTGAGGTAAGAATAACCGTTTACGCCGCTCTCGCAATCATTGACTGTGCTTAATTCAGGAACAAGCGGTGGACTGTGGTGAAAGGATCGAACGCCTGGAAGATGAACATGAAAAGATGGGTGATGTTACCCACATTCGCGCTAAACGCGTTAAGGTTAGGGAAATGAAACGATTACTCGACCAAGAAATCGAACAGCTCGCTGTGCGGCATTTTTTTCCTATTTCGCATGCCACTATCTCAAACATGCCGGTTTTGGGTGTGTCCTTAGGGTGACCAGAAACTAATCAACAGCAGCATAAAGATGGAGAGGGCCAACATCAAGTCGGTTGAACGCCAAATCGAAGCTGAAGCCAAACGCATGGCTACCCACACGACCGAACGTCGCGAACGCGCCCGTGCAAAATTGGAAGACGCGAAGAAAGCCATAGAAAATGCGGAGGTGCGGTTGAAATCCTTCGAAGACCAAGCTCGGGAAAAAGAGGAGGCTGCAAACGATGTTCGGCAAGAGGAGGAACTCTCTCGGGCTTCCCGCGACCAGGCTAAGAGCCGGGTCTTGGAGTGTGAAACCCAGATCAAGGTAGCCAGGGATAGCGAGAAGAATACACTGGCACCTTATGGCACTGGCATGGAAGCGGTAATCAAGGAAGTACAACAAATGCGTTGGCACGGTCAAAAACCTCTCGGCCCGTTAGGGCGATTCGTTAAGTTGAAGGATTCCCAGTGGGCTGGTGTCCTTCGCGTTAACCTTTCTGGTACCATGGTCTCGTGGGCCGTCACGGACGCGAGGGATCGGGCACCGCTAAAGGCCTTACTTGAACGTTACGGAAAGTACGTGGCTAGACTCTATTCACCGATTGTTGATCCTTATGCATGTCCAATGTAGTCGAAATGTCCCCATCATCATCTCCGCCGTCGACCTTTTCGATTATTCTAGGGGCGAACCACCTGAGGACTATCTCACCCCTTTACGTGTCCTCGATGTGAGATCCTATCAGTTGTGACTGACACTCGGACTCATTGCCCGTTCCTAGTTCTCCGATGAATGGGTGGTCCGTCTCTTCATCAACCAGCGGTCGATCGAGAGTATTGTTCTTGCTCGCACCCGTGCTGAGGGTGACGATGTGTGTGCCCGGATTGGTGGAAACTGCAACGCTTGGTGCGGCACGGACCCAAGAGACCTCTACCTGGTCTCTGGTTTTAGGTATGCTCCACCCTTTTCATTTCCCCACGTTTTTGTCCCTGATTGTCCCATCTTAGTGGCGGAGGAGGGCAGTCTAAGCCAATGCCCCGGCCGACTGGAAACCAACTCCATATGTTCGTGACTAAGGATACCCGGGCGAACTTGCAGTACGTTATACGACGGTAACTGCGCTCCTGACTGACCCAATCCTTATAGATCGTGGCAACAGGACCTAGAAGAAGCCCAAAAAGCTTACAACGAACACAAAGCAAAGGTGGAGGAACGGTCAGGCCTTTACCGCAAATTGATGCGCGAGAGCAGAGAAGCAAGGGTAGGTACCACCTCCTGCACCCCCCGGGTAGAATAATCATACCCTGAGTGTCGGTATCGGTAGGAAGGCGCTGGACGAGCGCACAGAGAGCTAACGACTGCGAAGAGCGAGTGCGCTCGTCTCCAGACTGAGGCCAATGAGGAGCTGCCTGCTGGTCTCGCCGGTCTCGAGGAAGTCAAAAAGGTTGGTCTCTCTGCCGACAATGCTGCGCACGCGGAACTTACTGATAATATCAAAACAGGGATACGAGGACGCCATCGAGAACATGAAGGTCCAATTCGCCGCTATATCTGAGCGGAAAGCGGAAATGGAGCGCGAGGTAGAGCCGTTGAATGCAGAGTCTGCAGAGTTGAAGGAAAAAGTGGACGAGTTCGAAACTCGCAAGCAGAAGCATGCGGTAAGCCTTTCCCGCGGCCCGTTCTGACGCTAGGACACCAACTTCTTTGATAGGCACTAATCGTACAAGTGGCTACGGAGCGCATGAAGGCGACCAGCGACGCCGACCATTACAAGAAGAAGCGTAGAGAAGAGGAGGCTACAATCAAGGATGCCGAGGAGGTAGCAAACACGACTGAGGCAGAGCTGGTGGTACGTGCCTATCACCTCCCCCGTGTACTCACACTGAGCCTATGAACAAGGACTGGACAAAAACCGCCAGGGAGATGGCTCCAACGGAATTCAAGGACCCTCGCGCTTCGACCGATGTCGGGCGTAAACTCGAAAGCGCGAAGGCGGCTCTGAAGAAGCAGGAGAGCAAACAGGGAGCTTCCGTGGAAGAAATCACAGCTGAGCTCACTCGGGCCAGGAAGGCTTACGATACGGCTATGAATGAAGTCAAGACAATGGTAGCATTGAATAAGGTGCGGATTTTCGCGTCCTCTG
>Ga0307513_10007067_pt1 | contig 14594 bp, 1 predicted proteins | sample 15_EM_MG_FD_202174 | JGI IMG/M metagenome (GOLD analysis project Ga0307513, IMG submission 202174) | Populus trichocarpa ectomycorrhiza microbial communities from riparian zone in the Pacific Northwest, United States - 15_EM | ecosystem: Host-associated > Plants > Roots > Unclassified | place... | reverse complement strand
CTGACCGTCATGGCAGCGGCGCTGATCATGGCCGGTTGCGCCAGCATCGAGCCCCAACCGCTGCGCGCGCCGGAGATCAAGGCTCAGGCACTGGCCGACCGCAGTGCGGCGCAACGCGACGTCGAGCCGATCAAAGGGCCTGTCAGCCTCGAGGAGGCCATTGCCCGCGGCCTCAAGTACAACCTGGACCGGCGGGCGCGGATGATGGAAGAGGCGATCGCCTTCAATCAACTTGAGGTCGGCCGCTACGACATGCTGCCCAAGCTGGCGGCGTCGGCCGGCTATCACAGCAGCGACCAGTACGCGACGCGTCGGGCAACCGACGCCGTGACCGGGGAGCCCTCGCTCGCCAACCCCTTCATCTCCAGCGAAAAGAACCATGCCACCGGTGACCTCGGGCTGACCTGGAATCTGCTCGACTTCGGACTTTCCTACCTCGGCGCCAAGCAGAATGCCGACCGCGCGATGATCGCCGTCGAGCGGCGGCGCAAGGCGATGCACACCTTGATCCAGGACGTGCGCACGGCGTTCTGGCGCACGGCCAGCGCGCAAAAGCTGCGCGACGACGTGAGACAAGGCATCACCGTCGCCGAGGACGCGTTGAACGACGCCCGCAAGGCCGAGGAAGAGCGCATCCGCTCGCCGTTGGACGCCTTGCGCTATCAGCGGCAAGTCCTGGAAAGCCTGCGTCTGCTGGAAACCATCGACCAGGAACTGTCGACCGCCCGCGTCGAGCTGGCCAGCCTGATCAACGCGCCGCTGGCACTCGGCCTCGAGGTGATCGAACCGGGTGAGACCTTGAGCCGGCGCATGCTCGATCTGCCGGTCGAGGCGATGGAAGAGCTGGCGATCGCCCGCAACGCCGATCTGCGCGAACAGTTCTACAACACCCGTGTCGCCGCCGAGGAAACGCGCAAGGTCATGCTGCGCCTGTTTCCGAACCTGAATCTCAATTTCAACGTCAAGTACGACAGCGACAAATACCTGGTCCACAACAGCTGGAACGAGGCCGGCGCGCTGCTGTCGTTCAGCCTTGTCAACCTGCTCTCGGCGCCGGCGCAGTTCCGCTTGGCTGATGCCGGTGTTGCGCTGGCCGATCAGCGCCGCATGGCCACGCAGATGGCCATCCTCGCGCAGGTCCACATCGCGCGCTTGCAGTACGGCAACGCGCTCCAGCAGTATCAGCGCGCCGATGCCATCTGGGCTGTCGACGAGCGCATCAACCGCCATGTCGCCAACCGCGAACAGGCGCAGACGCAGAGCAAGCTGGAGAAGGTCGCCAACAACACGGCCTCGATCCTGAGCTTGCTGCGCCGCTATCAATCGCTTGCCCAGGCCCATGCGGCCGCGAGCAAACTCCAAGCCACGCTGGGCATGGAGCCCGACATCGGCAGCGTGCAGGACCTGAGCCTGCGCGACCTGCAAGCGGCCGTCGGCGCGGCGATCAAGGGTTGGGACAGTGGTGTGCTGCCGGGGCAGGCGCCCGCGGCGGCGGCTGATGCATCGCCGACCCCGTCGCGCACTGCGCTGCCAGCCACGCTGCCGACACCGCCCAGCGCGACGGTCTCGGCATCGACAGCACCGGTGGACGAAACACCGACGTTGAAGCCAGCGCAGGCTCCGGCGGCCCAAGCGGCGGTGGCGACTCAGGAGCAACGGCCGACGATCGCAACGGCGAGCCCGCCGGCGGCGAGTAGCCGGGTCGTCCAGCCCCACCGCAAGGCCGCCACCCGGCGGGTCGCCGGACAGGCGCACCGAAAGACCGCAGAAGCGCCCCGCAACAAGCCCGCCGGCGTTCGCGTCGCGGGACCTCTGAAATCGACGAAGACGCAGGCTGCCGGCAGGGGTTGACGATGAATCGATTGCTGATCCTGATCGCATCGGCTGCGATGGCCGCGCCCCTCGTGGCCGCCATGGCCGCAGACGCCCAGCGCGGCCCGGCCGCCGTCATCGACCCGGCGAGCGCCGCCCGCCGGCTGCCCGAAACCACGAACGCCAGCGCCAACGCCGCGAACGCCGTCATTGGCAAGGCCGTCGCGGCCGCCATCACCAGCCCGAAGCCGAGTCTGGAGCAGCAGGAGATTCGGGCCCAGTTGGCGCCGCATCGCTACACCACGCTCGCCGCCGAGATCGGCGCCAAGATCAGCCACATGCCGGTGCAGGAGGGCGGCCGCTTCAAACTCGGCCAGCAACTGGTCGGCTTCGACTGCTCCATCCAGCAGTCCCAGCTCAACCGGGCCCGCGCCGCGCTGTCCGGTGCCGACAAGACCTGGAGCGCGAACAAGCGCCTGGCCGAATTGAACTCGGTGGGCAAGGTCGAACTGGACGTGTCCGAGGCCGAGGTCATGAAGAACCAGGCCGAAGTCGCCGGCATGCAGACGATGCTGGGCAAGTGCAGCATCGCCGCGCCGTTCTCCGGGCAGGTGGCCGAGCAGAAGGTGCGCGAGCAGCAGTACGTGCAGCCGGGCCAGGCGATCATGGACATCATCGACGACAGCGTGCTGGAAATCGAATTTCTGGTGCCCAGCAAATGGCTGGCCTGGGTCAAGCCCGGCTACCGCTTTCAAGTCGCCATCGATGAAACCCGCAAGAGTTATCCGGCCAAGGTGCAGCGCATCGGCGCCCGCATCGACCCGGTGAGCCAGTCGATCAAGCTGGTCGCGACGATAGACGGCCGCTTTTCCGAGTTGATCGCCGGCATGAGCGGGCGCGTCAATCTGATTGCGCCGCCGTGACGGTTGGCAGTGCCGCTTCTTCGGACTGAGATCGTTTCCCGCCGCGCTAACCCGACCCAGGTCAAGAACTCGGTCGCCGAGGATCCTGAGCATGAATCGTATTTTTCGCACCGTCTGGAATGAAGTCGCCCGCACCTATGTGGCCGTGGCGGAATGCGTGAAGAGCCAGGGCCGGGCGGGTGGCAGTTGCCAGGATGGCGCGGCGGCAGCCAGCAGCGGCCAGACGGCGCGGCGCGGCATCCAGCGCCCGCGCCCGACGTTCATGGCGCTCGAAGCGCGGCTCATGTTCGACGGGGCGGCCGTCGAGACCGCCGTCCATGCCGTCGTCGATGCGCACGTTGCCGCGGTCGAACCGGCAGCCGTCGAGCAGGGCCGGGCGGTCCAGACGATCGCCGACCGGGTAACGCCGGTGGCGGCCAGCGGGCCTGCCGTTCAGCGCAACGAAGTCGTCTTCGTCGAAAACAATGTGGCCGACTACCAGACGCTGCTGAACGGTGTCGACCCGGGCGCCGAAGTGCATGTGCTCGATGCTTCGCGCGACGGCCTGGCGCAGATGGCCGAGATCCTGGCGGGGCGCAGCGGCATCGACGCGATTCGCGTTTTTTCTCATGGCTCCGAAGGGGCCGTCGGGTTGGGTTCGCTGGTGCTCAGCGAACAAAATCTGCCGGACCATCTGGCCGACCTGGCGAGCATCGGCAGCGCTCTCAGCGCCGACGCCGACATCCTGCTCTACGGCTGCAATACCGGTGCCGGTTCGGGCGGGGCCGCCTTCATCTCGGCGCTGGCGCAGGCGACGCAGGCGGACATCGCCGCGTCGGACGACCTGACCGGGAATGCCGCACTGGGCGGCGACTGGACGCTCGAGGCCGTCGTCGGCAACGTGCAGACGCAGAGCCTGGCGTCGATCGGCGCCGGCTGGCAGTCGCTGTTGACGCCGGGCGTGACGTTCGACGGCGACACCGGCGACACGCCGTCCACCAATGCGACCATTGCCAACGGCTCGCAGAGCACGGTAACCATCCAGGACAACGCCAGCGGCGAAACCTTCAGGATCACCGGGTCGGCGTCCGGCTTGTATCTCGACTCCATCGAGAATCTCAGCGCGATCAAGAGCCTGGTCGGCAGCTTCTCCGGCAATGCCGTGATGGTCGATGCCGGTGGCACGGTACTCGTATCCAGCACCTGGGCCTTGCAGAGCGGAAACACGTTTTCGCTGAGCAAATTCGACTTTCAGGATACCGTCGGCCAGCAAGTCATCGTATTGACGACGAACACATCGAAGACCATCACGCTCGATCTGTCGGCCAACAGCACCGACGACGTGACCACCGTCGATCTGAGCGCGAACACCGATTTTCAGGAAGTCACATCGGTCACCGTGACCTCGACGACCAATGGCAACGTGTGGGCCGGGGCGTTCGACAACTTCATCTTGACGAACATCCACGGCCCGAGCCCGACGCTCTCTTCGGCCACCTACGACGCCAGCAGCGGCGTGCTGGCCGTCACTGCAGTCGGCATGACCAATGGCGATGCCATCGCGGTCAACAAGCTGGCGCTGACCGGCGAAGGCAGCATCACCTACGCGCTGACCACCGGCAACACCGTGGCCAGCGGCGCCACCGCGTTCGCGGTCACGCTGAATGCTACCGATCGGGCCGCCGTCAACCTGATGCTGAACAAAACCGGCACCAGTTCGACCAGCGGCACCACCTTCAACCTGGCCGGCGCCACCAACTGGGACATTGACGCCAGCGCGACGGCCGATGCGACCAACGCGGTGACCGTCAGCAATGTCGCTACGCCCGCCATCACCAGCGCCACCTACGACGCCAGCACCGGCGTGCTGGCCGTCACCGGCAGTGGTTTTCTGTCCAAGTCGGGGCTGGCCAACGACATCGACATCACCAAGCTGAGCTTCGGCGGCGAAGGCGCGAGCTACACGCTCACCGGCGGCAGCACGAGCAACGTCAATGTCGATTCCCCGACAGCGTTCAGCGTGACCCTGGGCGCCACCGACCGGGCCGGCGTCAACCAGTTCATGAACAAGAACGGGACCACGTCGACCGGTGGCAGCACCTACAACCTGGCCGCCGCGGAGAACTGGGCGGTCGGCGCTGCCGTCGGCGTCACGGACGTCGACTCGAGCGGCAATGGCATCACGGTCAGCAACGTGTCCGTGCCGATCATCACCAGCTCAACCTATGACGCCAGCACGGGCGTGCTGACCGTCACCGGCGCCGGCTTCCTGAAGCTCACCGGCGGCAGCAACGACATCGACGTCACCAAGCTCACCGTCACCGGTGAAGGCGGCGCAACCTACACGCTCACCACGGCGACCAGCAACGTCGACATCACCAGCGGCACCAGCTTCGCGGTGACCTTGGGCGCCGTCGACAAGAGCGGCGTCAACCTGATCGTCAACAAGAACCTCACCAGTTCCACCGGCGCCACGACCTACAACCTGGCCGCCGCCGAGGACTGGGCGGCCGGCGCCAACGCCGCCGTCACGCTGGCCGACCTGACCGGCAACGCCGTCACCGCCAGCAATGTCACGATACCGACCATCACCAGCAGTACCTACAACGTCGCCACCGGCGTCCTGGTCGTCACCGGCACCGACCTGGTCAGGAGGAGCGGCGCCAACAACGACATCGACGTCTCCAAGCTGACCTTCAAGGGCGAAGGCAGCACGGCCACGACCTATACCTTGACGACCACCAGCGTCGACGTCACCAGCGACACCAGCTTCACCGTCACGTTGAATTCGGCGGACCAGGACGGCGTCGCTTTCATCGCCACCCAGAACGGCACCACGTCCGTCAGCGGCACGAGCTACAAACTGAACGGCCTCGAAGACTGGGCCGCCGGCACCGACGCCGCACTCACCGTCATCGACACCACCGGCAACAGCGTCACGGTCGGCAACGTCGCCATCCCGACCATCACCAGCGCCGTCTACAACGCGACCAGCGGCGTGCTCGTGGTGACCGGCACCGGCATCCAGCTCAAATCGGGCCCCACCAACGACATCAACGTGCACAACCTGAGCATCGTCGGCGAAGGCGGTGGTGCCGGCTATGCGCTGTCGAACACGAACTCGGTCGATGCCACCAACGCCCGCGGTTTCACGGTCACGCTGAACAGCACCGACAAGACTGCCGTCAGCCTGTTGCTGAACAATGCCGGCACCAGCGCCACCGGCGGAACGACATACAACCTGGTCGCCAACGAAGATTGGGACGACGGTTCGGTCGCCGCGACGGCGATCGCCGACCTCAGCGGCAACGGCATCACGGTCAGCAGCATCCCGGCGCCGGTGATCACCAGCGCCACCTACAACGCCAGCAGCGGCGTGCTGGCCGTGACCGGCACCGGCTTTCTGCCGTTGACCGGCGCCGCCAACGACATCGACGTGTCCAAGCTGAGCCTCTCGGGCGAGGACGGCCAAGCATTCACGCTGACCACCGGCAATGTCGACATCACCAGTGCCACCGCCTTCACGGTCACGCTGAGCGCGGCGGACCGGGCGGCGGTCAATCTGTTCATGAACAAGACGGGCACCAGCGCAACGTCCGGCAACACCTACAACCTGGCGGCGGCCGAGGACTGGGCCAAAGGCGCAGGGGCTGCCGTCACCGATGCCGATCTGAGCAGCAACAGCGTCAACGCCACCGTGGCGGCGCCGACCGTGACCAGCGCCACCTACGCGGTCGCCACCGGCGTGCTGACGGTGACCGGCACCAACTTCACCACGCTGATCGCCGGCGAATCCAATGACATCGACGTCACCAAGCTCAGCATCAGCGGCGATTCGACAACCTATGCGCTGACCAGCGGCGATGTCGACGTCACCAGCAGCACCAGCTTCACCGTCACCCTCAACGCCACCGACAAGACCGCCCTCCTGTCGCGCCTGAACAAGGCCGGCACCGCCTCCAACGGCAGCGTCACCTACAACCTGGTGGCCAACGAGGATTGGGCTCGCGGCGCCAACACGGTGGTCACCATCGCCGACACCACCGGCAACGGCATCACCGTCGTCAACGCTGCCCCGACGCTCAGCAACCTCAGTGGCGACTCGGTCGCCTGGGTGAACGGCGGGACAGTCACGTTGGACGCCAGCGGCAATGGCAGCGCCACCTTGGGTGACGCGGAGTTCGAAGCGCTCGCCAGCGGCATCGGCGAGTGGGACGGTGCCACGCTGACCATCCAGCGGGTGACCGCCGGTGGCCTTGCCGACGCCAATACCAAGGACTTGTTCTCCTTCGTTCCGAATGGCGTTTTCGACCTGCAGGCGGGCAACGAATTCGGCAGCTACATCTCGCAGACCATCGCCGACGCCAACGCGGCCCACCAGAATGCAACGGGCGCGCTGAACGCCACCGGCGATGACGGCTGGTTCGCGCGCTGGACCTATACCTACGCCACCAATACGCTGTCCGTCCAGTTCGGGGCCACCGGCTCCGGCGACGGCGACTTCAATCACGCGGCGACCACCGCATTGGCGCAGGCGGTCGTCCGCAATATCGGCTATGCCACCGCAACCCCTTATGGCGATGCGCTCATTCGCTATACCTTGTCCGACGGCTACAGCAGCACCACCGCCGACGTGACGGTGACCAGCAACTCCATCGCCGTGAACCAGTCCGTCGACGACGCTGACGGCGACACCGCCGACGGCTTCTCGCTGCGCGAGGCCTTGGCCCGCGGCGTCGCCCAGGCCGGAGCCGATACCGTCGTTGCCAGCCTGTCGACCAGCACGACCATCACGCTGGGCAGCAGCGTCACGAGCGGTGGCGGCGATACGCTGAACTTCGACGCAGCCAACAAGCTGACGGTCAGCGGCAGCACGATCAACCTGGGCGGCGCGCTGACCGTCTTCAACGTCGGCGCCGACACGGCGACCTTGGCTTCGACCCTCAGCGGCAGCGGCAGCCTGATCAAAACCGGCTCCGGCACGCTGACGCTTTCGGGCGTCGACGACTACAGCGGGACGAGCACTATCTCGGCCGGCACGCTGGCCGTCACCGGCACGCTCAGCGCCAGCCAGATGACGGTGGGCGCCAGCGGCAAACTGGTCGGCACCGGCACGCTGGGGCAGGCGCTCACGGTGCTGGGCGCCATTTCGCCCGGTACCGACGGTACCGCCGGCAAGATGACGCTCAACGGCGGGCTGGCGCTGTCCTCCGGCGGCACCTACAAGGCAGACCTCAACGGCACCACGGCGGCGACCGGCTACGACCAACTCGCGGTCAGCGGCAGCGTGAGCCTGAGCGGCGCCCTGGCGCTGTCGGTCGGCTATACCCCCACCATCGGCGACAGCTACACGCTAATCACGAACGACGGCAGCGACGCTGTCAGCGGTACCTTCAGCGGCCTGGCCGAAGGCGCCACGTTCAAGTCGGGTACGCAGTGGTACCAGATCAGCTACGTGGGCGGCACCGGCAACGACGTGGTGCTGACGGCGGTCGGCCCCACGATCAGCAGCGTCATGTACGACGCGACGACTGGCGTGCTGACCGGCACGGCCGCCAACATGAACACCGGCGACGTCATCAAGGCCACGAAGCTGACCTTGCTCGGCGAAGGCGGCACCAGCTACACATTGCTCGGCACGCCGGACGGCGTGGCCAGCAGCGCCACCGCCTTCACGCTGACGCTGGACGCCACCGACCGGGCGGCGGCCAACCTGTTCATGAACAAGGCCGGCACCAGCGCGAGCGGTGGTGCCAGCTACAACCTGGCGGCAGCCGACGACTGGGACAACAACGTCACCGCCAGCGACACCGCGGACACGAGCACACCGGTCACCGTGGCCAACGTCGCGGCGCCGACCCTCACCGGCGCCGCCTACGACGCTGGCAGCCATGTGCTGACAGTCACCGGCACCGGTTTCGTGACGCTCGCCGGCGCGAGCAACGACATCGACGTCGGCAAGCTGACCGTGACCGCAGAAGGCGGCGCCGTCCACACGCTGGTGTCCAGCAGCGTCGAAATCAACGACGCCACCAGCTTCACGGTGACCCTGGGCGCGACCGACATCGACGCGCTGGGCTTGATCGTCAACAAGAACGGCAGCTCGTCCACCATCGGCACCAGCTACAACCTCGCCGGAGCCGCCGGCTGGCTGGCTGGCGACGCGACCAGCGCGAGCGATCTGGCGTCGAACGGCATCACGGTTTCCAATCTTGCCGCGCCGGCCATCACCGGCGCCACCTACGACGCGAGCACCGGCGTGCTGTCGGTGACCGGCACCGGCTTCACGCAGTTCAGCGGCAAGAACAACGACATCGACTTCAGCAAGCTCGCCGTCCTGGCCGAAGGCACGACGGTGCAGCTGTCCAACACCAGCAGCGTCGACATCGCCAGCGGCACGAGCTTCAGCATGACGTTGAACAGCCTCGACCAGGCGGCGCTGAACCGGGTTGCCAACAAGGCCGGCACGGCCTCGACCGACGGCATCGCCTACAACCTGGTCGCGGCCGCCGGCTGGGCGCGGGGCGACTCGACTTCGGCCACCGACCTGGCCGGCAACGGCGTCACGGTCAGCAACGTCGCTGTGCCCACCATCACCAGCGCCACCTACGACGTCGCCACCGGCGTGCTCGTGGCCACCGGCACCGGCTTCCTCGCCAGGTCCGGCGCCGCCAACGACATCGACCTCGGCAAGCTCGAGATCGGCGGCGATGCCACACCCTACACGCTGACCAGCACCGACGTCGAAATCACCAGCGGCACCAGCTTCACGGCAACGCTGAACGCCACCGACATCGCCGCGCTGCGGGCCCGCATCAACAAGGACGGCACTTCGTCCAACGGCGCGACGACCTACAACCTGAACGCGCAGGAAGACTGGAACCGGGGTGCGGATGCGGCCGTCAGCATCGTCGATGCGGCGGGCAACGGCATCACCGCCAGCAACGCCACGGCGAGCATCGCCGGCGCCGCCTACGACCAAGCCACCGGCGTGCTGTCCATCACCGGCGCCAACATGGCCGCCGGCGACACCATCGACCCCAGCAAACTGACCTTCAACGGCGAAGGCAGCGCGACCCACACGCTGACGACGGCCAGCGTCACCGCCGCCAGCGCCACATCGGTGCTGATCACGCTGAACGCTACCGACCGGGCCGCGCTCGGCCTGATCGCCAACAAGGACGGCGCCAGCTCCACCGGCAGCACCACCTACAACCTGGCCGCGGCCGCCAACTGGGACAGCACGGTAGGCGCTGCGGCCGACTCGAGCGGCAACGGCATCATCGTCAGCAACACGCCATCGTCCACGATCACCAGTGCCACCTACAGCGCGTCCACCGGCGTGCTGGTAGTGACCGGCACCGGCCTGAACAAGCTGTCCGGCAGCGCCAACGACATCAACGCCGCGAAGCTGAGCTTCACCGGCGAGGGCGGCGTGACCTTCACGCTGACGGGCAACACCAACAACGTCGAAGTCACCGACGGCACCAGCTTCACCGTGACCCTGGGCAGCAACGACCGCAAGGCCGTCAACCTGTTCATGAACAAGAGCGGTACCACCGCCACCGACGGCACCGCCTTCAACCTGGCCGCCGCCAGCGGCTGGAACCCCGGTTCCAGTCTGGGAACGGCCGACCTGAACGGCAACACGGTCACCGTCAGCAGTGTGCAGAAGCCGGTCATCACCAGCGCCACCTACGACTACTTCAACGCCCCGGGCCTGCTGGTCGTCACCGGCGCCGGCCTTCTTTCCGCGTCCGGCACGGCCAACGACATCGACGTCTCCAAGCTCGGCATCCTGGCCGAAGGCAGCACGGTCATGCTGTCGAACAGCAGCGACGTGGACGTCACCAGTGGCACCAGCTTCACCGTGACCTTGGGCGCCGCCGACCAGGCGGCGCTGGCCCTGCTGACCAACCAGCCCGGCTTCAAGTCGACGGATGCCACCAAATACAACCTGTCGGCAGGCGAAGACTGGGCCCGGGGCGTCGACACGTCGGTGACGATTGCCGACCTGACCGGCAACGGCATCATCGTTTCCAACATTCCGCGCCCCACCATCACCGGCGCCACCTGGACGCAAAACACCGGCGTGCTGGTGGTGACCGGCAGCAACTTCGTCACCAAGGCCGGCGCCGCCAACGACGTCGATGTCACCAAGCTGACCTTGAGCGGCGATTCGACCGCCTACACGCTGACCGGCGACACCGCGAACGTAGAAATCACCAGCGCTACCAGCTTCACCGTCACGCTCGGATCGGCCGACAAGGCGGCCATCGCGTCCCGCCTCAACAAGGCCGGCAGCAGCTCCACCGGCAGCGTGACCTACAACCTGGCGGCGGCGGAAGACTGGCTGGCGGGAACGACCGGCGCCAGCATCAACCTGGTCGATGCCGACCTGAGCGCGAACGGCATCACGGCGGGTGGCTTCAACGTCAGCCCGACCCTGGGCGGCGCCGTCGCCGGGCAAGCGGTCAACGACAACGCCAGCCTGCACCCCTTCGCCGGCTTCACCATCGCCGACGCCGATGTGGGCGCGATGGAAACCATCAGCATCACGCTCGATGCGGCGGCCAAGGGCATGTTCACCTCGGCTTCGCTCACCGCCTCGGGCTTTTCCACCGCCGACGGCGGACTCACCTACACCCACGCTGCCGCCACCCCGGCCGCCGGCCAGACGGCGATCGGCCAGTTGGTCTACCAGCCCGGCAGCAACCGCGTCAGCGTCGGTTCGACCGAGACCACGAGCTTCACCGTCAGCGTCGACGACGGCTTTGGCGTGGTCACCAACAACACGACGACGGTCGTGTCCACGTCGGTCAACGACGCGCCGACTCTGGCGACGCCGACGGCGGCGGGCTACACCGACACCGCTGGGCTCGACAGCTTCAGCAACGACACCGGCCTGCTTGCCGCCAGCGATGTCGACCCCGGCCAGACGCTGAGCTACGGCATCGCTGGGGGCACCGTGTCGGGCGGCATCAGCACCCTGATCGGCGCGTTCGGCAGCTTGTCCGTCGACACGGCGAGCGGCGCCTACACCTACACGCCCGCGGCCGGCGCGATCAATGCCCTGTCGGCCGACACCACCGATGTCTTCACGGTCAACGTCTCCGACGGCATCGCGAGCAGCAACGCGACCTACACCGTCAACCTGACCGCGGCCAACGACACGCCGAGCCTGGCGACACCCGCGCCGGCCAGCTACACCGACACCGCCGCACCCGACAGCTTCGGCAACGCCACCGGCACGCTGGCCGCCAGCGACGTCGATGCCGGCCAGACCCTGAGCTACGGCATAGCCGGCGGCACGGTGTCGGGCGGCATCAGCACGTCGACCGGCGCTTTCGGCAGCTTGTCCGTCAACGTGGCAAGCGGCGCCTACACGTACACGCCCGCGGCCAACGCCATCAATGCCTTGATGGCCAACACGAGCGACGTCTTCACGGTCAACGTTTCCGACGGCGTCACCAGCACCAGCGCCACCTACACCGTGAACCTCACGGCAGCCGACGACACACCGACCTTGGCGACCCCCGCGGCGGCCAGCTACAACGACACCGCCGCACCCGACAGCTTCGGCAGCGACACCGGCACGCTGGCCGGCAACGATGCCGATGCCGGCCAGACCCTGAGCTATGGCATAGCCGGCGGCACGGTGTCGGGCGGCATCAGCACGTCGATCGGCGCTTTCGGCAGCTTGTCGGTCAACACGGCGAGCGGTGCCTACACGTACACGCCAGCGGCCCATGCCATCAATGCGTTGACGGCCAACACGAGCGACGTCTTCACGGTCAACGTTTCCGACGGCATCACGAGCATCAACGCCACCTACACCGTGAACCTCACGGCGGCCAACGACACGCCGACCTTGGCGACGCCTGCAGCGGCCAGCTACACGGACACTGCCGCGCTCGACACCTTCAGTGCCAGCACCGGTACGCTGGTCGGCAGCGACGTCGATGCCGGCCAGGCGCTGAGCTACGGCATCGCCGGCGGCACGGTGGCGAGTGGCGTCAGCACCTTGATCGGCGCTTTCGGCAGCTTGTCGGTCAACACGGCGAGCGGCGCCTACACGTACACGCCAGCGGCCCATGCCATCAATGCATTGACGGCCAACACGAGCGACGTCTTCACCGTCAGCGTCTTCGACGGCATCACGAGCACCAATGCCACCTACACCGTGAACATCACCGCAGCCAACGACACGCCGACGTTGGCGACGCCTGCAGCGGCCAGCTACAACGACACTGCCGCACTCGACACCTTCAGTGCCAGCACCGGTACGCTTGTCGGCAGCGACGTCGATGCCGGCCAGACGCTGACGTACGGCATCGCCGGTGGCACAGTGGCGAGCGGTGTCAGCACCTTGATCGGCGCTTTTGGCAGCTTGTCGGTCAACACGGCAAGCGGCGCCTACACGTACACGCCTGCGGCCAACACCGTCAACGCCTTGACGGCCAACACCACCGATGTCTTCACGGTGAGTGTTTCCGATGGCGTCACGAGCACGACAGCCACCTACGCCGTGAACCTCACGGCAGCCAACGACATGCCAACGCTGGCGACGCCTGCAGCGGCCAGCTACACGGACACCGCCGCGCTCGACACCTTCAGTGCCAGCACCGGTACGCTTGTCGGCAGCGACGTCGATGCCGGCCAGACGCTGACCTACGGCATCGCCGGTGGCACCGTGGCGAGCGGCATCAGCACGTCGATCGGCGCTTTCGGCAGCTTGGCGGTCAACACGGCGAGCGGCGCCTACACGTACACGCCCTCGGCCAACGCCATTAACGCCTTGACGGTCAACACCACCGATGTCTTCACGGTGAATGTTTCCGATGGCGTCACGAGCACGACGGCCACCTACACCGTGAACCTCATGGCGGCCAACGACATGCCGACGCTGGCGACGCCTGCAGTGGCCAGCTATACCGATACTGCCGCGCTCGACACCTTCAGCGCCAGCACCGGTACGCTTGTCGGCAGCGACGTCGATGCTGGCCAGACGCTGACCTACGGCATCGCCGGTGGCACCGTGGCGAGCGGCATCAGCACGTCGATCGGCGCTTTCGGCAGCTTGGCGGTCAACACGGCAAGCGGCGCCTACACGTACACGCCCGCGGCCAATGCCATCAACGCGTTGACTACCAACACCACCGACAGTTTCACGGTCAGCGTCTCCGATGGCATCACGAGCAGCAGCGCGACCTACACCGTGAACCTCACGGCAGCCAACGACACCTCGACCTTAGCGACGCCTGCAGCAGCCAGCTACACCGACACCGCCGCACTCGACACCTTCAGCGCCAGCACAGGCACGCTGGCCGGCAGCGACGTCGATGCCGGCCAGACGCTGACCTACGGCATCGCCGGTGGCACCGTGGCGAGCGGCATTAGCACCTCGATCGGCGCTTTCGGCAGCTTGTCGGTCAACACGGCAAGCGGCGCCTATACGTACACGCCTGCGGCCAACACCGTCAACGCCTTGACTGCCAACACCACCGACAGCTTCACGGTGAGTGTTTCCGATGGCACTACGAGCACGACGGCCACCTACACCGTGAACCTCACGGCAGCCAACGACACGCCGACGTTGGCGACGCCTGCGTCAGCCAACTACACCGACACCGCCGCGCTCGACATCTTCAGTGCCAGCACCGGCACACTGGTCGGCAGCGACGTCGATGCCGGCCAGACGCTGACCTACGGCATCGCCGGCGGCACCGTGGCGAGTGGCATCAGCACCTCGATCGGCGCTTTCGGCAGCTTGTCTGTCAACACGGCGAGCGGCGCCTATACGTACACGCCCGCGGCCAACACCATCAACGCCTTGACGGCCAACACCACCGACAGCTTCACGGTGAGTGTTTCCGATGG